>ERZ826242.2023-NODE-2023-length-19119-cov-2.625210_pt1 | contig 19119 bp, 13 predicted proteins | sample MGYA00519871_ERZ826242 | MGnify/ENA primary metagenome ERZ826242 (study PRJEB31778, sample SAMEA3449226) | human gut metagenome | biome: human gut; feature: human-associated habitat; material: faeces | place: United Kingdom | collected 2010/2012 ...
TATGTGCTGGGAATCTTAGGCGCGGCGGTTCGGTATTTTCACACGGTAATTTTCTCCGTGCGCGAGGGTGCTATAAATAAACTGACTTGGGAATACACAAATTGGCCGACGATTCTTCTGGCTGCTGCCATTTTTGTATTCATAAAGTATGCTTGCGATTATCCGATTTTTCGAAACGAGAAATTTATCCGTCTCATCAAATGGCTTTCAGGGGCAAGTTTTGGAATCTACTTGATACACGTGCTGGTTATCGATCGAATTACATCGTGGCTTTCGGTCGATACATTAAGCGGATGGTGGCGGCTATTCGGTGCGTTTGCGGTTTATTTTGTCGCTCTGCTGCTTGTAAAGGTATTGCAGAAGATCCCGTATGTCGGCAAATATTTGTTTCCATAAAGATATATACGGTAAGAATTGCGGAGCTTACCGTGCGGTTTAGACCGAAAGGATAAAGGTTCTGCTTATGAAAGGGAAATCCCTGAAATTAAATTTTGTGATGAACGCCATTCTCACAATGTCGTCCATCATTTTTCCGCTCATCACCTTCCGCTATGTTTCCAATATTCTGTTGCCGGATGGAACAGGCAAGGTTTCGTTTGCCATCTCGTTAATCACCTATTTCAACTTGTTTGCACAGCTCGGCATCCCAATTTACGGCATACGCATCTGCGCTATGGTGCGAGATGACCGGGAGCAGCTGACGCGAACGGCACACGAATTGCTCGCCATTAACCTTGTAGTCGGGGCGTTATCATATGTTGCGCTGGCACTGGCCATTATTTTTGTGCCGCGGCTGCGGGAGGACAGAGCACTGTATATCGTGGTCAGCTCTATGATTCTGCTTTCTGCCATTGGTATGGAGTGGCTCTATAAAGCTTTGGAGCAGTACATTTATATTGCGGTGCGGTCGATTGTCTTCAAGGTCATCGCCATGGTCGGCATGTTTCTTTTGATCCACCAAAAAAGCGATTATGTAGTTTATGGAGGCATCACCGTATTTGCATCCAGTGCTGCAAATATCATCAATTTGTTTCATGCGCGAAAGTACATCGATTTTCACTCAGTTGGTTATTACAGCATACACCGTCATTTAAAACCGGTGCTAATCTTTTTCGCCATGTCCTGTGCCACGACAATCTATACGAATCTCGACAACGTCATGCTGGGGATTATGACGACAAAAGAACAAGTCGGATACTACGATGCAGCTGTAAAGGTGAAGGTCATTTTAGTCAGCTTAGTTACATCGCTTGGCACGGTTCTGTTGCCGCGCGCCTCGTATTACGTTGAGATGGAGATGAAGGGTGAATTCAGGCGTATCAGTGCAAAGGCTCTGAACTTTGTCATGCTGGTGGCACTGCCGCTGATGATCTTTTTCATGCTATTTGCCGAGCAGAGCATTTGTTTCCTGACCGGCGGCACACTGTATGAATCGGCAACTCTGCCTATGCAGATCATTATGCCGACGCTATTGTTCATCGGCATCACAAATGTGTTGGGCATTCAAATTCTTGTGCCGCTTGGGCGTGAAAAAACAGTGCTCGTTTCCGAAATCGTCGGTGCTGTTACCGATCTAATATTAAATGCGATTTTAATTCCGCTGTACGGCGCGGCCGGTGCGGCCATAGGTACGCTTGCCGCCGAGTTTACGGTGCTCGTGGTGCAGTATATTGCGTTGCGTTCAGAAGTGCGCGGTGCTTTTCTGGATATAAATTATTTTAAAATTTTTGCAGCACTCATTCCGGCTGTGCTTAGCGCAGTTTGGGTCAGTCATCTGCAAATCGGCACATTCTGGTTGCTGGTGTTTGCAGCGATATTGTTTTTTGGCCTCTACGGCATCGTCTTACTGTTGCTCAAAGAACCGCTCGTAAAAGAGATTGTGTTCGGGTTACTTTCAAAACTTAAAAGAAAAAATAAGGCGGATGACGTAGCTTAATTGCATCATCCGCCGTAAAAACTCGGTACAGATTGTGCCGGGCTTTTTTATCCCCTCCCCACATGCACCAAATGCGCGATGCCCGGTATGCTCTCGCCCTGCTGCGAAGAGGTTGTGGACATCAGTGCGCCGGTCGCCATAAAGAGAATATTTTTCAGCTCTCCGCGATCCACGCGGTTCAAAATATGCCCGCATAATACACCGGCTGAGCATCCGCAGCCGGAGCCGCCCGCGTGCACGTCCTGTGCCTCGCGGTCAAATAGAATCAGCCCGCAGTCCTCGTGATTGCGCAGAACGATCCCGTTTTCGCGCAGCAGTTCGTATAATAATTTTGTGCCAACTGCCCCGAGGTCGCCTGTGTAAATGCGGTCGTAGTCCTCAGGCTTTGTCGCCGTATCGTTAAAAAAATCCAGCAAAGTCTGCGATGCAGCGGGGGCCATCGCCGCGCCCATGTTCGTCATGTCGGTCACACCAAGGTCGGTGATGCGCCCCACGGTCGCGTGCCGCACTTGAATGTCGCCGCTTATACCGAGCACCGCGCTGCCCGAAGCTGTCGCCGTCCACTGCGCAGTCGGCGCGCGCTGGCTGCCGTATTCCAGCGGCGTGCGGAATTGCCGCTCCGCCGTGCAGAAGTGGGAAGAGGTCACCGCGCAGGCGTAGTTCGCCGCGCCGCATTCCACCATGATGGAGGCCATGATGAGCGTTTGCGCCATCGTGGAGCACGCCCCGTATTGCCCAAGGAATGGAATGTCCATTCCGCGCAGACCAAACGTGCTCGAAATGCACTGGTTCAGCAGATCCCCCGCAAATACCATGTTAATGTCCTGCTTTTGAAGCCCCGCCTTGCGTATCGCAAGGTTCGCGGCTTCCGTTTGCAGCATGCTTTCCGCTTTTTCCCAGCTTTCCTGATTCAAATAAGAATCGAGAAACGTCTGATCAAAGTCGCGCGCCAGCGGGCCCGCGGCTTCTTTTTTTCCGCACACCGCCGCGTGGCCCAAAATCGCCGGGCGGCGCTCAAATAGAAGCGTGTAACGTCCGAGTCTTTTCATAAGCCCTCCTTAAAACAGCCCGATGATATACAGCACGATTCCGTACAAAACTGAAGCCGAAATGCCGAACACCAGTACCGGCCCCGCCACCGTGAACAGCTTCGCGCCGAGGCCCGTCACAAAGCCCTCGCTTTTAAATTCCAGCGCAGGGGAGACCATCGAGTTCGCAAACCCTGTGATCGGCACCAGCGTGCCTGCCCCGGCGTATTTCGCTATGTTGTCGTATACGCCGCAGGCTGTCAGCGCGGCGGAAATGAAAATGAGCGAGATGGAAACGCACGTCCGCGCGTCTTTTAAATCGAGCCCCAGCAGCATGAACGTGTTCGCAAGCGCCTGCCCCAGTGTGCAGATGGCCCCGCCGGATAAAAACGCAAACAGGCAGTTTTTCAGTACGGGGGAGTGCGGTGAAGCCTTCTGCACCATCGCGTCATATTGCTGCGGTGTTTTCTTTTTCATACGACCACCCTTTCTGTTTAACCGGGTTTATTGTGCGTATCGAGGTAAAAGATATTCCACATTTTTAAGATTTTAGTTGATTATCTCAAACAGAGCGTGTATAATCAGTTGCAGGTGATATTATTATGTCTAAACTCAGCATCCTGAAGCAGAAAACTAAGCGCGATGTGGATATGACGCAGGGCAGCATCTTCCGCCACCTCATCACATTCGCGTTTCCGCTTCTCATCGGCAACATTTTCCAGCAGCTCTACAACACGGTCGATACGTGGGTTGTCGGCAACTATGTCAGCAACGAGGCTTTCTCGGCGGTCGGCACGGTCGGTCCCGTTATCAACATGCTCATCGGCATATTCTTAGGGCTTTCCAGCGGCGCCGGCGTCGTCATTTCACAGTATTACGGTGCAAAGCGGTATGATAAGGTGCGCGATACCGTCCACACCTCCATCGTCATGACGCTCATTTTGGCTGTGCTCTTTACAATCATCGGCATCGCTATGATCCCTTTCGTGCTTAATTTCATGAAGACCCCGGCAGAGGTCATGCCGGAGTCCTCCGCGTACCTCACCATCTACTTCGCGGGCGTCATCGGTCTTATGCTCTACAACATGGGCGCGGGCATTCTGCGTGCCGTGGGTGATTCCAAGCGCCCGTTCTATTTCCTCGTCGTCTCCGCCGTGCTCAACATCATTCTCGATCTCGTCTTCGTGCTGTCGTTCGGCATGGGCGTTGAGGGTGTTGCGTATGCGACCATCATCTCGCAGGGCGTCTCCGCCATGCTTACGATGATTACGCTGTTCCGCACGGATTCCTGCATCAAGGTCGAGCTCAAATACTTGAAGCTCGATAAAGAAATGCTCGCGAAGATTGTGCGCGTCGGCATCCCGGCCGCCATCCAAATGGCGATCACCGCGTTCTCGAACGTATTTGTACAGTCTTATGTGAACCACTTCGGCGCAGACTGTATGTCCGGCTGGACGGCGTACAGTAAGATTGACCAGCTTCTCTTCCTGCCGATGCAGTCTCTCGCGCTCGCGTCTACCACATTCGTCGGCCAGAACCTCGGCATCGATCAGGTCGTCCGCGCCAAGAAGGGCGCGCGCACGGCGTTCATCATGTCCGTCGTCGCAACCGTCATTCTGACAATCCCACTGCTTATCTTCGCGCCGCAGCTCGTCTCGTTCTTCAACGGCAAAGCAGAGGTTGTCGCATACGGTTCCATGCTGCTGCGTTATTGCTCGCCGTTCTACGTGTTCTGCTGCGTCAACCAAGTCTACTCCGGCGTGCTGCGCGGTGCAGGCAATTCCCGCGCACCGATGATTATCATGTTGAGCTCGTTCGTCGTCTTCCGCCAGATTTACCTCTTTATCATGGCGAACTTCATCTCCAACACCATCATTCCCATCGCCTTAGGCTACCCTGCCGGCTGGCTCGTGTGCAGCACCCTCACACTGCTCTATTATCGCCACGCCGACCTCTCCAAGAGCCGTCTCGTCGAAGACGCAGAGAAAAAAGCAGAAGCTTCAGGAAAAAGCCGCATAAAAGCTGTATGAAATACAGTTGTACAAAATACAACAAAATGGCCCCTCGAACACCGCATGCACGTGCCGGTGTCCGAGAGGCTTTTTTCATTTCCGCAAAATCGTACTGCCTTTTCACCTTTTCTCCTCGACAAAATCAAAATTTTTCCCAAAATCCGTCTTTAGATGGATTACATTTCGCGCGAAATATGATATATTGTGGTTATAAACCATAAAAGGGGAGTAGAGCACATGAATGAAGTCGTCATCAAGCCATCGCTGCGCGAGCAATTCTTACAGGGTTGGGCTCAGTGCCGCGTCATTTTCTTCAGCGCGCCGTGCGGCTTCGGCAAGTCTACAGCCGCCACCGCCTTGCTCAGCAATCACAAAACCTGCGTGTTTTCGGCAGAAGACCCGGAATTCCTGCGCGAGCCCGTGCCGAAAAATGTAGATGCGATTGTGATCGATTCCCTGCCCGCGCTCAAAGACCCGGTAGATCAGCAAACGCTCTGCGCATGGATCCGCGAAAATCCGGAGCTGCACTTCGTCATTTTAAGCCGCGGCGTGCTGCCCGGCTGGCTCATGCCGTTCCGCTTTACGGGGCTTTTGCAGCTCATCGAGGCCAGAGATCTGCTGTTTGACCGCGATACCGTGCGTGTTTTTCTGGAAAAGAATGGCTGCACACCAACGGAAGCAGAGATCAACGTCATCATCCACGATTCTCTCGGCTACCCGCTGGCCCTAACGTCGCTTTCGCGCCTGATGCAAAACGGTCAGCCCTATACGCCGGAGATCGTCGGCATTGTGCAGCAGGAAATCTATCACTATTTTGAGGATAACATCTTCAACCGCTTTCCGATGCCGCTGCGCCGTATGCTGCTTAACATCGCCCCGTTCGATACATTCGACGCCGAGCTTGCCCAGATGATTTCCGGCGACAGCCACATCAACGAGCTTATTTCCATCGTTCGGCACGATACCACCATGCTTTTAAATGCCGATGCACAGAAATACCGCTTCTGGAGCTTTTTCCAACAGTTTCTCATGTGGGAACTCCGCCAAGTCTATACGCCGCAGGAGCAGGCCGCAGTGTACAGCCGCGCCGGGCTTTACTATGGAGCTGCACGAAGATTACGAGCATGCGCTCGAGTGCTATTCGCGCTGCAAAGACCACCGCCGCGTCTCGGAAATGCTCATCCGCAACGCAGAGCAGCACCCCGGTGTGGGACATTACTATGAGATGGAAAAGTATTACTATGCTATCCCGAAAGAGGAGATTCTCCGCTCGCCATCGCTCATGTGCGGTATGAGCATGCTCACGTCCCTATGCATGGATTACGAAGCCTCCGAAATGTGGTATTCCGCCTTGCAGGAGTATGCAGCCCCGCTCAAAAAGACCGACACCGCCTACAAAGAGGTGCGCGGCAAGCTTGCATATCTCGATATCTCCCTCCCGCAGCGCAGCAGCAAAGGCATCGCAGAGAACATCGGCAACTATTTCAAAATTCTAACGGATAAAAGCTTGCAAACACCCACGTTTTCTGTCACCAGCATGCTGCCAAGTCTTATGAACGGCGGCAAAGATTTCTGTTCGTGGTCCAAGCACGATGAACTGCTCTACAAAACCATCCGCAAGCCGATGGAGGCCATTCTCGGCAAAGACGGCATCGGTTTTGCCGATTGCGCCCTTTGCGAAAGCAAATTTGAAAAAGGGGAGGATAACCTTCCGTGGCTCATGACGCTTGTGGCCCAGTTGCCCGAGATCGAGCGTCACGGTACGCCGGATATGACGTTCGCCATCATCGGTCTCATGGCGCGCGCCCAAACGAAGCAGGGCAACGCCATCATGGCGCTTTCTTCTTTAGACAGTCTGCGAACAGAGTTTGAGGAGGACAACAAGCGTTTCCTGCCGAATATTGATGCCATGCGCTGCCGTATATGGCTGCGCACCGGTGAAATGGAAAAGGCAGAGCAGTGGTACCGTACATCTGCCCCCCAGATCACGCCGCGCATCCGTACCATGTGGCGCTACCAGTATATAACGCGTGCCATGGTTGAGATCGCGCTCGGAGAAGAAAATGCGGCGCTGCTCACATTGGCCTCACTCATCCCGTTCTGCGAACGCTGCGGCCGCGTGATGGACCGCATATATATCCGTATCCTAACGGCCGTTTGCTATCAGCGGCAAAATAACGCCCGGTGGCAGGAGGAGTGGATGCAGGCGCTTGATGCCGCCCATGAGTACCGCTTCGTTATGCCCATTGCGCAGTTTGGCGCTGCCGTAATGCCCATGCTGACGTTTACCGGCTACAAAAAGGACGAGTCCTTCTTTTCACTCCTTTTACAGGAAACGCGCCGTCAGGCTGTTTTGTACCCGAATTTCTTGCGTCCCATGCCGCGGCTCTCAGAACCGCTTTCGCCCGCAGAAACGCAGGTGCTCCGGCTCCTGTGCGGCAACCGCAGCAACCAGGAGATCGCCGACATCCTCGGTGTCAAGGTCGCCACCGTCAAAACGCATGTCATCCACATTCTCCAAAAGCTCGGCGTCAAACGCCGCGGCGAAGCCAAAGAAGTCGCCCAAAAACTTCATATCATCGAGTTTTGACGAAAACTCCCGACCGCCGCAAACCGTGAACTGCAGCAGTCGGGAGCTCTTTTTATTCAAATATTCAATTTCAGCTTACTTTTCCAAAAATCCCTTCAGCGCCGCATAGTCTACATTCTCCGGCTTCACTTCGTCAAAGAACTTCAGCAGCTTTTCGGCCAGCACGTGTACGCCGCCGACGGAATTGCTTTCGATATTCAGCGGTAGAATGGGGTCGTGTACGCTCATGCGCAGCAGGAACCAGCCGTCGCCGTCGTTTTCCGGGAACGAAATGCGGATGCCTTCGCGGTTGTCCGGCGCAATGTTCCAGTTGTGTGCTTTCGCGTAGCTTTCAAGCGCCGCAATGGTGCTTTCACCATAGGGGCGGAAATCCTCCGCGGTAATGGGGAAGCGCAACTCTTTTTCTTCCTTGGCTTCCTTCAGATCGGCGATGAGACTATCGAGCGATTTGCCCTCGCGGCGCAGCTGTGCCGCCTTAATGATAATCTTCGTCACCAGATAGGCACCGTCGTCAAGGAAGTAGTTCTCGCGCAGCGCCGCATGGCCGCTCGTCTCAATCGCCAGCGGGCAATTCACGCCCTCGTTATTCAGGCGTACCGCTTCGTTGATGACATTCTTGTAACCGCGCTTAAAGCGGTGATGCTTGCCGCCGAGCGTCTGCTCAATGTAGGTCTTGAGTCCGTCGGACGTAATGGAGTCCGTCACAATGGTGCCGCCCGGGTTGCCCTCCAGCGCAATGGCGGAAGCAATCGCCACAAGACGGTTGCGGTTGATCTCTTCGCCGCGGCTGTCCACAGCGCCGCCGCGGTCTACGTCCGTGTCAAAAATTACGCCAAGGTCCGCACCGGCCTTCACGGTCGCCGCGCAAACGCTCGCCATGGCCTCCTCGTTCTCCGGGTTTGGAATGTGGTTCGGGAAGCGGCCGTCCGGCTTCAAAAACTGGCTGCCTGTAATGTCCGCACCAAGCGGCTTCAGCACGTTGTTTGCGTAAAAACCGCCCGCGCCGTTGCCGGCGTCCACAACGATTTTAAAGCCCGCAAGCGGGTGCGCATAATCTTCCGCGTTCACGCCCTTGCGGATCATCTCGCGCAGATTATCTGCATATTTTGACATATAGTCCACCGGCACCAGTGTGCCGTTGTCGGTCTCCTTCGGCGCAGCGCCGTTCTGTGCATATTCCAAAATCTCGGAAATATCCGGGCTGTCAAGGCCGCCCGCAGGCGTGAAGAACTTCAGTCCGTTGCGGAAGAACGGGTGGTGGCTCGCCGTAATCTGCACCGAGCAGTCGCACGGCAGCTCCAAAACCGCCATGAACATCGACGGGGTAGAGGCAAGGCCGCAGTCGTAAACCGAAGCACCGTACGTCGTAAACGCGCGGAACAGCGCCGCCGCAATACGGTCTGCGGAAATGCGGGAGTCATGGCCGACGGCAATTTTCAGCCCCTCGGCGCACTTATCCAGGTGCTTTTCGCACCAAACGAGAAAACCGGCCGCAATGCGCTCCACGACCTCATCGGTCAGGTTAATCGGCGCGCCGCCGCCTTCACTTGCAACACCGCGAATGTCAGTGCCGCTTTTCAAAGTTTTATAGGCAAACATGGAAAAGACCTCCTGTTTCATTTTGCATTTTATCCAAGCTTATTATAATACAACTCCCGTAAAATGAAAAGAGCTTTTTGATTTTTGACAAATACGTTTTAGTATGGCTAAAAACCGCTTACAAACTGCAAGTTGTAAACTGAAAAATTGCAAATTTCATGTAAAATCAAAAATTTTTTCAAAAAAGTGTTGACAAAATGAAATATTGGTGGTATAAACTTAGCATAATAATTCAAGGGCACAGATGAAGAGAAGTACCCGGCAGACCGCTTTGCACAGTGAGCGGGGGAGAGTGTGAACCCCGCGTAAGCACACCGGCGAATAACACTTCGGAGCCTCAAGCCGAAAAGATGAGTATATCTCAGTAGGTGCGACGTGTGGCGGCGCGTTAAGCCGTGCCTGTCTTGTTAGAGACAGTAAAGGTGATCTTCTTTATAAGATAATTTAGGTGGCACCGCGGATACAACAGCTATTCGTCCTAAGAAATTGGGACAAACGGCTGTTTTTTTATTTGCGTTTGGACTGAAATTATTTTATTTGGAGGGAACCGATATGTGTTCGATTATGGGTTACACAGCAAAAGACATTCGTTTGGAAGATTTACGAAAGGGTTTTGATAAAACCGTTTCCCGCGGGCCGGATATGTCCCGCACACTGGAAACGCCCGCAGGTTGGCTCTTTTTCCACCGCCTCGCCATCATGGGCCTCACAGAAGAAGGCATGCAGCCGTTTGAGCTGGACGGTTCCGCCGTCGTCTGCAACGGCGAGCTCTACGGCTTCCGTTCCGTTAAAGAGGAGCTCCGGAGAAAAGGCTACACCTTCAAAAGTGACTCTGACTGCGAAATTTTACTCCCTCTCTACAAAGAAGAGGGCACCGAGATGTTCAAAAAGCTCGACGCCGAGTTCGCCCTGATTATTTACGATGCCGAGACCGATAGCTTCATCGCTGCGCGTGACCCCATCGGCATCCGCCCACTCTACTACGGGTACAGCGAAAGCGGCCACATTGTGTTTGCCAGCGAGCCGAAAAACCTCGTCGGCCTGTGCCATCGCGTTATGCCGTTCCCGCCGGGCCACTACTATAAAGACGGCAAATTCACCTGCTACTGCGACATCGCCGAAGTCGAAGAAGTTTGCCGCGATGACCTCGAGACTGTCTGTAAAAACATCCATGATAAGCTCGTTGCCGGCATCGAAAAGCGGCTCGATGCCGATGCCCCGCTCGGCTTTCTTCTCAGCGGTGGGCTTGATAGCTCCCTCGTCTGCTCCGTCGCGGCAAAGCTTTTAAAGAAGCCCATTCGCACATTCGCCATCGGCATGAGTGAAGACGCCATCGATTTAAAATACGCCCGCGAAGTTGCCGATTACATTCACAGCGACCACACCGAGGTCATCATCACAAAGGACGATGTTATCGAAAATCTCGAAACCGTCATTGCGCTGCTTGGCACGTATGACATCACCACCATCCGCGCCAGCATGGGCATGTACCTCGTCTGCAAAGCCATTCACGAGCAGACCGATGTCCGCGTGCTGCTCACCGGTGAAATTTCCGATGAGCTCTTCGGCTACAAATATACAGATTTCGCCCCCAGCGCCGCTGCGTTCCAAACGGAAGCCCAAAAGCGCGTGCGGGAGCTTCATATGTACGACGTGCTCCGTGCTGACCGCTGCATCTCCGCCAACTCGCTCGAAGCCCGCGTTCCGTTCGGCGACCTCGATTTCGTCAAATACGTCATGTCCGTCGATCCCGAGATGAAGCTCAACAAATACAAAAAAGGCAAATACCTCCTGCGCCACGCGTTCGAGGGCGATTACCTCCCGCTGCCGATTTTGTACCGCGAAAAAGCCGCGTTCTCCGATGCTGTCGGTCACTCTATGGTCGATTACCTCAAGGCCTACGCCGAAACAAAGTATACCGATGACGAAATGAAGCTCCGCGCCGCAAAATATCCGTTCGCAACGCCGTTTACGAAAGAATCCCTTCTCTACCGTGAAATTTTTGAAAAATACTATCCCGGTCAGGCGGAAATGGTCAAGGACTTCTGGATGCCGAACAAAGCGTGGGAGGGCTGCGACGTCAACGATCCCAGCGCCCGCGTGCTCGCGAACTACGGTGCCTCCGGCGAATGATTGGAAAGATTCATAAACTTTCTCAAAGTTTAACAAATTCACTGAAAATTTAACCTGAATGCAACACACCTTTTTTCCGTTTAGCCCTTGTGTATTCTCTGCTGTTGTGATAGAATAAAGCCATCATAGGATATTATGGTTTTCCACATAGAACTCTATCGGCAAACCATAATGAGACTAAATCTCATATCAAAGGAGAGATGACTGATGTCCAAGATGATCGAACTTCACGACATCGATGTTCCGGGCTTTCTATCTGTACTGGATAGCTGCGAGGGCAATGTGTATCTGATGACGCGCGACGGTGATAAGCTGAACCTGAAAAGCAAGCTGTGTCAGCTCATCGGCCTTACGTCTCTGATCGAAGGCGGAAAGATCGCAGAAGCCTTTGTGGTCTGCGATAATGAAGCGGATGAATCCAAGCTGTTCCGCTTTAACCTTTACAAGGACGAAACGCAAGGTAAGTAAAGAGTAGGATTTGCAAAGTAAGCTGCTGCAAGTAAAAACTGCGGCAGCTTTTTTGTATCACGTAAAGCAAATTATGTAAACAAAAAGGAGAGACTCATGCCACAAAAAAGAACCGGCGCAGTCCGTCACCGCCAACCCCGGAACAAAAAAACACTTTCCGCCGTCATCAGCGCCGTCCTTGTGCTCGCGGCGGTGCTTGTCTGTTATTTCCCGGAGCTTGAAACGTACCTCACCGGTGCACCGAACACAGACTCAAGCGCCCCCGCACAGCCTACTCAAAGCACCGATGCCGCCGACTGCGCCGTCTACTTTTTAGATGTCGGGCAGGGGGATAGCATTTTAATTCAAATCGGCACCGATTACAACATGCTCATTGATGCCGGCACCCGCGAAGCGGGAGAGACTATCGAAAGCGACCTTCAGGCGCTCGGCGTCACATCGCTCGATGCCGTTGTCGCCACGCATCCGCACGCAGACCACATCGGCTCCATGAAGCAGATTATCGAGGATTACACCATCGGCACGTTCTACATGCCCCTTTTGCCCGACGACCAAACGCCCACCACCGCTACATACGAAAATATGCTCGATGCCCTGCTCGACAAAAACGTCCAAACCGAGCAGATCTCCACCGATACAAAAATCTCCGCGCCCGAAAACGCCAATTTTGCCGTCCTATCCCCGGAAAAGGACGAGATATTCGATAACCTCAACAACTATTCCGCTGTTCTGCGCTTCACCTACGGCAATATCTCCTTTATGCTCACCGGCGACGCCGAAACCGAGGTTGAAGAGAATATCTTGGCACGCGAAACGGACATCACTTCAAACGTTTTAAAGTGCGGTCACCACGGCTCGTCCACATCGTCCTCCATGGATTTTCTCCGCGCCGTGAATCCCGCTGTCGCCGTCATTTCCTGCGGGCAGGATAATAAATACGGTCACCCGCACCACGAAACGCTCGAAAGTCTTTCCGAACGCAACTGCAAGATCCTGCGCACCGATACAGACGGCACCGTCGCCGTTACAACGGACGGCAATACGTATTCTGTCTATACGTGGTCGGCGGAAAACGGCCTTTCTCCGGCAGCCTAAGTTCGCGTAAAAAATTTTGACGAAAACACAAATCTATGCTATACTGATAAAAATAAATTCCGACCCATGACGGAAATAAAGGATGGTTTTTATGCTGACAGAAAGCAAAAAGGCGTTTATCGAGTTCATGATGTCCGCAGACGTGCTGCGTTTCGGCTCCTTCGTCACGAAGAGCGGCCGCAATACGCCGTACTTCGTCAATACCGGCAACTATAAAACCGGCGAGCAGATCGCAAAGCTCGGCAAGTTCTACGCATCGCTCATCAAGGAGACCGTCGGCGAAGATTTCTCCGCCATGTTCGGCCCGGCGTACAAGGGTATTCCGCTTGCCACAGCCGCCGCCGCGTCCCTCTATAACGAGTATGGCATCTCGAAGCCTTACTTCTTCAACCGCAAGGAAGAGAAAGACCACGGCGAAGGCGGCAGCCTCGTCGGCTACAAGCCGAAGGACGGCGATAAAATTATTATCATCGAAGACGTCATCACCGCCGGCACCGCCGTGCGCGAGACCATGCCGATCCTCTATGGCTGCGGCAATGTGAAAGTCAACGATATGTTCATCTCCGTCAACCGCTGCGAGGTAGGCAAGGTTCCCGGCAAAACCGCCATCATGGAGGTCAACGAGGAGTTCGGCATCAAGGTCCACGCTATCGTCACCGTCGAGGACATCCACGAGTACTTAAAGCAGTCCGAAAAATACAACAATATCCTCCCCGCCATGGAAGACTACATGGCAAAATATTGCATCCTGTAAAATTAACAAGTGCATAAGAACACCCCGGCAAGCCATCCAAACCGCCTGCCGGGGTGTTTTCATATTATCTCAACTAAATTAAGCTCTTTTACCGTCTCGCACCCTGCTTGGCTGCTCTGTGCGGCGGCGCGTTCTGCGGGCGGCGTGGCGGCCTTTGTGCGCCGCCTCACGCCGCTTTCTGCGGTGATTCTGGAAGAACCTGCTTTGCAGCAAACGTCGCGTGTGGCGCTCTGCAAAATGCTCCATAAAATGGTTCGTCTGCACCATAAAGACGATCGACACAATGAGCAGCGGGATCAAAATAAACAGCATCGGGGCAGTCAGCGGCACCATGGAAACCAGGTCCATGCAGCCGATATATCCCACAAAGAACGCCGCCACCATCGTGCCGAACAGCGCCCCGCGCAGCGCGTTGAACGGCAGGCAAAGCTTGAACATCAGCATAAACCCAACGGCAAACGCCACAATGACCGAAAGTGTCGAGACCTGCGGGTTTGTCAAATTCAGCGGTCCCTTAAACAGCGTCAAAAACAAAACCCCAAGAATCATCGTCAGGGCAGAGGGAAACGATTTCTTCAAAACGTTCGCTAAAAAGCTGCCGCTTATGCGCTCGTTGTTCGGCTCCAGCGCCAGTATAAACGACGGAATACCGATCGTAATTGAACTGATAAACGTCAGCTGAATCGGCTCAAACGGGTAGGAAGCAGAAAGAAAAATGAACAGCACACCCAGCACTGTCGAATAGATCGTCTTCTGCAAAAACAGCGATGCAGAGCGTTGCAAATTGTTGATGGAGCGCCTGCCTTCCTTCACCACCTGCGGCATGGAAGCAAAGTTGGAATCGAGCAAAACGAGGTTCGAGACCGTGCGCGCCGCGTCGCTGCCGGAAGCCATCGCAATGCTGCAATCGGCCTCTTTCAGCGCCAGAACGTCGTTCACACCGTCGCCCGTCATCGCCACCGTGTGGCCGTGGCCTTTTAACGCCTGCACAAATTTCAGTTTCTGCTGCGGCGTCACGCGGCCAAACACACTGTATTGCTCAATTGCCCCCGCAATCTCCTCGTCGGTGTGCAGCGTCGTCGCGTCGCAATAGTTTTCCGCGTGGGGCAGGCCGGCCTTCTGTGCAATGTTAGAGACCGTCACGGCGTTGTCACCGGAGATGACCTTCAGCGTCACGCCCTGCTCTGCAAAATAGCGCAGCGTTTGCGGTGCTTCCGTGCGGATCTTATCACTGATTAAAATGAAGCCCACCGGCTCAATGTCGTCCGGCAGCACCTTGTTTTCAAGGAAAGGCTTTGCGGAGTGCGCCAGCAGCAAAACGCGTTCGCCGCGCGCCGCATATTCCTCCGTGTGTTCACGCAGCGCACCGAAGCGTTCGCCCAAAATGAATTCGCCCGCGCCCATCACATACGTGCCGCGCTCGCCGAAATACGCGCCGCTCCACTTCCTCGCAGAGGAGAACGGCACCGTCGCCGCAGCTTTCCAGTCCGATCCGCCGGGAAAGTATGCTTTCACCGCGTTGTACGTCGGGTTGTCGTCCGTCAAAACCTGCACAAGCGCCTTCAGCGGAGCCGTCATGTCCTCTTCGGTGTAGCCCGTCAGCGGGTGCAGCTCGTCCACCTGCATCGTGCCCTCGGTGATCGTACCTGTTTTGTCTAAGCATAGCACATCTACGCGTGCCAACGATTCGGTGCAGTACAGGTCCTGCACCAACGTCTTGTAGCGTGAAAGCCGCAGTACGCTTACGGCAAACACCACGCTTGTCAGCAAAATGAGCCCCTCCGGGATCATACCGAGGATCGCGGCGACCGTGCTCACAACGGCTTCGCGGATCGTGTCATGCAGCAAAAAAAACTGCTTGCAGAAAAGCAAAATGCCAATCGGCACCAGCGTAAAGCCGAGCGTCTTTACAATGAAATCGAGGGAATGGAGAATTTCGGAGTTCGTGCGCTTTACATACTTCGCGCCGTTTGCGATGCGGTTTGCGTAGTTTTCGCGGCCTACGTGCTCCACTTCGGCGTAACAGCTGCCGGAAACGATGAAGCTGCCGGAAAGCAGCTCGTCACCTGCGCGCTTCAAGACCGGATCGCTTTCGCCCGTGATGAGCGATTCATTCACTTCCGCTTCGCCATCCAAAACGATGGCGTCGGCGCAGATCTGCTGCCCGGTCGAAAGGTGCAGCACATCGTTCATCACAATCCCGCTCACGGGTATCGTCTGCAGTTTTCCGTCGCGCAGCACAGAAGCTTTCGGTGCGGAAATGAGGGAGAGCTTGTCAATCGTCCGTTTCGCTCTTATGCCCTGAAACGAACCGATAATAATATTAGAAAAGATAACGCCCAAAAATAAAAGGTTCTTAAACGAGCCCACCAGCAAAACGAACAGCGCCAGTACAAAGTTCAAAATGTTAAAAAATGTGAACGTGTTTTCTAAAATGATCTGCTTTTCGGTTTTGGTCTTAATGCCCTCATCGGCGTTTGAAAGTCCGTCGCGCACGCGCTGCGCTACCTGCTCCGAAGAAAGCCCCTGTCTACGGTCTAAGCTATCCATCCCGTTACGATCTCCTTTTTCTTATCTAGATATAAGAATACACGATACACCACCCGAATGCAAGGATATAAAACGTAAATTTCTCTTACGATTTTGTGAATTCTTTCCTTTTGCTTGTAGAATATCCGCAAAAAACAAATTAACATTTTATGGAAAAAGTCAATTCAATTTTCAAGTCTATCCTGAAATCTATCCGAATTTTTGACACTTTTCACGATAGAGAGATAAAAACCCGTCAAAATCTGCCGTAAACAGCAAAACTCTCATTGCAAAACCCGCAGATAAAAGCCCTTGCGGCCGATTTGACTTTGCAGGAATTTATGATTATACTTAATTATCGTACATAGAAAATCAGAAAATGATATGTGAAAAGCATAGGTTTATTCATAAAGGAGAGATCATTCATGGCAGAAAAGACAGAAAAGAAATACGTTATCACAAACCATAGAAGCGGTAAGGTTCTCGCTTCCTGCGGCGGCTCTGCCGTGCAGATGACCGCAAACGGCGGCGAAACGCAGGTCTGGTGTGCCGTCCCGGCAGAAGGCACGTCCGTGCAGCTCGTCCATAAGGTCAGCGGTCTCGCGCTCACCGTTCCGGGTGAGGCAGAAAACGGCACCGCACTTGTTCTCGCAGAGGCACAGGGCAACGCCTCCCAGCTCTGGAAGCTGACCACTACCGTCAAGGGCTGCCGCCGCATCACGCATGTCGCGTCCGGCAAGGTCGTCGACATCAAGGACATCAGCGATGCAGACGGCGCACCGGCACAGCTTTGGGAGTTCGTGAAGGGCGATAACCAGAACTGGGTGCTCACCGAGGTCGAAAAGGAAAAGAAAGCCCCGGCAAAGTGCGCCGCAAAAACCGCAAAGCCGGCTGCAAAAGAGAAAGCTAAGGCAGAGGTGAAAGCCGAAGCCAAGCCGGAAGTCAAGGCAGAAGTTAAAGCCGAAGCCAAGCCCGTCGCCAAAACCACAAAGGCAGCCGCAAAAACCACCAAAACCGCAAAGAAAACGAAGTAAGTTCGTTTAGCTGAGAGCCGCACCCAAACCGGGCAGCGGCTTTCTTTTTTACCCGATATTATTCTAAAAAGCGTGATAATACCCAAATTTTCACAAAATCGCCTTGCACCGCCCGTCAACAGCTGATATACTAAAGACAGTATGGTTTATCCTGCAATTTTGCGGCCAAAGGAGTTGTCTTTATGATACATGAAAAAATCAAACTGCACGTGCCGGGCTCTGCGGATTACGCAGCCATGTATACGTATTTTCTGGATCTTTCAAAAGAGGTTCCCATCGAAAAGCGTCCCACCGTCATCGTCTGCCCGGGCGGCGCGTACGCCTTTACGTCCGACCGTGAAGCCGAGCCCATCGCCATGCGCTTCAATGCCATCGGCATGAACGCCGTTGTCGTGCGCTATTCCGTTGCCCCGGCGCGCTTTCCGACTGCCCTTCTGGAAGTCGCCACCGCCGTGAAATACGTCCGCGAAGAAGGCGTAAAGTACGGCTGTGACCCCGAAAAGGTTTTCACCATCGGTTTTTCCGCCGGCGGCCATTTAGCCGCAAGCTACGGCAATTTCTGGAGCCGCCCGTTCGTTGCGGAGGCTATGAACTGCCCGTCCGAGCTTCTGCGCCCGAACGGTCAGATCCTCTCATATCCGGTCATCACGTCCGGCCCGTTCGCCCACCACGATTCCATCAAGAACCTTCTCGGTGAGCAGTACGAGCTCGAAAAAGCGAATCAGTCGCTCGAAAACTTCGTCACGAAAGATACCCCGCCCACGTTCGTCTGGCACACCCAGCCGGATGACTGCGTCCCGGTCGAAAACGCCCTGATGCTCGTCAGCGCCTTGCAGAAAAACGGCATCAAAACGGAGTTCCACATGTTCCCGGAGGGCGGCCACGGCCTGTCGCTTTGCAACGAAGTCACCTCGAACAGCGATGCCCAGCTCCTGCCGCACGTCGGCAAGTGGTTCGACCTCGCAGCGGAGTTTTTGCAGAGCCTTTAATCACCGATTTTCCGTAATCGCGAACGAATAAAGTCTTTGATCGACCTTTTCTAAAAGGCTTCGCCTTTTCAGGGGACCCCTTGATAGGGTCCCCTACACCGAAACAGTCCACCGGACTGTTTCGGCTACCCTCCTGATCTTGGAGCAGGCAAAAGGATTTCGCTTTCTGCGGAAAGCGACTTGGGCGCTGCCCCAAGATCCCGCCGCCTTTGAAAAGGCGGGCGAAACGTTTACGTTCCGCTTACCGATACCTCATTTATAAAATACCCGAAAGGAATCATCCCATGAAAGCCATTGATTTGGAAGTCAAGCGCATCTGCGAGGAAAAGCTCGCAAATGACGCAAAACTCTCGGAGCTCTTTAAAAATTGCTACCCCAACACCATGGATACCACCGTCAAAACCATCGGCGAAAAAGATACCTTCGTTATCACCGGCGATATCCCCGCCATGTGGCTGCGTGATTCCACCGCGCAGGTTCGCCACTATCTGCCCGTCGCAAAGCACGACGCGGAGGTTGCCGATTGCATTGAGGGCCTCGTGAACCGCCAGTTCAAGTGCATTGATATCGACCCCTACGCAAACGCGTTCAATCAGGAAGCGAACGGCATGTGCTGGCCGAAATACGCTGCGGAAACGCTCGGTCAGACCGCCGGCGGCGAGTCCGACGATACCGATTTCGAGACCCCGTGGGTCTGGGAGCGCAAGTATGAGATCGATTCGCTCTGCTACCCGGTGCAGCTCGCGTACCTTCTCTGGAAAGAGACCGGCCGCACAGGCCAGTTTAACGACCAGTACAAAAAGAGCACCCTGCGCATCCTCGACCTTTTCACTGTCGAGCAGGATCACAGCAAGTCCCCGTACTATTTCCGCCGCATCAACTGCCCGCCCACCGATACCCTTACGCACGACGGCCACGGCGCGCCGGTCGCCGTTACGGGCATGACCTGGTC
>ERZ826242.2024-NODE-2024-length-19111-cov-4.458438_pt1 | contig 19111 bp, 19 predicted proteins | sample MGYA00519871_ERZ826242 | MGnify/ENA primary metagenome ERZ826242 (study PRJEB31778, sample SAMEA3449226) | human gut metagenome | biome: human gut; feature: human-associated habitat; material: faeces | place: United Kingdom | collected 2010/2012 ...
GATGATATTTACCCATTGTATCACCGACAATACGCGCACATTTACGATGCGGTTTATCCGGTCCGTTGTTCAATTCGATCATGGAATAGAGAACTCGGCGCTGTACCGGTTTCAATCCGTCTCTGACATCCGGAAGTGCTCTGGATGCGATTACGCTCATGGCATAATCAATGTAGGATTTCTCCATGGTTTTTTTCAGATCCACGTCATGAATCTGATCAAATATCTTGTCGTCCATTTATATTCCTCTCTTTGCTATACATCTAGGTTTTCAACGTATTTCGCATTGGCTTCGATGAAGTCACGACGCGGCTCTACTTTATCTCCCATCAGGGTTGTGAAGGTCAGGTCGATCTCTGCGGTTGCTGCCTCGTCCATGGTGACACGGCGCAGGATTCGTTTCTCCGGATCCATAGTCGTCTCCCAGAGCTGTTCCGCATCCATCTCGCCCAGTCCTTTGTATCGCTGGATCTTGTTACTGGAATCACGGCCTACTTCTGCCAGAATAGCATTCAACTGTTCATCACTGTATGCGTACCATACTTTTTTGTTTTTCTCCAGTTTGTATAATGGCGGCTGTGCCAGATATACATAACCCTGTTTGATCAGTTCCGGCATAAAACGATACAGGAACGTCAGCAGTAAGGTACTGATATGCGCACCATCCACATCGGCATCGGTCATGATAATGATCTTGTGGTAACGCAGTTTTGTGATATCGAAGTCTTCATGGATACCCGTTCCGAAAGCAGTGATCATGGCTTTGATCTCGGCATTTCCGTAGATTTTATCCAATCTCGCTTTCTCCACGTTCAGAATTTTTCCACGCAGTGGAAGGATTGCCTGTGTCGCACGGCTTCTTGCGGTCTTGGCAGAGCCGCCGGCGGAATCACCCTCTACGATATAGATTTCACAGTTTTTCGGATCTTTATCGGAACAGTCTGCCAGTTTTCCGGGAAGGGACATTCCCTCCAATGCGGTTTTTCTTCTGGTCAGATCACGGGCTTTACGGGCTGCCTCACGGGCACGCTGTGCCAGCAGGGATTTCTCGCAGATGGTCTTTGCAACAGTCGGATTCTGCTCCAGGAAATAAGTCAGCTGCTCACTTACTACGCTGTCCACTGCACCACGTGCTTCGCTGTTTCCAAGCTTCTGCTTTGTCTGTCCCTCAAACTGAGGCTCAGAGATCTTGACACTGATGATAGCAGTGAGACCCTCACGGATATCTTCACCGGAAAGTGCTGCTTCATTTTCCTTCACCAGTTTGTTTGCCTTTGCATAAGAGTTAAATGTTTTTGTCAGGGCATTTCTGAAACCGGCCAGATGCGTACCACCTTCCGGTGTCGTAATATTATTTACAAAACTGAACGTTGACTCGTTATAAGAATCATTGTGCTGCATTGCAACTTCTACATAAACACCATCACGCTCACCCTCGCAGTAGATGACGTTTTCATACAGAGCTTCTTTACTCTTGTTCAGATACTGCACGAACTCTTTGATACCACCCTCGTAATGGAAGGTTTCCGTGCGCTCCTGCCCCGGTCGTTTGTCAGTCAGAATGATGCGCAGGTTCTTGGTCAGGAATGCCATCTCACGCAGGCGCTGGCGCAATACATCATAATCGTACACCGTATCCTCAAAAATGCTTCCATCCGGAGAGAAAGTTACTTTGGAACCGGTCTCTTCCACTGGGCAATCACCAACAATTTTCAACGGATACATCGTTTTGCCGCGCTCATAACGCTGCTGGTAGATATGTCCGTCTCTGCGGACCTGAACTTCCAGCCAGTTAGAAAGGGCATTTACTACGGAAGCACCTACGCCGTGCAATCCGCCGGATACCTTGTATCCTCCGCCGCCGAATTTTCCACCTGCATGTAAAATAGTGAATACAACTTCTACTGCCGGTTTCCCTGCTTTGTGGTTGATATCTACCGGAATTCCACGTCCGTTATCGATAACGGTAATGGTATCACCTTCGTTAATATCTATCTTTATCTCCGAGCAAAATCCTGCAAGTGCCTCATCCACAGCGTTATCCACAATCTCATATACGAGATGATGAAGTCCGCGGGATGACGTACTTCCAATATACATACCCGGTCTTTTTCGTACTGCTTCGAGACCTTCCAAAATCTGAATCTGATCTCCACCGTATTCTGTACTCATTCCTGTCCTCCTACTGTTCTGCTATCGTGCCTTCCCTGACGAAAAACACTTTATTTATGTGAAATCTATTTTTAACAAATTCATCCAGACCCGTACATGTAATAATGGTCTGAATATCATGGATGCTGTTCAGCAGATAATTCTGCCGGTTGCTGTCAAGCTCTGACAACACATCATCCAGAAGAAGTACCGGCGTATCATGGATCAGCTGTTTCACCAGCTCGATCTCCGCCAGCTTCAATGAAAGGGCCGATGTGCGCTGCTGCCCCTGAGAACCGTATTTCCGGATATCTGTCTCATTAATGAGAAAAGAAATATCATCCCTGTGGGGACCGTAGGAAGTCATTCCCATTTTTAAATCCTTGACACGGGCTTCCTCCATCCGGGCTGCAAAATCCTCCGCCGTTGCCGATGGTTCATATACAAGCTGCAGTGTTTCCCGGTTTCCGGAGATATTCTGATGAAGATCACGGACCATATCATTGAGTTCCTTCAAAAACTCCTGTCTACGCTGAATAATTTTCGTCCCATAAAGCACCAGCTGCTCATCCCAGATCGGAAGCGTCGCTTCCAGATCCGGCCGGTAATGGATATCCTTCAGCAGTTTGTTGCGCTGCTGCAGGATCTTGTGATACTTTGTCAGATTATGCAGATAAATACTATCCAGCTGACTCAGTTCCATATCCATAAATCTGCGGCGTCCCGCCGGACCATCCTTGATGATATTCAGATCCTCCGGAGAAAAAACAACCAGATTCAGGATGCCGAACAGCTCCCCGGCTTTTCGGATGGGAATGCCGTTCACAGCGATGCCTTTTGCACTGTTTTTCTTCAGATGGATATCAATGCGGTTATCCACACCATTCTTCTCTACGACGGTACGGATATGCGCCTCCTCCGCGTCAAAACGGATCATTTCCCGGTCTTTGCTGCCCTTGTGGGACTTTGTCGTTCCACTGACATACAAAGATTCCAGCACATTTGTCTTTCCCTGGGCATTATCTCCGTACAAGATGTTGGTCCCGGCATCAAAAGCGATCCCCAGGGACTCATAGTTGCGAAAATTCTTTAATTCCAGTGATTTTATAATCATTTGCCGATCTGAACACTCTCTCCGTTAAATGTAATGACATCTCCTTCATGAAGTTTTTTGCCACGCTGGTATTCTACTTCTCCGTTAACCTCTACCTGGCCGTCCTGGATCAGCATTTTGGCATCCACACCGGAACCTACCATGCCGGCAAGCTTCATGGCCTGGCCAAGTTTGATAAAATCATCTCTGATGATAACTTTTTCCATATGTCGCTCTCCTGTCTTATTCTGAAAACCTCTTCAAGAGGTTGTCTGTTATACCGTTGCCGCGTTGAAGTTGACCGGCAGAATCAGATATACATAAGTTCCCGCATCATCCTTGATAAAGCATGGAGCCTTCGGATTTACCATGTATAATGTAACTTCCTCATCGTCGATAACACGCAGTGCATCAATAAAGAATTTCGGGTTGAAACCGATCAGAAGGTCTTTTCCTTCTTTCTCGATCTCGATTTCCTCGTTCATGGAACCTACAAAGGAGTTAATCTTCAACTGCAGGCTGCCGTCCTGGATATTCAGGATGATCGGCTTCTTATCGCCTTCCCGGATCAACAGGGTTGCACGGTCAATACAGCTCAAAAACTCACGTTTGTTGATTTTTACCTTTGTATCGTAATCAGAAGAAAGCATCTGATCGATATGGAAATACTCGCCCTCGATGAGTCTGGACACTACTTTTGTCTCATCAAACTCAAATAAAATATGGTTGTCCGCAAAGAAGATATCTACCATATCCTCTGCTTCGCCGGTAAGGATCTTGCTGATCTCCTGAAGTGTCTTTCCGGGAACAACAACCTTCAGCGGGCTGTAACTTTCTTTTAACTCGATATTACGGATAGAAATGCGGTGTCCGTCCAGAGATACCACTCTCAGGCGGTTCTCATTGATTTCAAAAAGTTCACCGGTCATCAGTTTGTTTGTATCGTTATCCGCGATAGAGAAAATGGTCTGGCGGACAACATCCTTTAATGTAAACTGGGAAATGCTGATGGACTCATTTTTCTCAATATACGGAAGGTAGGAAAAATCTTCACCGGATTTTCCAACGATGTTAAACTTTGCTTTTTCACAGGTAATCGTTGTCTGAAACGTATCATCTGACTCGATGACAACATCATTATCCGGGAGTTTACGAACGATCTCGGAGAAAAATTTTGCATCCAGTGCAATGATGCCACGCTCCACGATCTCGCCCTCAATAACTGTCTCTATGCCAAGTTCCATATCATTTGCAGTCAGCTTGATCTCATTTGCCGATGCATCGATCAGAATGCAGTTGAGGATCGGCATGGTTGTCCGGGATGGAACAGCCTTGGATACGATGCTGACACCCTTTAACAGGCTTGCTTTTGAACAGATTAACTTCATAATGTGAATAACTCCTTTCAGGTATCATATCTTCATGTAATGTATCTATATATAAAATGGTTTTCGCCGTAGCCGTCTTAGGGGCTGTTGATAAGTGTATAACATTGCAACGCCTTACGCTAAGGGGGCTGCCACCATCATTCTTTTTTCTTTTGTTGTGCATAACGGGTTGGGTCAATGTGGGTTAATCTTCTTTCGAATCGTCGCCACCAGCCGTTCCACAGAAGTATCTGTGCTGATGTCATCTCCCACTTTTTTTATCCCATGAACGACTGTGGAATGATCTCTGCCGCCAACAGCTTTTCCTATGGTCTCCAGCGATGCATCTGTCATATTTTTGCACAGATACATGGCGATCTGCCGCGGTTTTGCCACATCATTGCTTCTGGATTTCGAGGTGATCTGATCCATCGTAATGCCAAAATGTTCCGCAACTACCTCCACCACCAGTTGTGGTGTCACTTCCAGCGGAATATCCGGAGAAATAATATTCTGAAGCTCCTTCTCTGCAATCTCCATCGTAATCTCTGTCTGCACCAGGTTCTCATAGGCCACAAGCTTGTTCAGTGCCCCTTCCAATTCCCGGATATTAGACTTGATGTTCAATGCAATATAGTTCAGGATCGCATCATCCAGGGAAACACCGTCCAGTTCTTCTTTTTTCCGCAAAATCGCCATCCGCGTTTCATAATCCGGCGAACCGATGTCTGCCAGAAGCCCCCATTCAAACCGTGAACGGATACGCTCTTCCAGTGTTTCCATCTCCTTTGGCGGCCGGTCACTGGATAAAATGATCTGCTTTTTTGCCACATGAAGTTCATTAAACGTATGGAAAAATTCTTCCTGCGTACTTTCTTTTCCGATAATAAATTGTACATCATCGATCAGCAGCACATCCATACTGCGGTATTTTTCCCGGAAACGGCTCATGGCCATGTTATTTCCGTTTCTGATCGCCTCAATCAATTCATTTGTAAATGTCTCTGAGGAAACATACAGAACCTTCAATGCAGGATGTGTCGATTGAATAAAATGTGCAATGGAATGCATCAGATGCGTCTTGCCAAGCCCCACACCGCCATAAATAAACAGCGGATTGTATACTTCACCGGGGGATTCTGCCACAGCAAGCGCCGCCGAATGTGCAAACCGGTTATTGTTGCCCACCACAAAGGTATCAAATGTATAGTTCGGATTCAGATTTGACCGTTCCGCTTCTTCTGTCGTAGCACGCCGTCTCGGATGCGGCGTTTTCAGTTTCTTTGCCTGTTCCGGGAGAACAAATTCGATCTCATACTCTGTGCCTGTAACTTCCGCGACCGCCACTTTAAGAGGAAGGTAATATTTCCTATTAATATAGGTCAGTCCCATCTGCTCGCCGGACACCAGGATATAGATGCGGTTATTCTGAATGGAAAAGATCTGCAGCGGCTTCAGCCAGGTATTGAAGGAAATATCCGTCAATTCATGCTCTCTTTTCACTGTCAGAAGGATTTCGTCCCATTTTTCTTCGACCAGATGCATAACTCGCGTCCTTTCTTACAGTCCTGTAAAATCGCTTACAAACGATTTACAATGATACATTTGGATAGTCGTCCAATGTCTATGATAACTCAAATCGCTTCATTTTTCAATGAAAACTTCGCAATCGCACAGGAGTACACGGAGCGTAAAAAATGGATTTTCGGGCGTTTTACAGGGTTTTCTAAAAGTTTTCAATTTTCTATTGACTAGTCTGACTTTTTTTGTTATCATCGGAAATGATGCTACGAGGAATGGAGGTGTATCACAATGAAAATGACTTATCAGCCAAAGAAGAGACAGAGAGCGAAAGTTCACGGTTTCAGAAAAAGAATGAGTACAGCAGGCGGAAGAAAAGTTTTGGCCGCTAGAAGATTAAAAGGAAGAAAAAAATTAACAGCTTAGGCCACAACGTTTGTGGTCTTTTCTTCTCTTTTTAAACATTTTTGAACAAATTGTTATGAAATCAGAGGACAGGAAATTATGCATTTTTCAGAATCATTAAAGAAAAACAGAGATTTCCGGACAGTTTACCGGGATGGAAAATCTTATGCAAACAGACTGTTGGTTATGTATACGCTGAAAAATGACTCGGACAGAAACAGATTAGGAATTTCCGTTAGTAAGAAAGTTGGTAACAGTGTTGTACGGCATCACATTACCAGATTAGTAAGAGAAAGTTACAGACTGCATGAAGAGATGTTCCATAGTGGTTGGGACATTGTAGTCATCGCAAGGGCAGGCGCAAAAAACGCATCATATCACGAAATCGAATCCGCATTGCTGCACTTGGGAAATCTTCAAAAAATCATGAACCCCGAAGAAAAGAAGATGGAATCACATTGAAAAAAATATTGATTTTTTTAATAAAATGGTATCGTAAATACATTTCTCCGATGAAAACCACGAAATGTCCGTATTATCCTACCTGCTCCACCTACGGGCTGGAGGCAGTAGAGAAGTATGGGGCATGGAAAGGTGGATTGCTTGCGCTCTGGCGCATTTTACGCTGTAATCCGTTCTCTAAGGGTGGCTACGATCCGGTTCCATGATTATAGGAGGCAACCAGATGGATTCCTTATTTTTACTTACACAAAATTCAGGTAAGATTTTAGGACCAATCGCAAAGGTACTCGGTTACCTTATGAACGCAATCTACGTATTTATGGACAAGTTTTTAAACATCCAGAACGTAGGTCTGACAATCATTGTATTTACGATTGTTATTTATTTTTGCTTACTTCCGCTTACTTATAAGCAGCAGAAGTTCTCAAAAATGTCACAGATCATGAATCCTGAAATTCAGGCAATTCAGAAAAAGTATAAAAACAGAAGAGATCAGGCATCCGTTCAGGCTATGAACGAGGAGACACAGGCTGTTTACCAGAAATACGGTGTATCCCCTTCCGGAAGCTGTATCTTTATGATCATCCAGCTCCCGATTCTGTTTGCTCTCTATCGTGTTATTTACAACGTACCGGCATATATCACAAACGTCAAAAACACGTTTGACGGTCTTGTAACCGGTATTATGGGCACCGCCGGATACCAGGATACCATGAACAGTTTCCTGACTTCCGTGTCAGAAAAGAACTCTGTATTCCGTGGTATTACCCTGAACTTCTCAGGTACCAGCCAGCAGGCTCATGACTCTATCATTGATGTTCTTTACAAATGTACCAGCAATAACTGGACTTTATTGCAGGATAAATTCAGCGGTTTATCCGATGTCATTGCAAGCACGCAGTCTGCAGTAGAGCATTTTAATAACTTCCTCGGAATCAATATCGTATATTCTCCGAAGACCATTATCGCTACAAGTTTCCGTGAGGGACACTATGTGCTGATCATCCTTGCTCTGCTCGTACCGATCCTTGCTGCTCTGACTCAGTTTCTGAACATCCGTCTGATGCCACAGGCAGCAAACAATGGCGGACAGCAGGAAGCTATGGCCAGCCAGATGAAGATGATGAACTACATGATGCCGTTATATTCTGTATTCATCGTATTTTTCCTTCCGGTCGGTGTTGGTATCTACTGGATCGCAGGTTCCGTTATCCGAAGCTTACAGCAGTTCCTGCTGAATAAGCATTTCGACAAGATGGATCTTGAGAAAGTTATCAAAGAGAACCAGGCAAAAGCCGCAGCAAAGAACAAAAAGAAAATCGAAAAAAAAGGTGTAGCCGGTGAGCAGATCGCCAATGCTGCAAAAGTTAATACCCGTAATATCCAGTACAAATCCATGGCAGACAAAGCAGCTTCCGTCAGCCACAAGGACACCACACCGGATACAGGTAAAAAATACAAAGAAGGAAGTATGGCTTCCAAAGCAAATCTTGTAAAAGATTTCAACAACAAAAATACAAAATAGGGAGGGCATTGTGATGGATTTTATCGAATTTACGGGAAAAACTGTTGATGACGCACTTACAAATGCACTGGTTGAATTCGGTGTTACAAGTGATCAGATCGATTATGACGTGCTGGAAAAAGGCAGTTCAGGATTCCTTGGATTTAACAGTAAACCGGCAAAAATCAAAGCCCGCAAAAAATATACCGTTGCAGATCACATCAAAAATTTCCTTTCCCAGGTATTTGCTGCCATGGGACTGGAAGTTGAGATCCTGATCAACGCTTCCGCTGAGGAAGAAAATGTATACGATGTAGAACTGAAAGGTGCTGAAATGGGCGTTCTAATCGGAAAGCGCGGTCAGACACTTGACTCTCTTCAGTATCTTACAAACCTCGCCATCAACAAACACTCTGATACATACACCAGAGTAAAACTTGATACTGAGGATTACCGTAAGAGAAGAAAAGATACACTGGAGAATCTGGCAAAAAATATTGCTTACAAGGTAAAACGTACCAAAAAGGCCGTATCCCTGGAGCCAATGAATCCATTTGAAAGACGGGTCATTCATTCTGCACTGCAGAATGACCGTTATGTATCTACACACAGTGAAGGGGACGAACCTTACAGACACGTTGTGATCACATTAAAAAGACAGTAATTTGTGCTTTTATTATTATTCTAAATTTGATTTGGGTGTTTTGACACCAAAATCGTGATTACACGGATTGTTCCGTGCTTTTGACACTGTAATCTAAATTTAAAAACTTTCAGACGAAAAGGATGCGGACACGGATATTTTTCTGTATCAGCTGCAAGCATGGCCACGTTGAAAATCAACCTACCGTCCGGCATCCTTTTTTCCTGAAAGTTTTATTTACGTTATAGAATAAAACTACTATAATAAAAAACATAGGTACCTTGAAACGTAAATTTTTTATTTAGCTTGAGAGATAAAGAAAGAATATGAAAACTGATACTATTGCAGCGATTGCAACCGCCATGTCAAATTCCGGTATCGGAATCGTCCGCATCAGCGGTGACGAAGCATTGGATGTTGCTGACCGCATTTTTCGTCCAAAAAAGGGAAGCCGCAAGGTTTCTGATATGGAAACTCATACCATTCATTATGGCTATGTGACAGATGGTGACGAAGTGATCGATGAGGTAATGCTTCTGATCATGAAGGCACCCCGCAGTTATACCTGCGAAGATACCATCGAGATTGACTGTCACGGTGGTGTACTGGTTATGAAAAAAATACTGGAAACAGTTTTAAAATATGGTGCCCGCCCGGCAGAACCGGGAGAATTCACCAAACGGGCATTTTTAAACGGACGGATTGATCTGTCCCAGGCAGAGTCCGTAATCGATGTGATTAACGCTCAGAACGAACTTGCACTGAAAAGTTCCGTCAGTCAGCTGCAAGGCGCTGTCCTGGAAAAAATAAAAGCGATCCGCGCGGTTGTGCTACACGAGATTGCCTTTATCGAATCCGCGCTGGATGATCCGGAGCATGTATCACTGGAGGGCTATCCGGAGCAATTGCATGAGATCATGAGTGATGCTCATTCCAAAGTGAAGAAACTGCTGGATTCCTCTGACAATGGCAAGATGCTCAAAGAAGGGATTAACACCGCTATTGTCGGAAAACCGAATGCCGGGAAATCCTCCCTGCTGAATATTCTGGTGGGAGAGGAGCGTGCCATTGTTACCGAGATTGCCGGTACGACACGCGATATCTTACAGGAACAGATTCAGATTGGCGGCATCGGTCTGAATGTCATTGACACCGCCGGTATCCGGGACACCGAAGATATTGTTGAGAAGATCGGTGTCAATAAATCAAGGGAATATATTGAAAAAGCAGATTTGATCATCTATGTAGTTGATTCCTCCACAGAACTGGATGAAAACGATCAGGAAATCATCGAAGCCATCCAGAATAAGAAAGCAATTGTACTGCTGAACAAATCTGATCTGGATGCAAAAACAGATGCTTCTGTATTACAGACACAGTTAAGCAAACCAATCCTTTCCATTTCTGCCAAAAACAACACTGGGATCCATGAACTGGAAACGCTTATTGAAGAAATGTTTTTCAGTGGAAAGCTGTCTTTCAATGATGAAGTATATATCACAAATATTCGCCAGAAAAATGCTCTGGCAGAGGCTCAGAACAGTCTGAAGATGGTATTACAGAGCATTGCAGATGGAATGCCGGAAGATTTTTTCACCATCGATATGATGAATGCTTATGAAGCTCTTGGCACCATCATTGGCGAATCTGTCGGAGAAGATCTGGTGAATGAGATTTTCAGTAAATTTTGTATGGGCAAATAATGCATCACCACTATATATGAGGAGGAATATATGCCAGTTGTAAAGGAAAATTACGATGTTTGTATCGTCGGTGCAGGCCACGCAGGTTGTGAAGCAGCCCTGGCATGCGCACGGCTCGGACTGGAAACCATTCTTTTTACCATCAGCATTGAAAGCGTAGCCATGATGCCCTGTAACCCGAATATCGGGGGCAGTTCCAAAGGACACCTGGTGCGCGAAATTGATGCGCTGGGCGGTGAAATGGGTGTCAATATCGACCATACGTTTATCCAGTCTAAAATGTTAAATAAATCAAAGGGACCTGCCGTACATTCTCTGCGTGCACAGGCGGATAAGGCAGATTACAGTGCCAGAATGAGACAGGTATTGCAGAACACTGACCACCTGACCCTGCGCCAGGCAGAAGTTACAGAACTCATGGTAGAGAACAAAGTGATCCGTGGTGTGAAAACGTTTTCAGGTGCGGAATATTATGCAAAAGCAGTCGTATTGTGTACAGGTACTTATCTGAAGGCCCGCTGTCTCTACGGTGATGTGGTAAACTGCACCGGTCCAAACGGCCTGCAGGCTGCAAATCATCTGACGGATTCTCTGGTAGAAAATGGAGTGGAAATGTTCCGTTTCAAAACAGGTACACCGGCACGTATTGATAAACGTTCTGTTGATTTTTCAAAAATGCAGGAACAGTTTGGAGATGAGAGAGTTGTACCATTTTCATTTACCACTGATCCGGAAAAAGTACAGATTGATCAGGTAAGTTGCTGGTTAACTTATACAAATGAAAAGACACATGAGATCATTCGGGATAATCTGAGCCGTTCGCCACTGTTTTCCGGAATGATTGAGGGAACCGGTCCGCGCTACTGTCCGTCTATCGAGGACAAAGTCGTTAAATTTGCCGACAAGAACCGCCATCAGGTATTCATTGAACCGGAAGGTATCCACACCAATGAAATGTATATCGGCGGTATGTCCAGTTCTCTTCCGGAGGATGTACAGTATGCTATGTATCATACAGTACCGGGACTCGAACATGTCAAGATTGTAAGGAATGCATACGCAATTGAGTATGACTGTATCAACCCACGTCAGTTGTATCCGTCCCTGGAATTCAAGGAGATTTCCGGTCTGTTCAGCGGCGGGCAGTTCAACGGAAGCTCCGGATATGAAGAGGCTGCCGCACAGGGGCTGATCGCCGGTATCAATGCGGCTATGAAAATAAAAGGAAAGGACCCACTGATTCTTGACCGTTCCGAATCCTATATTGGCGTACTCATTGATGATTTGGTTACTAAGGAAAACCATGAACCATATCGTATGATGACTTCCCGTGCAGAGTATCGTTTGCTGCTCCGTCAGGACAATGCAGATCTGCGTCTGACCAGACACGGATACGAAGTTGGTCTGATCCCACAGGAACGCTATGACTATGTTGTTAAGAAGGAGCAGCTGATCAAACAGGAAGTGCAGCGTGTAGAAAATGTACACCTGGGAGCTTCCGGTCCAGTACAGAAACTGATGGCACAATATAACAGCCAGCCTTTGAATACAGGAACTACACTGGCTGAGCTGATCCGCCGTCCGGAACTGAACTATGATATTCTGGCACCGGTGGATCCGGAACGTCCACACCTGACACCGGATGTCTGCGAACAGATAAATATCAACATTAAATATGACGGTTACATCAAACGCCAGATCAAACAGGTAAAACAATTCAAAAAACTGGAAAGCAAGAAACTGCCACCGAATTTTGATTACACCCAGATCAGCGGACTTCGTATGGAGGCACAGCAGAAACTGAATCTGTACCAGCCAATCTCCATCGGACAAGCTTCCCGTATTTCCGGCGTTTCACCAGCAGATATCTCCGTTATTTTAGTATATCTGGAGCAACTACACTATCAGCAGAAAAGAGAACAGGATAAATAAACTATGAGTTATGATCTGGCCAAATTCAAACATGGTCTGGAAGAGTTACGAATCACTCTGACCGATCATCAGATAGAACAATTTTTACAATATTACGAAATGTTGGTGGAAAAAAATAAGGTGATGAACCTCACCGGTATTACGGAATATGAAGAAGTCATTCAGAAACATTTTCTGGACAGCCTCTCTCTGATCCGGGTCATCCCGACTCTGGCTGAACAGAATTTCAAAATCATTGATCTTGGAACCGGAGCAGGTTTTCCGGGGCTTCCATTAAAAATTGCATTTCCGAATCTTGAGATTACATTGATGGATTCCCTGAACAAGCGAATCAACTTCTTAAATGAAGTAATCGACAAGCTCGGATTGGAGAAGGTAACTGCGGTACACGGAAGAGCAGAAGAAATGGCAGCTAATATCACGCACCGACAGCAGTATGACCTCTGTGTTTCACGTGCGGTATCCAACCTTGCTGTACTGAGCGAATACTGTCTGCCATTTGTTGCAAAAGGCGGTACTTTTGTATCATACAAATCTGCTGATTCAGATGCGGAGATTCAGGAAGGAAAGAAGGCTATTTCCATTCTTGGTGGAAAATTAATCAACATTGACAAATTCAAATTACCGGATTCTGATTTAGGCAGAGCATTGGTATGCATTAAGAAAGTAAAGGATACCCCAAAAAAATATCCTCGAAAAGCAGGTACGCCGGCAAAGTTGCCGCTGAAATAGTAGAATCTATAAATTTCTATCTAATGGGAAAGGGACGGCAGAAATGTTTCACGTGAAACATTTCTGCCGTCCCTTTTCGTAATGCGTCCTATTCCCAGCATTTACATCCGGCTGTTAAAATCCGTCAATACACGCTTTATGTAAAGCCTTCATTCGCAATCCGCTTTCGCTACTTGCTCATGAATGCAGTCGCTTTGCACCCCATCAGTGGAAGTTTTTAATTTCCACTGGCATAAGCATTCCCCCGCTTCGAGTACGTAAAGTACTAAGCGGGGGAATGCTTATTTTGCGTTCAATTACGCATGCAGAAAAATATTTACCAGCTTCACAAATTTATCTGGTGCCTCCAGCTGTGGAAGACATGTAGTATTTGGAATATATGCATCTTCGATTGCCGGATTAAACTCTTTGTAATCATTGATGACATCCTCAATGTAAGGATGTTCTTTTCCACCAATCAGGCAAATGCTGTTATTGATCTTCTTAATAGCAGATACAATATTAATATTTGTATAATAACTCTTAATGCTGGCCAGCAGATATTTGCCACCACCGTCACCAATATGTGCAGACTGATAATACGTATGAATCAACTTCTGTGGAACCAAATGTCCTTTATAATAGTAATTGTTTACAAAAGCATCAATAATCTGATTTCTGCTGACTGCCATATTATAAATAAAGGTTCCAATAATTGGAAGTTCAATCAGGAATTTGAGCATATTTTTTCTACGTCCGGGTGCTTTTGCCAGTTCATACAAATCAGTCGGGCAGACACCAACAATATGATCGTAGTATTTTGACTCCATCTGGCATGCCATCACTACAAAAGAAAGAGAATCACCAGTTGCAATAACATCTGTTTTTTCATTAATTACATTCGAAATAAACTCATTCATTAACTGTACATACAGATAATTTGTATATGTCATATTCGGTTTTTCAGAACGTCCGCATCCTAACAGATCAATAGCATATACGGTATGATTTTCTGCCAGCTTTTTCGTTACAGCTTTCCACTCATAAGAAGAAGCTGTAGGATCCAGATCATGAATCAGAAGAACCGGTTTTCCTTTACCACTTTTCGTGTAATAAATGTTTCCATATTTCCAATGATAATATTTACCACCGCTTGGCAGGTAATCTGTCATATGTGAAAAAACACTGATCAGCTTGTTTATAATAATAATTAGACCAGATACGATACATAATAGTAATGCAGAATTTTTAATATGCTTTTTCATCAATAAACCCCTTTCGTACTAATTTTCTTACTCTTTATATTATAATGCATTGACTGCTCAGATACAAATACTTTTCCATGATATCTATTATTATTTTATAAAACTGAAGTGAAAAGTCTCACGTGCGTTCGACTTGAATTTATAAAGAGTACAACTTTTACGGCGCATCACTTGCATATGAACACTTTTGTAAACGACACGCATGGAATAATACAGTTCCATAATATTATTTCCGACAAATAAGAGCTTCTTTCATTAATTTTTTATAAATGTTTCACGTGAAACATTCTTTTCTCTGGATATCTAATTTAAAAAGTGATATACTCGTTTAAGTGATACGTCGAATACATTTTATATTCGGCACAGTAGACATATCAATATAGCATTTGTTTCCACTTCTATATTAATATGATACGAGTATAAATTAACAGGAATGAGGAAAAGTATGGGAAGAATTATCGCAATCGCAAATCAGAAAGGCGGAGTTGGAAAGACAACAACGGCAATCAATCTTTCCGCATGTTTGGCAGAAGCCGAGAAGAGAGTGCTTACCATTGATATGGATCCGCAGGGTAATACCACCAGCGGACTTGGTATAGACAAAAACAATTGTGAAAATACCATTTATCAGCTAATTTTAGGAGAATGCTCTTTTGATGAAGCACTGATTCATACGGAGTTTGAATATCTGGATTTAATTCCGTCAAACGTAAATCTGGCCGGTGCAGAAATCGAATTACTGAATATTGAAAATCGTGAATATGTACTGCACAATGAAATAGAAAAAATCAAAGACAATTATGACTTCATCATTATTGACTGCCCTCCTTCCTTAAATATGTTGACGGTAAATGCCATGACCACCGCCTCAACTGTTTTAGTGCCGATCCAGTGTGAGTATTATGCATTGGAAGGTCTTTCACAGTTGATGTATACAATCAACCTTGTACAGGAACGTCTGAACCCATCTTTACACATGGAAGGTGTCGTATTTACTATGTATGATGCCCGTACAAACCTCTCTCTGCAGGTTGTCGAAAATGTCAAAGAGAATCTGGATACTACAATCTACAAGACCATCATTCCAAGAAATGTACGTCTTGCAGAAGCACCAAGTCATGGAAAACCAATTAACATATACGACAGCAAATCCACAGGTGCAGAAAGCTATCGCTTACTTGCGCAGGAAGTAATTGACAGAGAGGACGATTAAACATGGCAGCAAAAAAAGGCGGACTTGGAAAGGGACTGGACTCTCTGCTGGTGAACAAAGTAAATGCAGATCACAGCAGCGATTCAACAATAGTTAAGGAAAAGAGTACAACTACCAAAAAGAAAAGTACAAAAAAAGAAACACCAGACACCATGGTAAAACTTTCCCTGGTGGAACCGAATCGTGAACAGCCACGAAAACATTTTGATGAAGATGGTCTGCTGGAACTGGCAGAATCCATCAAACAATACGGCATCCTGCAGCCTTTGCTTGTGCAGGAAAAAAGCGGATATTATGAGATTATTGCTGGCGAACGTCGCTGGAGAGCCGCAAAACTGGCGGGGTTAAAAGAAATTCCTGTCATCGTCCGCAATCTGACAGAACAGCAGATTGTCGAAATTTCACTCATTGAAAACATTCAGCGTGAAGATTTGAACCCAATTGAAGAAGCACAGGCATTTCGCAGACTAATGGAAGAATTTCACATGAAACAGGATGAGATTGCAGACCGTGTATCCAAAAGTAGAACTGCTGTCACCAACTCCATGCGTTTACTGAAACTCTCCAAACAGGTACAGCAGATGGTCATTGATGAAATGATCAGCACTGGTCACGCACGCTGTCTGATCAGTATTGAGGATCCAGAATTACAGCATCAGCTGGCACTTCGTATTTTCGATGAAAAACTCAGTGTACGTGAAACGGAAAAAATGGTACGCAAATTATTACAGGAAAACAATGCTCCGCAGAAAAAGATAAACGATCCTGTATTATCTGCCATTTATGCTGACCTGACAGATCAGATGAAACGAATCTTCGGAACGAAAGTAGAAATTCATCAGCGTAATGATCAAAAAGGTAAAATAGAAATTGAATACTACTCGCAGGATGAATTGAATCGTCTGATTGAACTTATTCAGAGCATCCAGCAGCAGTAACAGCCGCAAAACAGTAACAGCACAGCAACAGCAACAGCAACAGCAACAGCAACAGCAACAGCAACAGCAACAGCAACAGCACATGATATAACTTTTAGTGAGGAAAATGCAAGTGGAATATTTAAAATTACATATCGAAGATCTGACCGGCATCAGCCTTGATGTAATCACAGTCGGTCTCGCCGCTCTTGTTTTGATCCTGATCATCATCATGATCGTCAACGGAGTCAAAATGAAAAAACTGAAAAAAAAGTACGAAGCGTTTATGGCAGGAAAAAATGCCGCATCCCTGGAAGACACTCTGGTAAAACGTCTGAATCAAGTAGAAGATCTGATTGCGTCTGACGAGCACACACAGGAAAAAGTACAGATGGTTCTGGATCACCTGGATAACACCTATCAAAAAGTTGGTCTGGTAAAATACGATGCATTTAATGAAATGGGTGGGAAATTATCATTCTCCCTGGCACTGTTAAACCGGAAAAACAATGGTTTTATTATTAACGCAATGCACAGCAGAGAAGGCTGCTATACATACATCAAAGAAATTATTGATGGCAATTCCGTGATTATGCTTGCGGAAGAGGAGAAAGAAGCTCTGGAAATGGCATTGGCTGACACTTATGAACAAGGGAAATAATCTATGATACATACATTTTTAAGATCCATTGGTTTCGGAGATCTTACAAAAAATGCTGATTTATATCTCATATTAGAATCCATTTTGAATCGTCCTGACGAGCAGAACATTGTCAAAGATGAATATGGAAATGAATTTGCTTGTTTCTCCAAAAGTTTTGGTACAGACATCGGCATTACCGTCTGTGGAAATTTTATCAATGATAAAGAATTTCGTATGGAATATTATTATCCATATCTGCACGGTTCTCAGATTACGACCTGTGAAACGATTGAAATTGAACGCCACGCTGCCAGAGAAGCCTTTGCCGGAATCTGTGACGAGTTAAAACTTGGAGTAACATTGATTTTCTATATTGAAAATATTGCTGATATCCTCCATGCAAGAAAAAATGCCGTACACAATACAACTACAAGACCAGATAACGCCGTGCTGGCGGGACTTTCCACCGGCGGCAAAATCCTTCTGCCGATTATGAAAACATCAAAACAGCTGGCAAATAAGGAGAAATCCTCAGAAAAACGGCTAAGTCTCATGAAACAGGCCCGGGATGGAAATAAAAGTGCCATGGAAAATCTCACTATGAACGACATGGATCTTTATTCTTCCCTCTCCCGCCGTATTATGAAAGAAGATGTGTTGTCTATCGTGGAAAGCAGTTTTATTCCATATGGTATTGAAAGTGACCAGTATGTTGTCATCGGAGAAATTCTGAACTTCTATGAATCCGAAAATTCTCTGACTAACGAAAAACTCTGGATACTGAATCTTAACTGTAACAATCTAGTTTTTGATATTTGCATCAATCAGAATGATCTGCTTGGGGAACCACAGGTAGGACGCCGCTTCAAAGGTCGCATCTGGCTGCAGGGTCATGTAAACTTCGGGTATTAGAAAAATAAAAGCTTTAAATAAAAAACTGATGTAAAATGAACATTCACAATCTGCTTTCGTTACTAGCTCACGAACACAGAATAAGCATGCATAAGGAAATTGATGCTGAATAAATAATGCTAAATTTAAACTAAACTGCATGGACTACTTGCGAAAAATCCCTTTCTTTGATATGATATAAAAGTTGATTGCAACATACTTTTTATGCGTAAACAACGAGCCACAAATCCAGCATTTATGCAGGATTTTGGCGACTGCCGCGTCACTGAGCGTCAGCGAAGTAAGCCAAAAAATCGACATTAGTCCTGTTAGTTTAATGGATAGAACAAGTGCCTCCTAAGGGTCAGGTGGAGCAATCCCCTTTTGGAAGCGATTTATGAAATAAATTTGAAAATTGCTCCATTACAATTAAATAAGTCTCAGTACCTCAGTAGGATAGAGGGTTCGCCTCCTAAGAGAAAGCCGAGGCATTCCCCAAAGGGAAAAAATAAAAAACAACTTTCAGTTCGAATCTATTCTGAATAATGCTAAAGGTGACAACAAAGCATTCCCCAATTTGGGGAACGTTCTAATGTTACCAAATCGAAAAAATCTGTAGATTGACAACTCAAAATAGAGTTGATAATCTTATATATGGCCGAAGGGAAAAATCCCAGAAACCCAGTAAAA
>ERZ826242.2026-NODE-2026-length-19094-cov-14.613898_pt1 | contig 19094 bp, 31 predicted proteins | sample MGYA00519871_ERZ826242 | MGnify/ENA primary metagenome ERZ826242 (study PRJEB31778, sample SAMEA3449226) | human gut metagenome | biome: human gut; feature: human-associated habitat; material: faeces | place: United Kingdom | collected 2010/2012 ...
TGATAATTTGTAATATCGTCGTTCAAGGTTATAATCGTATTGTTTGCGATTTCCGAAAACTCTTTATTAGTACTATATAGTACGGTTGGTAATAATTCATTAATTGCATTAACAATACTTGATTTATCGGTTGTATTTAGCGTTGATAAATCGCCAACATTGGTGTCATTATCATTAACAACTGACTTGATTTCATTTAAATCGCTATCATTCACTTTATTTACGTCAGCAATTTGTGAGTTGGTATTTAATGCAGTTTTATCTGCATAAGTTATTTTTGCCATATTTAACCTCCTATCCTAACTCGTTGATTGTACGAGTAAAATTTATTTATTTCAACATTTCTCAAATTGTAAGTTAAATAACTTGTCTTTTCGTCTTCGGAAATTAATTCAAGACTATTAGCAGTTTTGTTTAAAAAAAATGTCATAAGCAGTTCATAACTCCCGTCATCTTGCAATGTAGCTTGTAAATTCGATACAGTATTTGTTCCATCTTGATAGTTAATTTTATATTTTGTTAGCTTTAAATTATCATAATCTTCCGGATTATTTATTGAGGTATTTAGTTCAGTTGCTGCCGTTGGGTTATATATTGGCTGTGGCCCATTGTTATTTACGATAGATATAGTGTTTACAAAGTTTAAGTATACGGTCTCATAAATGTTTTTTGTAAAACCATTTGTATTGGAAATTATTACATTGTTATTTTCTGAGCACAAATCCATCTTATCGACCAATACGTCATTCAAGTAATTAGAAGGTACCTCTATTGTCGACATAGTCGTTACACCATTTTGAGTCTTGTTATAAAGATTTCTCGCAAAAACTGGGTTATTATCTGAATACAGTATTGCACTATTTGAATTTAGTGAGTTTTTATCTGTAAATGGTTCGCCATTGTAGTTAGTTTCGTTATATATTTCTTTGATATTAGGTATATACCAGTATTGTGGTTGAGGGTTTATCATATACGACACATAATTTAATAAATTGAACTCATTAGTTACAAATAAAGCACGTCTATTATAATAAAAATATTGTTGACTGCTTATTAATTTTGGCTTCCATTCATCATTAACAAGCCTTTGTAAATAATAATCAGCAAATACATCATTATTTGTTTGTGTTATATTATTATTAAATTGAACATAAACATCGTTGTTATTTTTGACTATATAGATGGCCTCTAAATTACAAAAATTATAATCGCCCAAATACTTTTCATAAATTATTTGAGTTTGATTTGTCGATTCATTATAGTAATACAAACCAATGTATTTAGGCATAGTCTGTCCGTTAGAAAGTCTCCATTGTTGATTATTTAATACAAAATAAAGCTCATTTCTATTTAAAAATATTGACTGATTTTTATAATTTGAAGTATCATGTACTGCATAATAATTAACAGTAGTTATTGTTTTTAGATTAAATGAAGCTTGTGTGAAATCTTTAGTCCATAAGCTAACATTTTTATTTGTTATTATATTTTGTGACAATAAAATTCTACAAAAGAAATTGTCATCTTGAAATTCAACGTAACTAGCACCATAAAGCCAATAATTATTATCACTATCCCATTTGTTCCAATCATTTTCATTTCCTACATTGACCTTTAAGTTAATTACTCTAATACTATCAAAATCTGGATCGTTTTGATCTTTTAAAGAAACACCAGTAAATACATAATTAGATGAATTAACGTCTTTATACATATCTTTGCAGTAAAAATTAAAATAATCTGTTGGAAAAATATAACTTTTTTGAAGTGTTAAAACATAATCATTATTTATTTGCTGAGTAAAGTTATTAAACATTAAAAATCTTTTTTGACTTGTTGTAAAAGACCATTCTTCATCTCTAGGGAAGTCTGGGCAATCAATAGCATAAAATGTATTATCTTCTGCTTGTGCCATACACTGAATATATCTTAAATAAGTACCGCTATCATACTGATAAATTGATTTAAGTGGCTTAAAATCTTTATTTAATATCGTTATAATACCACGTACTTCATCATCTGTGGTTTTATATCCTCCGTATAACACCAGCAATTCACTATTCTGTACTTGTATAAGTCCTTCATATCTAAAATTGTTCCAATGTTCTGGCAAAATATCATTATTTTCCCAGTCATCTCTAGGAATGTTATTTATACTTTGAAATATTTCTTCTTCAACACCACTCTCACTCGGCATTTTACCTAACATGTAATCTAATAAATTTTTCTTTGCTTCTTCTGTCATAAAAACCTCCTATTGTGTAAATGGTGCGTTTAATGGTGCGTTCAAAATGTTGTCTCCCATTTCAACCTCGATTAATTCAGCATTATCGAATATGATAAGTGCTGTATTTTCTATATCAACATTACGGGCTATATATTCGCCTTGTGAGATGTTTCCATTTGCTTTTGACCTTTGATTATCAAAATAATTGATTGCGGTTTCTGCGTTGAAATTATTTGACAAAGTGTAAGTATAGAATAAGTATCTTTCTTCGTTTACTTGGATAATATCAATTGTTTTAGATTTAACCATATAAGTATCAGTTAGTTCGCTAATTGGTGCATTAAATTGAGCTTGTTGCCCTATTTGAAACAAGTCGTTTTCGTATGTTTGGATAGTCAATGTTATTTCAGCTTTACCCTTAAATTGAATATAAGACTGTCCTATTGATTGAAGCTCGCTACTTGATGTAGCGTCGTTTCGTTGCTCGTATCTTGAAATATTTCCGTTTATTCCCAGTTGAGTATTAATTCTATTTATCTCAGTTGGGTTAATGATAACTTCTCGCCCTTGCACGATTGGAATATAACTTATCTCAATTTCTGTGCCAGCGGTATAAACTGTATTAGCTTCAAACTGATTATTATTGACGGTGTAATAAAAATCCGCTGTTATGCCTAAATCTTTTTCATCGCTCGTTGCGAATGTTGCTGATGTCCCACCTACTGTTATTGAGTTGATAGTACCTATTTTTTGTTCTGTTAAATAGGTTTTATCGTATCCGTTAGCAAAAATAGTTTGAGTTTGTTCTACATTTCCGTAAACCGCAGATGATGTCATGACTTGTTTATTACGATAATCATTAGTGCTAAAACTAAACGACATATCTTGAATATTGTTGGTTTCCCAATATTCTTGCGTGTATTCAATATCAGGGGCTTGTGCCATCTTATCAGAGTCATAAAAGTTAACTGCTAGGGTGTTATTATCAATTCTTGATGTGTACCACTTTGAATTAGTTATATCAGCTATATATTGAAGTACATCATAAGCCGACTTATCTAATGTGGAATAAGCACCGATAATGTCGTCTTTTTTGGCTATATCGATCGTTCCAACCGTAAAACCATAACCAGCTACGGCATTAACTACCATTTGAATAGCTTCCTCAACACTTTTGTTAGCGATTACGAAATCTAGGGTATTTCCCTCGCTTAAGAAAGTCTTATAACTAAGTACTTGTAAGTCGCAAGTGTGAGGCTCTCTTGGGTTAAGGCTTATGTTCCCAGAGTTCTTGACAACACCGGCAAAAATTAGCGTTTCGTCAAAATAAATCAAGCATTGTGAGTAGTCTTGAGGGAAGTAGAAGTTTGATGTGTAATCTCTATTCTCTTCCCACGATTTCGGATAAACTCCGTTAAGTATAAAGCTAGATGTAGATAAGAATTCCTCTTTTATAGAAATGTTTTGGTCTGTAATGACTTCTTCGCCGTTTATAAGTATCTTAAGCATTTGCACCCATTCCTACATTGTAGTCTGACCTAGCTCCACCACTCACACTCTTAATTCTATTAACGACTTGACCTAATGGGTCAGTCTCGAATTGATTATTGACTACTACACTTACGTTTGGATTATACGAACTAGACGCACTAGCTAATAATGACGGACTTAAATTTACCATGTCACTGATTGTAGCATTTAAATCATCTTGCATATCTTCCATGCCTTCTTCTAATCCTAAGACGTTCATCCGGCCAAAATAAGCAAATTCAGTTGACGGTGAGTGGATCCCGAACAACCCTTTGACAAAGTCAAGAACATTTCCAACCCAACTTTTGATTTTATTTTTAATCCAAGTAAAACTATCGCTTATCCCTTGCCACAAGCCTTTAACCAAGTCTTTACCAGCCGAAATTATATTAGATATTCCGTTCGCAATCCCTTCAACTATAGCTTTTACCATTTTGGGCCCCGATGTAACTAGCGATGGCAAAGCATTAATAAGACCTTGGATTAACCCCATTACCAACTTAGGTCCCGCAGCCAACAATTGTGGTATCGCTCCCATTAAACCAGAGATAAGGCTACTTATAATTTGTGGTAAACTTTCGATTAAAACAGGAATAGCATTAATTAAGCCAGTGATTAAACCAATCAATAAGTCAATACCCGTCTGAATTAGTGCTGGTAAATTCTCTAACAAAGCTGGTATGATAGCCATAATTGCCGCCACAAGTTGCGGAATAAGTGTAGGCAACATTGCCGATAATTGATTAATAATGCTGGTTAAACCGGTAACTAATTGCTGAATGATTACAGGCATTTGAGCTGTTAGTTGAGTTAAAGATGTTTGGATTAATTTTAATAGCATTTGAAACAACTGCGGTGCGATAGCAATTAAACCTTGTATTATTTGAGCGGCGCCACTTAAAATTGGTGGTAATAAGGTTTGAAGCATTCCCGGAATTTGTGGCACTAAACCATTGAATAACTCGACAAGCCCACTTGTTATAGATGGTGCTAATTTACTTACGGCGTCTCCAATGTTCCCAAAAGCGGTTAATAAAGCGTCTGATAAAGTTTCTACATCGCCAGTTCCGTTTAAAAAGTTATCCCAAGCAGCTTTAGCCGCATTCATACTACCAGTTATTGTAGTTTCAGCTTCCAAAGCGGTAGTACCAGTTATCCCCATATTTTCTTGGATAACATGGATGGCTTCAATAAATTTGTCAAACGAAATTTGGTTGACATTTTCAGCAGTAGCAACCATTGTATCGCCCAAAACACCAGAGTCGTTAATCAAACGCGCCATTTCTGATTGAGTACCACCATATCCTAGTTTTAAGTTATCTAACATCTCATAATTGCCACGAGCCAAACTTTGATAAGTTTGTACAATACTGTTAATATCGGTACCCATTTTATTTGCGTTATCCGACATATCTTGAACCGCAACATCGGCAATTTTGGCTGCCTTTTCTGTATCTCCGCCCAAGCCTTGTAACAATCTCGCACTAAATGACGTAATTGTTTCCATGTACTGGTTAGCAGACATTCCAGCTGTTTCATACGCTTTTTTAGCGTTTGCTATAACTGCGTCAGCACTATCTTTAAATAACGTTTCAATACCACCTATATTTTGTTCTAAACTGGCATAAGAATTAACACCTGCTGTAACAACTCCAGTTATTGCAGCGGACAATGCACCAACAGCAGCAATACCAACACCAGCCGCAGTCTTTAACCCATTACCTAACCCAGACATAGCTGAATTGACCTTACTATCATCAGCTTCAAACGTAAAGACTACGCTACCACCATTTTTTGCCATATAATCACCTCCTCTTTAAAAAAAGCAAGGATATTATTTGTACCCTTGCTAATGCCAATGAGCTTATTATTCAGATACAACTGAACCTTTTCCGTTGAACGTAATTTCGAGTGAGAACTCGCCTTCGTCTTCAGCAGCCCCACCTAAATCGGATAGTTTCAAATTAGCTGGTACTTGGAATTTTGTGTATTCAAGAGTTCCAGTACTAATACCAGTTAATAATTCAAATTGAATTAATTGGTTATTAAATTGAGCAATAGTACCAGTTGAAATCATAGTTGATAAATCGCCTAATACATTTTGAATGGCTGTATTATTCATATCGATTTTAACTGTTGCTTCAAGTCCCATAGCTACACCAGTTAAAACTGCTCTTTGTACTGCGTCACAAAATACATAGAATGTTTTTTCTTCAAACTCTGTATTAATAGTGACTTCGCTTGTAGTACACATAGTAGTAAATGTTGGTGAGTCACTTGTCGCAGTATTTAAAGCTAGGTTCTTGATAAGTTCTCTATTATTGATAAAGAAATTAGTTCCCTTCATTGTTTACCTCCTCTTCATAAACTTTAGTAATAATTGTTTGCAGAGTAAGATTGTATCCAATTCTTCGTATGTCTTGATAATCAATGCTTTGTGGGTTTATTACTTGCTTAAACATAAGTCTCCAAGTTTCGACCGTATTACCGACCGTAAATTGCATTCCTGCAGTTTGTCCGATTAAATTTCCAATTAAATCGGCAGTTTCTTTTTCTTCTTGAATAGAAGTTCCAAAAATGTTGATTGAAAAATAATCAAATAGTGGCCTGCAATCTCCAAAGAACACAACTTTATCGCCATCTGTTTGTTGGACTACGATAACCTTTGTATCGCTATCATCAGTTGAATATTCGGCTTTAATCTTGAAGCCTGTTATAAATGTATTAAGATAAGCAATAAGTACCTCATTAATCTTCATAGTTTGTTCCTTTCTACTGTCCTATCAACAATTAAATTTCCTTGTTTTTGCCAAGTGCGTTCGAACCAATGTGAATGAGTGTTAGGAGTACTCCAATTTGTTGTACTATCGTTAAAGTTATAGACATAATTAGCATAGTAAGTTGGTGACTCCAAATAGTAAGTCTTGCCACTTTTTTGTACTCCTGACGCCACTGTTTCACGCCTCAAGCGTCCCCTTGTGAGATTACGCTCGAGTGGGCTAGACATTGGGATAATAGGTGCAGTTAAATTCAATGTTTCAAGGGCGATTTCTTGAACAATCTTATCTGGTAAAGTTTCAAGCAGTTTTTTAGTCTGCCTATTCCATTTCAAATCAACTTTCATTTAACCGCCAGTATCTTATTCTCGACGCGGTTATAAAGCCAATTGTCTTGAACGTTTAGGATCGTGTAAGTCTTATTATCAAAGATTATTTGGTCGCCCTCTTTAACATCGACTGTCCTTTTGACTTGAAAGTAACCCTTTGCCTCTGGGACTGTATAAAGCCCAAACCTTACGCCATCTGATATATCATAAGGACATACTTTAATAGATACGGTTTGTTGGTCTTGGTCATCATATATAGAGTTAGACTGGTTTCGGTTATATTGAATTAATTGGGCTTTTAAGCCGTTTACTAAGAACAATTAACCACCAAAAGGTAAAGATATTCCCCAGTTACTCATCATTGGAGTACCTCTATATAAGTAACCTGCATTAGCTAAATATCTAAGTGCTAATGTTGAGTAGTCAGTATGTAACTCTGCTTCCATACTTCCTGCTTTTACCTTGTTAGCGTCCACAAATGGGATATCATGTTCAATCATGAACCTCATCTGTTCTAAAGACGCATTCTTTATAGGTTGAGGGACAGTAGTATCATTCCAACTATCGTCCCTTCTCGTAAGTGCAACCTGTGACAGTATCATTTGAGATACTGCCTCGATTTGCCAATTTTCTAGAATTTCGGTTATATTTGGATATTTTGCTTGAAATTCTTGTACTGTGAAGAACATATTATCACCAACTATTCAACTGCTGCTGCAGCTAGTTTTAAGATAGCTTCTGGTCTAACTACTTCGGCACCAAACATGATATTTCCTTCAAGAACGAAGTATCCTGGTAATCCTGGGTAGTTTCCATTATATTGAGCCATTGAACTAAAGAACATATCACCAACGCACGCAATTTTATTTGCGAAATATCCTAATACACCACTACCAATTACTGCAGTGTTGATTGGGAATATATCTACACCATAAGCATTAGCAACTACACCTCTATCAACACCCTCTACACCTGCTCTAGTTTCATATTTTAAGATTGAAGTTAAAGCAGCAACTAAATTTCCATAGTTAACAGCTTCAAGACCTAACATATAACCAGTAGTTACGTTACGGTTGAATAAAATCATCTTGTATTGATTTAAGTAGTTAATGTAATCTTGTTGAGTACTTGGAGCCCATACTACTACTTGTCCCTCTGTGTAAGCTTCTGAACCGTCAGTCTTACCAGTAATAGCAGTATTTAATTTGCCATATCCGTAAGTATCGATTTGGTTAGCAATAGCTGAATCTTTCAATCTCATTTGTCCCTCTAAAGTACCCTCAATGTTAGTACCAATCATTAATGGACTAATACTGAATGAGTAATCTAAAGGTAATTCAGTTAAGTCTACTTTTACTGAATTGTAAGTAGTTAAAGCTGGTGTTAATGCAGTAGTAATTTCAACGTTACTTCTTTTATTAATAGTTGGTGCAATTTGTTTTACAACTTCAATGATTGGAGTTCCAGTAGCACGAGCTACTTGCATCCATGAGTCATCAAGGAAGTTCATAAATGTAGATTGGTAATAAATGTTTTCATAAGTTCTTTTAGCAACTGCTTGTAAGTCTAAGTTAATGTTTGTAAAATTCATATATTATCTACCTCCTATTTCTTGATAAATAAATTCTTAATCGGTGTGTTTCTATCTACTTTAATTTCATTAGCAGATGTTCCACCATTGCCTTTTAAAGGTCCTTCGTTAGTTACGTTTTGTGTTGGGAAATATGTTCCTTTAAATTTCTCTGCAATTCCAGATATAGCCTTTTCGTCGTCTTGTTCATCCGCGAAAAGTGATGAACGTAGTTGAGCAACTTCTTCAAACTGCTCTTTCTTGAAACCATGGGACATCATAGTTGTTTTTAAACGTTCGCTTGATAATTCCTTATTGGCTTTGTCTAAGTTACTTACTGTATCGTTATAGCTCTTTTCTAAGTCGGCATATTTTGTTTTAAGGTCGCTAAATTCTTTACCTTTTTCTGCCTCCCAAGTCTTTTTTTGACTGTCAATCCTATTCTCAATTTCAGTTTCTTTGACATAGCCTTTTCTGATGTCTGCTTCAAGTTTTTCAATATCAAAATCTTTGTCAGAAATTTTGACGTCTTTGTTAGTTAAATAATCACTAATTTTCATAAATTCCTCCTTAAATTGGCAAAAAAGCTATAGCAGATGTAGTTTAGTGACTTGCAACTGCCATTGGTCAGATAGAGGCTTTTAGCTCTCTATTTTTTTCGTTTAGTTTTCTGATTTTTGCTTTTGTTAAATCAATTTGCGTTTGGTCACCCATTTTTTGATAAATAGACAAATCGGTCCTTAATTTGGCTTTTGTTCTATCGACTGCCATTATTTTTTGCTGGGTCTTATACTTTTCTGCCCATTCTGGCGAGTCATAAGTATTTGTCTGCATTTGCATAGATGTTTGGGCGATCGTTGGAACGTGCTTGCAGTTTGGGTGACCTAGTCCACCATCCAAGGCATTGCCTATATACGGATAGATGTCGTTTTTTTTACTTGAGTAATACCTGCCTTGCCACTCCATACACCTTGGGCAAGCGAATGGGTGGGCTGGTATATAAAGCAGTGTATTATCGTTTTTTTCGGCATCTGTAAGCGTTCTATTCCAACCAGCTCTAGTTAGGTTAGTGTTGTAAATCATTGTTGTATAGTCGCTTAATGTGTGCCATGAATAAACCTTGCCGTTATGGAAATATGGAACATTTGCCATATACTTGTCATAAGTACCTACGAACTCTTTTAAGTACTCGGCTTTATTTGGTACTTTCTCGGCTATCTTTTGACGTTTCTTGTAATACTCGAGTACATCACCAACAAAGTCGCTTGTAATGTCCTCAATGCGTTTATAATCAACGAGTTCGAAGAATTCTTTGGTTTCCCCCGGCTCTACTATTTCGTTTATCTCATCGACCAACTTTTCCAATTTGGCTGTGGACTTTTTCATTTTCTTACGGTCGCTTTTGTCCCATTTTTTTTCTAGCCAGTCTTTAAATTTGGTAAGTGAATACCCAGCAAGTAAATAAGTGAATAGTTGCTCTTTTGTTTCATTTTCTTTTGTTTCTTGAGATTTTCTGTACTCATTTACTTCATCATCAATAAGCTTTTCGACTTTGTTCATTAAACTTCACCAAACCTAATAGATAGGTCGTCTTGTTCGCCTTTTAATTCAGTAAGCAATTCATCTACTTCTTGTTTGTTGCCCTCGACATAATCATCATCGATAAGCTTATTTAAAATTGGTAATACAACCTTTAATTTTGAACTTTGTGGAATACTTGCTACGCCTTGGATATTTCTCAAGATTTTTAATTTTTCCATGTCCCCAAATTTTTCATTTGGTCCAAAGTCCCAATTTAAGGTAGTTGGTAATTGGTTTTCAGTGATGTTTGCACTCATTTGAGCTTTGATTATGTTTTCAAACAATAAATTAATAGCTGGTGTTATTTGACGCTTGATTGCTTCAATTGTCATGTCTGTTGGGTTTTTACTCATATTGACGTTATCGACATTTTGATAAACGTCTTTTTCATAGCCAAAACTAGCTGGACTTAAACCTGACATTTGAATTACTTGATAATCGTAGAATTTAAACGTTTCCACATATTCTCGAATTCTGATGTTACCTTGTAAGAATTGGAATACTGCGTGTTCTTTATCTCCAGGCATTAATGTAAAGTAATCATTTAACTTACCAACGGAAATGGTCTGGACATTGTAAGTTTTGTTGCCCGGCTTCCAATTCATCATTAAGTCGCCAGTTTGGTAATGTTGTGTTGTGGCAATTCTTGTTTTTGTCTTCTCAACTTCCTCTACGATCGTGTTGAATACGTCCATTTCGGCATATAAGAACTTACGGCTATCTTTAAAGAAGTCTTGTCCAATGTCTACGTTAATCATCACCTCATACGGCTTGATTTCACGTGGCTCGTATTCTTTATCAAACATTGCATTAAATCTATTTAAAGGTATTTCTTGAGCTTCTCCTTTGCCTTTTTCAAAAGCTTTATAAGTAATAAGTGAACTACCATTGACTATCTTGATGTTTCTCTTTAACAAGTAAGTCTTGTCATCTTTTGGATTTGGACTGTCGTATTCTTGAACTATCGTTCCGCTTCTAAATTTGTCATATTCTTGTACAATGTCGTGAATATCTGACTCTTTGAAGCACTCAAGATAAACCTTGCCCTCGAATATGTTCAAATAGATAAATGACTCTTCTTGATAAACTGCTAATTCCAAAGCCTCTTTTAAACTTGGCATTAACCATCCGATGTCTAGTCCCTCAGACTGCGTTACTAATTCACTACCGAATAACTGATTGGTAATAAATTGAGCAATCTTCTTGGCAGATGGTGCTATACAATATTGCTTTTCTTGCGGTATATTGTCCCTCCCATTAGTCACACCAGCTTGTGTTATCTCAACATCTGCTTTGATGTAAGGTGCTTGCAAAGCGTTATATTTTGATTTAATCCTCATGCTTTAACCCCCTCAAATAGGTAGGCACCAACATGAAGCTCGTTTTTAATAACGTCTTTAAAAAGCAACTTATCTGGCTTAATCACCGTTCTTACAAATAGACTTTTAAAGAACTGCCATTTGAATAAGATTGTCACTGGATATACACTGTCAAACACTGTATCTATGTCATCTACTCGTTTTGAACAAACATACTGCCCGTTTAAGTAAAATTTGACTTTCCATCCTTTTTTTAACTTCATATTCTCCCTCCTTTCCAACAAAAAAGAAGCCCATAAGTCTATTAATGACCTACGAGCTTCTTCACTTTAAATAAGCTTTTTTGCCCTTATGTATAAATCATAAACTATCCAATGTAACATTTGGTAACATTGTTTATCTTTTATAACTTTTTTTGTGAACATAATGATTTTTGTATATGTCATATACTTCAACCATACCACATTTTTTACAAGGAATTTCAATGGTTATAGGCACTTCGACTTTTGTTTTTAGTAAGTCGTCTATTGTTTTGTAAAATTTGTCAGTATCAACTTTTAATAAGAAACGTCTACTTGCTTTACATTTAATTTCCATAAATTCCTCCTAAATAACCGGCAACTTGCCTTTGTCTTTCCAATCAATGAATAAATACCTTGAGCCATCTATTGAGTGGTCCATGTCCTTTACAAACGAGTCAATACCTGTTTTAATTGATTTAATCTTGTCATATTGGTATGACCTAAACTCTTCTAAGCTTTCATCAATTCCAGACAAGTCTACGCTAAAGTCTTCATGTATGTTTGTTATGCTGGGTTCTTCTAATATAAACATAAAATCTTTATCAAATAACGATTGCATATACTCTACACCCTCTCGAACTGAACCGGGATACTTATCCGCTGGGATATTTGGTATATTATCGGCGTCAAGTCTGTTAATGAAATGTAAGGCTTCACTATCTACTACGGCGTCATAAATTGGTACATTGCCATATTTCATTTTTAAGTAAACAATAAACCGTCTTAACTGTTCGCTAAAATATTCCGTAGTTGGATTTGTACCTAACTTAGCTGGGCTGTGATAATAAGTTTGCAATCTAACTACTCCCCAGCGTCCAGTAACTTTGTTGTATGCTAACGCCCACGGAACGAATGTTGTTGGGTTACTTGAACCATAGTCTATTCCTATGCCTATTTCACGTATTTTCCAGTTATCAAGGTTTTTAAGTACATTTACCTTATTGAATACCTTGCCTTCGCTAACTACCCATTTATTATAGATTTTTTGGTCTCTTAACGTCTTTGTAGAAAACATTTTAATAACGTTCCTTATTTTATCTGCAGTGTTTAACTTTGGATTGTCATAAGGAAAAAATATCAGCTTAGTACAATTCCTATTATCGATATATTTAACTTTATATGGGTGATTAGCTCCACCTTCTACATTGTATGTTCTAACAAATTTCAAATAAGGGTGTCCTGCATAACTAACCTGACGTCCGACTAATTGGTCAAACGATTCTTGTAATTGAGGCTGGCTATATATTCTCGCCGCCTCATCTACCCATATGAATATCAAAGGCGCACCTAATATTCGGTTAAATGCTAAATAGTTGTTAAAACTAAAGAAGAAAAACCTAATATTATATATTTCTAGGTATTTTTCTTGTTGCGACCATTTGAATAAATAATCTTTATCTTTTTTAAAACCTTGTTTATCTAACATTTCAACCATGTTGTCAGCTACATTACGTTTTAATGCGTCAGTAGTCCAACCAATAATAGCACCATTGAATCTTTCGTTTGGAGCATATTTGTAAAGTGATTCTGCGTATTCTGGCACTGCTAGATTACAACTAAAAGTTTTACCACTTTGTGTTGAACCTAATACATCAATTTCCGGTAGATTTGGATTTACTATTAGTTCTCTTAATTTGTTTTGTTTTTTTGATAGTGTTATTTCCATTCTCTACCATTTCCTTTACACATTCATTTGATGTAATATCTTCTTCGGCTACTTCTTTCTTTGATACTATTATTCCGTTACTATCTTTAACTAAGTAACGGTCTTCACCTAATTTTATAAATTTTCTCATATTATTCCTCCTTATAAGCACCGTACCGACTAACATTGCTGGCGGATGGTGCGCCAGTTCGCTCTCAAATTCATTTGAGCAAGCCACCCGTTATTAGTCAGTACGCCGCCTACAAAGATAGCATTTTGCGGTGGCTTCTAGAATAGAAAGGAAGTGGATTTGCCGCCACTGTCTCGAAAGGGGCTGACTTGGTCTTACATCTTTCGAATGCCAAGTGTTATTTTAATTCACTAATTACAAATGCAGTTCCGGTATCTGCCCACATACCGTAACCATTTTTTAATTTTAGATATTTTCTATCATTATGATATCCATACTCTTTTTTGTTTAAGTTTGTTTTTTTGGTAAAGCCCTCTGGCGCTTCAACCTCTTTTATTTCTTTTTTTGTAGGTTTCTTTTTAGGCACTTTTATTTCTTTTTTTGTGTTTTTCTTTTTAGTTTCTTTCATTCCTGCGTCTTTATTTTCTTCTGTTTTTTTAGTTTCTTTCACTTCGTCTTTTTTAATTTCTTCCATTATTTCTTTCCTCCTTTAATTATGTAAACAACTTCCATTATGGTTAATGACAAACAAATGATTAATGTAATGATTACTCCATCGCTCATTTTTCTTCCTCCTCATATAACACTTTTTCCAAATTTGAATTATCTGTAACAATTATCTTCAAGCTAGGTGTTGATGTTTCGTTGTCTGCGTTATCAAATAGCTTCATATACTTAACAAGCATATCAATAGCCTTAAGCTTGTCGTATGTTTCAATACTCTTACCTTCTCTTGTTTGTTTAATCGTAGAGATGGCTTTTTTCTTATCTTCATCTAATTCGCCTGTGTTTTTGAATAGCAATTTATTATTTTTTATCTCCGCATAATCGGTGCCGTTTGAGAAAGCTATTGCTTTTAGTTCTCGAAGGATATCTTCGGCTTTTATCTCCACCTTTTCGTTAGCTTTTTCAATAAGCTCGTTATATCTAGCCTTTATCGTGCTTTTAGCGGCTAATTCAGTAGCTCTTCTGTCAATAGTGCTTCTTTTCATATTTTCGGCATTATAACTATTGCGATATGCGTCATATTGGCTCATCCCGTCAACTAGATTTCTAACAAACTTTTCTTGTTTAGGAGTTAACATACTAATCACCTAATTCTTGTTTTAATTTATAATCAGCCTCAAGTCTAAACCATACTTGATATTCTTCCATTTTGCTAACCACATCACCAGGTAATTGACTTTTTAATCTGTTCATTTCGGCTATTAGGTTTCTGAAATATGTTTGTACTGTTTTAAAACTATCGTAAGCCTCACGGTCTTCAATTGTTATTTCTTGTACATAGTCTAATGACTCTTGTAGGCTTGTTTCTTTAAAACCAATTGACATAAATAATTCAGTTAAATCGTCTAGGCATTTTTGTATTTCTTCATAATAACTTTGTAGTCTTTCATGATTACTATTCCAATTGGCTCCAATTAAGTGTCTATGCAATATTTGAATGTTGTTAGCATATATTTTTAACATCATTAGTAAGTTCATTAGATCATCTCCATGTATTTATTGTTTATTTCATTACAATAAGCTACTGCTTCTTCTTTATTATCAAATATTTCTTTCATACCTAAACCGTTTGTTACTCGCCATAATTCGTAAACTTCTACTTCTTGGTCTACAATAGTGTCTTTATCTCTCTTGTTCCCCGTAATAGTGTTCTTGAATACTTGTGTAGTGACTGTGATTTTATTTAATTTCATGTGTTTTGGAATATCTCTATTAAATTCCATCTGAACACGATTAGCCTCATCAACCTTTACATATTCGCATTTACAAATTAATCCTGATATAGGTAGTATTAAAACGTTTCCTTCCGTATCCTCATATCTTGCTAATTTGTTTTCGATTGGTTTTACATTTTTATTAAATTTTTTTAGTTCCATTTTTTAATTCCTCCTTTAAAATATTATCTATTTCACTTATTGACAAATAAAGCTGTGGTATTTTATTTGCTTTTTTTAAATTTCGCCAGTGTTTTCTTTCTTCTTTATCCTTAATAGTGCTTGTATTTATCTTTCTTGATTGAATTATCTCGTACAACGGTTCACTTTTAGGAATACTACTTAATTTACGATTAAATTCAGTTATCCCTATATTCATGAATTCTTCAAAGGACATATCTTTATATCTTGCGCAAAAAAATGCATAAGCACTGTTTAAATCTTCCGGATAAGCTAAACAGAAATATGTTTTACTGGCTTTTTTTGGGAGTTTTTTCGCCTAACAACACCTGCCTCAATTCATTACCTAAGCGACTAGCCTCTTCATCAGTTGTTATCTCTAATTCAATAAGGACTTGTTCTGCGGACAAATCAAATAGTATATTAAATATATTCAGAGCCAATTCTTGAGCACTATCATTTATAAACCCCTGTTCTAGCAATCTGTAGTTAGACTCATCGTAATAAGTTTTTCCATTTTTAACAACTTTGTCAATTAAATCATCTTTGGTTAATCCGCTTTCCTTCATGTATTTAATCATTTTAATTCTTGCGTCTGCGTTAATATTAGATAATTTTCTTGCAAATTCTACATTTTTTTTAAATGTTAATTTATCATCATTAACTAAACTAACTATTTCAAAAGTATCTTCATCAATAGTTTTAATTTCAAATTGTTTTTCCATTCTATACACCTCATATAAATTATAAAAAAAAGGATGTAACATTTGGTCACATTCTTATCTTTTTTTCAACACTATTTATTATTCTTGAAATTTGTTGTCTCGTCAAAGCATAATGTTTAGCTGATATCTTGTTATTAGGCCAGCCTAACAACACTTTCTCAATATATATGGCTTTATCCCGCGAATTTATCTTGTCTAAATTCTTGTGAAGTTCTTCTATTTTACACTTTAGCGTTTCTAAATTTTTCGATTTAAACGATATATCTTGCTCAATTTCATTTTTTTTATATTTCAGTAAATCCAATTCGCTCTCCAGAAAAACAAGCTCTTCTCTTAATTTTTGCAGCACTAGCTTCACCCCTTTTTAACATTATATTTTTTCCTGTCCACTCCAACCACTTCTTGGTATAATTTTTTTTGACACAAAACACCTTTTCATAATTCACCTAAACTGTTGAATTATCTTTAGTAACCCGTATAACTGGGCGGACGCCGTAGCCATTGCCCACACCAGTGCCCGTAAGCTCACCTGCGAGGAAGACGAGGAACTCGAAAGCGTAGGAATCGCCCCAATTGCTGAAGTGGGACGGCGACATAGTCCAATATCCATATTCATAATTTGACTTTAAAATGTCTTGTGGCAATCTTTCAGCCTCATCTTTAGTTAGTAATCTTACATAATCTTCAGTTGTCCTTGATTGACCATCAGCACTAACCGTAGTAGTCATTAATTCCATTTTTAGAATATCTAACTCTTTTAAAAATTCACTATTTAAAGTCATTCGGATCGGGCTATCTGCCCACCAAATGTTCTTATAATTAGGATTAAATCTAACATCTTTATCACAATCTAAGAGCCTCTTGTCAAAGTATTTAATACATTGTTCGGGCGATAGTTTGTCCTTTAAGAACAACGTTAATGTATCATCATCTTCGTCAATGATGTACCAGTCATGATTGCTAAACTTTACTATGTTATATAATTCATTGACCTCTTCTTTCTTGAGCTTTTCAATCTCTTCAATGATTTCTTTACATTGTTCTTCTAAATCTTTTAATTTTGACATTTAATCACCTTCCTCTTTATATTCGCTACATTTCTCAAAATGTTCCTTGTCATTCATGGAGTGCATATTTTCCTTTTGCGTTTTAGAACATCTATACCAACAAGTATCCCCAGCTGATGCTACATTAGATAATTTATAATGTTTACAATTAAAACAGTTTTTTTTAAATTTATTTGAAATTTTACAAACGATTTGAGGAATTAAAACGATTAAGGTAATTACTATCGCTAGTATTATTGGAAACATATAATCTCTAAACACTAAATATTTAATTAACTCTTCCACCTACTCACCTTCCTCTTTATCAATTAATTTCAATAAATTCTTTAATTTCTCTTTATCGTATTTGTACCATTTATATTTACTTTTTTCTTTAGCACTAGACCATTCAATATTTCCACATTTTGAACAACAATAATGATAAGTTGTATCTATTACATAACTAAATATTGTTTTAATACCTTTGCCTAAATAAATCATATCTTCATGACAACACATAGATTTTTTAAGCATTATTACCTCTAAATAATATTTCACGCATTGGTATCACCACTATATACAATTTTACATTCTAAAGTATCATCATTCCAAAAATGTCTATCATATACTTCGTGATTTTTAGGATTACTAACCATTTCCATGACATCTTCACAAATCGTTGTTATAGTTCCAAAATAAATTCTATTATTATATTCTCCAATAACATATAGATGACCGTTTTCATCTTCTTTAGCATCATTTAATAATTTTATAAACTCTTCTTCACACATTACCATCACCTTTTACTCTTTTTAAGAATGAATTATATACTTTAATTCTTTCTTCATAATATTTAGGATGGATTAGTTGCGTTTGGTCTAATGGCTTATTAACCATATCTTCTAAATATTGGCTCATAAATTTAATTGTATTTTCCAACCAACAAATAAGTTCTTGTTTTTCTTTTTTTAATTGATTGTTTTCTCGGTGCAGCTCTAAAACTATCTCGTAGACACAATCACTATTTTCAAAGTCTATATTATTCATAAAAATTATTTCTTCATCACTCACTGATATCACCTTTTAATATTTCTAATAAATCTAGCAATTCCCATTTTGAAAATCCCATATTAACAATACCCACTTGCTCTCTTTTAAACCACTCATGTTCTATATATTTAATGGCCTTATCTAGTTGCAATTGTAATTGTTCGTCTTCCTGCTGTAAATTTTCATCTTTTATGTAATCAGCATTAGACTTTATTACATTGAATTTAATTTTATGTTTAACAAAATAATCAAACAATTTGTTTAATTTAATATCTTTGACATTTATAAATTCAACCACAAATTTTATTTTTTCCTCGTTTAATTCACTCATATTGACCTCCACAAATATTTAATAAATCTTTTTTTCATTTGTTTGCCTCTAAACGATAAATATTTTCAAATTCTATTTTATATCTTAGGCACATTTCAGGATTGTTTTGTTCGGTAAATACTCTTATGCCATTCATAACTTCTGAGATGTATTTATCCTTATTATCAACTAAAAGTTTATGAAACTTTGTCGTCCAAGCTTCGATTTCCTCTTCAACTTCATTAGCTATCTTTCCGGCTACAGCTTCTTTTATTTTTGAAACCATATAATCATCTTTAGTCATTACTATCACCTTTTAATATTTCTAAGATTTTTCTCGATACGACATCTTTACCATCGCAGTATTCACACATATCACTTTTTAAATAACTTTTTTTAATATCATTGCAATAATTTTTAATAGCTTTAATTATTGATTTTAGTTGCTCATTTTCTTTTTTAAAAAAACATAATGGACAATATATTTTTCCCTCAAAACCTTGGGCGTGAAAATTGTCAAACCCTACACCGCATATATCACACTTCCATTTACTCATATAACACCTCTTAATCTACCTTTCTGTAAAAATGC
>ERZ826242.2038-NODE-2038-length-18995-cov-3.471964_pt1 | contig 18995 bp, 13 predicted proteins | sample MGYA00519871_ERZ826242 | MGnify/ENA primary metagenome ERZ826242 (study PRJEB31778, sample SAMEA3449226) | human gut metagenome | biome: human gut; feature: human-associated habitat; material: faeces | place: United Kingdom | collected 2010/2012 ...
ATAAAGATATAATCAAAAACAATAGAATAAATGATAATTTATACACAGGTTCAGATGTAGATGTTAAAAGTGTTAGTGAAATTATTGGAAAAGCGGAAAAAAACTATAATATAGAAAAAAATGCGATAAATGGAGAAAATGGAGTATATACAACAACCAAAGATAAAAAAACATTTGGAATAAAAGTGTATTCACCATCTTCAAATGAATTGAAAACATTTAAAATAAAATATAATATAAAAGACCTATGCGTGCAACATAATGATATAGGAGAATTATATTATAATTTTATCGGAGGAGAATGGAAATGTAACATAGAAAATTTGAATATAGACATATATTTACCTTACAATAAATCAGAAATAAAAATCTGGGGACATGGACCAGATAACGGACAATCAAAAATAATTTCCAATACTCATGCAAATTTTAAAGTTAATGATATAAAAAAAGGACAATATGTAGCTGCAAGAGTAATATTTGATAATTCTAATATAGCAAATTCAACTAAAAAATCAGGAATAGATGCAACAGAAATAATATATGAAAATGAAAATGATATTATAGAACACAAGGAAGAAAAAATAAAATTTACAAGAAACGTTGTAATTATGGGAGTATGCTTACTAATTTACTGGATGATTTTATTATTATCATTTGAAAAAGACAAGAAATACATATTAGAAGACATAGATGAAGATTATTTATTTAATAAATATAATCCAATGATAGCAGGATGTATACAAGGAAGCAGAGATATTTTATCAAGAGACATAATAGCAGTGATTTTAAATTTGATAGAAAAGAAAAATATAAAATTAGAAATAAAAGACCAAATTAACAAAGGGAGAGTATATTTAATATTAAAAGTACCTGAAAAAGAAAATGAAATGGATACAATTGAAAAATATGTATATGACTGGATATTTAATAGTAAAGAAATAGTTGAATTATCAGATAGATTAGAAAAAATCCCTAAGGAGAAAGACGCAAACGAAAAATTTGAACAGCTAAATAAAATGGTAGAAATGAGATTATCAAAAATGGGAGCAAACAAAAAAAGTGTACCAATAGCATTAAGAAAATTTAACATATTTTTGTTTGTAATATCAATATTAGTTGTTATAAGACATATTATTTTTAATGGAATAAATAATATGTCTATGGCAAAATCTATGACAATATTAATGATAATATTATTCGCAATGATAGGAATTATAACTGCACTATTAAATATAGTTATAATAATAAGACATCAAATAAACAAAATAGTTCAAAGAATAACTGGACAAAGAGTAGTAACAACAACAATAAGTTTAGTTACACTATTTGGAGTGATAATGATAATAACAGCAATAATTGCACCTGGAAGCTATTTAATAGCAGATGAATTTTTAATATGTACAGCAACAATACTAGTGCTAACAGATAATTTAATGTTAAAAAATAATGTTAATATGATAGAAGATTATAGTAAATTAAACACGCTAAAGTACAAACTAAAAAATTCGTTATTAAGTGATAAAGATATTGAACATGTTGTTTTATGGGAAAAATATTTAGCATATGCAGTAAGTTTTGGAATATCTAAAAAGATAATTGAAAAAATAGGAAAACTAAATTTAGATGATGATTTAACCAAATTAATAAATGATAAAGACATATTAGAATATTTAATATCAGATTATTATATATTTTACACCTATGCTAGCCCAGATAGAAGATTTTTAAACAGTTATAATGAAACATTAGAAAAAGTCGCAACATCAATGTCAGGCAGTTCAAGCGGAAGCGGAGGAAACTTCTCCGGTGGAGGCGGATTTTCTGGCGGCGGCGGAAGTCGGCGGAGGTGGAGGAGCATTTTAAGGAGAAAAAAATGAGTTTACGAATAATTTATGGAAAATCAGGTAGTGGAAAAAGCGAATATTGCTTTAATGAAATAGCAAAACTAGTAAAAACAGAGAAAAAAATATACATAATAACACCAGAACAATTCTCATTTACGGCAGAAAAAAAGCTAATGGATGCAATTGATACAAAGGCAGTAATAAATGCAGAAGTATTAACAATTTCAAGAATGGCTCATAGAGTATTGCAAGAAATAGGAGGAAACACACAAACACAATTGACAAAATGTGGTAAGTCAATGCTTATTTATTCAATATTAAATGAAAATAAAAATAATTTAAAATTTTTAAGTAAATCTGATGAAAATATTGACTTATCTATGACAGCAATTACAGAGTTTAAAAAACATGGCGTTTTACCACAAGATTTACAACAAGAAATTGAAAATACTGATGACCAATATTTGAAGACAAAGTTAAATGACATGTTTTTAATTTACAGTAATTTTGAGAAAAAATTGCAAGGTGAGTATATTGAAGATACAGACTTATTAACTATGCTTTCAAATACTATTGAAGATACTGATATTGTTAAAGATAGTTTAATTTATATAGATGAATTTTCTGGTTTTACATACCAAGAATATGAGGTACTAAAAAAGTTTATTAAACTAGCAAAACAAGTTACAATAACAGTATGCGCAGATAGCTTAGAACCAAGCTTAAAACCAGATACAGATATATTTTATCCAAATAAAGTTACAATTTCCAAAATAATGAATTTGGTCAAAGAAGAAAAACTGGAATTAGAAAATACGGTGTATTTAGGTGAAACACCACGTTTTAAAACAGATGAACTTAAATATTTGGAGAAAAATATTTTTAATAACAGGGCAAAAAAATATGATAAAAAAGTGGAAAATATCAAATTATTTTTAGCCAAAAACCAATATTCAGAAATTGAAAATGTTGCAAAACAAATTACGAGACTTGTAAGAGATAAAAAATTAAGATATAAAGATATTTCGGTTATTACAAGAAATATTGATACATATTCAAGTTTGATAAGAAGCATTTTTGCTCAATATGATATTCCTGTTTTTATAGACGAAAAGAGAGATCTGAACCAAAACATAATAGTTCAATATTTGCTTTCAATATTTGAAATTTTCAGCAACAACTTTTCAAAAGAAGCGGTTTTCAATTACTTAAAAATAGGATTCTCTGACATAGAAAATGACGATATTTTTAAATTAGAAAATTATTGTACAAAATGGGGAATAAAGCACAATAAGTGGAAAAACGATTTCACATATGGAATAAATGACGATAACAAGGAAGAAATTGAATATCTAAATAGATTAAGAAAACAAATAATAGAGCCATTATTAAAATTAAGAAGCAAATTTGGAACCGTAAAAGAAACAACAAAAGCAGTGTATGAATTTATGCAAGAACAGCAGATAGAAGGAAAAATCAACACAAAAATAAGTGAGTTACAAGAGTTAGGACAAATTGATTTAGCGAATGAATATATTGCAAGTTACAAAATAATTTTAGATATATTTGATGAAATGGTTTTAATATTTGGAGAGGAAAAATTAAGTGTTGCAAAATATATGCAAATACTTAAAACAGGTTTGAAAAATAGTGAATTAGGAAAAATACCAGGAACACAGGACCAAGTAATTGTAGGAGATGTAGAAAGGTCAAGAAGTCATAAAGTAGACACTATTTTTATAATAGGATTAAATGATGGAAGTTTTCCAAGTATTAATAAAGCAGAGGGTTTTTTCGGGGATAAAGACAGAGAAATTTTACAACAAGATGGAATTGAACTTGCAAATGGAACGATAGAAAATCTATATGAAGAAAACTTCAATATTTATAAAGCTTTCACAACAGCAGAAAAACAATTATATTTATCATATGCATCATCAGAAACAGAGGGAAAATCATTAAGACCATCAATGATGGTAAATAAAATTAAAAAATTATTTCCAGAACTAAAAGAAGAAAGTGATGTAATCAACAAAAATTATGAAATCACAAATAAAAATATGACATATCAAGAGCTTTTGGAAAATATATCAGAATTGAAAAACGGAAATAAAATAGATGACGTTTGGTATGCAATTTATGAATACTACAAAAATCAAAATGAGTGGTATTCAAAAGTGGAACAAGACTTACAAGGAATAGATTACACAAATTTACCTGAAAATATAAACAAAGAAACAATAGAAAAGTTGTATGGAAATACACTAAATGCAAGTGTATCAAAATTAGAAAAATTTGCACAATGTCCATTTTCATATTATTTACAATATGGTCTAAGGCTAAAAGAAAAGGAAGAATTGAAAGTTCAAAATTTCGATACAGGTTCATTTATGCATGAAACAATAGACGAATTTTTTAAAAAAGTAAAAAATGAAAATATCAGTTTGCCAGAATTAGTAACAGATGAGGAAAAAATCCAAAGCCTAGTAGATATAGTTGTTGAAGAAAGATTGGATATGGGCAAAAAATATACATTTGTAGCAACACCTAAATATAAAGTTTTAGTAAAAAGATTAAAAAGAATTGTTGCAAAAGCACTAAAATACATAATTGAAGGACTTGTATATAGTGAGTTCAATATAGAAGGAACAGAAATTGAATTTGGGAAAAAAGGAAAATATAAGCCAATTTTAATACAATTAGCTGATGGTAAAAAAGTTGAGATTACAGGAAAAATTGATAGAATAGATACAGCAAACTCGGAAGATGGAAAATACTTACGAATTATAGATTACAAATCATCAGCAAAAAATATCGATTTAAATGAAGTATACGCAGGATTACAAATTCAGTTATTAACATATATGGATGCAGTGTGCAAAGAAGAAGACTTATTGCCAGCAGGTGTATTATATTTTAGTCTATTAGAGCAAATGATAAAAGCAGATAAAAAAATAACAGAAGAACAAATAGAAGAGGAACTTAGAAAAAACTTCAAAATGAAAGGCTTGATATTAGCAGATGTAAAGGTAATAAAAATGCATGACAAAAATTTGGAATCAGGAACATCAAAATTGGTACCAGCAACATTGACAAAATCTGGGGAGATTTCAGAGGGAAAAACAAATGGGGTTAATAAAGAGGAATTTGAAGTTTTACAAAATTATATATATAGGACTATTAAACAAATTGCAAAAGAGATTTTGACTGGAAATATTAATATAAAACCATATAATAAAAAAGGTCAAAAGCCTTGTGATTATTGTTCTTATAAGGCTATTTGCGGGTTTGATACTAGAATTTGCGGAAATAGTTACAATTATATAGAAAAAAAATCTAAGGATGATATTATAAGAAAAATGAAGGAAAGTGCAAACAGGTTATCTTAAAAAAGGAGAAATATTTTGAAAGATTTAAGTAATAAAAATGTTATACGCATCAACAAAAATGGAGTACAGTACCTACAATTCAGAAAATTATTAGAGTACAAAGACATAATAACTCATGCGTATTCAATAGGAACAGATGTGAATTTTAGAACAGCAAGAGTTAACAAACAGCAATTACCAGAAAATGAATTCAATAAAGCAATTCAAGATTATAAAAATTTATGCAATGCAATAAATGTAGATTATAAAAACATAGTAAAAACAAATCAAGAACATACAGATAATATTGCAATTGCAAATAAAAAAATTAATCAAGATTTTCCGGATATAAATTTAGAAGAATATAGTAAAACAGATGGGATTGTAACAAACAGACCAAACTTAGTATTATCAACAACAAATGCAGATTGCATATTACTACTATTTTTTGACCCAGTAACAAAAACAATTGCAAATACACACTCTGGCTGGAAAGGAACATTGCAAAGAATTTCTGTAAAAACAGTTGAAAAAATGATAAATGAATTTAACAGCAAACCAGAAGACATTATTTGTTGTATTTGTCCAAGTATTAGAAAATGTCATTTTGAAGTTAATAGAGATGTTAAAGAAATGTTTGAAAATGAGTTTAAAGATTTGAATATAAACAAAAATATTGATATAATGGAAAAGCAAAAAGATAAAGAAAAGTGGAACATTGACACTGTTTTAATTAATAGAATTATATTGAAAAAAGCAGGATTAAAAGATGAAAATATTATTGATAGTGGTTTGTGTAGTGTTTGCAATAAAGATTTGATTCATTCTTTTAGAGTAGAAAAACAAGGGTATGGATTAAATACAGCATTAATTTCATTAATTGAAAAATAATTATAATTTAGAATACATTATATTAAGATTATAAAGTACAGAAAATTTTTACATATGAATAAATTTAAGTGAGGTAAATATGGAAATTAAAGAGATAAAAGAAACAAAAGAAGAAAAACAAAAAATGAGAAAAAGAAATATGAAATTATTTCCAATATACAAAATGCTATCATGGGACCTTCTGTTTTATTACACAATTAACTTTTTATTTTTAACTCAAATTAAAAACATAAATGCATCAGACGTTGTATTAATAGATAGTTTCTATGCATTATTTATTATGGTTTTGCAAATACCAATAAATGTAATAATAGCATTTTTAGGCAAAAAGAAAAGCTTAGTAATAGGAAATATTACACTTGTTATATACATGCTTATAATAATTTTTAGTAGAAATATATTTGATTTAATTTTGGCAAATTTTATATCAGCAATAGGATTTGGAATTAAAGAAACAATACAAGCAGTATTATTAAAAGAATCAATACCACCATCAAAATATAAAAATCAAATATTTTCAAAACTAAATTCAAAAGGTGCAACAGGTTATTATACACTAAATATGATTTCAAAAGTAATAGCAGGATATTTATTTACAATAAATGGATATTTACCAATGATATGTTCACTAATAATATTAATAATATCTACAATAATATCTATGGGATTCATAGAACCTAATCCCAAAGGTAATACTAGTTTAAAAAAAGCAATGGGAAATGAAGAAATTAAAAACATAAAATCTGGATTTAAATTTGTGTTAAAATCAGAAAGATTAAAAGCATTAATACTATCAGCAGCGTTTATATGTTCACTTCTAAGTATATTAGGAAATTATGAAGTGAACCTTTTGGAGGATATAAATCTATCATCAATATTAATAGGGTATGCAGGGGCTCTGAACAGTCTTATAAATGCAATTGCTTCCAAAAAAGAAAATAAATTTAATAGTATATTAAAAAATAAATCACTTACAGTATTATCATTAACATTGTCAATAAGTGCATTAGTAGCAGGAATTTGCGGAATATCAAGAATAAGAGAAAATTTAGTAGGAATTATAATAATATTAAGTACATATATGATATTTGGTTTTATAAATGGAATGTATTATACAATAATAGATAGGTATTTAATGAATTTTGCAAACAAAGAAATAGATACTCAAATAAATTCTGTATATAATTTATTTAGAAATGCTACCAAAATGATTTTTGGCTATTTAGCATCATTTATATTAGGGGTTACAACATCTGCAAATGCGCTAATAATAGTAGGAATAATATTTACAATAATATATATTTCTATTAGCCAATATATGAAAACAAGATTAGGATTAAAACCAGATGAATATTCAAAAGAAGAAAGAAAATATGATGAGTTAAAGAAAATTGAAAAAGTGTAATAAATATAAAAAATTAAATTTAATTTCTATAAAAATTTAAGGAGATTTGACAATGAAATTACCAAAATTAAGACCACAAAAATTAAAAATAGGTGATACAATAGGAGTTGTAGCACCATCAAGTCCAATAATAGGAAATAATATAGAAGAATTAAATAAAGCAAAAGAAATAGTAGAAAGAAGCGGATTCAAAGTAAAATATTCCAAAAATATATTTTCAAATACTAATGGGTATAGTAGCACTGCAAAAGAAAAAGCAGAAGATATAAACGAAATGTTTGCAGATAAAGAAGTAAAAATGATTTGGTGTGCAAAGGGTGGAAATAACAGTAATTCAACATTTGAATATTTAGATTATGAATTAATAAAGAAAAATCCCAAAATAATATGTGGTTATAGTGATATAACTTCAATTACAAATATGATAACAGAAAAAACAGGATTAGTAACGTTTAGTGGAACGAATTTTAAAACGATAGCAACAGATGAAACAGATTTTAGCTACAAACAGGCACTAAGTAGGTTTGTAAATGGAAGTTTAGAACTAGGAACAGAAAATGAAGAATATATAACAATTCAAGAAGGAAAAACGAGTGGAGAACTTATAGGTGGAAATCTTTCATTAATAAGAGGAATGGTTGCTGGCAAATATTCACTAGACTTTACAGATAAGATTCTATTTTTAGAAGAACTAGGATTTGAGACAGATCCAGCAGGGACAAGTAATAATTTGTATTATATGAAACAAAATGGAGTATTTGATAAAATAAAAGGTCTTTGGATTGGAAATTATGAACATGAAAGTGGAATATCACTAGAAAAGATTATAACAGATGTTTTAGAAGGTGAATACAAATTTCCAATCATAAAATCAAATAATTTTGGACATATAGAAAGAAAAACAGTTATTCCAATAGGCACAAAAGCAGAAATAAACACAAATGAAAAAGTTAAAATAAAATTAGTGGAAAAATGTGTAATGTAAAGTTTATAGATGACAAAAAAAGAGGTGTAGCAATGTTTGAAACATGGGAAGAACTAGAAAATTCAATAGTAAATTGTAATAAATGTAAATTATGCAAAACAAGACAAAATATAGTATTTGGTGTTGGTAACAAAAATGCTGATATAATGTTTATAGGTGAAGGACCTGGGGCTGATGAGGATAGGTTAGGGGAACCTTTTGTCGGTAAAGCTGGTAAACTTATGAATATGGCTTTTGGTATTGTTGGAATTAAAAGAGAAGAGGTATATATTGCAAATGTTGTTAAGTGTAGACCTCCTGCAAATAGAAATCCAGAAGATGATGAATCAAATGCTTGCTTGAATTATTTGAGGAATCAAGTTATGTTGGTAAAGCCTAAAATAATAGTTTTGCTAGGGAGTGTTGCTTTGAAAAATATTTTGGGTAAGGAGTATGGAATTACTGCTTCAAGAGGTAAGTGGATTGAGAAAAAGGGGATAATGTATATGCCTACTTGGCATCCTGCTGCTCTTTTGAGAGATGAGACTAAAAAAGTTGATTTTATAAATGATTTACAAGCAGTTATTGAAAAACATAATGAAATTTTAAAAAACTATTGACAAATATTAAATCTAAATGTTAGAATAAGCACATAATAAAGCTTTATTAAAAATAATTTAACAAGAAAATAGAATTTCAAGGGTTACAAACACTTGAAATAACCTTATAAAATGCAGATGTAATTTGCGTTTTATAAGGTGCCTAAAAATAAAAAGGTGCCTAAAAATAAAAAGGTGCCTAAAAATAAAAAGGTGCCTATTTTTTTGTCTTAAAATAAAAAAGAAAGAGGTGAAAAATGAATTTTTACGAATTCGCGGAAATATTAAAAAAACAAAATCCCAATAAAATAGTATTCATAAAAACAGGAGCATTTTTCAATTGCATAGGAAAAGATGCAATAATAGCAGAAAAACAATTAGGATTAAAAAGAACCTGTTTTGCAAAAGGAATATGTAAATGCGGGATGCCAGTACAATACTGGAGAAAGCACATTGAAAATATAAAAAAAGAAGCAAAACAAAAAAATATTGGAATAATAATATATGATGAAGTAAAAGGTGGAAACTTTAAATATAAAGAAAAAGAATATGGTATAATACTTGACGAAAATGGAGAATACAAGGAAGAGCAAAAACAAGAATGTACAAAATGCACCAATAACCAATATTATAAAGAAAAAAATGAAATGAATAAATACACAATAGAAAAAGAAGAATTTGAAAAGTTAAAATCTGATGTAAAAAAGATACTTTATAACATAGAAAAACTATTTGAAATATTTGGAAGATAGATACTAATTATCTTCTAAATTTTCAAATAGCTCTGAATCATAAAAGTCTTTCATAGTAATACCAAAACCAATACATAAATAATAAATAGTTTGTGCTGTAGGAGTTTTACATCTTGATTTCATGATACTTCTGATTGTAGAAGGATTAATGCCTGACATAATAGCAAGTTGGTTTACATTCATATTCTTTGCTTCACATAAATTAATAATTCTTTTACGAATAGCATTTGATAATTCCATGACAAATAACATCCTTTCACTAATATAAAAAATTTTATCAAAAATAAAATATAAATATGCGTTAAATTTAGCGTAACATATTGACAATGAAAAAAAGTGTCTATATAATGTATACATACCAATGAAAAGGAGGAATTTTAAAAATGGAAAAAATTACAAATAGAAAATATAACCAAAACTATTGAAATACAGTTGTAGTTATGATAAAATTCAAATACAGGAACAAACTGTAAAAGACAAAAGAAGGAGAGATAGAAATGAAAAAACACTTAGGAAAAGAACAAGGTATAACCCTTATAGCATTAGTAATAACAATTATAATCTTATTAATATTGGCAGGAATATCAATATCTGCATTAACAAACCAAGGATTATTTAAAAATGCAAAAATAGCTCAAAATGCAACAGAAAGAGCAGAAGAAGAGCAAGGTCAAAGACTAAATGAATATGAAGAAGAACTTAATAAATATTTATCTAATAATGATAAAAAAGAAGAAAAATTAGTAGACAAAGTAAAAGACGGAACAATAAAAATAGGAGACTATGTTAAATATATACCAGATACAGCAAACACAACAGAAATATTACAAGAACTAAACACATATTCAGGCTCAGATAAAAATACAACATCAACATTAACACAAGAAAGTTTAAATTGGAGAGTGTTAGATGTAAAAGATGGACAAGTAAGATTAATAAGTGAAGTACCAACAACATCAACAATTACATTATCAGGATATAATGGGTATAACAATGCAGTAAAATTGATAGATGATACATGCAGTACTTTATATAATAATTCCAAATTAGCAAGTAAAGTACAAAATTTAAAAATCGAAGATATACAAGAAAAAATGATTGAGACAAATTATGCTAATATAGATACTAATTATGGAAAAACATTTACACCGTCAAGTAAATATTATTCAAGCATATATGCAAGAGAAAAAAATCAAAAAGTAAATGGAACAAATGGAACAGACCTAAATTTTAGTGAACAAACTGAATTAATAAATCAAACAACAGAAATTCAGGCAAGTTCATTAGAAGCTAAATATACTTATTGGAAAAAGACATTAGAAAAATCTGATTTTAAAAATGGGAATTATTATAATATACTTTTAGAAAATCAAAGCAATTATTTATCATATTGGATATCATCTCGTTGTACATATTCTAATTTAGGATGTATTGGGTTTGGAGTCCGTGTGATAGATTCAGATATTTTAGCAGATAGAAGTTTATATAATTCAGCAAATGTTCAAAAATCAGCTGATTTTTCATTTAGACCAGTAGTTACACTTAATTCTAATATTAAAATAGATACAGTAAATTCAGGAAATGGAAGCACATCAGAACAAGCATATGTAATTAAATAGTGTCTAGAATTTTTACTTGATAAAAAAATATGTCGAATTTTGCGATGAAAAGTGATTGCAAGATTCGGCATTTTATGATATTATAAAGAAAATTTAATTTTATTCAAACAAATTAATTCAAAAGCTCAAATTTCTTTGAGAAAAAATCCATAATTTAAAACAAAATAAAGAAGGTGATAAAAATATAATTACCAAAATTAAATATTAAATTGTACAAAAGGTAACTTATATTAACTTTGAAATAAATATTGACAAATAAAAGAAATAATATTATAATGAAGGAGATGAATCAATATAGAAATATTTACATTTGGGGATTACATCAAGCATAAAAACATATTTCAAAAAAAGTGGAACATAATTTATAAAGAAGAAAAGTTAGAAAAAGATAATATTTTTACATTGTCAGACCAATATGAAAAGTATTATGTGGTGAATCATCAACACGATAAAATATTTAGAACAGTATTAGATAGAAAGTCAGATGCCATAGTATTGATAAATAAAGCATTAAATACACAACTAGAAGTGCAGGACATAGAAAAATATAATAGTAGTTTTATAAATAAAGTATTTCAAAATAGAGAAGCAGATATAGTGTACAAAATAAAAGATAGAAGTATATTTATATTAATAGAACATCAAACAAAAGTTGATTATTTAATGCCATATAGAATTTTAGAATATGAAGTAGCAATAATGCAAAGTGCAATAGATTTGGATAAAATTAAAAATAAAGAAAGCAAAATTCCATTAGTTATATCAATTGTTTTATATACAGGAAATAAAAAGTGGAATGCAAAAAAATATCTTGAAGAAAATCAAGAAAAAATAGAAGGAATAGAAAACGGTTTAGAAAATTATAATTTAATAGATATAAATGAACTGACAGAAAAAGAGCTATTAGAAGATAATTCATTTATATCAAAGATGATGTTAATTGAAAAATCCAAAAATACTGAAAATATAGTAGAGATATTAGAAAAAATAGTTAAAATAACAAAAGAAGAAGACAAGGATACATTAAGAAGGATAATAAGTATAATTTTAGAAGAAAAAATAGGAATAACAAAAGCAAAAGAATTAATAGAGAAGATGGAAGGAGATGAAGGAAATATGTTAGCAGTAGTAGATATGATAAGAAGAGAAAATCAAATGTATATAGAAATTGGCAAAAAAGAAGGTAAGAAAGAAGGAGAAAAACAGGGAGAACTAAAAGAAAAAATAAAAATTGTGACAAAGATGATAAAAGAAAAATTCAGTGTAGACATGATTCAAAAAATTACAGGAGTAAATAAAGAAGAGATAGAAAAAATAGCCCAAAATAAAACAAAAAAATATTAATATAAAAGAGATAAAAAAGTACAAATTAGTTGTATAATCTAACTTTACAATATATTTGTACTTTTTATTAAATAAGAATGTTCATTAAGAAAATAAACTTATTTATACAAAAGAGTAATTTTATTACCAGACTTTTTAATAAAGCCCTCATCCTTTAAAGCCTTAATTTCACGCATCATAGCACTTCTATCAACACTCAAATAATCAGCCAAATCAGTCAAAGAAAAAGGAAGAGAAAAGGTTTTACTCAAACTTCTAGTAGACAAAATATTAAAATAGCCACGAAGCTTTTCACGAATAGAACGTTTTGTCAAGATTTCAACTCTTGTATTCAAGTCCATAACTTTATTTAAAATTAAATTAGAAAAATTTTCAGTTAAAATTTGATGAAATTTACAATTATGAGAACATTTTTGATAAATATTATCATAATTAAAAAACAAAACATCACAACTTTTTTTAGCTTCAACAGAAAGCTCATTATTAGTAGTAACAATATATAAAGCCTCACCAAAAATATCATTTTTTGTAAAATGTTCAATAATAGTTTTATCACCATTTAAGTCATATCTAACAAGGTCAGCTTCACCATTCAAAATAATACAAATTTGATTTCTTTTTTGTATATATGTAGTTATTGTTTGATTTTTTTTGAAAGATTTTTTCTGAACGCTTTTGCAATTACAAGAAAAATCTTTTAAAAATGATTCTATATCTCTAATATATTCCATTGTACTCACCTCATACAATGCATGAAAGTAAAAAATTCTCATGCTATTGTCTAATATTATACAATAGAATAGTTGCAATTGCAACAAAATTATTGTAATAAAAATGTAATATTTTTAAATCCCTAGAAAAAAGCCAAATATAAAAAGTATTTAAAAAATTGTGATATATGCAACAGAAAATAAAGAACATTGATATATAATAAAAATGTAAAAAATGTCGAAAATTTAAAAAATTTTAAATAGTGATAATGAATTGAAGGGACTGAATTTAAAATGAAGATAATCAAAAGAGATGGAAGAATAGTAGACTATGATAGACAAAAAATAGCAGTAGCAATAGAAAAAGCAAATAGAGATGTAACAGGAAAAGAAAAGGCAACAAAAGAAGAAATAAAAGATATAATTGAATATATAGAAGGACTAGGAAAAAAGAGAGTATTGGTTGAAGATATTCAAGACATAATAGAAGAAAAACTAATGGATATGGGAAAACATAAACTAGCAAAAGAATATATAGTATATCGTTATAATAGAGCATTAGTAAGAAAATCAAATACAACAGATGAATCAATTTTAGGATTAATAAGAAATGAAAACAAAGAGCTAGCAGAAGAAAACTCAAACAAAAACACAATGCTTGCATCAACCCAAAGAGATTACATAGCAGGAGAAGTATCAAGAGATTTAACAAACAGACTATTATTACCAGAAAAAATAGTAAAAGCACACCAAGACGGAATATTACACTTCCATGATGCAGATTATTTTGTTCAACCAATATTTAATTGTTGCTTAGTAAACATAGGAGATATGTTAGACAAAGGAACAGTAATGAATGGAAAATTAATAGAAAGTCCAAAAAGCTTTCAAGTTGCATGTATAGTAATGACACAGATAATTGCAGCAGTAGCAAGTAATCAATATGGTGGACTATCTGTTGATATGAAACATTTAGGAAAATATTTAAGAAAAAGCTATAATAAATATAAAAAACAAATAGAAGAAAAATACAAAGGAAAATTGTCAGGAAGTACAATAGAAGAATTAGTTGAAACAAGAGTAGTACATGAATTAGAATCAGGAGTTCAAACAATTCAATATCAAATAAATACATTAATGACAACAAATGGACAAACACCTTTTGTAACACTATTTTTACATTTAGAAGAAAATGACCCATATATAAAAGAAAATGCAATGATAATTGAAGAAATTCTAAAACAAAGAATTCAAGGAATAAAAAATGAAGCAGGAGTATATGTAACACCAGCATTTCCAAAACTAGTATATGTTTTAGATGAGCACAATTGCCTAAAAGGTGGAAAATATGATTATTTAACAAGATTAGCAGTAAAATGTTCAGCAAAAAGAATGTATCCAGATTATATATCAGCAAAGAAAATGCGTGAAAACTATGAAGGAAATGTATTCAGCCCAATGGGATGTAGAAGCTTTTTATCACCTTGGAAAGATGAAAAAGGAAATTACAAATTTGAAGGTAGATTCAATCAAGGAGTAGTAAGCATCAATTTACCACAAGTAGCAATAATATCAGAAGGAAACGAAGAAAAATTCTGGAAACTATTAGACGAAAGACTAGAACTATGTAAAGAAGCACTAATGTGCAGACACTATGCATTATTAGGAACAATATCAGATGTAAGTCCAATACATTGGCAATATGGAGCAATAGCAAGACTACAAAAAGGAGAGAAAATAGACAAACTATTATATGGTGGATATTCAACAATGTCATTAGGATATATAGGAATATATGAAATGACAAAATTAATGAAAGGGGTATCACACACAACGCCAGAAGGACGTGAATTTGCATTAAAAGTAATGAAACATTTGCGAGAAACAACAGACAAATGGAAAAAAGAAACAAATATAGGATTTGCACTATATGGAACACCAGCAGAAAGCTTATGTTATAAATTTGCTAGAATCGATAAAGAAAAATTCGGAACAATAGAAGACGTAACAGATAAAGGATATTATACAAATTCATACCATGTAGATGTAAGAGAAAAAATAGACGCATTTGAAAAACTAACATTTGAGAGTGAATTCCAAAAAATTTCATCAGGCGGAGCAATATCATATGTAGAAATACCAAATATGCAACACAATTTAATAGCACTAGAAACAGCAGTGAAATATATATATGACAATATTCAATATGCAGAATTTAATACAAAATCAGATTACTGTCAAGTTTGTGGATTTGATGGAGAAATTATTATAAATGATAATAATGAGTGGGAGTGTCCAAATTGTGGTAACAAAGACCATAACAAAATGAATGTTGTAAGGCGTACATGTGGATATTTAGGCGAAAATTTCTGGAATGCAGGTAAAACAAAAGAAATAAAGCAAAGAGTTTTACATATGTAAAGCTCTTTCACTCAATCACAACTTTTAGTTTGAAAAAGAGGAAAATTATGAATTATGCAGATATAAAGAAAATAGATGTTGCAAATGGTGAAGGTGTTAGAGTTTCACTATTTGTAAGTGGATGTAATCATCATTGCAAAGGATGTTTTAATCAGTGTGCATGGGATTTTAATTATGGAAATAAATTTACAGAAAAAGAAGAACAGAAAATAATTGAATATATGGACCATGACTATATAGAAGGTCTTTCACTCCTTGGTGGAGAACCTCTTGAACCTAAAAATCAAGAAGGATTATTACCATTAGTTAAGGATATAAAAGAAAAGTTCCCAGATAAAAATATCTGGTGTTATACTGGTTTTGATTTTGAAAAGGATATTATAGGAAAGATGGCTCCCAAAAGTGAAATAACAAGAGAATTATTAAAATATATTGATGTTATTGTTGATGGTAAGTTTGAAGAAGAAAAAAAAGACTTAAAACTTAGATTTAGAGGATCTTCAAATCAAAAAATTTTAGATGTCAAAGAGAGTTTGAAAAATGGAAAGATAGTAGAAAAAGTGTAAAAATTAAAATATGTATAAAAGTATAGAAAATAAAAAAGCTATTAATTTGAATTCAGTATAATTCAAACTAATAGCTTTTTATTTTTCATTATAATAGATATATCCTAAAAAGATATATTACCAAAAGAAAATTTTATTTTTCTAAGAATCTCTTTAATAATTGTTCTCTACACAAATTTTCAAATTCATCATTTAAAGGCTCTAAAATAACATTTTCATTATATCTTCTATCTAAACAATATTTAATAATATAATCACAAAGCTCTGGATTTTTAGAAAGCAAAGGACCATGCAAATAAGTTGCAATAACATTATTTTGGAAGAATCCTTCTTCTGAGTCTCCAAACTTATTACCATTTCCAAACAAAACATTTCCAAAAGAAGCAGAAATATCAAAAGTTTGACCACCATGATTTTCAAATCCGATAACTTTGGTTTTTATAATATCATTAGAACTACTTAAATTAGCATCTATGACAATATTTCCAATACATCTTTTTTTTCTATCAGGATTAGCAACAGTATAATAATCAAAAACTTCAAGACCTGGTATAATGTTACCTTCAACTCCTTTATAATATTTACCAAATAACTGATAAGCTCCACAAATAAGTAAGAAAAACACACCATTATTAACAGCTTCTTTTATATTATCTTTATATTTTATTAAATCATTTGCTAAAATACTTTGCTCATTATCAGCACCACCACCAGCAAAAACTATGTCATAATCATTAAAATTTGGTGCAGCATCACCAATAGAATATCTATCTATAATTGCTTTATATCCACGTGATTCAATTCTATATTTTAAAACTTGTATATTTCCATAATCACCATAAAGTTCTAACATATCAGGATATAGATACAATATTTTAAGACAATCTGAATTATCCGAATTTGTTTTATAATTTTTTTGTTGAGACATTTCTGAAACATTTAAATCAGAAGAAATGTTATCATTACAAACATTTTCCAAATTATTTTGGCAGATTTCATCAAATTTTTTCAATTCATGTCTAGTAGGTTGTAAAGAAGTATAATTAGCAATAACATATTTTTTTACACTAGTTCTGTACAAAGCTTTTATAGCGTCTTCTAAATTCAAATATGGTTCGATTTTTTCAACAGGAAATCCACTAGTTTTAATTCTAATAGCAATGTCATAAGCACGAGTTCCAGAAGTAACAATTCTGGAAACATTATTTAAATTATTAAAATTTATATCCCATATCCAAGAAACATCAAACCCATCAGCAATATTATCATTTAAAACAAAAAGTAAATCTTTTTCTGAATCATCTTCATTTAGAATACGTAAACTGACATTACTTCCAGTTGGATTTTTGGCCAAATTTATTATAGTAGGAACACCATTTATTTTGATTTCCTCTAAACGTCCGTTGTTTAAAGCAAATGTTGAAAATGATTTTTTTACCACATCATTTGAAATATTATATAAACTGCAAACTGAATATACAGCAGTATAATTGTATATTAAGTAGATACTGTTTCCATTGATTTTGTAAGTGTTTCCATCAATATCAAAACATCTATTTTTTAAATCAACATTTGTTGCTAATTTGTAAATTTCATTATCTCCAAAATTGCAATTTGGACATTTGAATTTTCCAACATGTGAATATTGATAATATTCATATTCTAGTCTTGTTTTGCAGAATGGACAGAATTTACCTTCTCCTGCTTCTTTTATTTCTTCTGTTGCAAATTGATATTTATCAACACTAAAATAATACACATTTTGATTAGAAGGATTAGCTTGTCCAAGTCTCGCAACATTAGGGTCATCATTATTTAAAACTAGATTTCCATTATATGTTTTTAAAAATTTATTTATTCTTAAAATTAATGATTCAACTTCACCGTTTCTATCTAATTGGTCACGGAAGAAATTTAGTATTACTAATGTGTCTAATCTAAAATCTTTGAACACAACAGGAATATAGCTTTCATCAACTTCAAATACTAAGTAGTCTGCTTTTATTTTTCCTGTCAACGTACAATTTTTTAGGATTGTTGAGAGTATTCCAGTTTCCATGTTATTGCCTTCAACATTGCTTACAACTTTGTATCCAGCTGTTTTTAAAGTGTAACCTATGCAGTTATTTGTCATTGTTTTTCCATTTGTTGCTGATACTGCTATTACTGGACATTTGACTTTGAAATATTTAAATATTTCTGGGTTCCAGTCAAATGCTATTTTTCCTAAGAAATTTCCTCCGTTTTTATGGCATATTTTTAGTATTAAATTTAGGATTTTCATTGCTAAAATTATGAAAAAGTTTTTCATTTTTATCATTCCTTCCAAAGTGTAATTATATTATATTGAACTTTTTCAAAATAATATAAGGATTTATTTTTAATAGATTATATCATAACAAATTTGTAGCTACAATACATAAAGAAAAAATAACAATAAAGCCAGAAAATTTCTGTTACAGTTCAGTAGAATTTTTTTATAGTATTGCTACCTATATGTTTTTGAAAA
>ERZ826242.2041-NODE-2041-length-18975-cov-5.861734_pt1 | contig 18975 bp, 21 predicted proteins | sample MGYA00519871_ERZ826242 | MGnify/ENA primary metagenome ERZ826242 (study PRJEB31778, sample SAMEA3449226) | human gut metagenome | biome: human gut; feature: human-associated habitat; material: faeces | place: United Kingdom | collected 2010/2012 ...
TGAACAATACTGCAAACGCAGGAAGAATCGTATGAAGCCGAAACGGCAGGAAGATTCTTCCTGCGTTGTTGCTTACTATTATGTCGCGGCACTTGCCGACACCGCGATACCGCAGGAAAAGAAAGAGCGCCGGAATCAATTCGGCGCAGATCAGAAAAGAGCAGTTTTGTAAAAGCCGTTAGGACGATACGGCAGGAAAATCGTCAAGGGAGAGGCAAGCTCTGTTAGCGCCGGGAGCGCACAGCCGATTTGGGTCGGGAAAAAACAGCCAATTTAAGCCGGAACGGTGAGCCAATCCTTTTGAGGATGCATTCAGTTTCCTGCCATTTTGGTTTCACCTAAACAAGCGAACTGGGTTTAAAATGTACAGCCAACAGCCCAGTATGGCACTTGAATTATTCTTTCATTTCCGCCGCAGGCTCAACGGCTTTTACCTTGCCGGTCTGCAGGGAGATCGTCTCCAATTTCTTCCCACGGAAGCTTTCGCCGCGCAGCTTGAACACCGTAGCATCATCAAAGATGCGGTCCAATGCGCAGAGCAAGGTGGCGTCCTCATTGAAATCCTCGCGCCACAGCGCCGGATTTTTGTTGCTGGTGAAAATCATGTTGAAGTTGCCTTCCTTGTTGTAGGCAGATTCGTATTCCAAGAGAGGCTTTGCTGGAGTTCCTGCGGAAGTAAATCTCTTCGTCGGAAAAAGTTTTTTTGACGGAATCGGCTGCCCATGCTATACTGAACCGCATGAATGGGTACTCCGCTTAGCACCGCTGTCAGGAGGTCATGCGGCTCTGAGTACACGATACAAGGAGTGCGAACTTATGAGACCCCGTAAAAAGGGACAGCAATATGAGATCTGCTACCGCTGCCCCGGCTATACCAAACCAATATATGAACGTTTCCCCACCTACGAAGCCGCGAATCTGCGGATCGCTCAAATCGAATACGAGAAGTCCATCGGTGAATTTCGCCCGCCAAAGCAAACGCCCATACAAACCAAACGCGCGCAGAAAAAGTTTATCACGGTCAGTGAGCTTCTGGATGAATACGTGCAGGTCTATGGGCTGAATCACTGGGGAGATTCCTTTTTATCCTGCAATCTTCATCGTATTGAGCATTACATCAAGCCATACTTGGGCAACGTGGCGGTGAAAGACCTGACCACACACGATTTGGACTTGTTCTACGATTCGCTTCAGGACAAGCCTGCCGTTGTGCTGAAAGGCCACAAGAAAACAGATGCCTGTGTGTCCCGCTCAGTGATTGAAAAGACACACGCCCTGCTGCGCAGTGCGCTGAATCAGGCGGTCATCTGGGAATACATCCCCATCAATCCCGCCCTGCGCGTGACGCTGCCCAAGTATCAGCCGCAGGAACGCACCGTGTGGTCTGCCAGTGAAGCACAGCAGGCTCTGGACTCCTGCACCGATCCCGTGCTGAAGTTGTGTATGCTGCTGGCTCTCGGCTGCTCTATGCGTGTGGGGGAAATACTGGGCCTGACATGGGATTGCGTAGACATTTCGGAGGATGCCATCTGTGCCGGAACCGCTCATGTGCGGATCACAAAGGAACTGAAACGCTGCCAGAAGGACAGCCTTGCGGCACTGGAACGGCGCGGGCGCTCCACTGTCCTGCTGACATTCCCCGAGTGGAAACAGACCGGCTCCTCCACATCACTGGTGCTGAAAGCCCCGAAAACGGAGAGCAGTGTGCGAAAGGTATTTCTGCCGAAAACCGTAGCGCTGGCACTGGTGGAGGAGAAAAAGCGACAGCAAGGGATAAAGGAAATGCTGGCCAGCGGCTATCAGGACTTCGATCTTGTTATTGCCCATGAGGACGGACGCCCTTACGAGGAAAGGCAGATTGCCTTTCTGCTCCACAAGCTGACCGATGCCACAGGACTGCCGCCGGTAGTCTTTCACAGTCTGCGGCATTGCAGCGCCTCACTGAAGCTGCAGATCGGCGGCGGAAACATCAAGGCGGTGCAGGGCGATACCGGCCATGCCCAATCCCGTATGGTAACAGATCTGTACGCCCATACCAACAACGAGGAGCGCCGCCGGTTGGCGGAGAAGGTAGAGGCGGTTTTCTTCCAGAAACGGGCTGATGTGCCGCAGGAGCAGCCGCTGGATAACACGGCGGAGCAGGCATACCGGCTGCTGCAGGAAAATCCCGACATCGCCAGATTGATCATTGCGACACTGCAAAAACAGGCATAGCAATAGCCTGTTGGAAAATCTGTTGGAAAGTCCAACAAAACTAAGAAACGATAAAATAAAGCAAACCCTGTAACCGTTGTGGTTACAGGGTTTGTGTGGAGCTGCTGGGCGGATTCGAACCGCCGACCTCATCCTTACCAATTACAAAAAAGCTGTTGTGGCTTATCGTTGGTTATTGTGCCTTATCGCCTGTATCCCTTTATTCCCAACGGTTACAGGATTTTTCTTGTTGTATCTTGCTGTTTTCTATTATAGCCTAAAAGTTCTTGATTTTTGATGCCCGTGTCGGTTTTGTTGCGGTTTCTGAAAACTGCAACCTCGCAGACCTCATCTCTTTTTCCCGCCATTTTGGAACATGGACGGCTTGTGGACTCCTCTCCCATACCCTCATTTAACATGTTCGTCCACGCGCAGAAGAACACACCGGATGAGACTGGATAAACGTATACACAATCGCGCACGGAAGAAACGCGTGCGCACGCGAGGGACGACAAACACAGCCAGAATCAGATGCCTTCGAGTGTGAGTTCAATCACGGTGGAAAAGAGCGACATTTTTCACTTCGTTTCAATTACAATTTTTTCTATGCCTACATATGCGCACACGAAAGAGGTCTCCCCATAACAGGGAGACCTTCCTACTCATGGTGCGTTTACCGGCAGATGCACTGCCTGAAGCTTACCGCCTAATGCAGTAACGATAATACTGCCGCATTTCAATGCATCGGCATAGTTGTCAGAGATAACGTACGCCCTGCAATCCTTGTCCAGTTCCGGAATCCAAAAGTCAAAGAGGAATGCGTCGTTTGCCATAAAGTCTCCCTTATAGATACGCATGGTGTCCCAATAGGATTTTGCAATCGTGTCCCTGAAAGGGTCACCCGTTGCCAAAAATCCGCTTTTCGTTTTCTCTTCATCAATAATGTCAAAGACGCGAATGACGGTAGGCTGAGACATGTATAATACTTCGGCGTCAGTGAGATTGTCCATCAATCATCTCTCCCCTCAAATTCCGTTTCCAAAGCCTTGTAAATGATGGGATTCTTCAGCTAATCCCCGCACAACATCGGCCATCGACATATGTTCTGCCTCATAGGCACCAATTTGAGCTCCATTGACGATGTATTGCGTTGTGACGTTATGACTGTCTGTAATGCTGCTCCCTTCCAGCGATTTCGGCACGGTGGCTTCCGAGCCGTACATATACCCCAGCTCACTCACTCGTGCTCGAAACGTCTGGCTGGCCAGCGGCGTCAGCATCTTCGCCGCCAGTTTCGGCGGCAGAACGATCTCGTCTCGGGGCGTGGCCTTGATGCCGCCCATTCCCTGCAGAATGCCACCCTCGTCGTAGTATCCCGTGGCTTTCTTGAACGCCGCGTAGGAGCTGTAATAGTCGCCGAAGTTCAGCCACAGCTGCTTGGCCCGTTCCGCGTCTCGTCCGCCTGCGGCGGTGTAGCTGTTTCCGCCCCACTTGCCGTCCGCCGTGGTGCCGTACCACTGCTGCATGTACATGATGGTGCCGGTGCCGATGCCCATGTTGTTGCTGGTGCTGGGCTTCGTGCCGCCCGGCGCGATGTAGAGGTAAGACCAGGAGCGCTGCGCCTCGCCCAGCGTGTCGCCGTCCTTCATCCGGTCCTGGATCCATTGGTTGGGGCTGGTCTGTCCTGTACTATTGTCGCTCCCTGCGGTGCTCCCCCCTGTGTTGTCATTGAGACGGCTGTTGTCCGCAAGGACCTGATCTACTGCCGACTTGTTGTTGGCAACGCTCTGGTTAAGCAGTGCTTTTTCCTGAGCAACGGCATCGGCCAGCCCGTCCAGATAGTCCTGCCATGCGTCGATCTTGATCTGATACGCCGCCTTAATGGCCTCCTGCCGCGTTTTCAGTTCCTCCACCGCCAGGTCAAGCTCCACCTTACTTTCGTAGTCCCGCAGGTCTTTCTTGGCGTCCTCCAGCTCTTCCTCGGCCTTCTTCACCTTGGTGGCGTCCGCCACCCATTCCCACTGGCCGGTGGCGGCGTTATACTGGCGTACCGTCCGCTCGTTGCGGGCGTTCATCAGCGCGTCCTGTTTTTTCAGGATCTCCAGTTTGTATTCCTCGATCTTAGCCTGCTGATCCTCGATGTCCGCCTGCTTCTGCAAAGCGTCAATTTGCTCCTGAATCGCATCCAGCTCCGCGTCCCGCTCATTCTGAAGCTGCTTGATGGCGTCCTGCGCGCTTTTCCGCGCTGCTGCGTTGCTGGCCGCGGCGGAGGATGTGCTGTCCCGGGTGCCCGTGCTGCTGGGCGAATAGGAGGGGGATTTTGTGGAAGCTGACGGTGTATAATTGGTGGTCAGGCTGCTCCACTTTCTTCGCAGAACCTCCGCTTCGGCATCGGCGCGGCTCATGCCATTGAGCCGCATCAGGCCCTTGATGGTTTGCTCGTCCCACCGGTCCAGCTGCCACTTTGCTACGTTGCCCGACGCGGCAAATACCGCGTTGATGGCGTCCACGGTGTACCCCGCCTGCAACGCCAGTTCCTGCAGTGCCGCCATCTGCTGGGTGAAATTCAGCCCCGTGTTGCTTGCGGTGATCTGCGCCGCCACAAGGTCATACAACGCCTGGCCGGTCGCCCCTGTCTGCGCCTGCGCTTCAAGCAGATTTTTCACATAGTCACTGGTAGAAACACTGACAATACCCAGCTTTTGCTGCACCTCATTATAGCGATTTACCAGCTCTCGTTGCGATTCAGACACATCCCACCCTGCGTCAATAGCTTCCTGGATGGTGTTGATGTCCTCTTCCCGTGCGCTGTTTAGATCCTGGAGAGCATTGTAGTAATCATCTGCTGATATTTGGCCGTTCTGATAGCTTTCCTTAATGCGTGCTAGTTCTTCGTTGTATTCTCGCAGCGCGGCAATATCCCTGGTTTCGGTCTGAATGGCCCCGCTGCCCAAACCTCCGCCAACGCCCATTGCGCCGCCGGTAGCATTCAGCGCCCCGGTGCCGTGCAGACTGTTCCATTTTTCCCACGCGGATTTCCTGGCGGCATCCAAGGCTTTTTCTTCTTCGGCTCGAAGATCCTTCAGCACCTCAAGACGCTTTTTCTCTATCTCTGTTAGGGTGTTCGTTCGACTGATCAGGTCATCGTACTCCGAGGAAGTTTCTGCAAGTTTTTCTTGGGCGTTTGTAACGGCGTCTGTTGCCTCTTCGTATTCCTGTAAAGGCCGCATTTGTTCCTTAACGGCTCTTGCGATACCTCCGAAAATCAGACCGGCAATGCCAAGCTTTTTCCCTGCGGATATCGCAGTATTCTTTATGAAGGTCAATGCGCTTCCTGCGGCTGTGCCACCTGCCTTTGCTGCTGTAAATGCAGAAATAACGTTGGAGATTTTATCTGCGATCCTGGTGTTTTTCAGGGATGAAGCAGCATTACTAAGCGCTTCCACGCCTTTGACGAGGGCGCCAGTGGTAATGACCAGCCGTCCCATGTCGCTGTCCAAAAAGTCAATGGCGGTGGTGATGGTGTCCAGCGCATCAGTAATCGTCCCAGTGTCAATTAGGTGGCTTACAAATTCCGTCCACGCAGCAGAAAGCTGCTTGCTTTTGGCTTCCCAACTGTTCAGATAATACTCATTTTCCTCAAGAGCAGAGCCTGCGCCGTTGGCGTAATCAGCAATTGCCCGTTCAACCTCTTCCCAGTCACCCATCAAGGCCATTAGGACATTGCTCTGACGCTTTCCGGCCAGAGCTTCAGAAATAGCGCTTTGCGCAACGGTATCCAGCTTTTCCCACTTTTCGGCCAGATCATCCAGCACATCAGAGGCGCGGCGTAGTTGCCCGTTTGCCATGGTGGAGATCCCGGCATACTCCTTCAACGCCTTGGAGGCGTTGGCAATGCTCTCACCGTCGATCAGTTCGCCGTCCTCGGTCTCACCGCGGATCTGTCGGATATTCATCAGAATTGTCCGCAATGCGCGGGCAATCTCGCTGCCGGAACGTTGGGTAGAAGCAACACCAGCGCCCACTAGAGCAGCGAAGGTCTGTGCGCTTTCGCCGGCTTCTGCGAACACAGAGCCGCCTACGGTGATTGCTTCGGTCAGTGCGGCCATATCCACAGCATGCTTATTTGTGATTTGGTTCAACCCGTCAAGGACTCCTCGGAGCTTTGTTTCATTACCGCCCAGTTCCCATGCGGCATCCGCTGCAATAATGAACTTTGATGCTGTATCAGCGGAAACATCACCCACGTTTTGCGTCAACAAAGACAGTTCAGCCAAAGCTTCAATCTGGTCTCCATATCCGGCACGGGCAAAGGTAGTAGCTGCGGCCAATACTTCATCTGCTGTCCGGCCATACTGAGATGCCAGATTGTAGGCAGACTCGCTGAGCCTGTCCATTTGCTGGGCTGTATACCCCGTGACTTTCTGGATAGAAACCAGTTCGGTATCCACGGCTTTCATGGTATCCAACGCTTCACGGAAAGCTCGCACGGCTGCATAGACCGGACTGACGGCTGCCAGCTTTGTGAACATGTTGGAAATGCTACCGCCTGTTTTTTCGGCGGAAGTGCCAAGCTGGTTGATCTCCCGCTGGGCAACTCCAATACCAAGCTTTGACGGCTGTGTTTCAACCTGGATTCTTATGGGCTTACTTTGAAGCTTACTGATCTCACTTTTTAGCTGTGTAAAATCCGGTACGCCTGTTACCTTGAAAATTGCCATAATGGATCACCTCCAATCCTCGTTTTCTCGTGTAATATTTCCGTCCACCACTACGCTCAGTGTTGGATCCACCGCATTCATAGACGCCACCAATGTGTTTTCGGCCCGCCACCCTTCTATCATTTCCTCCACAAAATTGTGGAAGAACGGCCTGTTTTCTGGCACCCGCATCCGATTCCAGTTGTAGTCAGGGTCACTCTTTTCAATGCGATTGATCAGAGCATCACCGTCAACATGTGGTTCTATTGCATTCCCATCGCCGTCTGTACGGCCATCCGGCGTGTAAACAAGCTGAATCTCTACGCCATTGGAAGTAACTGTAGGCGATGGTGTGGTGCTGTTCTGTTCTACGTCGGCAAGTCCACCATTACCTCCGCGGCGTACATAGGCATATGGCTCAAACTCACTATATACATCCGCCTCAACATGCTCCCGTAAGCAGGCCTTTGCATCTTCCTGCAGCGCCCTGCCGGCTTGCAGAAGGGACTTGCACACCTGTACTTCTAGCGCTTTTAGATCTGCGTCAAAGCCGCTGAATCGCCCAATGAATTCCATGATAGATTACCTTCTCACCGCTTGGCTTTGCGCTCTTTGCCTACTTGGGGCGTTACATTCTCGGCGGTCTGGGAATATGGATTTGTCCCATAGCGAAATGCGAATAACGGACATTCTGGCTCCTGACAGGCGTCTACACGGTTGGGCTTTCCGAGGCAGCACTCAGCCAGACAGTATGCCGAGATCGCCCGCAAAGGTGTTTGAGGTCGTCTCATCGTCCGATCCCCATATGGTCAAGCTGCTTCGCCATGCTGCTGCGCTGGTTGAGCGAGGAACAATACTTGGTGGTGCGGGCTGCGTACTGCGGGCAGTTCAGCGAGTTCGCCGCTGTGTCGTGCTCCTTTGCCCAGCGGCTGCGGTTCTCGGCTTCTTCTGCTGCGTCGTGCTTTGCTCGATAAAATTCCGACTCGCAAGGGCAAAGCACATTGATCCAGAGCCGCATACCAATTCCGCAAACTTCTTCGACGATAAAGGCGGGATTGCCTGAAAGTGTATGGCCGGAGCCTCCAAAGTAAGTAAAGCCGCCGACAGGGTTCGTACCCTTGATAACACCTAGCTTTGCGCGTTCAGCTTCGGCCTTCCACGTTTCCCATTCGGGAAACAGCGCGGCATCAACGTACACGCGGAGTACCGGCTCACGGCACATACCGTGGAGTTCGGTGTCCTCTTCATAATACGGCTCGGCACCATCGACACCGCCAGCCTTGCGCCATGCTGAGAGTGAATAGTTTTCGAGACTCTTGTGGTAGTCAGCGCCTCGATTGTCAGTAATGAGATCCATTGCGTTCATAATTTTTTCTCCTTCTGCTCCTGTTTCAGAGCGGTCAAATCATTCTTCTCTGCCTGCATACGATCATAAAGCCGTGCCAAATACGCGGTCTGTGCGGCCTTTTTCCTGGCACGATAGGCGGGATCTTGCATCCGGCGGCGGTATAATTCCCGCTGGGCCGCCTTCGCCTTTTCGTGCTCCGTCATGGTTTCGCCCATCATTGCGACACATCCTCCTTTCAACAAATGGAAAAAAATACCAGGCAAGTACAAAAACGCGCCAGCGTCCAGCATCACCCCATTCGGTGCGTCTCCGTGCCCTTTTGCACGGAGGTGATGCGGCGCGGCGCGTAAGCTCCTTGCCTGGTATTTTCTTCAAACGATTCGGAGCGGCAAGAGAAAGGACTAAGAACGCCGCTACCTGAATCGCATGTTTATTGTAGCATAAATCATCTGAAAGTTCAAGAAAACGTTATATATCAGTGTAACAAAACCATTTCGTTACGTTTTTGTTATTGTTTGTGCATTGTAAACAAATGCTTGATGCGTTTAAGCAACCTGACAGATGCCCAGAAAACGTATCTGATCGGACGGCAGTATGAAGCACAGAAAATGACGCAAGGAACGAACAACCAGTATGTTCAATCTAAAAGTGAAAACGGTCAAAATGACCATTTTCAAAGTAGAGATACAACAACAGCTAAAAAGGTTGCGACAGATTTGGGCGTAGGAGAAAAAACAGTTAGACGGGCGGCCAAGTTCTCCAAAGGCGTGGACGCTGCCGAGAAAATCGAGAGCGGCGCACGGGAGGCAATCCTATCTATCTGGTAAGGGAAAGTCGCTCAGAAACTATGTTGAGAAGAAATTTACCATTTTTGCGAAAAATCTTCTGAATTATAGTTGCTTTTTTTACGAGAACGGCATATAATGACCATAACAGGACCCCCCGCACCTCTCCACGGTTTCGTGTGATGTGTCCCAGGGGGGACATTTTTATATGCGGAGAAATGACGATGACCTTACAGATGAAAGTACCGACAACATACACAGAGCAGCTCGCCAAGTTAAAAGAGCGCGGATGTGTAATTGAGGATGAAGCGGCCTGCTGCGAGGTGCTGAAGGCGGTAAATTATTACCGGCTGTCGGCATATTTCCTGCCGTTCAGGGACGCAAATGGACACTATAAAGACGGCACGACATTCCGCAAGGTCTACCGCATCTATGAGTTCGACCGCAAGCTGCGCGGTATCCTGTTTTCGGCGGTCGAAGAAGTAGAAATATTCCTGCGTGCCCGCTTTGCCTACTACCATGCTCATAAATACGGAGCAACAGGGTATTTGGACTCCGGTAATTACTCGGACAAGCACAATGCGGAGAAATTTAATGCTACTCTGCGGCGGGAGATTGAGAATAACAAAAAAGTCCTGTTTGTAAAGCACCATCTTGAAAAGTACGACGGTGTTTTTCCTATATGGGCCATTGTTGAACTGTTTACCTTTGGCACGTTGTCGTATTTCTATGCGGACATGACAATGCAGGATAAGAAGCAACTGGCAGAGGAGCTATACCGGACAACGCCCAAGAATTTGACCAGTTGGCTGCGGTGCTGTACTGACTTGAGAAATATATGTGCCCACTATGGCCGACTGTATTACAGAATATTTTCCGCCATGCCTGCGGGGATCAATTTGGCGGACAACGCCAAACGGCGGTTGTGGGGCGCTGTTTTGGTGCTGAAGAACCTCTATCCGGATGTTTCCAAGTGGAACACTGAGGTACTTCTGCCCATCCAAGCACTCTTTGAGGAGTATGCGGAGGACATAGACCTCTACCACATGGCTTTTCCGACGGATTGGCAGGCGCAGTTGAGAAAGTAGCGCTCCCACGCAGATCGGAACATCTACCCGACAGGGAGAGTTCCGGAGGGGGTAGCTTCATTTTTTCATCTCAGAATCGTAAACCACCCCCACCCCAAAGGTTCGCATTTGAGATTCTATCCTTTGACTTTGCTCCGCTCACTGCGTCGATTTCAAATCCGAGCAGTGGGGTGAGGGTAAGTACCGCGGTGAACTTGTCCTCAGCTTTTCCCCTTGCGCACCGTGTGTTTCCCACACCGTGTGGCTTCTCACGCTGTGTAGTGTGTGCCAGCTTACAGACAAGAGAAAGAGAGCACCGGCCGCAGGGCCGGTGCTCTCTTGGTATGTAGCGTGTGTGGTGCTTACTCCATCCTGCGGTCTATGGCGTTCTTGACCTCGGCGGTGAACGCTTCCAACTCCGGAATAGCGTCGTTGTCGCGCTTGGTCGTAATCTCGTTGTTCAGACGATCAAGGAAGGCGTCGCGCTCTGCCGGGGTAAGCGAGCGGGCTTGACACACCATCTTTCTGACAGCATCAAAGCATTCGTCTACTCGGCGGGACTGCTCGATACGCTGCGCCTCCTCCATGAAGGCGGCGCAGGGAGCGCGGTCGCCCTCAAGCTCGCCACCGGTCATCAGGTGGTACGACTCCAACGCATCGCCCAGCTCGTTTGTGATGGTTAGAAGCAGATCACCGACAAACTCCGCGTCGGTTCTCAATGCTTCTTCGTAGTTTCTGCCCTCGCCCCAATAGCGGAGCCACAGGTGCAGCAGCATACGCCACGGGCGCTCAAAGTCGCCCATGAGTTCGTAAAGGCCCTCACGGATGGTGTGCCGTTCGGCGGCGCTGAGTTCATAAACACAAATCATAGTTTTTTCTCCTTGTTTTATCGGCGGGAGGCTGGTACAATGGCTGTACCGGCCTCCCTGTGGTGGTTGGTACTCAAGCTCCTCTGTGTCGTGCTTTGGTCGGCGTAGGCACAGGGGGCTTTTCTATTGCGTCCAGAAGGGCGAACACCCAGCGGGTAAGCTGGATCGCTCCGGCGATTGCGACAAGGTAATACATCGTCGTCACCTCCACAATCGCATTTTTCGCCAGGGTCGAGGTTGGCCCCGCACCGGCGGCATGTGTGGAAATAGCTCACGACACACCGCCATTCAGCCACGGTGCGGGCTTTACCGTGATGGGCGAGATGCCCGCCTCTTCTATCGCCGACATGGCTTCGTCGGGCGTCATACCGGTAACATGGCACAGGTCATCAACGCTGAAAAGCTCCTGCCGGTGAAATTCGTGGGCCAGTCCTAACTTGATGCCGAGCAGCTTGGCACGGTCATCCAAATCAGCTTCCTTGCCCATTAAATTGCGGATGATTTCCTCAGTGATGCCACAGTCTTCATATCGCTCAGCGAGGAGCTTGATTTCGCGGTCAGTCTCCTGCTTTGCCTTCAGCCGCTTGGCACTGCATACCGGGCAATAGATTGAAGATGCATAGATGTCGCAGCCGTTGCGTATGGCCTCTACCAAATCGACCTCGAACTCCGTGCCGCACTCTCCACATCGTGTGAATACGTTGCCACCCTCACCGTCTTCAATGATGATCTGACGGCCTTGATCCTTGATGTAAAACATTCTGTTTCCTTTCCGCGGCCTTGCATGGCCGCTTTCCTATTTTTCCGCCGTGCTGGCGGAGGATTTCGCACTTGCTTGGTTGTAGGGGTATGTTTACCCTTGGCGGGGTGCATCCTGCTCCAAATCGCTTGTTGAGGCGCTGTTTTTTGCCAAAGAATGGCCCTCTGCGGCTTTCTTGCGGCGGTTAGGATTCTTGCCGAAGCGGTAGACGTGTAGCGCACAATCGGTGCAGGGACACAACCGGACTTCGAGCGCGGAATCGCAGCAGCAATCTAAACATTTCAGGCGGATGCTTCGCAATGGTGTAGGCATGTCTTTTCACCTCCCTTCGGATGTTTTCAGGTCGGGCGGCTCATGCAACGCTGAACCGCCGGACGGTGCTGACCTTGGTGAACTGTGCCGCCAGATCAGGTAAAGCCCTTTTCAGCGCGGCGGTATCAATGCGGCTGCTGGTGATGGGCTTCCAGCTGATCCGGTACTCACCGGCGCGAATCTCCTCGGTGTCACCCATGGCGGCCTTGATTGCGTCCTCGATGGCCTCCGCTTCCTGCTGGGCTTCTTCGATCAGCGCCTGCAGCTGGCGCAGCTCTCGGACCTTGCTCTCCAATTCGTTGATGCTCATTGCTGTACCTCCTTAAAGTCTTGGGTTGTTCCGGCAATTGGGGCCGGGCGGCGTCTGGAATGTATTGAGCGCTCGAGGGGCTTTTCACCAGTATGTCTGCCGTCCGCTTGGGGCTTGTTTGGAGCCGCCCCATTTGCCTTTCTGTAATTATAATATACACTAATTTCCTGTGTATGTCCATTCACAATATACACAAAAATCAAGTGCTTGACATGTGAATAATGTACACTTGACATTTGTGCATATCAGATGGTAGAATAAAGGACAGTAAAGGAGGTGGACAAATGCCTGTCCGTTTTAAAGTCGATGTGTTGGCTGAGTTGAAAAAGAAAGGCTTTTCTAGTTACAAAATGCGGCAAGAAAGGCTTATGGGCGAAGCTACAATTCAACAGTTACGCAAAGGTGAGCTTGTCTCTTGGGAGAACATAGGCCGCATTTGTGCTATGCTCGATTGTCAGCCGGGGGACATCTTGGAGTACGCAGAGGAGTAACTATGCCGAACTTTGAAAATGTACGCAACAAGCTTATGTCAGAGTCCCGGTTTATGGCGTGGTGCCAGACAGCAACTCCCAAAGAGCATGAATTATCAAACCGTGTGTATGATCTTGGCGATCGGTTTTTTGGCGATATGCTCTTTTGGAAAGGAAGCATAACTCATGCCTATGTCGCGTGTCAGGCAAAGAATCGCGATGGTGAGTGGGAAAACATCACAATGGATCTTCCACCAGCACTCGACCTTTTCAGTTATTCCTACTTCACCTATCACATTGCAGCTTTAGGGGTAGCCGCCGGAGGATTTAATGAAGAAGCCTTTACTTTGACCGTTGCGCCCGACCATGCAAACGATGATGTTGTGATACTTCATGAGATGATCCTCTTGCATGAATTCGTGCTTGAGATTTTGCCGATGTATTTTCACGATGCAGTATTGTTCTGCCTATACAAAGACCTGAAAAATAAGATCAACGATCTTGACCAACGGATAGAAGCGCATGGAAACATCCTCAACTCAAGCAACATCGCCAACATAGGCGGGACACATGATATTCTGTTCCTGCTCAAGAGCTTCGATTTGGACTTGAAGAACGGCTATAAGCTGGGAACCGTGTTCGGCTATGGCATGGCAAATGAATAACGTATCCATCGCCGCCCTTGACCACGCTGGTCAGGGGCGGTTTTTCTCGCCCTGTTGCCCTGTGGCCTCCGCCAGAATGGCGTTGTTGATCTGCACCTGATTGTCCTGTGCCTCGTACACCAGAAGCGCACGCCCACGGCCAGCGCGGCCCTGACGCATACCGGCGGCCCGCTGCGTCGATTTTATGTCTCTGTGTCCCAGTTTATATTGCAGCTCATCCAGCGGCAGGCCAGAGTTTAAGTCCAGACTTGCGCCCACATGGCGCAAATCCTCGGTGGTGATCCCATCCACACCGGTGACGGCCTTTACATGGCGCAGGACGATGCCGTTAAGCCATTGGGCGGAGCCTTGCGCCCATTCCCCGCCACGGACGCGGGCGCCGAACTCCTTGGGGCTGGTGGTGCCGAAGAGGGGCGCGGTGTCCGGTACATCCTTGGGACGGATGCCGGAGGCCAGATAGAGCCTCACAGCAGACTGGGCGATGGGCGGGAAATCGATCCGCCGGAAGCCGTTGGCCCGGCCCTGCGTCACGTTCAGCATCTCATCCTCCCAGTCCAGATCAGCAGGGGTAAGGGCGCGGAGTTCGGCGTTTTGCAGCCCAACGGTCAGCAGAAGGATGACAACGGCATAATTCCGGGGCCAGGTCTCACGGTGGCAGCCGGGGGCCTTGTCGTAGCGCCAGAGGCGTATGACCTGCCACGCGGTGAGAGAACACTCCCGCTGTCGGCGGGGGGAACTTTCCTCCGTCGGCTTTAGCCATTTGACGACGGGGTTCTGGTCATACCAGCCGCCGCAGATGGGGTCACAGGCAAAGTCAAAAAAGCTGTGGAGGATGGTAAGGTATTGCCGCCTGGTGTTGGGCGAAAGCCCCCGCTCCCTCAAACCATCCCGCCACGCCATGACGGCAACAAACCCTGGATCACTGCCGTTGAATTCTGGGCTTTCAGAAAAGAATCGAACGAAGTCCGAAAGTGTGGTCTTGTAAGCGGTGAAGGTGTGCGGAGAACGAGTACCTTTCACATTACACAGGAAAAGCTCCGCCGCGGTTTCCAACTTTTTGATGGGGTCTAAGTTTTGGTAGTTGTCCATGAAAACCTCCTAGGATTCGGGGCTATTACCCCTGTCCCTCACCATGTCGGCGAAGATTCTGTTGAAATGCTTCTTGAAGTCAAAGGCTGACTGCACCTTCCGGCCCCACCATTCGCTGTCCAGCGAGTAGTCCATGACCTCCGCCATGGTTTTCCATTTCACCATGTTTTCCTCGCTCAGTTCCTGTAGCGCCTGAGCCCACCTTTGAAGTTCTCGCTCCGTTGGCTGTGCCCTTCCGGGAAACTCGGCCAATTTTTCTTCCGCAAGGTATTTTGCCGCTTTGTATGCACTATCATCGTGGTCGTACACCCGCTGGTCACCTGAAAAATTTTTTAACGCGGGGGAAGGGGAGTCTTCTTTACTCTCTCCTCTCCCTTCTGTTTCTGGTTCTGGTTCTGTCCCGTGCGGCATCGTATGATATCGTCCGGTATCGGATGGCCTTTCGCTGTTGTTCGGTGGGATTTTCGTCCCGATGCGTTGTTCATAAAGCCGCCAGGACTCCTCTAAGTCAGGAAAAAATGCTGAAAAGGCGATCCGCTCCAATGGATTGAGTGTTGCAGGGATTTCAGCAGTCTCCAGATACTCCCAGCATGCCAAAAGCACCTTGGCAGTAGTTTCTGCTGGAAGTTCTCTAACAAGCTGACGCCGTTCCGCCTTCATTTTAAACCACGTGGGATGCTTTTCCTTGATTTCTGCCATACCCATCACCCACCGATCTGTCCGGTGGCCTCGCGGCGCAGCTTTTCCAGTAGCGCCGGGACATCCACAAGATACACCGTCCCCGACCGAATATGCGGGACAGACCCATCCTTGCAGCCTTTCCGCAAAAAGTATTGACTCAGTCCGGTACTGCGACAGGCCTCTGGAATTTTTTGAAACGGTGCGGAAACTTTTAAGGACTCAATCATGGGTCTCACCTCCTTCGGCAATCTGGGTAATAATCTGAAGAATGTGTTCTTTCTCCTCCTGTGACAGCTCCTTTCGCAATTTTCGTGAAAGACTGCCGTCCGCGATTCCAAGTTTGTCCGCAACTTGCCAGAGCTTTACGCCCTTTCCGGCAGCAATCAACTTGATATCAGAATTAGCCATAAAATTTCACCTCGATTCTCATTGACAGCTTCAGTTATTTGCTGTAAAATAAAATTAGCATACAACAGGAGCGTTGTAAACATCTGGAGGAAAAACACCTCTGAATATTACCGTTTGTAGCAAAACTAGCGGAGGTAGTAATCAAATGAAGAATACAGAGAAAGAGATTCCTTTTTCTGAAGTTTTTAAGGAACGCTTTTATATGCTGCGTCAAATGCGGGATATGTCGCAAGCGGCTTTTGCACAATTCTTGGGAATTGCAAGGCCGACAGTTGGGTTTTACGAAAATGGAAAACGGTTTCCGGATGCCGAAACTATACAGCAAATATGTATTCGCTGCGGTGTGTCTGCCGATTGGCTTTTGGGCTTGCTTCCGAAGGACGCGATGACAACGGACGGAAATATAAAAAGCACATGTGGATTTACTGGTATGTCACAGCAAGCGGTATCTGTAATTGTAGAAGATGACACGAACACACTAGTTACTGGATTTAATGCGATTTTTGACACAACTGTAATCTCACAATTTCTCTCCCTTGCGTTTGGCGCATTTGTGCGTTGCAGCGTAGCCAAAGAAATGCACGGAGAAACCGTAAAGAGTTGTATCGACAGCGGAATACCTAAAGACATTGACACGGTGAAGGAAATTCTTCAGGTAAAGCAGATGCTTGACTTGGATACCTTCAATTTTCAAAAATGTGCGGTGCAAATTATACAGGAGATACAGCGAAAACAACTAAACCTTTCGCTTGCTACTGTGGATCAAATAGCATTTGAAGCTCAACAAATGTGGGAAAGGATTTTTTCTGAAGCTGCGGCGCCAGATGATGAATGAGACTTAGAGTAATACTGACGATATGAGTCCCAAAGGCTGATAGCGCTATGTTTTCCACAAAAAAACAAAGCCCCATGCGGAGCACGGGGCAGAACAGGGGTAAATATATGGATGAGAATAAAAGCGAGATCATCATTTATCAGTCCGAGGATGGCCTGACGCATATTGATGTGCGAATAGAGGACGACACTGTCTGGCTGACGCAAGCGCAGCTTGTGGAGCTGTATCAGACCAGCAAGGCCAATATCAGCGAACACATCAAGCATATTTTTGAAGATGGCGAGTTGGACGAAGATTCAGTTGTTCGGAATTTCCGAACAACTGCCGCAGACGGAAAAAGCTACAACACCAAGCATTACAATCTCGACATGATTATCTCCCTCGGTTATCGTGTGCGGTCTGTCATTGCCACTCAGTTCCGCCGGTGGGCCACGGAGCGCCTGAAGGAGTACATGATAAAAGGTTTTGCGATGGATGATGACCGTCTAAAACAGCTGGGCGGCGGCAATTACTGGAAAGAATTGCTTGACCGCATCCGTGATATTCGGTCATCCGAAAAAGTCTTGTACCGTCAGGTACTGGATCTGTACGCCACCAGCGTGGACTACGACCCCAAAAGTCAGGAATCCGTGCTGTTCTTCAAGATCGTGCAGAATAAGCTGCACTATGCAGCCCACGGCCATACCGCTGCGGAGGTCGTATATGACCGTGCAGACGCCACACAGCCGTTTATGGGGATGAAATCTTTTTCCGGTGACTTTCCCACGGCGAAAGATATCGGTATCGCCAAGAACTACTTAGACGGCGACGAGCTGAAGATTTTGAATAATCTGGTATCCGGATATTTTGATTTTGCGGAAATACAGGCCATGCGGCGCAATCCCATGCACATGAAGGACTATATCCAACAACTGGACGCGATCCTCTCCTCCACAGGTGAAAAGCTGTTGGACGGCCCCGGACGTGTATCCCATGCGCAGGCGATGGAAAAAGCAAAAGCCGAATACAAGAAGTACCTGCAAGATAACCTGTCGCCTGTGGAAGAAGCCTATTTGCAGTCGTTGAAAGGCGTACAGAAGAAGGTTACGAGAAAAACGAAGAAAGAGGCGACCTGATATGCCGTCTACACGGAAAATGACAAGCAAATCCGGCAAGGTCTTCTATGAGATCAGCGTCAGCCGTGGCCGCGGCAAGTCCCGTCTTACCCGCCGGTGGTATGCGCCGGATGGCTGGAGCAAGAAGGCCATTGAGCGTGAACTTGCCGCCGTGTCGGCAGAGTTCACGCGCCAGTGTGATGCAGGCGAGGCCATAAGCCGCGCGGAGCAGCACGAGAAGGACGCGCGGGAAGCCGCAGAAGCTGCGGCAAAAGCCGCTCAGCAGGCAGCAGAAGCGGCCAAAATACTGACCCTGCGTCAGTATGGGGAGCGTGTGTTCATGCCCGCGAAGGCCGTCACAATGAGCGAAAACGGACGATCCAGCTACCAGAATTGCCTTGACCGACAAATCTACCCCGTCCTGGGTGATATGAAAATGCCAGAGATCACACCGGCGCAGATCAGTGCGCTGCTGCTGGATATTCAGGCACAGGGTAAGGCACACGCCACTGTCATCAAGACCTACACCATCCTGCACACGCTGTTCAAGATGGCCTACCTCGGTGATATGATCGACCGGAACCCCATGGATAAAGTAGAACGCCCGAAACCTCGTAAGGATGAAGTGAAGGCATCAGAGCCGGCAGCATACACGGCAGAGGAAGTAAAGCGACTGCTGGCCGTGCTAAAACATGAACCCTTGAAGTGGCAGGCGTTAATACGACTTCTGATTGATACCGGCATCCGCCGGGGTGAGTGCTGCGCGCTCAAATGGCAAAATGTGAACTTCAAAACCGGCGAGATCCGGATTGCCGGAAACCTTTGCTATACAGCGGCGAAAGGTGTCTATCTGGACACGCCCAAAAGCGGTCGTGTTCGCGTCGTTTATGCAAGCGATGATACAATGGCTCTCCTGCGTCAGCTTCGCATAGAGCAGGCAAAGAAAGCGGTGAGCGCTTTCGTGTTCACGAAGGAGGGCAGTCCGGAGCCGATGCACCCGCAAAGCCCCACGCGCTATCTGAAAAAGCTCTCCGAGCGCAGCGGTATACCTGATTTGCATCCGCACAAGTTGCGCCATACCTTTGCCAGCATTGCTATTACCAACGGTGCTGATGTGGCCAGTGTCTCGGAGGTACTGGGACACAGCGACAAGGCGGTCACGCTGAGAATGTATACACACGCAGATCAAGAAAGCATGAAGCGAGCCGCCGCAATTACACAGGAAGCAATCAAAAAAGCCGGACAGGGATAACCCCCTGTTCGGCTTAATTTTGTATGTCGGTGTCGGTTTTGTGTCGGTTTTTCTGAAAAATCCGCCATCCGCTGATTTTGTCAGGTCCCGTCAAGATTTATGCGCAAATTTATTTGCAGGCTCCGGCTGAGTGAAGT
>ERZ826242.2045-NODE-2045-length-18940-cov-3.294414_pt1 | contig 18940 bp, 18 predicted proteins | sample MGYA00519871_ERZ826242 | MGnify/ENA primary metagenome ERZ826242 (study PRJEB31778, sample SAMEA3449226) | human gut metagenome | biome: human gut; feature: human-associated habitat; material: faeces | place: United Kingdom | collected 2010/2012 ...
TGCTGATGCACGCGGTGGCGGCTAACGTCTCCGGCCAGATCGCCTCTGTGGTGGCCGGCGGTGTGGTGCTTCAGTATTTTGCCAACAATCCCATCCTGTGATGGAGTAAAAAGGAGGACATTCGAACATGGAAAATATTACGCATGCTTTGGAAATGATGGGGCAGGGAATGCTGGGCATCTTTGTGGTCCTGGGCGCCATCGCTCTGCTGGTGGCGCTGATGCAGCGCATCGACCACAGGGGAAAGAAAAAATAACAGCGTTTCTCTGAGAGGGAGGCGTGGGATATGCTGACCTGTGTCTCTGTCACAGCCAGTCCTGCACCACATCCTCCAGCACCGTAGGGCTGACCTGCTGCTCCACCAGTGTGGTCATCAGTTCGTCTATGCGCACCGCGCTGGTGGTGATGCCCCGGATCTGCGCGCAGTCTCCGTCCTCTTCCGCGATCTTCACTCCGTACTGTTCGCAGAAGAAGCTCCCCGCCTCCAGCTCGTCCACCAGCAGAAAATAGTGGAGGCGGCGCAGTTTCCCCGCCTCATCCGTCAAGGATCTTGACGCGATCTTAAGTTCCATCATATTGTGCCCATTTCTCCTTTTTTAAAAATCTATCCACATTATATGGTATGTCTGTGTAGAAAAAAAGGGAAACCCACCGCAGATGCGGTTTCTGTGGAAAAAAGATGCCCGACCGGGAGCGTTTTTGCCCCGGCGGGCATCTTTTTTCCACAGGGGAACCCGCTCCGCGGTCCCGGCATAGGATGGTCCAGTAAACGGCGCACCATCACGCCGGAAGGAGGCTCCATATGGAGGAAGAGTTTGGGACTCTGCAGATCAGAGTCTATACCTCCCGGGCGCAGCTCCCCATCGAGGACGCCACTGTTGTGGTGACCCAGATCAGCCCGACCGGGAAATATCACCTGTTGTCTGTCCAGATCTCCGACCGCGAGGGCCGGGTCCAGCCCCTCACCATCCCTGCGCCCCCCCGCTGGGAGAGCACCGGTCCCACCCAGGACATGGTCCCCTTCTCCGTCTGCCAGGTCTGGGCGGAACACCCAGGCTATACCGCCCTGCGGGTGGACGGCGTCCAGATCTTCTCCGGCGAAGAGACCGACCAGGACATGGAGCTCATCCCCTTGGCCGAGGGGCAGCACAGTCTTGTTGACAGCTCCATCCTGAACACCTCCCCTCAGAATCTGTGAGGTGTCCCTATGCCGGTCATCGTCCTTCCTTACATCCCCAGCACCATCACGGTGCATCTGGGCCTGCCCGACCAGTGGGCAGAAAATGTGACGGTCTCTTTCCCCGACTACGTCAAAAACGTAGCCTCCAGTGAGATCTATCCCACCTGGGAGCTCTCCACGATCCGGGCCAATGTGCTGGCTATCATTTCCTTTGCCCTGAACCGGGTCTATACCGAGTTCTACCCCAGCCGGGGCTACAACTTCCAAATCACCAACACCACCGCCTATGACCAGAAGTTCATTCGGGGAAGGAGCTTCTTCCAGAGCATCAGCGCAGTGGTGGACGAGATCTTCAACGACTACATCCGCCGTCAGGGCTTTGTGGAGCCCCTCTCCGCCAAGTTCTGCAACGGGACCACCTCCACCTGTGACGGGCTCTCCCAGTGGGGCAGCCAGGAGATGGCCCAGACGGGCTACAACTCCATGGAGATCCTCCGCCACTATTACGGGGACGACATCGAGCTGGTGGTCAACGCCCCCATCCAGGACATCACCCAGTCCTATCCCGGCAGCCCCCTGCGGCTGGGCTCTGTGGGGGAGGAGGTGGCCGTGGTCCAGACCAGCCTGAACCGCATCTCCCAGAACTACCCCGCCATCCCCAAGATCAAGCCCGTCACCGGCATCTTCGGGGAAGACACCGAATACTCCGTGCGGCAGTTCCAGCGCATCTTCAACCTGGCGTCAGACGGCGTGGTGGGAAAGGCCACCTGGTATAAGCTGGTCTACCTCTATGTGGGCGTCACCCGGCTCTCTGAGCTGGTCAGCGAAGGGCAGACCTTCTATAAGGTCCAGTTCCAGTACCCTGGCGTCCTCCGAGAGGGGGACACCGGCACCGAGGTTCAGGTCCTCCAGTACATGCTGGCCGTACTGGCTGAATTTGATGAGGTCATCCCCCCGCTGACGGTGGACGGCGTATTCGGCCCCTCCACCGCCAATGCGGTCCAGTCCTTTCAGCGGCAGACTGACCTCCTCCCCGACGGCGTAGTGGGGGAAGCCACCTGGGACGCCCTGTACCGTGAGTTCGCCAGCCTGGAAGCCGTGCTCCAACAGGATGTGGCTCGCTTCCCCTTTCAGGCCTCCGAGCTCATCCCCTCGCTGGTGGACCTGACCCTGGCGGCGGTCAGCGGACACAGTGAGACGCCCCGCTTCGGGCAGCATCCCGGCACCGATCTGCGTTTGGGGCAGTCGGATCAACAGGAGGTGTCCTTGTCATGACCTTACAGCAGCTGGAACGCGAGATGGTGGCCCAGCCCATACGGAGTCTTCAGTATATGCTGAACCGCCTGTCTCTGCGCTATGACTTTCTGCCCGCTCTGGTCCCGGACGGTGTGTTCGGGGAGCGTACCCTGGAGGCGGTGATGCTCTTCCAGCGGGAGCTCCACCCCCCTGTCACCGGCGTGGTGGACCGTGAGACCTGGCAGGCCATTCTGGACGAGTGGCTGGATCTGGAGCGAGAGCTTGCCGATCCCAGACAGATACGTGCTTTTCCTCCCAGTGCTAAAGTTCAGGCCGGTTCCTCCCACAACTACCTTCTCCCGGTACAGGCCATGTTTCAGAGCCTCTCCCATGTCCTGGATGGGCTGGAGCCGGAGTCCATCGACGGCATCCACGATGCTGCTTCGGTCCGGAATACCCAGTGGCTCCAGGAGAAGGCTATGCTGCCCCAGACTGGTGAGCTGGACCGAGAGACCTGGGATATTCTGGCCCGCCTCTATGAGCTCTTTGTCATCAGCCACATCGATCTGCGCCGCTACCCGGAGAACCGCCTGGCAGGCTCCACCCCATCCACCTGAATCCCGGCCTCTCCTTGGCCCGGGCGGGCCGATCCCTCTGCTCGCTCAAAAGTCCCTCTTTTCTCCGGCTCCCAGCGGAAAGCCCTCCGTTTGTCCCCGCTCTCGCGGGCGGGGACAAACAAAAGATCCAGGGAGGGCCAAAAAAGTGTTGACAGGCAGGCCCTTATATGGTATGATACCACTTGCGCTGAAGAGCGCAGTCCCCCATGCGCGAGTGGTGGAATTGGCAGACTCGCTAGATTCAGGTTCTAGTGTGCATTACGCACGTGCGGGTTCAAGTCCCGCCTCGCGCACCACGTCGGAGCAAGCTTTGTATCGCTTGCTCCGACTTATTTTATAAGTCAGAGCGCGCTCACGCCGCTGCTCCTCCTTTCCAACTGCGACCCGCTGTGCTGGGCTCGCAGTTGGTGGGCCGCCCTGCGGGCGGCATTTTTCGTTTCTGACAGAAATATCAGTCTTAACCGCCCTTCACAAAAAGAAAGACATCTGCTTGTGCAGATGTCTTTCCTCTTTTGCTTCCGCTCCTTTTTGCTCTCCCCCCTTTTCCGGCTCTAGGAGCCGGGACGGACTTTTGCCGGGGACAGCCGGAAGATCACAGCCCTGCCCTTGCGCTCTGTGCTTCCTTTAAAAATGCCGGATGAAAATATCGCTCTGCTCCAAAAATTCCTCCACCGTATCAAAGCCCAGCAGGCGGAGCAGCTTGAGGACATAGGGGTTGTCCAGCGGAGTGCTGAACTCCGCCTCGTCTCCGTAACGGTCTACATTCTCCCGTCCGGTCTCCCGGTCCAGCAGGACCTTCGGCCCGCCTACGCAGCCGCCGGTACAGCCCATCCCTTCAAAGAAATTCGCCTGGTGCTGGCCGGAGCGGATGTCCTCGATCATCGCCCTGCACGCCGGCACGCCGTCTGCCTGCCGGGTCCGGACCTGGATGGGCCGCTCCGGGTGCAGACGGGCCACCGTGGTCCGAACCGCCTCGCTGACTCCGCCGGTACGGGCGTAGATCCGCCCCGCTCGGGAGGAGTGGTCCCGCTCGCTCTCCTCCAGCAGCTCCGGGTGGATATCCGCCGCCTGGAAAATATCCTGCATCTCCTGGAAGGTAAGCACATAGTCCACCGCGCCGGCCAGGTCTGCCTCCCGGGCCTCCGCCTTTTTGGCAATGCAGGGCCCCACAAAGATGGTGACCGCATCTGGGTGCAGCTTTTTTACCGTCCGGCCGGCGGCGATCATAGGGGATACCGCCCCGGGAACGTGTGGCATCAGCTCATGATACAGCTTTCGGATCATGCCGATCCACATGGGGCAGCAGCAGCTTGTGAGCTGGAAATCCGTCTCTGTGTGAATGTTCCGGTCAAACTCCAGCGCCTCCTTCAACGTCAGCAGGTCCGCGAAGAGGGCCACCTCCACCATCCCGGTGAAGCCCAGCAGCTTGAAAGCCGAGCGCAGCCGGCCCGGCGTCACCACAGTGGAGAATTGGCCCAGGAAGGCAGGGGCGATCAGGGCGTAGACGGGCCCTTTGGCATGCTTGACTGCGTCCAGGGCAGGCAGCACGTCCCGGCTGGCAGTCAGGTTTCCAGACTGGCAGGCCTGGATACAGGCGCCGCATCCGGAGCAGCGGTCCGGGTCCACGGCAAGCGTACCGTCGTCCCTGCGCACGATGGCGTCAAACAGGCAGGCGGCGGCGCAGTGTGTCTCCTCTTTGGGACAGGTGCAGGGGTTGAGCGGCCAGACCAAGGGGTGGTCCTGAGGGTGGAGCAGGCAGTCCAGATGCCCGGCACTGGCCTCCAGATCATCTGCCTGGACGGAGCCCCTCTCAACAGCCTGTTTCAGCATAGTGCGGTAAAGTTCCTCAAAGGTCATGGTGGTCCTCCCCTTCTGTCGATACAGTGGTCAGTATGTCCGTTTTGGGAACAAGCAAACCCGTTTCCCTGTTGTTTCCCTATTATATCACAGAGGGACTCGGCCGTCATCCCTATTCCCCGGGAAACAGGGCAGAGAAAAAGGGAGAACCCTCTGGACAGAAGTCCCGGCAGGAGGTATGATAAAGAGGTAAGCACTGCGGGCCTCCTGGGGTCCGCGCACACTGAGATCAAGCATCTGCCCCGGGTCGGGCAGAGCAGCGAGGATTTGATATCATGTATCGGAGAGAAACTCCCTGGGACATCGTAAAACCGCTCCTGTTTTTCCTGGGCTCTATCCTCTGGCTGGAGGGGATCTACCGGGCTTTCTATGTCCGGCCCTTTTTTGATGTGGGGCTGGTCTATATCCTGCTTTTCTCCCTGCCGCTGGCCGGGATGTGTGCCCTTTTGACCTCTCTCTGGGGCAAGAAGGGGAACCGCAAGGCCGGCTTCGCCGTGCTTGGCGTGCTGACCCTGTGGTACATGATCCAGTCGGTGTACCACACGATCTTTGCCACCGTGCTGGTCACCAAGTCCTTCAACATGGCAGGTCAGGCCCTGGGCAGCTACTGGAAGGAGACCCTGCTGGGCATCTGGGAGGCCCTGCCCGCCCTGCTCCTGCTGGCCGTCCCTCTGGTGGTGTACTTCTTCCAGCCACGGTTCGCCCTCCTGAACCGCCCGGACGGCCGGGTGCTGCTGGGAGTGATCGGCGGCGTGATCGGCATTGCGTCCATCGTGTTCGCCATGGCCGTCGTCGTGTTTTCCGGTGTGAGTGTAAAGCTCACCGGAACGGCGCTGGAGCTTTCCGGAGGGATCGGGGACAGGGCGTCTATCCCATACACGGAGATCACCGGCGTGGAATGGCGCGATGTTTTTGACAAGGGAAGCCGTACCTGGGGGACCGGGACCGGAAAAATATCCAGCGGTACCTTTACCAATGATGAATTCGGCGCATACCGGCTGTACCTCCACAACCGTGTGCGCTGCGCCGTTGTCGTGCGGCACGGAGCGGATGAGACCACTGTATTCAACGGCGAAACAGAGGAAAAGACAAAGGAAGTTTATGAAGAGCTGGCATCGCGCGCAAAGACATAATCCGGTGCGGCGCTCACCAAAAGGCCCGGCGCAACAGCGCCGGGCCTTTTGGCGTTCTTCCACACTGTCAGAGCTTTTTTACCTGCCGAAGCGTAAAAACAGCGTCGCCCGCAAGCCAGCCGGTGAAAGGCAGCATTCCCATGGTACACCCCTGCGGCCAGCCGTAAATGCCGTGCAGATCCAGCACGCGGGAAACATAGACCAGCGCAACGGACAGCATCAGGGCGGCCGCCAGGCGGAATACCGCGTGCCATTTCATGTCGCGCCTGACGGCCTGCTTTTCCTGTGCGGAAAGCGCCGCCGCCGCCGCCACGGCCTGCTCGGCGGAAAGCCCGTCCTTGCAGAAAAGCTGCAAAAGCGGAAGCCCAAGCAACTCGGAGATGGGCTGGAACAATACAATATCCGGATAATTCAGTCCGCGCTCCCATTTGCTGACGGCCTTATCCGTTACCCCCAAGGCGTCCGCAAGCTGCTTTTGCGTCAGCCCTTTGGCGCGGCGCGCGGCCGCGATCTGCTCTCCCGTATATCTGGCGTCCATTCGATTCCTCCCTGCGCGGCGGCTTTGCCGCGCTGTTTTTATTTTGTCCTGATTGTATCCCCAAAGCCCGCTTTTGACAACCGACCGCTGGTCGAGCGCCGAAAAACGGCGGAAAACAAGAGGCCCGCTGTAAAAACAGCGGGCCTTCCGGTAAAAACGAAGGAAAATGCTCAGCGGGCCTGTCCGGTGCGTTCGAGCAGAGCCTTGATCTTTTCGTGGGGATCGATGATGGCGCTGACGGAAAGGTCGTGGTTCAGCGCGGCGATGAAATAGGCGATATACTTGGATACGTCCACCTCGTGGAACCAGGGGCGGCTCAGCAGCTCCGGAGTGCGGTAGGTAAGGTTGGAGCCGAACACGCCCGTGATCATACCGTCGGCATAGGCTTTGTCAAAGGAATCCAGGCCGTTTGTGAAAATGGCGTAGGTGGCGTTGGCAAAAATGCGCTTTGCGCCCTGCTTTTTCAGCGCGTAGGCAATGTCCAGCATGCTTTCGCCGGAGGAGATGATATCGTCCGCCACAAACACGTCCTTGCCCTCTACGCTTTCACCCAGGTATTCGTGGGCAACGATGGGGTTGCGGCCGTTTACCACCTGGGAATAATCGCGGCGCTTGTAGAACATGCCCAAATTCACCCCCAGCACGGAGGCGTAATACATGTTACGGTTCATCGCACCCTCGTCGGGGCTGATGACCATGAAATGGTCGCGGTCCAGCTGGAGGTCGGGAACGGCGCGGAGCATGGCTTTCAGCACCTGATAGGTAGGCATTACGTTGTCAAAGCCCATCAGAGGCACGGCGTTCTGCATGCGGGGGTCGTGGGCGTCAAAGGTGACGATGTTGGAGATGCCCATGGCCTGCAGCTCCTGCAGCGCGACGGCGCAGTCCAGGCTTTCCCGGTAGGCGCGGCGGTGCTGGCGGCTGCCGTACAGCAGCGGCATAATGACGCTCATGCGCTTGGCTTTGCCGCTGGTGGCCTGGATCAGACGTTTCAGGTTCTGGAAATGGTCGTCCGGGGACATAAAGTTCTCATGGCCGAAAATCTTGTATTTCTGGTTGTAATTGCCCACGTCTACGACGAAATAGATATCGTCGCCGCGCACGGTGGAGCGGATGAGGCCCTTGCCGTCGCCGGAGGAAAAGCGGGGGCATTCGCTCTCGATGATAAACGTGTCCTGGTCCATCCCGGCCTCCTGCGCCCAGCGGAGCAGGTGACGGTCGATCTTGGCGGTGAGCTCCTCGGCGCCGGGCACGGCAATCAGGCCGAGGTCGGCGAGGCGTTCATCGGCGTTGAAAAATTCCTTCGCACTGGTTCTGGCTTGCACCATGGGGAAAGCACACTCCTAATTTTATGATGCCGCAAAGCGGGTTTGGCCCGGCTCCGCGGGGCCGGGCATACTACACCGATATTGTATCACAAAAGCCTGCCAAAATCGGACATGTTTTGCTATTTTTTATATTTTTGTCGTTTTGTTCGTAAAGCGTGCGTAAAGCATGGCTTTTTTAGACAAAAGTAGTAGAAAAGGCTGTGCGGCGGCTCGGGGGACGGGCGGTGCGTCTGCCGGCCGCATGAAATGGATGGGCCGCGGCCATTCAAAGCAACAGCCGCGGCCCGCCGCCGCGAAGTGGGAACGCGGCAGCATTCTTATTATAACGCAGTCTGCCCGGGCAAACCATGGAGAATCCTGTCGAAAAATGGAAATATGAGCAAAAAGCTGCGGGGCTTAAAATTCCAATGCCTTTTCTACGTTCAGCGTGATGGCGGAGGGGTGCGCCGGGCCGTGATGGATGGTGTTGTGGGCGACCACGGTCTCCACACTGTTGAAGCCCGCCCGCGTGTTGCTGTTGGGAAACAGGAAATTTTTGGCACTGGAGGTAACGGTGACCCGCAGGCGGCTGCCCTTCTCGAAGCGTTTGGAGAATTTTGTGGTGCGGATATGGATGGGATATACGGCGCCCGGCTGCAGATAACGGGGAGCCTCAAAGCCTTCCCGGTATTTGGCGCACAGCACGCCGTCCGCCAGCTTGATGGACTTTCCGTCCGGCGTGGCCTCGGTGACGCGGACGATGAAATCCGTGTCTTCGGCGTCAGAGGAAATGAACAGCTCCACGCTGCAGTCCCCGGTGATGACGGCATCCGCGGCCAGAGGGGGCGTGGTATAGCACAATACGTCCGGGCGCAGCTCCTCGGCCGCGTAATCCTCCGGCACCTCGATTTCATTTTCCGACATGTCAATGATGTTGACGGCCGGGTCGTCCGGGTCATAGCGGTAGGTGTCGGCGGCGTCCGCCCCAGGCACGGACAGCGCCAGCAGGCCGTGGTTTTCCACGGCCGCGCCGGCCTCCCCGTCCAGGTACAGCGTCTGGGAGCGGGCCGCCGCGACAGGCCAGTTTTCAGCGGTTTTCCACTTGTCTTCGCCGATGGTGAAGTATTCCACGGGCGCTCCTTTCTCCACACCGTTTTCCACATCCCGCAGGAAATGGTCCACCCACTGGAAGTACAGCAGGTCCACGTCGTAGCGGATGGCCTGCAGGCCCATGGGAACGCCGTGGATGTCGTAGCGGCTGTTAAAGCTGTGGATCCACGGGCCAAGGACGGCCTTACGCTGAGCGGCGGGCCAGTCGTGGACCAGCTCCAGCGCCTGGGTGGTGCCCATGCCGTCGTCGTCGAACCAGCCGGAGAAGATCAGCGCGGGGATGCGCGCGCCCTTGCTGCGGGCCTGCCAGTCGGACATTTGCCACAATTCGTCGTTGTCCGGGTGTTCGAACCAGGTGTTGAGAAAGTGGATGTCCTCGCCGATGGCCTCCCGGGCCATGCTTTCCAGCGGGCGGATCTGCAGCACGTCGTCCCAGTCGTCCCGCACCATGCGGGCGGCGTCCATCTGATGGTTGGACACCGCAAAGGCCCAGGCCATCATGCCGGATTCAAAGCAGCCGCCCCGGCGGGGAATGTCGGCAAAGGCGCTGCCCGCCGTGACCATGCTGACGAGCGCCTGCAAATGGGGGTTGCCGCTGGCCGCTGCGCACCATTGCACATAGCCCAGGTAAGACCCGCCGATCATGCCCACGCGGCCGTTGCTCCATTCCTGCCCGGCGAGCCAGTTCAGCGTGTCGTCTCCGTCCTCCACCTCATGGTAGCAGGGCAGAAAATCGCCCTCGCTGGCGCTGCGGCCGCGCACGTCCTGAACGACGAGCGCATAGCCGCGGCGCACGAAGTTGAAATAATTCCACGGAGCAGCTGTTTTGTCGTATGGCGTGCGCACCAGCATCACAGGCACGGGGCCCTGGGCGTTGCCGGGCACATAGACGTCTGTGGCAAGCCTTACCCCATCCCGCGCGGGCACCATAAAGGTGCCCAGCGCGCGCACCGGGCATGCCGGCTCCGCAGGCGCATAGGCAAGCCACGCGCCCGCGGGCGTGCGTGCCTCCCAGCCGTCCTGCACCAGCACCGTGGTTCCGTTGCCGTTTGAACAAAGCTGCGCGCGAACAGCGCCGTCCGCGAACAAAATATCCTTGGGAAAACGCGCCTCGCGCTGGGCGTAAAATCCATCCGGACGGCGGTCGTAGCGCGAGCCGCCGCAGCTGACGGGCGAGCCGCCTCCCGCGAACGCTTCGTTCCATGCGGACAGCCCTTCAAAAAATGCCGCGGGCGAAAACTGGTACCGCCTGGCAAACCATTCGGCGTTCTCCTCGTTCATTGCACCGCGCGCGCCCAAAACGCCCGCCCCGTCGTCCAGGCACGCCCACTCCAACGTGCCGGCGGCGGGCCAAAAGCGGGCGATGCGGATGCCCGCGGAATAAAACGACCATGTCTCCATATGCTCATCCCTCCGTAAAATGGGAAAAGGCCGGGCGTCCGCCCGGGCACAAGGGTGCCGGAGCGCCCGCACACGGCCTTTTCCGGTAAATCAAAAGTCGATGTCCAGCCCGAAACCCGGTGCGTCGCACAGCACAAAATCGCTGCCCTTGTGGGTGAAGCCGCCGGGGAAGTGGGTCTCGCCGCCCACATATTCCATAAAGCTGTCCAGGTCTGCGTCCATTACATTTTTCTTTGCCGCCACAAAGCTCAGGCCGGCAGTGATGGAAAGTTTTGTCTCCATCATACAGCCTACCATGCAGGTGAGGCCGTTGGCCTGGGCGATGGCATTGATCTGCTCGGCCGGATACAGGCCGCCGCATTTCATCAGCTTGATGTTCAGGATATCCGCCGCGTCCATGCGGCAGGCGCGGGCTGCGTCCACCGGGCCGTGGATCGATTCGTCCAGCATCAGATGGATGGCGGGCGCTTTCCGGCGCAGGTAGGCCGCGCCCTCCATGTTCCATGCGGGCAGGCACTGCTCCACCGATTCCACGCCCAGTGCGGCAAAGGCGTTCAACGCCTTGAGCGCCGTGGGTACGTCGTAGCCCTGGTTCGCGTCCACGCGCAGGCGGACGTCCGGGCCGACAGCCTCGCGGATGAGCGTCAGCGCGCGGATGTCGTCGTTCACGTCCGCGCCCACCTTCACCTTCAGCACGCGGTAGCCCTTGTCGCGCACATAGCTCAGCGCCTTGTCCGCCATGGCCTGCGGCTCCATGATGCTGACGGTGATATCGTTGAGCACGGTGTTGGAATAGCCGCCCAGCAGCTTGTACACGGGCATGCCCGCGGCTTTGCCGCGGATGTCGTACATGGCAAGGTCCACCGCGCATTTGGCCGAGGAGTTGCCGCCCATCAGGCCGTCCATCATGGCATGCACGGCTTCGATGTCCAGCGGGTCCATACCGATCAGCCCGGTGCGGAACAGCTCCAGCGCCGCAAGGACGGAATCCGTGGTTTCGGCTGTGACGAACGCCAGCGGCGCGGCCTCGCCGTAGCCGGTAACGCCTTCGTCTGTGGTGACCTTGATCATTACGTTTTCGGAATGCGTGATGGTGCCGAAGGCCACGCGGAACGGGCTGGTCAGCTCCAGCAGCAGCTTTTCGATCTTTACGCCGGTGATTTTCATAATAGATGTTCCTTTCCCATATTCATTGTCCGGGCCGCGGCGCGCCGCGGGGCGGTCTTATTGTTCAGCTTCCGTCTGCGGCGCCCCGGCGCACGCATAGGGGAAATGGCAGGCCGCAAAATGTCCGCCGCCCAGGTCCGTGAGTTCGGGCTGAGCGCGGCGGCACACGTTTTTTGCATAGGGACAGCGCGGATGGAACCGGCATCCGCCGGGGATATCCATGGGGCTGGGCGGCTCGCCGATCATCGTGCTCTCTTTGGGCGGACAGTCGGGATCCGGCTCGGGCACGGCGTCGATGAGGTTGCGCGTGTAGGGGTGGGCGGGCGCGCCGAACAGGTGTTCCGTGGGGCCCATTTCCATGATCTTGCCCAGGTACATCACCACAGCGCGGTCCGTCATGCAGCGCACCACGGAAAGATCATGGGAGATGAACAGCATCGTCAGATGCAGGCTTTTCTGCAGCTCCTCCAGCAGGTTGATGATCTGTGCCTGCACGGAGACGTCCAGGGCGGAGACCGCCTCGTCCGCGATGAGCAGCTTGGGCTGCAGGGCCAGCGTGCGGGCGATGCCGATGCGCTGGCGCTGGCCGCCGGAAAATTCACCGGGGCTGCGCTGTGCGGCGTCCGGCGCAAGGCCCACCATCTCCAGCAGAGCCGCCACACGGGCGTCCATTTCGTCCTTCGGGCACACATGATGCACCTGCAATACTTCTTTGAGCATGGCGCCCACGCTCATGCGCGGGTTCAGCGAGGAGTATGGGTCCTGAAATACCATCTGCACGCTGCGGCGCGCGGCCTGCAGGCGTTTGCCTTTCAGCGCGGTGAAATCCACGCCGTCCAGCGTCACCGTTCCGGCGTCCGGGTCGTAAATGCGGATGATGGTTTTGGCCAGCGTGCTTTTGCCGCAGCCGCTTTCGCCCACAAGGCCCAGGCATTCACCCGGGTAGATAGCAAGGTCCACATCGTCCACGGCCGTCACCGCCTGCTGGGGGCGGCGCATCAGGATGTCCAGCAGGCCTTGCTTTACGGGAAAGCGCAGGCTCAGCCCGCGCACCTGCAGCAGGGGCTCTTGTGCGTTATTGCGGTTTTCCACAGTCATCCTCCTCTCGGCAGGGGCCGTCCGCGAAATGGCAGCGGCAGGTGTGGCCGGGGCCGACCTCCCGCTCGGCGGGAGGCTGGCTGAAGCACACGTCCTGCGCCCGCGCGCACCGTGGGGCAAACGGGCAGCCCACGGGCATCTCGCCCAGATTCGGCGGCGTGCCCGGTATGGCGGAGAGCGGCTCGCCCTTGCGTTTATTCACGGGCAGCGAGGCCAACAGGCCGCGGGTATACGGGTTCTGCGGGTGTGCGAACAGTTCCCGCGTGGGGCCAAGCTCCATGATATGACCGCCGTACATCACCGCGATGCGGTCGCAGATCTGCGCGGCCACGCCCAGGTTGTGCGTCACAAGCACCATGGCCATGCCGTATTCGTCCTTCAGCTCCCGCAGCAGCTGCAGGATCTGGGCCTGGATGGTCACATCCAGCGCCGTGGTCGGTTCGTCCGCCAGCAGCAGCTTGGGATTGGAGGCCAGCGCGATGGCGATGACCACGCGCTGGCGCATGCCGCCGGAGAACTGGTGCGGGTATTCCCGCATGCGCTGCTCCGGGTTGGGAATGCCCACGCGCCGCAGCAGCTCCACGGCGCGGGCGTGCTTTTCCTCGCCGGAAAGCCCGGGGTCCTTGAAGGATTCCGTTATCTGCTGGCCGATGCGCAGCACCGGGTTCAGCGCCACCATCGGCTCCTGGAAGATCATGCCGATCTCTTTGCCGCGCACGGCGGTGAGCGCCTTTTCGGAGAGGCCCACAAGCTCCTGCCCGCGGTAGCGGATGCTGCCGCCCGCAATGCGTCCCGGGCGGTGGATGAGCCCGATGAGGGATTTGCAGGTGATGCTCTTACCGCTGCCGCTCTCTCCCACAAGGCCGAACACCTCGCCTTCCCGAATGGAAAAGCTCACACTGTCCACGGCCTTGAGCGCGTGTTTGCCGGAATAGAAATAGGTTTTCAGGTCCTTGACTTCGAGCAATACAGGTTTATCCATGTCAATGCCCCTTTACTTGGAAAAACTTTGCAAGACCGTCGCCCAAAAGGCTGAGCCCCACGCCCGTGACGGCCAGGAAGATGCCGGGAAAAATGCTGATCCACGGCGCGTTGAACAAAAAGGAACGGCCGCCCGAAATAATGGCGCCCCACTCCGGGGTGGGGGGCTGTACGCCAACGCCCAGAAAGCTGAGCCCCGCGCCCATGAGCATGCACATCAGTATGTCCGACACCGCGTATACGATAGCGCCGGAAATAACGTTGGGCAGGATGTGGCGGAACAGGATGCGCATATGGGAATAACCCAGCGTGCGCGCGGCCTGCACATACTCGGCGTTTTTTTCCACCATGACGGCGCTGCGCACCAGGCGCGCGTAGCTCGTCCATCCCACCAGCCACATGGCCAGGTACATATTGCCGATGCCGGGCCCCAGCACCGCCACGATGGCGATGATGAGCACGATGACGGGGAAGGACATCATTACATCCACAAGGCGCATGAAAAGCGTGTCCAGAATGCCGCCGAAATAGGCCGTGAACAGGCCGATGAGCGTACCAACGACGAACGGGATGCTGGCGGCCGCCAGGCCGATGACAAGGTCATACCGGGTGCCCCAGATGACGCGGGCGAAAATATCCCGCCCCAGCTCGTCGGTGCCCCAGATATGCTCTGCCGAAGGCGCGGCGAGCATGGCCGTGAGGTTCTGGTCTGTGGGGGATTGGCTTGCGATGAGCCCCGGAAACAGCGCCGTGAACACCACGCAAAGCAGGATCAAGCACCCTGCGGTGAGCGAAAGGTTGCGGCGAAGCACGTTCCATACGGTGCGCCGCTGCGTTGCTTTTACAGCTTCTGCCTGCATCTGTGCGCCTCCTTTACTGCAGCTTGACGCGGGGGTCAAGCACGGAATACAAAATATCGGTGAGCAGGTTCACCGCCATGATGATAACGGCAAACAGGATAACGCAGCCCTGTACGGCGGGGTAATCCCGTGCCAGGATGCTGGACATGATCAGTGAGCCGAGCCCCGGCAGAGAGAACACCGTTTCGATGATGACGCTGCCGCCCAGCATGCTGGCGATGCCGATGGAAAAAAGCGTGGTGGTGGAGATCATTACGTTGCGCAGGATGTACCACACGCGCACGCGCATGGGTGCAAGGCCCTTGCTGCGGGCAAAATCCACATAGTCGATGGTGAAAATCTGCGCCACCTCGTTCTGCATATTGCGGATGAGCAGCGCCGAGATGCCCAGCGACTGCGTGAACGCCGGCAGGATGAGGGACCACACATGTTCGCCGAAGGTATCGCCCCAGCCGGAGATGGGAAACCAGTGCAGCTTCAGCCCGAAGAAATACATCAGAAGGATGCCGACCCAGAACGCAGGCACCGCCATGACGACCAGCGCCGAGGTATTTATGGCCTTTCCGGCGGCGTTGTGCTTGTTCACACCCGAAAAATAACCGATGGGCAGCGCCAGCAGCATCGTGAACAGAGCCGTCATGCCCGTGAGCGAGGCCGTCACCTGAAAGCGGCGCGCAAGGATCTGCGAAACAGGCTCGCCGCTGAGGATGGATTCCCCGAAATCCAGCCGCAGGCAGTTTTTCATAAACAGGAAAAACTGCTCATAGATGGGCTTGTCGATGCCCATCTTGGCATGGAGCATGGCGCGTGATTCTTCGGTGGCGCGCGCGCCGAGCATCACGTCGGCCGGGTCGCCCGGGATAAAGCGGATCAGCGCGAAGATCAGCACCATCACCAGCAGCAGCACCGGGATCATCTGCAGCACCCGCTTTAAAATGTAATTGATTTCTTTCACGGACATCTCCCCCGACAAAAAAGATATGCGAAAGCCCTCCGCCGTCGGAGAGCCTTCGCAATTGGATCGCTCTTTTCCGCTTTAATGCGACAAAGTTAACTTACAGTAAATTATAGCAAACACAAACCAATTGTCAAGCTAAAATGTAACGGCCAGTACAACAGCGGGCGCATCGCCCACGTTGTAAAAATCATGCAGCACGCCGGGCGTCACGCGGATGGTGTCTCCCGGGCCGAGCAGCTCCTCGCCGCCCGCGCGCAGCGCGCGGATGCGCCCCGCGATGACAAAGCATACCTCGGTGTAAAGGTGGCTCACCATTTTGCCGCTGGAGGAGCAGCCGGGCTGCAGCGTGCACAGCACCATCGTCACGTCGCCCGCGTGGCCCGGGGCAAGCTGCTGCGCGTTCAAAAGCTGGTAGCGGACGCCCGGAAGATCAATGGGCATTGTGCGCCGGCCGTCCGGCGGCAGCACGCAAAAGCCGCTCTCTCCGGCGTCGTCGCCGGTTTCGCCGCGGCTTCCGGCCGTGTAATCGGAATTGTTCATCAGGCTCACAAGCGAGACGTCCAGCGCCTGCGCAATGGCCCGCAGCGCGTCCAGAGACGGGTTTTTGATGCCGCGCTCCAGCTGGGAAAGGAAGCTGACGGTATACCCTGTTTTTTCACTGAGCTGGCGCAGAGTGAAGTTTTTCCGGCGCCGCAGCTCGCGGATGGATTCCAGCATAACATGCACCTCGTTTCACCGATATTGTACGGGATGCGGCGGCGTTTTGCAAGCCCCGATTTTGCATTCAAAAACAAAAAAGAGTATCTTTATACATATTTTCTATTGACAGGGCGCAGCCGGAGATTTATAATTTGGTTTAACTTCCAGTTAAAAAACAAGCGCTTACGGCAGGAACAGGGTGGGGCCGGGCGCGGGGAAGAAAAAACTTGTGAAGGAGTTTTCAATATGAAAAAATTGATCGCCAGCCTTTTGGCGGCGGCCCTGCTGGCAGCGGGCCTTGCCGGCTGCGGCGGCGCGCCCGCCTCCTCCGGCGGCGCGGCGGCCTCGGGTGCGGCGTCCGCCTCCTCCGGCGCGGCGGACGCGGGCATTGCGCAGCAGATCGTCGTTGCACGCAATAAGGACGCCGCTCTTGTGGACCCGACGCAGACCTCCAACGCCACGGACCTGATGACTGTGGCCTGGAACTTTGAAGGCCTTGTGTTTCCGGCCAATGACGGCACCGCCATCGAGGGCGCTTTGGCCGAGAGCTGGGACGTTTCCGAGGACGGCCTGACGTACACCTTCCATCTGCGCGACGGGCTGAAATTCTACAATGGCGACGCTGTTACGGCAGAGGATATCCTGTATTCTCTCAACCGTGCCATCGACCCGGAAAAATCCATCTTCGCGGGCTTTCTGACGGCCATCGCGGGCATTGAATGCCCCGACGACACGACGGTCGTTGTGACGCTGAAGGCCCCGACGCCGGACTTCCTGTCCAATTTCACAATGCCCTGCTGCGCCATCGTCCAGAAGGACAGCGGCGAGAGCGGCGACTATAAGGACCTCGTCACCTGCGGCCCGTATTATATTGCTGACTGGGTGAAAGACCAGTACATGCTGTTCAAAAAGAATCCCAATTACTACGACCCGTCCAAGGCTGTTACCGAGGAGATCAAGGTGACCGTCGTGGCGGATGATTCCACCCGCCTGATGGAGTTCCAGAACGGCGACATCGACCTGATGATGAGCACGCCGCGCAACAATCTGCCCCAGCTCAGCGCGGACAGCAACTATAAGGTAGAAGCCTTTGACACCGTAACGGTGAATTACATCGGCTTTAATGTGGAGGCTGAGGCGGTCTCCAGCAAGGAAGTGCGCCAGGCGCTGGCGTATGCCACCAATGTGGATGATCTGATCGTAGGCGCGAACCAAGGGTACGCCCAGCGCGTCACCACCTTTACCGACAATCTGGACGTGCTGCGCAACACCGGGCTGGAGGGCTACACCCACGATGTGGAAAAGGCGAAATCCCTGCTGGCGGATGCGGGCTATGCCGACGGCCTGACGCTCACGCTGAGCATCACCTCCGGCAATACCACGGAGGCACAGATCGCCGCCATTCTAAAGGAGCAGTGGGCGCAGGCGGGCGTGACGCTGGAGGTCACCCAATACGACGCGGCCACGCTTACCGCCATGAAGAAAAACGGCGAGTATCAGGTGGGCCTGACCAATCTGGGTCGCACGGGCCCGGACAGCGCCTTGGCATTGTCTTTCATTGTGTACAACCCAATCACCAACGGTATGTATACCGGCTGGCAGAATGATGAGTGCGAGAGCCTTTATCTGGCCTCCTGCTCCGAGCTGGACGTTGAAAAACGTGCGGAGATGTGGGCGCGCATGCAGGAGATCGAGCTGGACGAAGCGCCTCTCATCCCCACCTATGTGAACCAGGACGTCTATGCCATGCACAGCAATGTGTCCGGCGTGCAGTATAACCTGTTCCTGGGCATCCTGCCTTATACCATGCAGAAAACGGTCTGAGCGCGAAAAATCGTGTACGGCGCAGGATAAAGGATAAAAAGCAGCCCCGCCCCCGGCGGCCGAACGGCCTTTGGGGACGGGGCTTTTGCCGTCCGGATGCAGGGACGGGGAGGACGCTGATGGGCGGCGCGTTTTTCAAAGCCCTGTGACGGGGACGGGCGCGCGCAGGACCATGGACTCCGGTGTGACGGCGCAGTCGTAGGCCAGTACGCGTACTCCTGCGTCCCGTGCGGCGCGCAAGGCGTCTGCGAAAGCAGGGTGCGTGCGCCGGTTGGGCGCGAAGGCGGCTGCGGGAGAAAATTGAACGACGAACAGCACGCAGCACGCAAAGCCCTGCGCCGCGGCGCGTGAAAGGCCCTCCAGATGCTTTATGCCGCGCAGCGTGGGCGCGTCGGGGAACAGCGCTGTGCCGTCCTCCTCCAGCGTGACGCCCTTCACCTCTGCAAGACACCGGCGCCCGCCGTGTTCCAAATAAAAGTCAAAACGGGAATCGCCCTAGGTGTATTCGGGGCGCAGTACGCTGGGAATCCAGCCTAACCCGCCGGAGGCCAGAAATTCCCGTGCCGCCGCATTGGGCGCCTGGCTGTCGATGTTCAGCAGAAGCGCGCCCTTCTGCACGGCGATAAGGTCGAATTTTGTCTTGCGCTTTGCGTCCGCGCCGAACCGCTGCAGCCATACCGGAGCGCCGGGCAGCAGCAGCTCGGCACAGCGTCCGGTATTTTTCACATGGCAGGTTTGCACGCCGTCCGCGGTTTCCACCTGTGCAAGGAAGCGGTTGGGCCGGGAAACGAAGCGTCCCGGGACCACATTGGAGTACTGCATCGCAGATTGTCCTTTCCGGCCGTCCGTCAAAGATGACCGTATGTATATTTTTATGAAACATTCCGGATGGTATATTACACCCTGACGCCGCGCAGCGGCCCCAACAAAACCGCACGTGCTGCGGTTTTGCATGGTTCAATGTTCTCAAAGCC
>ERZ826242.2070-NODE-2070-length-18833-cov-3.185004_pt1 | contig 18833 bp, 15 predicted proteins | sample MGYA00519871_ERZ826242 | MGnify/ENA primary metagenome ERZ826242 (study PRJEB31778, sample SAMEA3449226) | human gut metagenome | biome: human gut; feature: human-associated habitat; material: faeces | place: United Kingdom | collected 2010/2012 ...
TGAAGGGCTTCACCACGTAGTCGTCGGCGCCCAGCTCCAGGCCGATGATGCGGTCCTCCACCTCGCCCTTCGCCGTCAGCATGATGATCGGCACATCGGAGGTGTCGCGGATGACGCGGCAAACGCGCTCGCCCTTATACATAACGGTAAAGTCTTCGCAGACCGTATCTTCTTCGTTGAGCTCCGTCACGTAGTAATCGCTTTTATCCGTTCTGCCAAATGTGACGATCTCCGCATTCGTAATGCCCTCTACGGCGCGCATGGCGTTGGCGTTATCTGCATTGACGATGATGCGCTTTGAGGTCTGTAAGCAGAACTGATGGAATGACTTCACAATATTATCGAGCGTGCCGAAATAGTCGAGATGATCGGCATCGATATTTGTGATGATGCTGATGGCGGGGTGGAGCTGCAGGAACGTATCGACATATTCACACGCTTCGCAAACAATGTCCGCACTTTTGCCGACTCTGCCGTTGCCGTTGATGAACGGCAGCTTGCCGCCGATGACGGCGCTCGGGTCACGTCCGGCTTCAATCAAGATCTGCGTGAGCATGCCGGTCGTCGTCGTTTTGCCGTGCGTACCGGAAACCGCAATGGGGTTTGCAAACTTCTTCGTCAAAAGGCCGAGCATCACGGAACGCTCCAACGTCGGAATACCCTTTGCACGCGCCGCAACAAGCTCCGGGTTATCCTGCTTTGCAGCCGCCGTGTACACCACGACCTCCGCATCGCCGATGTTCTCCGCGCGGTGACCCATGTGCACCGGAATGCCGTAGCTGCGAATGCGCGCGAGCGTGTCGGATTCATTGATGTCGCTGCCGGTGATGATATAATCCTTATGGTGTAAAATCTCCGCCATAGGGCACATACCGGAACCGCCGATGCCTACAAAGTGCAGACGACGTACGGTATCGAGCAAGTTAACATTTTTATCGGTCGTATTATTCTGATTCGTCATAACGAAAGAGTCCTTTCTGAATTGGCTTCACGCAAAACTTGTTTTGCGAAATTATCTGAAATTATGTAATACACTGTGTTATATCTCAAAAACATAGCTATGCGTCCGAAATCGCATACCCATACACATACATTATACCGCCAACGGGCAGAAAAATAAATAGCAAATTCAAAAAAGTATAAAAAAGTCTTTCAGGGCGCACAAAAGCCGCCCGTTTCCATAAAATGAAGCGGATGATAATTTGAAAGGTGGGGGAAATATGCCCATGATCAATACATTCGGCGTCATCGGCGGCGATGAGCGCATGAAATATTTGGCGCAGTCCATTGCGGCGGACGGTTATCCCGTGTGTGTCTGCGGTTTAGAAAAGCTCGGCACCTGCCGCGGCGCAGCGGAATGCGACCTGCCGCAGCTCGCAACGAAAAGCTCCGTCATCCTTTTGCCGCTGCCCGCAACAAAGGACGGCCTGCTCTTAAACGCGCCGTATGCCGAAAGCGAAATTTTGGCGGCAGCAAAGCGCGTTGGCATGTATATCGGCGCGCCGCGAAGCACCGATACCGCTTTGGCCTCTGTCGCGCTTTTGGAGGAGCTGCCGGAGCTTTCGTGGGCATCGTTCAACACGGAGGGTTGCACCGTACAGCTTGAGCTGCGCACGTCCGTCACAAAGGCGGAGGGCGCGGAGCACGACGGCACGGGGGACATCGTCGCGTCACGCGCGGGGCTCATCCATTCTATTACGGCGCAAAACGGCACGGTGCTCGTGAAAGTCGGTTCTGCCTGCGCCGCGGGGCAGGTGCTCGTTTCCGGCATCACACAGGTGGGCGACCCGTATGACCCGGAATACAACCCCGTGCGCTGTTTTTACACCCGCGCCCGTGCGGAGATTCTGGCGGAGACACAGCGCACATTCACGGCATCCTGTCCGCTTAGTACCGAAACGGTGCGCGAAACGGACCTCGGTACACAGCGCGCGCTGTATATTTTGGGCGTGCGCGTGCCGCTCTCGCTTTCCGGCGCGCCGAAAGGCCAGACGGCATACACCCGCACGCCGTTCGTTTTGCAGGGGCACACGTTGCCGCTGTGGGTGGAAACAGTGCGCGTATATGAGGAGAAGGCCGTGCCCGTTACGTTCACGGAGGAAGAAGCGCAGCGCCGCGCGCTTGAAAATCTGCATCAGCTGCAAAAGCTTGCGCTTGGAGAAGACGGGTGTGTGCTTACGGAAAACATCACATATCAGACAAAAGGCGGCACGGTTTACGTCACGTCCCGGTGCGTATGTCTTGAAAACATTGCGCAGGAGGCGCCGCTCACCCTGCCTGAAGAGCCTGAAAATCCGGAGATTATAGGGGTATTTGTCGGAAATGTACAGGGAAACGGCTAAATTTCGTTGAAAATTTCATAACCACATTGGGAACACTTATGCTATAATAAAACAGGAAATTCGGTTTTTTAGACTGCACGGTTTTTCAAAGCCGTGCGGCAAAAGGAGAACGATTTGGAAAGAAGCATTCATGTAGACAAAGCAGAATACGCGGCAGAGCTTTTCGGCAGCTTTGACGTGAACGCAAAGCGACTGGAAAAGGCATTCGGTGTAACGTTTTCCTGCCGCGATTCGCAGATCCACGTCATCGGCGAAGAACCCGGTGTTTCGCGTGCGGTGCGTGCGGCAGAAAGCCTTTTGCGGCTCGTCGAAAAGGGCGAAGTCCTAAACGACCAGAACGTCGGCTACTGCATCGACATGGTCATGGAGGACAGCGAAGCGCAGATGGCGCCGCTTACGGACGGCTGCATCTGCATCACGGCGAAAGGCAAGCCCGTAAAGCCCAAAACGGTGGGACAGAAGAATTATTGCGACAATATTCGCAATAACACCATCACCATCGGCGTCGGCCCTGCGGGCACCGGTAAAACGTACCTTGCGGTCGCCATGGCTGTGACGGCGTTCCGTGCGCAGCAGGTGAACCGCATCATCTTGACGCGCCCCGCCGTAGAAGCCGGCGAGAAGCTGGGTTTTCTGCCCGGTGATTTGCAACAGAAGGTAGACCCCTACCTGCGCCCGCTTTACGATGCGCTGTTCGACATGCTCGGCGCGGAATCGTACGCCCGCCTTGTGGAGCGCGGCAGCATTGAGGTGGCGCCGCTTGCGTACATGCGCGGCAGAACGCTCGACGACAGCTTTATCATTCTGGATGAGGCGCAGAACACCACCTGCGAGCAGATGAAAATGTTCCTGACGCGTCTCGGCTTCAACTCCAAAATGGTCATCACAGGCGACATCACGCAGATTGATCTGCCGGACGGCAGACGCTCTGGCCTGAAGGATGCGATGCGTGTGCTGCGCAATGTGGATGACATTTCCGTTTTCCGCTTTACCGAAAAAGACGTTGTGCGCCATCGCTTGGTGCAGGATATCATTCGGGCGTATGAAAAAGCGTCCGCAGCAAAATAACCCCTATCGAAAGGATTTTAGCATATGGAAAAAATCAGAGTCATCATCACAAACAACCAGAAAGCGGTCAAAGTGCCGACCGGCGTGCGCATGCTCATCCGTCGCTGTTGCCACGCGGTTCTGCGGATGGAGAAGTTTGAGGATTCCGCTGAAATCAGCGTGACATTCGTGGACAACGAGCAGATCCGCGAGCTAAACGCGCAGTACCGCAACAAAGATGCCGCAACAGACGTGCTCTCTTTCCCCATGGGTGAGAACGGCGTGTATGACATCAACCACGATACCGGCGCGAAGATTCTCGGCGACATTGTGCTCTCTGTGGAAATGGCAATGGCACAGGCAAAGCGCTACGGCCACAGCTTAGAGCGCGAGATCGGCTACCTGACGGCGCATTCTATGCTGCACCTGCTCGGCTATGACCACGAAAACGGCGGCATGGAGCGCGTGCGCATGCGTGAAAAAGAAGAATACGTTATGTCGCAGCTCGGCCTGCCGGGCACTTCCAGCTACACCGTTTAACATGGTGCCGGATTGGAAAACAAACGGTAAGACCCGCACGCAGGCGGACAGCTTTCGCGATGCCGCGCGCGGATTTTTCCATACCGTGAAAACGGAGCGAAACATGCGTATACACCTTACAGCGGCGGTATACGTTTTGTTTTTTTCGCCCTTTCTGGGCGTAACGCGCAGCGAATACGGCGTTCTGCTTTTGACCATCGCAATGGTTATCGCGGCGGAAGCGTTCAACACCGCCATGGAGATGCTGTGTGATTACGCGCAGAAAAGCTATAATCCGCTCATCGGCAAAACAAAAGATATCGCGGCGGGAGCGGTGCTTGTGTGCGCCGTTTTTGCCGCTTTTGTCGGTATAGCCGTTTTGTGGCGTCCAAAAGCGATCTTAGCGCTTTTGATAACAATCGTCACAAATCCGCTTTACCTTGTGCTTTTCATTCTGTCGCTCATTTTGGCCTTTTTCTTCATTTTCAAAGTGCCATGCGGCGTGCGGGAAAAGCTTCATAAAAAGTGATATAAATTATCAGAAAGGAAACCGCGGCTGCGTGCCCCGGGAAAACTATGGATACAGAAAACTACATGAACGAAAAATCGGCGTTTATCGCCATTGTGGGCAGACCGAACGTGGGCAAATCCTCTATTTTGAACCGCCTGCTCGGTACGAAGCTTGCCATCGTTTCCAATAAGCCACAGACCACCCGCACGCGCATTATGGGCGTGTGGACAGAGGGCGAAACGCAGCTGGTGTTCATCGATACGCCGGGCCTCATCAAGCCGAAGAACTCCCTCGGCGATTACATGGTGAAAAGCGTTACCTCGTCCGTCGCAGATGTGGACGCCTGCCTGCTCGTTGTGGAGGCAAATACGAAAATCTCCAAAGCAGATGAAGAGCTTGTGCACCGCTTTAAAGATTTAGGTGTGCCGGCGCTGCTCGCCATCAATAAGATCGACCTTTTGCAGGACAAAAGCGTTTTGATGGAGCAGATTGCGAAGCTCTCCGCGCTCTACGAATTTGAAGCTGTGGTGCCGGTCTCCGCGCAGGACGGCAACGGCATGGACGCGCTGCGTGAGGAGCTCATCGCACTGGCGGAGCCGGGCGGACACTTCTTCTCGGAAGATACGCTCACAGACCAGCCGGAGCGCGTCATTGCGTCCGAAATCGTGCGCGAGAAAATACTGCGCTTTACGGATAAAGAAATCCCGCACGGCGTTGCAGTCGTGACGGAAAGCATGCGCGACCTCGGCAACCTGACGGAGATCGATGCGACAATCTATTGTGAACGCGCCACGCACAAGGGCATCATCATCGGCAAGGGCGGCGCAATGCTGAAAAAAATCGGCTCGAAGGCAAGAGAAGACATGGAGCGCTTTTTCGGCTGCAAGATCAACCTGCGCCTTTGGGTAAAGGTGAAGGAGGACTGGCGCCAGCGCCCGCAGATCCTCACAAAGCTCGGCTTTAACGAGCACGATTTTGACCAGTACCAATAAACCGTGATTTTCGGGAAAACGGTCACATTTTGAGAAATTGACAGACGTTTCCACGGATAAAACCCGCAAAAACCGCAGAAGCTAAAAACAGCCATACGGTTTAGGAGGCGTTTGTATGCGAAATTCCCCGATGCAGAATGCGGCGTATGCCGCGTGGAACAGCTTTTATAAAAGCGGCAAGGCGGAGGATTACATCCGCTACGTGCAGCTTACACGCCGGGAGCTTGCCGACGTGGATTTTACGGCAGGAGACTTTGATGCAGGTAAAGACCCAGGGACTCATCATTCGGGAGCAGACGGTGGGCGAGAGCGACCGCCTTGTCACGGTGCTGACGCGTGACGCGGGCGTGGTGCGTGCGTTTGCCCGCCGCGCCAAAAACTTAAAGGACAGCAAAAGCGCCGCAACGCAGCTTTTGTGCTATTCCCGCCTTTCTATTTTTAAGGGGCGGGAAAAATACATGATTGACGATGCCGAGCCGATCGAGGTCTTTTTCGGGCTTCGGCGGGACATCGCTGCGCTTTCGCTGGCGCAGTACTTCTGTGAGCTGGCGTACTTAATGGTGCCGGAGGATACGGATTCCGAGGAATACCTGCGGCTCATCTTAAATTCCCTGCATTTTTTATCAAAGGGCACGCGGCCGATACGGCTGTTGCAATCCGTGACAGAGCTGCGTATGCTCTCGTCGGCTGGCTATATGCCAAATTTAGTTGCGTGCGAAAACTGCGCCGCGTATGAGGCGGAAACGATGTTCTTTCTGCCGCAAAGGGGCATTATTCTGTGCGACAAGTGTTTTCACGGTGCGAATGAACCGTATGTCGCGCTGCCGCCGGGCGTGCTGACCGCCATGCGACACATTGCGTATGTGGATTTTGAAAAGCTCTATAACTTCTCGCTGCCGGAGGATGCGATGAAAATTCTGAACGCCGCAACGGAAAGCTACGTTGTCCATACATTACATACCGTACCGAAGACCTTGGAGTTTTATAAAACGTTTTTGGATTAACAGAGGAGATTGACCCGGCAAAACCGGGTACGAAAAGAAAGCAGGAACAAAATGCTGAAAGATCATAAAGCGCTGGAGCTGGATAAAATTCTGCTTCAGCTTGCAAATGAAACCACTTGCCCGGATGCGGCGGAGCTGGCGCAGAAAATTGAGCCGGATACCGACATCCGCCACGTGGAGCGCCTTTTGCAGGAAACGGACGACGCGTTTGTTTTAATGGCAAAGTACGGCGCACCGTCGTTTTACGGCATGACGAATGTCACGAATGCGCTGCGTCGCGCAGAAGCGGGCGGCGTGCTGAATCTGGCGGAATTATTGTCTGTTGCCGCGACATTGCGTGCCATACGCAGTGTTTCGGATTGGCGTAAAAAAAGCGAAAGTGTCAAAACGGCGCTCGATTACCGCTTCGAGACCTTGCAGCCGAATAAGTTTATCGAAGACCGCATCTCGATGACCGTCGTCAGCGAGGAAGAAGTTGCCGATACCGCAAGCGTCGCCTTGGCGGCTATCCGCCGCAAGATCCGCGCGGCATCGCTGCGCGTGCGCGAGCAGCTTGATAAAATGATCCGCTCGCAGACCTACCAAAAGTATTTGCAGGAGGCCATTGTCACCCAACGCGGCGGCCGCTACGTTGTGCCGGTTAAGGCGGAGTTCCGCAATGAAGTCAAGGGCCTCATTCACGATTCCTCCGGCAGCGGTGCCACCGTATTTATTGAGCCGATCGGCGTTGTGGAGGCGAACAACGAAATCCGCGTGTTGCGCTCGGACGAAAAGGACGAGATCGACCGCATCTTGACGGAGCTTTCCCGTGAGATCGGCGAGTTTGCGGACGGCATCATCCAGAGCTACCGCGCGGCGGTGGAGCTGAATCTCATTTTCGCAAAAGGGCAGCTCGCCTACAAAATGAAGGCGACCGTGCCGAAGCTCAATCAGGAGGGGCGCATCGCCATCAAATCGGCGCGCCACCCGCTCATCGATAAAAATAAGGTCGTGCCGACCGATCTGTACCTCGGCAGTGATTTTGATGCGCTCATCGTCACCGGCCCGAACACCGGCGGCAAGACCGTCTCGCTGAAAACGGCGGGCCTTTTGACGCTGATGACCATGTGCGGCCTGATGATCCCCGCGGCGGATGGCAGCGAAGTTTCGATTTTCGACCACGTTTTGGCGGACATCGGCGATGAGCAGAGCATTGAGCAGTCTCTCTCCACGTTCTCGGCGCACATGACGAATATCATCCGCATTCTCAACATTGCGGACGACAAGAGTCTTATCCTAATCGATGAGCTCGGTGCGGGCACCGACCCGGTCGAGGGCGCCGCGCTTGCTATTTCCATCATCGAAGCCATGCGCACCAAAGGCACGCGCGTGATGGCGACAACGCATTACGCAGAGCTGAAGGCATATGCCATTCAGACCGTTGGCGTTGAAAACGCCTGCTGCGAGTTTGACGTGGCGACGCTGCGCCCGACGTATCGCCTGCTCATCGGCGTACCGGGCCGTTCCAACGCATTTGCCATTTCCGCACGTCTCGGTATGCCGGCGAACATCGTAGAGCACGCAAAGGAGCTCGTTTCCGATGAAAGCACTATGTTTGAGGAGGTCGTCTCCCGCTTGGAGGAGAGCCGCCGCAAAATGGAAGATGAGCGTGAAAGTGCCGAGCAGCTGCGTTTGAAAGCGCAGAACATGGAAAAAGAGGCTGAAGCGCTGCGCGACCGCGCCGAAAAGGACGCGAAGCACGAAATTGAGCGCGCTAGAATGGAAGCGGCGGAGCTTGTGCAGAAAACGCGCCGCGAAGCCCAGAGCCTGTTAGACGAGCTCGAAGACCTGCGCCGCAACAAGCAGAAATTATTGACCGCAGAGCAGAAAGCGCGCCTGAAGGCAGGCATTCGCGATATGGAAAAGGTCAGCGACCCGGTGCACGAGCGCCGCATAGACGAAGATTATGCGTTGCCGCGCCCCTTACAGGTCGGCGATACGGTACTGATTTACGACATCGATAAGATTGCGACCGTTTTGGATGTGCCGAAAAACGGCGACCAGATTTTGGTGCAGGCAGGCATCATCAAAACGCGCGTGCCGCTGAAAAACCTGCGCCTGACTGACCAGAAGCCGAAGGAAAAGAAGAAAGCCGCAGGCGGTCACCGCACCGTGACGAAGAAGATGGATTCCGCTCCGGCGCGCAATGAAGTGGATGTGCGCGGCATGAATTTGGAAGAAGCGCTCATGGAAGTGGATGCGTTTATCGATCACGCTTTGATGCACAATCTCAACATGCTGACGATTATCCACGGCAAAGGTACAGGTATACTGAGAAACGGCATTCAGCAGCATTTGCGCCGCCACAAGGCCGTGAAGTCCTTTCGCCTCGGCGTATATGGTGAGGGCGAAAGCGGCGTGACGATTGTAGAGCTGAAATAACCTTAAGAGGATCGTAAGATGCAAAGTCTAGGCTTTACTTGACAGCAGCGAAAAATTCTCTTAAAATAGGTACAACAGAACCGATACCGCATAAAACTACGAAACAGGTTTTGTGCGGTATTATTTTACGCGGCCGGGCACAGCCGGGCTGCCGAAAGGCAGGGATTGGATGAAAAATCTATATAAAGCGGGTATGGGACGCTTTGCGGCGATATGCCTTGTGGTTTTGATGGTGTTTTCCACCGGCCACCTGTATGCGTTTGCGGATGAAGCCGGAAACGGTGACACGAGCACCTCGTCTTCCGAAGACGGAGACGACACGGGCAGCACCGTAAGCGCGACGGCAGCGGACGCCGAAGTGCCGGAGCAGCCCGCGGATCTTTATGTCTATGACGAAGCGAGTGTGATTTCCGCCAGTACGAAAACGGTAATCAACGATAAAAACGCTGACCTCAATGCGACGTATGGTGTGCAGATTGCGGTGTTCACCATGAACACTTTGCCCGGCGAGAAATCCGATTATGATGGCCGCGTGGCCTACCTTAAAAAGGTCATGGACACGTGGAAGCTTGGCGGCGACAGCAAAAACGGGCTTATCATAGGCCTTTCCGTTTCGGACGGCGACTATATGGCGGTGGCCGGTGACGGCCTGCACGGCGCGTTCTCCGGCACGGAGCTGAGCGCTTTGCTGCACGATAATCTGGAAGCGGATTTTCAGACCGGCGCATATGATGCCGGTGTTTTAAAGCTCTTTAACGCCGTGGCAGCGGCAGCGGAAACGTATAAATCCGGCAACCCCACAGACTCGGCGGCTGTGGGCACTGCAAGCAACGCAGAGTCCACCGTCGGCGGTACGGAATCTTCCGCGGCCGAAAGCAGTGCATCCTCCGAAGCGAGCGGCTCTAAGGGCGGCTCGGTGATTTTCGGCATTTTGAAATTTGTTTTGGTGCTTGTCATTGTCTTTGCGGTGTTGCTGTTTATCGTGTACATCCACGGGCAGCGCGTGCGCAAAAAGCGCCGCGAAGCGCGCCGCAGACGTGCGGAACAGCGCCGCCGTGCCGCCGAGCAGGAAACGGCTGACCCGTACACCGCTCCGCGTAAGGAAGAACCGAAGCGCACGCTGGAGGACGATTACCTCGACTTCATGAACCGTTATAAATAACCGTAAATATAAAAATGCCGCAGACACGGGAAAACCCGGTTGTCTGCGGCATTTTCTTTTGCGGTAAGATCAGCCCTTTGCGCGTGCTGCGATGATGGAAGCCATTTCGCCGACGTTCTTCATGGAGGAGATTTCGCCCATCTTGAACTTCATGCGGAACTCACGCTCTACAGCGGAGATCAGTGTGATGTGCTCCAGGCTGTCCCAATCCTCGATGTCGTCTGCGGTCGTTTTCGGCGTGACGTGAATGGTGTCATCGTCAAAAACATCCTGAAATACGCGGTCCAGTCTTTCAAAAATTTCTCTTGTGTCCATGGTAAAATTCCTTTCTGTGATTTGATTTAATACTTAATTTAGCGAGGATCACGCTTCTGCGTGGTCGTTGCCGAACACTTCGATCACGTGGTTCTGCGGCTTGTAGTCCGCGACGCGCAGCTGCCACACGGTGCTTCCGTCCTCGTGCTCCTCAGTTTTCGTGAAGCCGAAGCGACCGAAAAGGTCGCTGACCATCTTGTTTTTTGCGGTGGGGTAGTAGTAGCCGTTAATCGTCTCTACGCCCACTTCGCGGCAGCGCTCCACAAGGCGGTCCAACATGGCAAATTCCATATCGCGCTTTAACACGCGGCAGCTCATCAGCCATAGGTCAATGTCGAGTGCCGTGCCGTTTTTTCTGCCGATGACGACGGAAACGACGCCGTTGTCGCCGAATTTATCGATGAGCTTGCCGTACAGACGGATATAGCTGTCGTCCTCAAATACGCTTTCCATTTCGGCGGGCGTATAGCGGCGGGTGGTCACGTTGAACTGGTTGCTCTTGTTTGTAAGCTGTGTGATGCGCGCAAGGTACACCGGGATGAAATCATCGATGACGGCGTGCATCTCAAGGCTCTTTAAATAGTCGTTATAATCGCCGAACGATGCCATTTCCGCGGCGCGCAGGGCGTTTTTCTTGTACATTTCGTTGCGCTTCAAGTCATCTTCGCTGAAGGTTGTCACTTCAAAGAAGCCGCTGCGGTCAATCGTCGTGATGTAGTTTTCCACGCCGTCCATGTCCGGCACGGCCGCACCCTTGATCTGTGTGCGCACGATCTCGCGCTCGGCGGGGTTATCGTCCGCAAAAACGATGGAATCCGGCAGAATGTTCAGTTCTGCGGCGGTCTCGGCAATGTTGCGGTCTTTGTTTTCCCAGTTTGCCTTAATGATGACGAAATCGTCCGGGCGCAGTGCACCTTCGGGGTGGTTTAACCCCGCAATGACGTTTTCATGGTCATTTTTAGAGCAGACCGTCAACACGATGCCGAGACTTTTAAGCTGCTTTACGTAGGTCTGAAACTCGTAGTAGGATTGCGAAACGCCGGTCTCCTGGCCGATCTCGATGCCGTCTACGCCGTCGTCGCCCACAACGCCGCCCCACAGGGTGTTATCGAGGTCAAGGGCAAGTGCCTTTTTATTCTTGCCGAAAATCGACTTGATAATGTGCGAAACACTGAACGCAAAGGACGGGATCGCCTCAAAGCACATGGCGTATTTGTACATGTTCCAGAACAGCGGGTTCGACCATTCTTTCAGGCCGTAATCGGCAGAAACAAAGTTGAGGTCGTGAATATAAAAACTCTCATTTTCGCGTGCGTAGGCGTAAAAAGCTTCGTTTAAGCGCGTGAGGAAATTCGTGCGGCCGTGGATGTCCCACGCGTCGCGGCTGCCGAGCAGGCGGTAAAGCGGCATTTCAAAGTTATTTTGAATGATGGGGCAGTGAAACTTTTCCGCAATGCTTTTCCACATCGCCGTGAAACGGTTTATTTCCGTGTGCAGCTTTTCGTCTATCTGCTCCGTGGTGTCGGTCATCTCGGGCCAGTCCGTCACGTTGCGATTCGTGGTGTGGATGAACACAATGTCCGGCTTGAAGCTTAAAAGCGTTTCATCCGGGAACATGGCGTCCTGAAAATACTGCGCGTATTCGGATTCGTAAAATTCCGGCTCAATACCGGCGTCTAAGAGGAAAAGCTCCAGCGTTTTTACAATGTCGCTTGTGGTGGAGCCGCCGAACACGGCAATCTTCTTTCTGATGCGCGAGGTGCCGTCTGCGAGCAGTGCTTTCTTTAAAGATTTGCGCTTTTTGATGATGTAAGCGGCGTCAAAGGGATATTCCAGTTCTTTCATAGGCTCTCCTTTGTTATTCTTTTGCGGAAGAGGTATCATCTGTACCGGTCGAGGTGGTGTTAGCGGCCGTATCCGTGCCGGAAGTCGTCGTTGGTGCACTTGTCGCGGTCGGCATGACCGTTTTCGGCGTAACAGACGGGACAATGTGCGAATCGGTGATGGTCTCACCGGCGTTCTGCGCGATGAGGTTCTGAATGTTGTCGGCGTTATCGCCCACAACGGAGTATGCGGACATCGTAAAGAGCACATCCGTGATGCCCATATCTTTGATGAAGTTGACGAGGTTGCACTCCAAATAGCGCATGTCGGCAACGTAGATCTGCTCAAAGGAATTCGTGTAGAACGGAATCTCCGCGTTACCGAAGCTGTCCTTAATGACGAGCAGCTTGCGGCCGTTCTTCATCTGCGTATCGACTTTTACGATGCAGGAGTCGCCGCCGAGGAACTTCAGGTACGCGTTTGCGGTGTCCACATCGGCAAAGAGGTCGTCTTCGTATTGGTAGTTAAAAGAAGTATCGTAGTAGGAAGCCACGTAGTTCGAGGCCGGCACGAAGTAGTGGAAGTCGTCCGGGTCGTTTAAAATACGCGTATCCTGCGAGAAGCCGTACATGGTGCCCACATAGCCCGGAATGGATTCCTCCGTGTAGGTGGAAAGGTCTGCGAACGGCACGCCTGCGGCCTCGGCAAACGTGCGGGCGGCATAGTAAGCGCCGCGTGCCTGCCAGTGGTGGTCGGTGCGCAGGTAAATATCTTCCTCCGCATGCTTTTTCATCACGTCCACAACGTTTACGGACTGAATGCCGGCATTCAGCTTTTCGGCAACGCCGTCAAAGCATTCCTTCTGGTTGCCAACATAATCAATGCCGTTTTTCGGGGTGTAGATGGCGGAAGCGGTGGGTGCGGGCATAGACCAAATGGTCACACCGCTGCCGACCTTGCTTTGCAGGTCATTGAGCGCATTGGCGTAAGCGGTGCCGCCACCGCCGCCGAAGGCCTCCATGCAGCGCCAGTGATTATCCCAGTTTACAACAAGCAGGTTGTTCACCCATTCCAGTGTGCTGTTATCCTCGGTGCTGAAATCGCGGCCCATTTTTTCATCCGCAGCGCTCACGGCCGGGAACACACGCCCTGCGGCGTATTGCAGCAGGTTCGTGCTGTTTGGCACGGTGCCGTTTGCGGGTGTGGTTGTCTGGGTGTCACCGTTTGCGGCAGAAGTATCGGTGTTATCTGTGCTGTCCGTCTCGGGCTTTGCGGTGTTGACCGTTGAAGCGAACATCTTCATACCAAACAGGTTCTTAATGGAGTTGCTCATATTCTTAAAGCCGTCGTGGTTCGGCACGGTATCGTCAAACCATGTGGCGACGTCCGCCGTAAACGAGCCGGAAAAATACGATGCAAAAGAGAATTTCGGGAATTCCGCAAGGTTTCGGTTTTCAATCTGTGAGACGGTGGAGCGCGGGAAAAGGAGCAGATACAGCGTCATCAGGGCGAAAAGAATGACCATAACGCCGACGGATAAAACGGAAAGCCGCATGTTCAAAAGCTCGCGGCGGCTCGGTTTCGGCTTGCGGCGGCGCTCTGCGGGTTCGGCGCTTTCATCCGCAGTCGGCGCATCTCCGACTTCGGTTTTCTCCGGCTTCGCTTCCGGTTCGGCGGGCTTGCGGGGAGCAAAATAATCAAGGTCAAGGTCTTTAAAATCGTTCATGTCAATGAGCACCTCCCCTTAGAATCTGAAATACAGGAACACGTTGTTCGTGGTATCAACGAGCAGAACACTCACGACGGCGAGCAACACCATACAGACCGCAACGGAGCCGACGCGACCGATGGCATAAACGGTATCGTTTTTGCTCTCGAGAAAATAACTCTTGATCTTCGGCAATACCGGCAGGCTGACGAGAATCGCGAACAAAATGAGAAAGATGTTGTTGCGCAGGGAGGAGAACGTCATGGGATCCGTAAACGGCGCGCTGTTCGCAATCATGCTGATGCCCGTGATATTGAGGAAAAACTGACCAAGCTGGCCGAGATCTTCAAAATAGAAGATGCCGAAGCCGAGGATGATGACAAGCTTCGTATACACGTGCTTCCACACGATCGGCCACTTTTTCATGCGCTTTTTGCCCATTTTCTGCTCGAACAGCATGAAGCAGCCGTAGTAAAGGCCCCATAAAATGAAGTTCCATGCGGCACCGTGCCAAAGACCGGTGCAGAACCAAACAAGGAACAGACCGAAATACTTGCGCGGCTTACCGAAGAACGGCACGTACAAAAGGTAGTCACGGAAGAAGGAGCCGAGGGAGATGTGCCAGCGCTGCCAGAACTCCGCAATGGTGGTGCAGGCGAACGGATGGCGGAAGTTTTCGTCAAAGTGGAAGCCAAACATGCGACCGAGGCCGATGGCAATATCGGAATAACCGCTGAAGTCAAAGTAAACATACAGCGAATACACGATGATGGTGTACCATGTGCCGAGCACGGAAAGTCCCGTGATGTCCTTGCCGAAGAACGTGTTGACGATGGACCACAAATTGTTCGCGATGATGACCTTTTTCGCAAGGCCGAGGATCACGCGCAGCGCACCTTCGCATAGGTCGGTCGCGTTGACGGAGCGGTTGTCGATCTCTTGCTCCACAACGCTGTACCGCACGATCGGGCCGGCGATGAGCTGCGGGAAGAGGGACAGGTACAAAAGGAATTTGTGGTATTTCGGCTGCACGTCCACCGTTTCCCAGTAGCAGTCCAAAATGTAGGAGATCGCCTGGAACGTGTAGAAGCTGATACCGATGGGCAACGTGATTTGCGGCACGGGAATGGCCGCGCCCGAAACGGCGTTCAGGTTTTCTACAATGAACGCGCTGTACTTAAAGATGAGCAAAAGCAGAATATCTACAAAAATACCGCCGCCAACGGCTAACTTTGCGCGCGGGGTATCCCGAAATTTGCCGATCAATATGCCGATGAACCAGTTAAAGAATGAACTGAACAGCAAAAGCAAAATCCAAAGCGGCTCGCCCCAAGCGTAAAAGATGAGTGAAAAGACAATCAGCACGATGTTTTTGGTGCTGAGCTTTTTGGCGAGGCCGTAACAGATGAGACACAGCGGCAAAAAGACATAGATAAAGAACAAATCGGCAAAAACCATGTATCGGGCTCCTTAATCCTTTGTTTTTTTCCGTGCAGGCACATTTCCCGATGCCCGCGGTGTTTGGTTTCCATAAGTTTTCATACATATATCAGTATAGACGAAAAAGCGAAAAGCGTCAAGGCAAAAGCCACCCAGAGCCTTGTCTTTTGAGGAAAATTTGCACGGGGTTTCAAAGCTTTTTCTGTGTATATTTCAGTGCGCGAAAATCCAATATGATTGACAAATGCGCCGCCGTGCGGTACAATAACACAGTACACTTTATGACCCCAATTTAACACGTCTCAGCAACTCAGTTGGATAGAGGTCACGCTCCTAAGAGAACCTAAAAGTGTTCCCCAATAGATGGGTAATTGCCTCATAAATTAAATATGCGCTTGTACCTCAGCAGGATAGAGGGTCCGCCTCCTAAGCGGAACGCCCCCGGTTCGAATCCGGGCAGGGACGCCACAAAAAACGCCGAAAACCTTTGTTTTTCAAGGGTTTTCGGCTTTATTTTTTTATATGAGCCTGATATAACTCGATACTGATTATCAACTGTGGGCGTTCTGTTTCGCTTCGGTTGCGGACACTCTCTCCCTAAAAATTCTTGCTAATTTGATTAGCAAGAAAACTCCGTTTTTGCTAATGGAAATCGCCATCCTGCTAATCGGTTGAGAAATCGTGCTAAAAATCTTGCTAATTGAAATGTGTGCTTATTATAGTCCGACCTTGTTTTACCCCGTGCCTTTTAATCCCCTTGTTATCTTGTGTTAGGGCTTCACGCAACGCACATTTCACAGATTGCCTTTTCCCATATATAATTAAAGCATCAGGAGGAAACGATTATGAGAGATAAATACTACATAAATCTGAATGACAAAGAATATTTCGACGCACTTTCTTCTTTGGTGAGCAAGAGAAACAAATTGATCCAAAGCGGTAAGTATACGGACGGGATTGACGAAGTTATTATGAAAATAAAAAAGTCAAAGAAAAAGAAGTTTCGTGTCCTCTATATATAATGTCCGAGTCAGACCACCGAATTTCAATAGAATAGTCAGCATAGCACCGTTTCGTTTTTTGAACGAAGCGGTGTTTTCCCTTTAAGCCACTCATTCCTTTCGAGGTTTGGGTGGCTTTTTTTATTTTTTCAAATATCTTAATTAAACGTAAAGGATTTTTGTTTACATCTAGTCTTCCTACAAATAAAAATCTATCTTTTTTTTGCTTAAAATCATATTTAGGCTCAATTATATCTCCCGCAAAATTATAAATATATTTTGCATTATAGCCATTATTTAATGCTTTTTTTGGCACAAAGCCAATTTTATTTTCATCTTCACTTTGGATTATTGCTCCACAGCCAAAACATCTAATTTCTTCGCTCATATACTCTCCTTTTCAAACTACACCTATTGTACCTTATTTCAAATAACTTTTAAAGTAAATAAAATGAACAAATAACAAATATTTTGTCCTAAAACGGGTGTTTTACAGTTAAATAATATCAATTTTTTTGAAACGCTTGATATAGCGTTATTTTTTTTGTCAATTTTTTTGTATTTTTTATTCGTACTTTTTGGTACTTTGTGATATAATAGTATCAGGAGGTGTTTCTTATGGCTAAACGTATCAAAACTACTAAATCTAAAAATTCTGAATCTTATTGCATCATCGATGACTATACTAATCCTTTGACACATAAACGTTCTACTTTCATCGTTGAAAAGTTAGGTTCTCTTTCCAGCCTGAAGGAAAAATATAATACTGATTCCAAAGATGTCGTGATGAAACATCTTAATCAGCATCTTGAAATACTCAAGGAACTTGATAAAGAAGAAAAATCTCCTGTCGATATTCTTCTTCATCCTCAAAAAATTATCGAAAAAAATGACATTCGCCTATTCAATATCGGCTATCTTTATCTAAGAAACATTCTTTCTTCTCTTGGTTTAAAGAATATTTCTAAAAATATTTCTGAATCATATCATTTTAAATTTGATCTTTATTCCATTATCGCCGATCTTGTCTGTGCAAGAATAATTTATCCCGGGTCTAAACGCTCTTCTTACCTGGATGCCCGGCATTTTATCGAGTCTCCTGAATATAAACTGGAAAATGTATATCGTTCTTTGCCTGTTATAGCTGATAACCGGTATTTCATTGAAAGCCAGCTGTATAAAAACAGCAGAGACATATGCAAACGCAATGACAGTATCCTTTATTATGACTGCACCAATTTTTATTTTGAAATAGAAGATGAAAATGATATCTGTGAATATGGCAAAAGCAAGGAACATAGACCTAATCCTATCGTACAGTATGGCTTGTTCCTTGATGCAGACGGATTGCCGATTGCTGACTATGTCTTTAGCGGCAAAAGTAATGAACAGCCTTCACTGAGAGAACTTGAAAAAGAAATTGACAAGGATTTTGAATGCAGCAGATTTATAGTAGTTGCTGATGCCGGTTTGAATGGATGGGAAAACAAGATTTACAATGACAAAAAAAGAAATGGTGCTTATATTGTCACCCAGCCTATCAAAGCGCTTAATAAGAAACTGAAGGAATGGGCACTGGAACCTGCTGGATGGAAAATCTTTGGAAGTGACCGGACATTTGATATCAGGAAACTTGAGGATGTAATAATTATTGACGGGAAAAGTTATAACGTCCATGAATTAACACTTTATAAGGACAGATGGGTACCGGTAACCAAAAAAAGTGAGCTTACAGGCATAAAAGAAACAATAGAAGAACATCTTATAATAAGCTACAGTACTAAATACAGAGATTATCAGAAAAGGATAAGAAACAAAAAACTCGAAAGAGCAGGAAAATTACTAAAAGATCCAGGGAATATAAAAAACAGAAATCAAAGGGATCCGAGATACTATATAACCAGACAGTCAACTACCGCAGATGGTAAAAATGCTGATAAAGATCTATACTGTATCGATATAAACAAAGTAGCCGAAGAAGAAAGATATGATGGATTTTATGGAGTTGTTACCGATTTAGAAGATGAAGATATTTCACTGATCATCAAAGCAAACAAACAGAGATGGGAAATTGAAGAAAGCTTCATGATCATGAAAAGTGAACTTAAAACAAGACCAATGTATGTAACAGTAAAAGAATCTATTGAAGGACATCTTTTGACATGTTTTATAGCACTGCTGGTATACCGGATACTGGAAAAATGTTATCTGAAGGAAAAGTACACATCAGAAACATTAATAAAGTCATTAAGAGAAATGAATATAACACATCTTACAGGAAACTATTATGTTCCATCATTTACCAGAACAGAAATAACAGATGATCTGGCAGATATTTTTGGATTCCAGCCATCAAGAGAAGTGTTGACACAAAAATATTTAAAAAAATTTTCAAGAGTAGCAAATTCAAGAAAAAGTACGAAACTAAAATTAAAATCTGAATAAGTGAAAATGCCCATAAATTCAACGTTTATGGGCATTGCGCTCTAAAATAACTGTAAAAGATAGGATAATAACATATTTTTAGCGATAAATCAAATTTTTTAT
>ERZ826242.2081-NODE-2081-length-18789-cov-3.028611_pt1 | contig 18789 bp, 18 predicted proteins | sample MGYA00519871_ERZ826242 | MGnify/ENA primary metagenome ERZ826242 (study PRJEB31778, sample SAMEA3449226) | human gut metagenome | biome: human gut; feature: human-associated habitat; material: faeces | place: United Kingdom | collected 2010/2012 ...
TCGCTGATGACGTAGCGACCCAGGGCGCAGATGCGTTCGCAGCGCATGGGGTTGCGCTTGTAGGGCATGGCGGAGGAACCGATCTGCTTCTTCTCAAACGGTTCTTCTATTTCTTTCATGTGCGCCAGCAGACGCAGGTCAGTGGCGAACTTGCTGGCGGACTGGGCGATGCCGGAGAGCGTGGAGAGCACGCCGGCGTCCATCTTTCTGGAGTAGGTCTGACCGCTTACCGGTACGCATGCGTCAAAGCCCATCTCGTTTGCGATGGACTTCTCCAGAGCCTTTATCTTTGCGCTGTCGCCGCCGAAAAGCTCAACGAAGCTTGCCTGGGTTCCGGTGGTGCCCTTCTGACCGAGCAGCTTCAGCGTGGATATACGATACTCGATCTCCTCGTAGTCCATCAGCAGCTCGTTTATCCACAGGGAAGCGCGCTTGCCGACGGTGGTGAGCTGAGCGGGCTGGAGGTGCGTATAAGCGAGGCAGGGCTGGCTCTTGTGCTCGTCGGCGAACTTCGCGAGGTTGTTGATGACGTTCACGAGCTTCTTCTTTACAAGCTGGAGCGCGTCGCGCATGATGATGACATCGGTGTTGTCGCCAACGTAGCAGGAGGTCGCACCCAGGTGGATTATTCCCGCCGCCTTGGGGCACTGCTTTCCGTATGCGTATACATGGGACATTACGTCGTGGCGTACCAGCTTCTCGCGCTCCTCAGCGACCTCATAGTTGATGTCGGTGATGTGGGATTCCAGTTCATCTACCATTTCCTGTGTGATCTTGTCTATGCCGAGGTTCATCTCTGCCCTTGCGAGAGCGACCCACAGACGGCGCCATGTGGAAAACTTCTTGTCTGCGGAGAAGATGTACTGCATCTCCTTGCTTGCATAGCGTGTGCAGAACGGGCTTTCATAGGTGGAATAATCTCTTGACATTGTTTTTCTCCTTATGTGGTTTATAAAGTATAAAATACTATTTTATTTTAGCACAAAACGTCGATTTATACAAGAGTTTTTTGCATAAAAACGCTTCCGGCACGCATTTTTTGCACTTCATTCTGCATATAATAAGCAGGCGGCACGGGTACGTAAGGCTCCCGGATATCGGAGCAGAACGCCTTATTGTTCAACGTGCACATAAACCAGTTGCAAAATCGCGCAGAATTTGTACATTTAGTACCTTGCAAAACATAATACCTTGTGGTAAAATAAGAGCATGGAACAGGAAAGTTCCGATTTTTTTGATGACGCTACCATGTGAAACAAAGTACCTTGAAACACAAAGGCACTGTTGAAGGTCAGGGTGCATACATCGGAGGTGAAAAATGAACTCTCAGCTAAAACGAGGAACTCTGGAGCTGTGCGTTCTTTCGATATTGTGCAGAAGCGACTGTTACGGCTACGAGCTGGTCAACCGGATATCCGAGTGCATGCAGATAACGGAGGGCACGATATATCCGCTGATGAAGCGGCTGAAAGACAACGGCATGATCGATTCCTACATAGTGGAATCGCAGGAGGGACCACCCAGGAAATACTATAAGATAACTGACAGCGGCAGGGCGGAAAAGGAAACGCTGCTGAAAGAATGGTTTGAGTTTGTAGACAGCATAAACGCGCTGCTGAAAGGGGACGAGTAAATGATAGCAAAAAATAAGGGAGACTTTCTGTATAATCTCCATAACGAGTTACACAGAATAGGAATCGACGACGACGAGGAGATATTCGCCGACTTTGAGGAGCACTTCAAGGCAAGCCAGGAGGAAGGCTTCACCGAGGAGGAGACCTGCGAAAAACTCGGCGACGTAAAGGAGATAGCGCGGAACTACCTTGATATCCAGAGCACCCGCATAAATTCCATAGTTGCAGGCGCTCTTGAGAATCAGCGCCGCGTATCCCTCACGAAGCCCGGCGAGAAACTCCCGGCAGACCTTTCCCTCGTCGGAGGGCAGGCAGACGCCGCACCGGCGGAAACTCCCGCCATCAGGGAGTACACCCCCGAGCATATCGCAGAGGAGACCGTTCCGGCTTCCCCGAGAATAAACCTTGTAAAGCCCGAAGCTCCCGCGCAGGAAGCGCCCCGTGAATACACCCCGGAGCACATCGCCTGCGAGCCGGAGGCTCCAAAGCAGGCCGCAGCGTCCGCGCAGCCTTCTCAGCCGCTGCCGGAGTACACTCCGCAGCACATCGCTCCCGAGCAGCCTGCTCCCGACGCGCAGAGCGCTTCCGGCTCCATACCGAAGCAGACCGACGAGCGGTATCAGTACAACTCTACGAGCAGACAGGGCGAGGTTCCTCCGCAGTGCGTTCCCCCGGTTGGAAAGCACGCGAAGGACGGCGGCTTTAAGTTCAGCGACATCAAGGGCATGAAGCCCAACTGCAACGCCGGAAAGCTGATAACCTGCATAGTCCTTGACGTGCTTCTGTGGTCGTGGCTTATTCCGCTGGTGATTTCAATGATCTTCGGCGGTCTTGGCTCCATGGCGATGGGTCTTTTGAACGGAGGATTCGACCAAATATTCGGTGTTTCGCAGTTCCACCCGCTGAGCAGGATATTCCTCGGCACAGGAATGATCAGCGGCGCTGTGCTGGTCGGCTGTGGAATATGCGGGCTTTTCAAGGCTGTGTTCCACTGGGTTAAGGCGATAGTCGTGGATCATGTCAAGGCTATCTACGGACTTTAAGGAGGCGTTGGCATGAAAGTTGTACTCAGAATATTTATCCCGCTGTGCATATTCTCGTTCATCGCGTTCGGCATATCGGTGATGTTCCTCGGAACTCAGCCCATTACCGCTGATGCAGCGATAAGCGAGCTTACCATCAGCGACAGCGGCGCAAACACCTACGACATAACAGACAGCTTCACCAGCATAAGGGCTGATATCGGGGCGTACAAGCTCACGATAAAGCCGTGGTCGGAGAACAAGACGCAGGTGACGGTCTCCGGCGATAAATCCAGCCGTATAAAGGCTGGGGTATCCGGAGACAGGCTGACCATTGAATCCGACTGGAGCTGGGGTGAAAACTGGAACTGGAGCATGTTCCGGAATATTTTCAACGGCTCGGCGTTCAGCACCGAAGTGCTTCTGAAGGTCCCCGACAAGACCTACGAGCAGGTTATGATGTATGTCGGAGCTGGCTCGCTGGTCTCCGACGGAATTCAGGCGAAAGACATCTACCTGAACGTTGGCGCAGGCTCGATGACCTACACTCAGCCAGCCGGATTCCGCGCCGATCATATTTCTGCCGATGTTTCGGCGGGTTCACTCATTGCTAAAAACATGGCGGCGGGGAACTACGAAGTCGATGTAAGCGCAGGCAGCGCAAACATTTACGGACTTACCGGCAGCGGCAGCGCCGATGTCTCCGCAGGCAATGCAAGGCTCCAGTTTGCCGAGCTTAACGAGGAATGCAATGTAGACGTCAGCGCCGGCGACGTGACCCTCGATATCCCGGAGGACTCCTCCGCTAAATTCATCTGCGACAAGAGCGCAGGCGATATCCGCATAATGGTCGGCGGCGAAAACAGGCACGCCGACGACGGCGACATCATCTCCATAAACGGCGGCGGAACCACAGTGAACCTCTCGGTTTCCGCAGGCGATATCAAGGTCTTAAATTCCACCAGTTCTGCAGTGGAGATAGGCACGGCAGTCGTCAGCGCAGCGGAAAACTCAGCCCGCAATATCACGACCACATTCACACTGGAAGAAACCGCAATAGCAGAAGAAAACGAATAACACATTCTGAAAGGAGTAATCATCATGGCAGACAAGCAGACCTATACATTTTCCAACGACATCACAACAGTCGAGGTAAGCTCCCTTGGAGCGAAGATAGTAGTTATCCCGCAGGACCGCGCGGATATCTACGTTGAGTACGACAACCCGAAGGATTCACCGGAATTCTGCGCGGTGCTTTCCGGAAAGACGCTGACCCTCAAGGAGAGCTTCAGCTTCAGCATTTTCGGAAGCAAGCCCGCCGAGGGCTACACCATCACGGTGTACCTGCCGCTCAGGACCTTTGAGAAGCTCAAAATAAACACCGCCAGCGGCGGAGTCGAAGTCGGCGAAGTCTCCGCGGAGCAGTTCAGCCTGAACACAGCCAGCGGAAACATAGACATCAGCGCATATTTCAACGATGTCAAGCTCCAGTCTGCAAGCGGAAGCATTAAGCTCACCAACCCGCTTGCAGACAAGGAAAAGCAGGAGCAGACCGTTTCTCTTGATAAGGAAGAGACCGCTCCGGCAAAGTACGTTTCAAAGTCGGTAAGCGTGTGCACAGTCAGCGGAAACGCGGTTGTTTCCGGCTACCGCGCCGAAGAGTTCGGAATACACTCCGTATCCGGCACGACCACAGTCAACGGCATCTCCGGCAAGGGCAGCATTTCAGTTACCAGCGGCACGGTAAACGTAAGCTACGCGGAATGGAACGGCGACCTCAACGTAAGCCTCATCAGCGGCAACGTCAACGTTTCGCTCCCGGAGGATTCCGGCGTTAACCTCTCAGTCAGCGGAGTTTCCGGCATGGTAAAAACCGACCTCGGTCAGGAAAAGGGCAATTTCATCAACCTCGGCAAGGGAACCAGCGGAGAATTCGGCGGTGCAAACAAGCACCAGCTCACCGCTTCCCTCACCAGCGGCACGGTGACTATCGCCCGTCAGTAAGCTTTTCTCCTTCCCCCTAATATATCTTCCGTTCGCCGGACAACTCCGGCGGCGGATCGAAAACAATTCTTCATGGATAGTCAGCCACAGGCTTGAATGAGGATAATATAGCCCCCGGACGCTGCTGTGATAAAGACGGCAGCCTCCGGGGGCGTTTGTTTATTGCATTGAGTATTTTAGTATTCCTTACCTGCCTTAACCAGCTCCCTGAGATAAGCGAACGCAGCTTCCTCCCCCTGCTCTGCCAGCATGCGGAGCAGCTTTTCAAGCATGTCGGAGGTCTCCGGGTGTATCGAACGTGTAGGCTTTCTGGACAGGAAGTAATCCAGCGGGTCGGAATCCCGGTATTTTTCACCGCGGTATATCTTGCTTGCCGCAACTCTGTCGCAGAACATCTCCGCAAGGAACCGCAGCGGCATCTTGACCGGCTTGTATATCTTCTCCACCGGGTCGACGTCTATCCAGTATTCGAAGTGATGGCGGTTGCGCCCCTTGTGGTGCATCCACGCCAGGGAGTAGCCGTTCAGCTCACGCTCCGCTTCATTCGGGCTGCGCGTGCCCTGGAAGTACTTCACGCCGGGTATGAACTCGGTGGGCGAGTATTTCGAAAGGTCGTGGCGAAGCCCCTGCCAGAGTATCCCCGCCTTTGCGCAGTGCGCAATTACCTTGTGGCGATGTCGGTTTATGGTTCTAAGGTGTCCGAAAAAGCCTTTCAGCGACATTTTTTGCTCCTTTTGCCGCTGGAATACGCGGCTTATATTTCTGTGCGGGATCTGCTGCTGAATATCGGGCGCAGTCTCTTATAAAGAGGCAGGGATATCAGCACAGCGATAAGTCCTTTTACAAAAGTGAACGGCAGATTGAATACCACCAGACACTTGATGAGCGAATCAGCGCCCGACCATATCGCCTGATACATTCCGATGATGGCTTCCATCGGCATAACTGCGGTGTACAGCGGATATACGATGAAATAGTTGGTCGCAACGCCGACCAGCGCCATAGATACAGCGCCCGCAAGGCATGCCAGAACCACATGCTTCATGGAATGCCCTGTTCTGTTCGCGATAAGCCCCGCAGGGATTACCAGCAGACAGCCAAGAATAAAGTTCGAAACCTCGCCGACGCCGCCAGTCATGGAGCCTGCAAGAAGGAACCCTCCCAGATTCTTTATAAGGCACACCGCTACTCCGGAGACCGGCCCCATAGTTAAAGAAGCCAGCACCGCCGGAACATCTGAGAAATCAAAGCTGATAAATCCCGGCATTATCGGTATCTTGAACGCAAGGAACTTCATCAGCACTACTGCCATTGCGCTCAGCAGAGCCGTAAACACCAGCTTGCGGACGTCGATAGTCTGCTTTGTTTTTGTTGTTGTGTTGTTCATGTTTTCCTCCATTGTTCTGGGGAAACAGAAAGCCCCTGCACGCACAAAATGGCTGTACAGGGGGCGCAAATATGCACGCAGAAGCGATACAACATTTGTTTTCTGATTCTTTCATCCGGACTATACCGTCGGTACCGGAATTGCACCGGTTCAGCCTATGCGGCTCGCGGACTTTCACCGCCGGTGGAGAATTGCACTCCGCCCCGAAACAGATAAAATGTATTCGGCGAAACCTCGCCGTAATTACATTATATACCCGCCGCGCGGATTTGTCAATAGGCGGACGAAAATTATTCCGGAGAAGCCTCCGCCTTCATGCAGAGTTCGTAGAACGGCGCGAGCTTTTTGAAGTCCCTCGCGACGCGCTGGGAAAGCTTGTCCGAGAACATTATCTCCGGGTCGCTGGCGTCGAAGGAGAACCCTATGCTCTTACGGTCGAGCCAGCGGCGCAGCTCCTCGGGCTGGTCGGGAAACTTGCTGCGCTTGTAGAGGTCGCCGAACATTTCGAAGCCCTTCAGCTTCTCCGCCGCCAGGAAAGCCTCCTTGAAGCTGTCGTCCCCCGCCAGAATGAGCCTGCGCAGCTTCTGCATGGACTGAGCGGAAGCACAGTAATATCCGCAGCCGTAGCTTATCCCTCCCGCGCCTATCGAGAAATAAAATCCCGGCAGCGCATGGTACTGCTCGCGCGTGCGGCTGAACGTATACCAGATGTGGTCGCGGAAAATGGAATCCGGATTAAGGCGCATGTCGCGGTATATCCTTGAGATACGCGCGGGGTTTATCTCGATGAGCGGGTCGATCTTCAGTACGGCAGGCGCAACGTCAAGTATCAGCTGCTTCATCGGCTCCGTTACCTGCTCGGCGTAGGTCTGCTTGTGGTCGCGGAACCACTCGCGGCTGTCGTGCAGGCGGTTTTCAAACAGAAAATCAACTGACTGCTGTGAAAATGGCATGTTTTTTCTCCTTTGCAGTAATTTGCACCTCCTTTCCTGATATCATCAGCATGCAGGAATATACCCTGTAGAAAGGAGCTGTTTATGGCTAAAAAAATCACTTCGGCGGAGTTCTTCGACAAGAACAACGCCGCTTTTATGAAATTCGGCAGAATGTTCACCCGAAAGCTCACCGACCAGGAACTTATCAACGCCCTGGCTGAAAAAGACCTCGAAAAGCTCGCGAAGGTGTTCAAGCTGGTGTTTGAAATGCTGGAGGAAAACTCCCCTGACAGCAACGCGCAGCTTGCGGCAATGATCTCCGCATACTCTGAAATGGGCGAGCCGGGAGAGACAGACGGCGCCGGCGAAACGGAGGACGGCGAATGACCGACGTATTTTCACCAAAGCAGAAATCCGCACTGGGGCTTGTGAAGTCCGGCGGACTGCGGCGTATCAACCTCCTTGAAGGGAGCGTCCGCAGCGGAAAGACCTGGATCTCCATGATAATGTGGGGATTCTGGGTAGCCTCCGCACCGGAAAACGGCGCATACCTCATGGCGGGGAAAACTCTCACGACTATGCGCCGAAACGTCCTAGAGCCGATGTGCGGTCTGTTCGGGAGCTGCTTCACCTACAGCCTCAGCAAAAAGGAGGGCAGGCTGTTCGGCAGAAAGATCTATCTTGAGGGAGCCTCTAACGCGCAGGCAGAAAGCAAAATACGCGGAATGACCCTCAACGGCGCCTACTGCGACGAGCTGTCGCTGTTCCCGGAGGACTTCTTCGCAATGCTGCTGTCAAGGCTCTCGGTCAGCAGAGCAAAGCTCATAGCGACCACCAACCCGGACAATCCCGGGCACTGGCTCAAGCGGAACTACCTCGATAACGATGCACTCGACCTCCTGGACCTGAAATTCACGCTGGACGACAATCCGTTCCTCCCTGTGGAATACGTCAGGGCATTGAAAACCGAGTACACTGGTGTGTTCTACGACCGGTTCATACTCGGAAACTGGACCGCCGCCGAGGGCAGGATATACGAGGATTTCTCGCAGAAATGCGTGATCTCCCCGCAGGAACTGCGCCAGCGGCTGTCCGAAAGTCCGCTGACGACCTCGGTGATCGGCGTGGACTACGGCGGGAACAAGAGCGCAAGCGCGTTCGTCCACACCGGATTTGACGCGGGATTCAGCAATGTGTACGTTCTGGCGGAGCATTACGACAAGCGGAATGTCAGCGCGGAGAGCCTGATCTCCGCATTCGCGGACTTTGTAACGCAGGAACGCGAACGCTTCCCCACGCTTGAAATGGCGTGCTGCGACAGCGCGGAGCAGCTTCTGATAAAGAGCTTCCGCAGCGCAGTCAGCCTGGAAGTAAGGAACGCGATGAAAAAACCGGTCTCCACCCGGATAAACATGGTAAACCGACTTATCTCTGCGGGAAGGCTGCACATCAGCTCGGAATGCCCGCACCTCATTGAAGCGCTCAAAACCGCAGTCTGGGACGAAAAGAGCCTCCACAAGGACGTGCGGCTCGACGACGGCTCGACCAACATCGACAGCCTGGACGCATTCGAGTATTCACTCGAGCGCTTTGAACGGGAACTTTTCAGATACTGATATCGCATAAAACCACCTTTCCTGTCCGGAAAGGTGGTTTTGATTTATTCGCAGATCTGGCAGACCTGATCACTTCTTCTGCTGCGGAACCGGCTGACCCTGCGGGAGCTGCGCCGGCTGCTGCGGCTTTGCAAGCTCCGTGCCGGTGCTGAGGGTCTTGCGGAGGATACGCAGCTCGTTCACGTCCTTGACCATCAGCTCCTCTACGCGGGAGAGCATTTTGTCGGTGTAATCCTGCGTGGAGCTTCTGATAAGGTTGGAGCGCTGCTGTGCCGCGCTGATCTCCTCGGTGGCGCGGCGGCGCGCTTCCTGGAGTATGGAGTTCTGGTCGATAAGCTCGCGGCGCTGCTGCTCAGCCTTGCTGATTATCGCCTCGGCCTCCTTCTTAGCGTCACTGATTATGCGGTTCTTATCCGCGACGATGTTCTGCGCCTGCTGTATCTCACGTGGCAGGACAAGGCGCATTTCAGTCGCTATCTCGTCTATCTCGGTGCAGTCCACAAGGCTCTTCTTGCCGATGGGGAACGGAGCCGCCTTCTTAACTACCTCTTCAAGGGCTGCGATAAGGTCTAAAAGATTGTATTCCATTATATTCAGTTCCTTTCAGTAGAATTTGACTTTTCGTGATATTTCGTTCTTGCAAGCTCCCTTGCAGCGTCGAAGTCCTGCGTCAGCCGGCTGCGTATCTGCTCGTGGATACACGCCGGAACATACTTGCTCAGATCTCCGTTGAACATCGCCACCTGCTTTACCATGCTCGACGAAACGAACGTAGTCTTGAGACTGGCGGGTATAAACACCGTTTCCGCGCGGGGGTTCAGATCCTTGTTAGTGTGCGCCATCTGGAATTCATACTCAAAATCCGTGGTAGCGCGCAGACCCTTCACGATAACATCGACGTCGCTGCGCTGATTGAAAAAATCCGCAAGCAGCCCGTCGAAGCTCGCTATCTCGACATTCGGGATATCCTTAGTGGTTTCTTTAAGAAACTCGCAGCGCTCCTTCATGCTGAAGCTGTAGGTCTTGAGCGGATTTATCAGCACCACGACGACCAGCTTGTCGAACATCTTGGAAGCACGCTGGATTATATCGAGATGTCCGTTAGTCACCGGGTCGAAGCTGCCTGGGTATATCGCTGTTTTCATGCTTCCGGCTCCTTTCCGGAGTCCTCGTCATCGGTCTGCTTCGGGCGGTAGATAGTCACCGACGTGCGGGAATGCCGCAGCACCTTTACTATCTCATATCTCCCGATATCATGCGGGAGCACGCATTCCTTCTCGTGCTCGCAGATTATAACTCCGTTCTCCGACATCTTTTCAACAAGGTGCGGAAGCGCCTTCTGAATTATCTTGTAGTTGTAGGGCGGATCGAGTATCGCTATGTCGAACACCGCCCGGGTGCTTTTCAGGAACGCCGAAAACGGCATGTTCACTACCCGCGCGTTCGCCTCCAGCCCGGTGGACTTCAGATTCTCGCGCACCGCCTTGATGGAAACCGCCGCGCTGTCGATAAAGTACGCTTCCTTCGCGCCGCGGCTGAGCGCCTCTATTCCAAGCTGCCCGCTTCCTGCGAACAGGTCGAGCACTGTTCTTCCCTCTATCTCAAATTGAATAGCGCTGAAAATAGCTTCCTTCACTCCGTCGGTGGTGGGTCTGACTACCTCGGTGCCCTCAACGGTGACAAGCTTACGTCCACGCGCTGTTCCGGTAATTACTCTCATATGTCACTCCTGTATGTCTTTTTCGCTCAGAAACGCTCCTGAATGAACCTATACAGCTCCTGAGCCTTTTCCTCGCCTATCTTAGCCGCCGCGCGGAGTTCCTCCGGCGTGGCATTTTTCATATCCTGCTTTGTCTTGAACGCCTTCATCAGCGCCTGCGCCTTCGCCTGCCCTATTCCGGGAACCTCGGTCAGCTCAAGCTCGTAGGTCTTTTGCTTATGCTTCACACGCTGGAAGTTGATGGAGTAGCGGTGCACCTCGTCCTGTATATTTGTGAGCAGCTTGAAAAGCGGCTTGTTTGCGCTTATCTGTATCTCCCCGCCCTCTTTTGCGATGGCGCGGGTGCGGTGCTTGCTGTCCTTGACAAGCCCGAAAAGCGGAACGTTTATCCCCATTTCGTCGAAAACCTGCGATACCGCCGCGACATGTCCCTGACCGCCGTCCAACAGTATCAGATCCGGCAGCGGAGCGAAATTCTCGTCGCCGTCCAGGTAGCGCTGCATGCGGCGCCGGAGCACCTCCTGCATGCTGGCGTAGTCGTTTATTCCAACCACGTCCTTGATGTTGAACCTGCGGTAGCCCGGCTTGAAAGGTCTGCCATTGCGGTAGACTATCATGCCGCCGACACGCCCGGTCTCGCCGAAGTTCGACATATCATAGCTTTCGATGATGAGCGGTATCTTCTCAAGATTGAGAAGGTCGCGGAGATCCTCAAGCGCGTTTATTTCCTTTGCAGTTCTTCCGACCCTCAGTGCGAGGTACTCGCTGGCGTTGTTCTTAGCGAGCACTATCTGCGACAGTCCGTTTCCGCGCTGCGGAACCACGAATTTGACAGCGTGCCCAGCCTTTTCCCGCAGGAGCTGAGTCACAAGCTCCATATCGTCGAATTCCTCGTCGATGTAGATCTCCTTCGGGATATCGTCGCGGTCGGGATAGTAGCTCAGCAGGAAATCCCGCCGCATTTCCCCTGGGTCGTACTCGTCGCCGATGAAGAAATTTTCCTTGTCGACCAGCCTTCCGCCGCGGTACTTCACCGCCGCGATACTCGCAAGGCTGACGTTCTGCGCGAGCGCAACTATGTCGTAATCCTCGGTTTTATAGTCGAATATCTTCTGTGAATTCTTGAGCCTTGCTATCGCCTGGATACGGTCGCGGAGCTTCGCCGCCTTCTCGAATTCCAGGTTTTCTGCGGCTTCGTTCATTTCCTCCGTGAGCTGATCAACTGATTTCTGACTGCCTGTTTTAAGGTACTCGAGAGCCTCATCGATTATCTTCTTGTACTCCTCGGAGGATATCTTACCACGGCAAACGCCCATGCATTTCTTGATATGCATGTTAAGGCAGGGACGCTCCTTGCCGATATCCATGGGGAACCTGCGGTTACAGGTAGGCAGCATGAAAATGGTGTTGACCTCCTCCACCGCCTGCTTAACTGTGAAGCCGCTTGTGAACGGTCCGAGGTAATCCGCGTTCGGGTCGTTGGTGTTCAGCGCGTAGGATATCCGCGGGTAAGCTCCTTTGCTTATCTTGATGTAGTTGTAGCCCTTGTCGTCCTTGAGCAGTATGTTATATTTCGGCTTGTGGAGCTTTATAAGGCTGCATTCCAGCACCAGTGCGTCAAGCTCGCTCGGGCAGACGATAAAGTCGAAATCCGCGATATTGTCGATAAGCTTCAGGGTCTTGGCGTTGTGGTTGGAATCGTGCCGGAAGTAGGAGGTCACGCGGTTTTTGAGCGCCTTCGCCTTTCCGACGTAGATTATCTTCCCGGTCTTATCTTTCATGAGATACACGCCGGGGCTGAGGGACAGGCGGTTCGCCTTGTCGCGCAGATAGTCGATATTCGGATTCAACACTAAAGCCCCCCAGATGATTATACACATTTTATTGTACCATTTTTTTTGCTGAAATACAAGAGCCTGAGTATATTTTTTTGAGAAAGACCGCAAATTTTGCAAAAGAAATGTTCCCGGCGGATAAGCTGTGAAAAATCGGGCATAATCATACCAGCCTCAGATTTACACGACACAGGAGGGATAATATGTCACTTTACGGAAAAATGGCTGGAGGTCTGATAGCTCTGACCCTTGTGGGAGGCAGCGCGGCGTATGTTGCTTCGGCTGCCGGGAGCGTCCTGGAAGCCGCCGAGCAGACCGCGGCGCAGCTTTCCTGCTATGTGCTCAGGGAATACAACGGAAGCGTAGCGCTTTTCTCGGACGACGGCACAGAGCCTATCGCGCAGTACTCCACCCCGATAGCCGACGTAAACCCCGCAGACGCTGCCCTGCTCAAAGAGGGTATCCGCCTGAGAGGTCTTACGGAAGTCAGCAGGCTTCTAGAGGATCTGGATATTGAATAAAAAGCCGGCTATCCTGAAGATTCAACCAAGCAATTCGCAGCAATTTGAAATTCCGCGCGAAGCGCACACCATAATTCCACATTCCGAATTAAAAAAGTCCCCCGCTCCTAATAAAGCGGGGGATCAGTTATTCTCTGTGAGCGCTTAGCGAAAAGCCTTATACAGCCTTGTTTACAGCGGCAACAGCCTTGTCAACGGAAGTCTTATAGGAACTGAACTCAGACTTGAAGCCGGACAGGTCATTGTAAGCCGCGTCGATGAATACGCCGAGCATACCGTCAAGGTCGGAAGCCGCCTTTGTAAGCGAGGACTTCGCGGAGGAATACTCCGCCGGAGCGCCGGACATCATCTCGTCGTAGTTGGAAACTACCTGTGCATAGCCGGCAGCCTTCATAATGGCGGAGGTCTTATCGTTGTAGATAACGCCCATTACATCCGACTCATACTTGCTGCTCTTGAGGTCAGCAACGGAGTTCTTTACAGTGTTGAACTGAGAAGCCGCGTTGGAAGCCGCAGAAGCCGCATTGGACAGCATATCCGCATACTGGCGCGACTTATCGGAGCTGGTCTGGTTTCCGGTCTGGAGACTCTTGAAGCTGAGACCGCTCTTTGCCGCGGAGTTGAAGCTGCTGAGCTTGGAATCCGCAGTGGAAGTATACTTGCTGCCGGAATCGCTGGTGCCGGTCACATAGGTGTAGTAATCGGTATACAGGTCGTACAGCTTCTGGAGCGAGGAGTACGCGCTGGAAAGCTCGCTGCTGGAGGGCTTGGCGTTCTTCACCAGGCTGGAGACATTGCTCTTGCCGCCGGAAAGCACGCTGGTCATTCCGGAGGTGAACTTTGTCTTTGTAAATCCTGCGTCGATTGCATAGCTGGTAGCCTGAGAATAGAGGTGCAGCTTTCCGACCTCGGCGGAAACAGCCTCGAACGCGTCAAGTATCTTTTCGCGCTGTTTATCCTCGTTGGTAACAGTCGCGGAAGGCTTTGTGGAGACAACCGCCGGTTCCCTGACAGTGACAGCGGGCTTCGGAGTGGTGGTAACAGCCGGACTTGTAGCAACCGAATTCGGTCTGGTTGTAACCGACGTATTAGGTCTGGTTGTAACTGACGTATTAGGTCTGGTGGTTACAGCAGGAGTTGCTGCCGGTGATGAAGAAGTGTCAGAGGGTCTGCTGCTTTCAGCATCGGAAACTTCCGCAGTCGCGGGCTTGGCTGCTTCCTCAGTAGCCGCAGGCTCCGGCTGGCTCTCGTTCGTAACTATAGGGTTGACTTCCTCAGGAACGCTCGATACATCGGATACGTCAGAAACGTCTGGTACATCAGGCACATTTGCCTCTGCGTTTTCGTCCGCCTCAACGGGCGTATCAGGCACTGTGGAAGCCGTGGTAGGAGTTGCAGGCTGGCTCACCAGATCCTCAGACTTATTGGCTGTAGAGGTCGCAACTATCAGCGCGATAACTCCGACGACAACCACAGCGGCTCCGATGACCGTCGGTATCGGGAATATGCCGAACAGCTTAGTCGGCTGCTTCTGGCTCTTTGCCGCTGAACCGGAAACATTCTTCTTGAGCGGCTTGATGTTCCATTTATTCGGAGAGCCGCAGTTCTTGCAGACGGCTTCCTTCTCGTACATATCCTGACCGCAGTTGCGGCAGTAAACAAGCTTGCCGAGATCAGCTCCGTCATTCTCAGAGCTTTCAGCGGCAGACGCAGGCTCCGGTTCAGGGCGGCGGGGCTGTGTGAATTCTGGTTCAGTGTATGCGGGAGTTTCCGGCTCGGTGTACGCGGGGGCTTCCGGCTCGGTGTACGCGGGGGCTTCCGGCTCGGTGTACGCGGGGGTTTCCGGTTCGGTGTATGCAGGTGCTTCCGGCTCGGTGTATGCAGGTGCTTCCGGCTCAGCGACCGCCGTGGGAGCGGGTGCGGTTATGTCAATATTGATATCATCGTAATTCTGCTCGAGCTGCATCGGCTCGTCAGGCTCTGCCATTTCACCGCCGTTTATTACCGGCAGACCGCTCTCTGAAAGGAACTGGGTCTCAGGCATTCCGGCTTCCATGCTGAAATCTTCGACACGGCGGGATAAGGTGCCAAGATCCGGCTCCTGCGGAACGGGCTCAGGCTGGGGTTCAGGCTCGGGAGCAGGCGCGCTTATTGCCGGCATATCGCTTGAGGTCGCGTTTAGATTGGCAAACTGCTGGTTGAGCGCTTCGATCTCACTGTTGAGATCTCCGCCGCCTAAACCGCCGATACCGCCAAGACCTCCGCCGAGACCTCCCATATCATCAGAGCCGCCGCTCACATCGTAGCTGATATCTCCGCCCAAGCCGCTGTTATTGACGAAATTGTCTATTCTGGCGAGGTCGCTGTCGGAAATTCCGCCGAACTCGCCGCCGAGCGGTTCGGTGTTGACCAGCGGAACCCCTGAGGAACCATTCGCGTTCAGCTTCATGCCACACTTTTCGCAGTGGTCGGTGGACTTCTGCATTCTCATGCCGCAGGTCGGGCAGAAAACAAGAGTACCCTCCTCGTTACCGATTGGCTGGATACCCGGCATTTCCCCGCTGGGCTGTTCACTAGCAGACTGCTCGTTTGCCTGAGCATCTTCGTTCTCTTCCTCTTCTTCCACTTCCGGCGGAACAGGCGTGCCGCACTCCATGCAGAATTGATAGCCGCGGATCAGTTTCTTGCCGCAGTTTTCACAATACATTATGTAATCCTCCCAAATGGATCGTAATACTCTCTGTAATCAAATCTGACGCAGACTTTGATGATAGAAATATCCAAATTAAGTATACTATACTGCCTAAAAAAAGTCAACTTGCAAAACGCAAGATTGTTAAAATGAAATAATACGAACCCGGGGTTTTTGTGCATAATCATACCAAAAAATAACACCCCGCCGGACATAACCGGCAGGGCATTAAAAGCGTGTTGAAATGTAGTATCAGAGTATCGTTGAAAAATACAGACCGGCGAAAATTCCGGCTGCCGCCGCCATAACTCCGGTAACGGCGAGACATATCGCGATATGCGCGGCTGTGAAATAGCGGCGCTCCTTTTCGGGCTTCTGCGCGGAAGCCACCGGGACTTCATTATTAAATGACAGTAGATTTGCAGCACTGTCCGGAGCCGCCTGAGCATTCAAAGCGCCGCTGGCAGAGTTCTGTGCGGCTGTGTGCTCCGCGCTGCTCTGCGGGATCACTCCAGGCGTGGGGACGCTGTACGCGGGCTGTTCAATCGGCTCAGGCTGTTTTATCTCCCCGGCGGACTGCGCCGCCTGGGAATTCTCGGCAGATACAATGGGCGCAGCAGAAACAGTCTGAAGCTCCTGATGTGTCGCCGGAGCCTCCACAGGAGCAGAAGCCGCCGGAGCGGCGCTCAGGCTCTGCGTGGATACCGAACCGAAACCCGCGCCGCACCATGTGCAGAACAGGCTGTTATCATCATTTTTCTTGCCGCATTTTGGACAGAACATATGTATACTCCCTTTCATGAATCAGTCATTCGTGACCAGCAGACCTCCGCCGTTGCGGACGTAATCGAACAGGTACTGCTGCGCGATGCCCTCTATGCCGAGGGTGCATTCCGGCAGACCTCCGGGGTAGAACTGCGCCATTAGCCGCTTTACCCACACGTCCTTCGGGAAGGCGTCAAGCTTATGGAACGCGAACAGCAGCACGCAGTCCGCGACCTTATCGCCTACTCCGACTATAGTCTTGAGCTGCTCCCGCGCCTCCGCGAGCGGCAGCCTGTCGATTTCCGCGAAATCAACAGCACCGGAGTTCACCTTCTCCACCGCGTCGCATATGTAGCGCGCGCGGAATCCCGCCCGAAGCGGCGCGAGATCCTCCGGAGCTATCCCGGAAAGCTGCCGAGCCGTCGGGAATGCGTATCCCCCGCCCGCCGGAGTTCCGAAGCTCTCGCACAGCCGCCCGATTATCCCGGAGATTCGCGGAATATTGTTGTTCTGGCTGATAATAAAGCTGATGAGCGTTTCGAACGGCTCCTGCCGCAGAATGCGTATACCAGGCGAGAATTCGCAGGCTTTTTTCAGCGTTTCGTCCGCTGAAAGCGTTTCGATGTACGCGGAATAATCCGTGCCCAGGTCGAAATAGTTTTCCCAGAACGGGATATCCTGCTCGGATACGCCGTGCATGGTGACTTCATCGCCGGACTGCGTTACAGTAAGGCTTCTGCCGCCGGCAATGCCGGAAAACGCGCCGTTTTCGTCCTCGCTCCAGCGAAAGCACTGACCGCACAGGAACGTCCGGCGGATATCAAAATTTTTATTTTGTATGGTGTAATTCATAGAAATTTTCGTAAACCCCTTGATTATTTGTCTTAATTATAATACAATAGGAGTATAATTTCAAGAGTATCCGCTGTATTTTCAGCGACTTTTCACCTTATTCACGCAAAAGGAAAGGACTTACAATGAGAGAAAGTATTCTGACGATACCGATAAACGAAGTGTTCGAGCCGCGGGAGGGCTGCCCCATCTGCGCCATGCGTAACACTGTCGAGCAGCATATCAGCGAGTACATAATGGGCGCCGCGATGATGGAGCCGGACGTCCGCATGGAAACTAACCGGCTTGGGTTCTGTCATACGCACTTCAACAGCTTGCTCAAGCAGAACAACCGCTTGTCGCTGGGGCTCATGCTCAACACTTACCTAGGTACGCTCCGCGGAGAGATATTCGAGAATAAAAGCATATTCTTCACAAAGGGAGCAAAGGCAAAGAAGTGCAGCGAAATAGAGAACACCTGCTTCGTGTGCAGCAAGGTAGACTGGGGCGTTGAACACATGCTGGAAACGGTATTCACGATGTTCCGCGAGGACGCGAAGTTCCGCAATCTGTACTCCACGCAGAAATACATCTGCATACCGCACTACAATCTGATAATGTCGCATGTTCCCTCCAAGCTGCCGAAAGCAGACCAGAAGGAATTCATCGCCGCCACCGACAAGCTTGTGGAAAACTACATCAAGGAGCTTAACAGCGACGTAAACGAGTTCTGCAACAGCTTCGACTACCGCAACGCCGGAAAGCTCCACAGCGAGGACATGGAGCACGTCAGAAGCTCCATCGAGCGCGCAATAGAGTTCATAACCTCAAGGAAACCAGACGTTAAATAAAATCCGGAATCAAGCTGTTCTGCTTTGTGGGACGGATTTAAAATAACCGCCGAAGGCGGCACCGAAATTCCGAATTCCGAATTCATAATTCCGAATTAAAATAAGTGGGTATTTAAATGGATATTTTAGCAATAGAAAGCAGCTGCGACGAGACCGCAGCCGCAGTAATACGCGATGGCAGGGAGATAATCTCCTCAGTCGTAGCAACGCAGATAGAGGAGCACAAGCTGTACGGCGGCGTAGTCCCCGAGATAGCCAGCCGCCGCCACTGCGAGAGCATAGTCGCGGTAGTTGACGAGGCGCTCCAGAAGGCGGGCATGAAAGCGCAGGACGTCGACGCGATAGCCGTAAGCTACGCACCGGGGCTTATCGGCGCGCTGCTGGTAGGAGTCAACTTTGCGAAGGGGCTTGCGCTGTCGCTGGATAAGCCGCTTATCCCGGTGCACCACATTCGCGGGCACATCGCGGCGAATTACCTGGCTCACCCGGAGCTTGAACCTCCGTACCTCTGCCTGGTGGCCTCCGGGTCTCACAGCCATATCGTGAAGGTCAACGACTGGACGGAGTTCGAAACGATAGGTCAGACTGTCGACGACGCCGCAGGCGAAGCCTTCGACAAGGCGGCGCGCGCTATGGGCTATCCCTACCCAGGCGGAGTCCACATCGACAAGGCGGCGCAGACCGGCGACCGTAAGAAATACCAGCTTCCGCACCCGCACACTGCAAATCCGTACGATTTCAGCTTCTCGGGGCTGAAAACCGCGGTCATAAATCTCATACACAACGCCAGGCAGAAGGGCGAGGAGATCGACGTCAACAGCCTTGCAGCGTGCTTCCAGTATACCGTTGCGGATATCCTCACGCAGAAGTTCATCGCGGCGGCGAAGGAGGGCGGCTACAAGACGCTGGCTCTCGCAGGCGGAGTTGCGGCGAATTCCGGGCTGCGGAGCATGCTCCAGCAGCGCGCGGACTACAA
>ERZ826242.2102-NODE-2102-length-18575-cov-7.485961_pt1 | contig 18575 bp, 14 predicted proteins | sample MGYA00519871_ERZ826242 | MGnify/ENA primary metagenome ERZ826242 (study PRJEB31778, sample SAMEA3449226) | human gut metagenome | biome: human gut; feature: human-associated habitat; material: faeces | place: United Kingdom | collected 2010/2012 ...
CATCTCCGGATGGAACGGGAACAATCTTATGCTGATGGATTAGAGCAAGGAATTGTGCAAGAACAATATCGGATGGCACAAGAGATGTATAAAAAGGGCTTTCCTTTGGAGCAGATCAGCGAATTAATCGGAGTAGATAAGGAGCAGATTGAACAGTGGTGTAAAGAAAATAAAAAATAATGTATACATCTATAGTGGACTATTAGCAGTCTATTATCGATGGGCTAGTAACAAAAAAGGTGTTCTTTCTTCAATAACAAGAAGAAAAAACACCTTTTTGTGTCCGGGTAAGCCGTATGCTGATTGAAAAATTTATATCCCTGACCACAACACCAGCATTTTTCAGGACACAGAAAAGTCACAATTTACCTGAAATCCTTTTAACTACATTTTAAGTTCACCGGGTATACTTTGAGACATCAAAGAACAACAAAGATATGAAAGCAGATAAATGCAGATAAATGAAAGGATTGATAGAGTATGAAAAAAAATCATGTGGCAGTAGTATTAGGTCTGGTAATGAGTGCTTCTTTACTGAGTGGATGTGGATCGAGTCAGTCAAGTTCATCAACGGATACTGGAACAATCTACGGAGAAGTAAGTGAAGTAAGTGATGATGGAATTACGATAGAAGTTGGAACAATGAAAGATAACGGACAGGGACAGCCGGGAGAAAAGCCAGCGGATGATCAGTCGTCAGATAGTAATTTTACAGATGACAAGTCGACGGAAAATAATTCTACAGATGGAAGTACAGCAGATAGTGCATCAACAGACGACAGTAAGAGTTCATCAGACAGCAGCGATTCAACAAAGTCTTCGGATTCGAAACAGGACGATGGAGAAGCCCCGTCTATGTTAGATAAGACTGGTGAGGAGAAGGAAATTACAGTAAGTTCAGATACAGAGATCACCAAAGAAAGTCAGGGAGGTCCTGGTCAGGGTGGCCCTGGACAGGGAGGTGGAGCAACGTCGGGCGAAGCGCCATCAGGTGAGGCACCATCCGGAGATGATAACAATGCCGATAATAGTAAATCCGGTGATAACAGCTCAGAAGATATCAGCCTGTCAGACATTTCCGAAGGGGATATCGTATCGGTTACCTATGACGACGATGGAAATGTAGAGAAGATTACCGTCCTGATGTCAGCAAATGGTGGAATGGGAGGCGGCGGACAGCAGTCGCAGGCTCCGGACAGCTATGAAGCAGCAACCGAATATACAGAAGATACAACAAAAAAGAATAAGACAATAAGTTCAGAAGGAACCGATGAAAATGCAATCCATGCATACAACGGTGCAGAAGTAAGTTTAAGCAAATATAACATCACCCGTACTTCCGAAGACAGTCAGGGAGGCGATAATTCAAGCTTTTATGGTGTTGGTGCAGCGGTTCTGGAATCGGATGGAACTTTATACCTGAATGACAGTACCATCGAGACTGATTCGAAAGGGGCAGCCGGAATATTTGCCTATAATGACGGAACCGTGTATACAGCAGATACGGAGATTACTACAACCGAAGATACATCCGGTGGCATCCATGTAGCCGGAGGCGGTAAATTATATGCCTGGGATATGGACGTAGAGACGAGTGGAGAGTCATCCGCAGCAATCCGTAGTGACAGAGGCGGCGGAGAGATGGTTGTAAATGGTGGAACTTATACATCAAACGGAACAGGTTCACCGGCAATCTACAGTACAGCAGATATTGCGGTAAATAAAGCAGACCTTACAGCCAACGGATCCGAAGCAGTATGTATTGAGGGTCTGAACTCTGTACATCTTTTCAACAGTAACCTTACAGGAAATATGAGTGACAACGAACAGAATGACTGTACATGGAATGTAATTCTGTACCAGAGCATGTCAGGCGATTCAGAAGTCGGAAACAGTACATTTGAGATGGATGGCGGAACACTGACAGCTAAGAATGGCGGTATGTTCTATACTACAAATACAGAATCAACTATTACATTATCAGATGTAGATATCACTTATGCCGATGAGAATGATTTCTTCCTGAAATGTACAGGAAACAGCAACCAGAGAGGATGGGGAACATCCGGGGAAAATGGAGCAGATTGTCTGTTCACAGCAGTAAAACAGGATATGGAAGGTGATGTCGTATGGGACAGCATCAGTCAGCTTGATTTTTACATGACAGACGGAAGTACATTAAAGGGTGCAGTAGTCGATGATGAATCCAATGCAGGAAATGGCGGGGACGGATACTGTAACATGTACATCGAAAAAGGATCTACATGGACGGTTACCGGCGACAGTACATTAACAAGCCTTCAGAATGCAGGAACCATCGTAGATGAAAGCGGCAAGACAGTAACGATCAAGGGAACAGACGGCACTGTATATGTAGAAGGTGACAGTGAGTATACGGTAACAGTTGGATCTTACAAGACTTCGGCTGATGTATCCGGTGCTTCTAAGACTTCAAGCTGGTCAGATTACAAAGTAGACCGTCCGTCTAATCTGTAAAAAGTAGAATAGGAGTAGATCATGAAAAATCGGTTTCACAGATTAAAAGAAATATTTAGCAGTAAAATAAAGCCTAAAATGAAGAACAAAAAAGTATTCTGGGGCAGTATCGCAGGATGCACAGGACTTGCAATCATTCTTGCAGGCGGATTCTTCCTCCAGGCAAAAGGAGCATCCAAGAATCAGACAGAGACAACGGTCCAGTCGGCAGAGGCAAAGACAGGAACCATCAGCACAACCGTAGAAGGAACCGGAAGTGTATCCAACGGAGCTGCCACAGATGTGGTGGTTCCGACTGGAATCAAAGTCAAAGAAGTTCTGGTAGAGAGCGGGGATACCGTAGAAGAAGGCCAGGTGCTGGCGACACTGGATGAGGCATCGATTGCCAGTGAACTTCTGGAAGTAAAGGAAAATATTGAGTCTGTGGAAGATGAGATTGATGATCTTTCCAGTGATGCACAGACAGAAGGAACAACAGAATACCTGCAGGCAAAAGTATTAAACGGAGAACTTACCGAGCTTCAGGAAGCGGAGACGACACTTACGGGTTTGTTAGAGACGCAGACCATTACAGCAACATGTGCCGGAACCGTAAGTAGTGTAAATGTAGAGGCAGATACAGAAATCACAAAGAGCTCAGGAAGCAGTTCATCAGGAAGCAGTTCATCAGGAAGCAGTTCATCAGGAAGTAGTTCTTCGGCTGCCGCAACCGGTATGAGTACAGGAAGTACCAGTTCATCAGGAAGCGCTGACAGTTCAGAAACTACAACTTCTTCTGATAGTACATCAAGTACTAATACATCGGCCAGCGGAACATACAGTCTGATGTTTTTGAGCGCTTCAACCAGTGGAACAAGTGCATCGTCAGCAGAAAGTACGACAGATACAACAGAAGCACAGTCTCAGAGTACAGATAGTAAGGCCGTATACGTATCAACTGAATCAGATACAACAGAAACATCAGATTCAGAAAAGATCACATCCGTAGATGTCAAGGTCACAGCTCCAAAGACAGGAGAAAAACCACAGACTACCATTACAGAGACGGATCAGTATACAGGAACAATCAGCTGGAATTGTTCTACGGATACATTTGAAGCAGGAACGAGTTATACAGCAGATATCCGGTTGACGGCAAAAGATGGATATGTATTCTCTGCCAAGATCCTGCCGGAGATCAGCGGCGCAGATGTAACAAGTGAAGTACTGGAAAATGACGCAGGACAGAGTGTCTTAAGAATCAAGGCAAAATTTACGAAGACCAGTGCAAAAGACAGCAATAATAATGGCAGCAATAATAATGGCAGTAGTAATGATACAGGAAGCAGCACAGGTAATAACGGAAACAGCAGTAATGGAAATACGTCAAATAGTGGTACAGCCAGTGGAGCTATATCATCCGGGGGTGCATCATCCGGAAGTACATCCGGTGTAAATGAATCAGGAGCAACTGCAACAGGTGGAACAGCGTCGGGTTCATCAGAATCAGGCTCATCAGATTCTGGAAGTGCAGCAGGAAGCAGTGATTCTTCAGACAGTGTATCTACAGATGGAAGCAGCACATCTGCACAGTATAGTGCATATGAGACAGCAGCATTTTCCATAGCAAGCGATGAAAAAGCAACGGTATCGATCAATGTAGACGAGCTTGATATTACCTCTGTAAAAGAAGGACAGACAGCGAAGATTACATTGGATGCGATCGATGGAGAAGAATTCGAAGGTACGATCACAAGCGTATCGTCAGAGGCATCCAGCGGAAGCAGCAGTGCAAAATATCCGGTAGAGATCACATTTGATAAAACAGATGATATGCGTATCGGAATGACGGCATCTGCATCGATCAGTATTGATGAAGCAGAGGATGCAGTGTTAATCCCGGTAGATGCACTTCAGGAAAAAGGAAATAAAACATTTGTCTATACAGAAAAAGACAGCGACGGGAACTTAAGCGGAGAAGTAGAAGTTGAGACAGGACTTTCCAATGGAAATAAAGTCGAGATCACCAGTGGACTGAAATCCGGAGATACTGTATATTACCTGAAGACTACAAGCAGCGGAAGCAGTGATTCGCAGCAGAATATGCAGGACATGGGAGGCGGCCCTGGAGGTAACGGAGAAGCCCCGTCCGGAGATATGGGCGGCAATGGCGGCGGCCCTGGTGGAAGCAGTTCTAATTAAAATAATCTGGAAAAATGCAGATTAGATCAGAGTGAAAGAGAGTCTGACAAAATACAGGATATAGAACAGGAGCATATATGATTATATTAGAAGATGTATCAAAAGTATACGAGATTGGCGGCTGTGAAGTCCGGGCACTGGATCACGCCAGTATGCACATCCGGGAAGGCGAATTTGTCAGTATCATCGGACCGTCCGGAAGTGGAAAGTCTACGATGATGAACATTATCGGATGCCTGGACACAGCAGACAGCGGTCAGTACCGCCTGGATGGACAGCCAATTGAATCTTATTCGGAAAAAGAGCTGGCAAGGATACGGAATCAGAAGATCGGATTTATCTTTCAGAGCTTTAACCTGATTGGTAATCTGACAGCAGAAGAAAATGTGGAATTGCCACTCATTTACCAGAAGATACCAAAAAGTGAAAGAAAAGAACGGGTGGAGGCGGCACTGGAACGTGTCCGCCTTTCTGGCAGGAATAAGCACAAACCGGGAGAACTGTCCGGAGGGCAGCAGCAACGAGTAGCGATCGCAAGAGCTATCGCTTCAAAGCCGTCAATATTTCTTGCGGATGAACCGACAGGAAATCTGGATTCTGAGACTGGAAAAGAGATTATGTCATTGTTCCATGAACTGCATGAGCAAGGACATACGATCGTGCTGATCACACATGACGATTCGGTGGCAAGACAGGCGGCAAGAAGTATCCATATCTTAGACGGTAAGCTGTCGGAGGTGACATTATGATCAGACAGAGTATGAAAATGGCATGGAAATCCATTGTATCGAATAAGATGCGTTCCTTTCTGACTATGCTAGGGATTATCATCGGAGTGATGTCCCTGGTTGTGCTGGTGTCGATGGCCGGCGGAACCAGGGAATCTGTCAGCAATCAGATTGCAAGCATGGGAAGCAATATGCTGACGGTTACCATTAAGGATGATAAGGGCACACCGATGAAGCTGGAAGACGTAGAGAAGCTGACGAAGAAAAAGGCAATCTCAGAGGCTGCACCGGTGGCACAAAGCAGTGTGACAGCAGCAAGTACGTATTCCGATGAGACAGCGACCATCTATGGAACGACGGGAGCTTATGCAGACATTCAGGAGCTGGAATTGTATGCCGGACGATTCTTAAAGATGACAGATGTAGACAATCATACGAATGTAGCAGTGATCAATGCGGGACTTGCGATTAACGTAATGGGAAGAATGGATGTGGTCGGAGAGACAATCAGTCTGGACGGTGTAGATTATCAGATCATCGGAGTGCTCGCAGCAGATGATAGTGATACAACGACAACGGAAAATTACGAAGCTTATATACCGTACACATCCCTGATCCGTCTGACAGATGATGTGTCGTCGGATATTACAAGCTTCTGCGTATCGGCAGCCAGTGAAAACTCCATGGACGATGCGGAAGAAGCCCTGACCAATGCAATGATGGAACGGTTCGAACAGGATGAAGATGCATTTACTGTGATCAACCAGTCAACCGTCATGGAGACAATGGAAAGCGTGAACCAGACCATGCAGCTGATGCTTGGTGGTATCGCAGCAATTTCACTTTTGGTTGGTGGTATTGGTATTATGAACATCATGCTGGTATCTGTAACAGAAAGAACCAGGGAGATAGGTATCCGTAAAGCCATCGGGGCAGGACGTAGTGTGATCATGATGCAGTTTTTAATTGAAGCATTAATGCTGAGCCTGATTGGATGTGGACTTGGAATTTTATTCTCATGGATTACAATCCTGATCATATCGAACGTCGGGGATGCGGATGTGACATATCAGATGTCGATGAATGTGGTGTGGATCGCGGTGGCGTTCTCGGTATTTATTGGTGTGGTATTTGGTATTTATCCGGCGAATAAGGCGGCCAGGAAGAAGCCGGTGGATGCGCTGAGGTATACGGGGTAGATTGTTGGTGTTTCATGCACTAGGTGGTCAGATCCCCAATTCCGACCAAAGTAGCACCCTGTGAGATTAGATAATCTCTGAATTCTTTCGTGGGATTCATAAAAATCCCTCATTTCAGAACATTTCCGTTCATTGACTTATTTTACAATCAATTTTACAATAGAATGCAGAAGAAAGATAGTAGGAAAGGAAACTATTATGGGATGTATGATAATGGAATTGATGGAAGCAATTCAGGAAAGTGAAGGCCGGGCGGAACGGATGGTACTTACGGTTCTGGAAGGGGAAGCGGTGTCAGAGAAGGCATTGGTTGTAGATGGTGAAATTGTCTGGGAAAGCAGGAAAGACGGATACTTCCGCAGACATGAAGCGGACGTGAAAAATGTTACGGAAAGCGGTATTGTGACATTTGATAGTGTAAGAATTTTTTGTGATACATTGGGACAGGAGAAGCGGATCGTCATCTGCGGCGCAGGGCATGTGTCGATTCCTGTGATTAAGATTGCGGTAATGATGGACTGTGAAGTGATCGTACTGGAAGACCGGCCGATGTATGCGGATCACGCAAGACAGGCGGGAGCATCGCAGGTGATCTGTGAGCCATTTGATGAGGCACTTGATAAGATTGAGGGAAGTGCGGATACATATTTTGTAATCCTGACAAGGGGACACAGATATGATCAGATTTGTCTGGAAAAGATTGCACAGAAAGAACATGCTTACATCGGTATGATCGGAAGCCGTAGAAGAACAGCACTGGTAAAACAGAGTCTGGCAGAAAAAGGGATTGATAAAGCGGTACTGGATGCGGTTTATACACCGATTGGTCTGGATATCGGGGCGCAGACACCGGCAGAAATCGGGGTTGCGATTATTGCGGAGATTATCGAAGTAAAGAACAAAAAGAAGCGGACTTACGGATATTCCAAAGAGATTATGAGAGCGTTGACTGCACAGGATGCATATCCGCAGAAAAAGATAATGGCTACGATTGTCACAAGACACGGATCGGCGCCACAGGGGCTTGGTACCAAGATGCTGATCTGTCAGGATGGACAATGTGTGGGAACGATCGGCGGCGGCTGCATGGAAGCAAGAGTTATCCAGATTGCCCGCCTGATGGCAGCAGGAGAAAACGAACAGCCAAGGATCTGTCATGTGGATATGACAGGAAATGAAGCGGAAGATGAAGGCATGGTCTGTGGTGGAGAGGTTGATGTATTTCTGGAAGTCGTCTAGAGTATGTCTTAAGAAGACCAGAAGCTATTATGCGAAAAGTAATATGACGGCAGCAGCAGACCAGGTGGAGAATAGCGCCCAGCAAACAGTACGAGGTAATGTCGGTTAATGTCTGGGATTGTTGACAAAAGTTATCAATAAGTCTATACTAACCTTACACTTGAGAAAAATTATCATAAACAGATAAATGTGAAGTATCAAAATATTTATAAAAATCTGTTAGCAGCAGGACACAAAAGCAGCGGATTCTGCAGATGATAATACACATAGATAAAAGGAAAAGGGAGTACAGACGATGACATTAAAAGATTTGCCAATTGGTAAAAGTGCAACGCTTGCGGCCGTAGGCGGTGAAGGGGCATTAAGACAGCACTTTCTGGATATGGGGCTGATTCCCGGAGCAGATGTTACCATGGTAAAATATGCTCCGATGGGAGATCCGGTGGAACTGCGGATCCACAGCTATGAACTGACACTTAGACTTGCGGATGCAGATAAGATAGAGATTACGGATGTCCGGGATGAAATCAAAGTATCGGATCAGATCCTGAAAGGGGAGATTGAACATCCGGGACTTGGAGAAGGTGGAAGATACCATGAAAAGGCGGATGAGAATCCACTTCCTGAAGGGACGACACTGACATTTGCCCTGGCAGGAAATCAGAACTGTGGTAAGACGACACTTTTTAACCAGCTGACAGGAGCGAACCAGCATGTTGGAAACTTCCCGGGAGTAACCGTAGACAGAAAAGATGGAGTGATAAAGGGGCACAGCGATACGTTGGTAACAGACCTTCCTGGAATCTATTCCATGTCGCCTTATTCCAGTGAAGAGATTGTAACAAGAAATTTTGTGTTAAATGAACATCCAAAGGGAATCATCAATATTGTGGATGCAACCAATATTGAACGAAACCTGTACCTGACCATGCAGTTGATGGAACTGGATGTTCCGATGGTTCTCGCACTGAACATGATGGATGAGGTAAGGGATAACGGTGGTTCGATCCTGGTAAATGAGATGGAGAAAGCACTGGGGATTCCTGTTATTCCAATCTCGGCTGCGAAGAATGAAGGAATTGAAGAGCTTATTGAGCATGCAGTACATGTGGCAAAATATCAGGAAAGTCCGGGAAGGCAGGATTTTTGTAATGCAGACGATCATGGCGGTGCGGTACACAGATGTCTGCACGGAATTATGCATCTGATCGAGGATCATGCAAAAGAAGCGGATATTCCGGTAAGATTTGCAGCGTGCAAATTAGCAGAAGGCGACGAACTGATCTTAAAGCAGCTTAAGCTGGATGAAAATGAAAAACAGCTTCTGGAACATATTATAAAACAGATGGAGACAGAACGTGGGCTTGACCGGGCAGCCGCAATCGCAGATATGCGTTTTACATTTATTGAAAAGGTCTGTAATGCAACTGTCGTAAAGCCAAAAGAGAGCAAAGAACATCTGCGCAGTATGAAGATGGACAAAGTACTGACGGGAAAATATACCGCAATCCCTTGCTTCGTCGGAATTATGGCAGCGGTATTCTGGCTTACATTCAATGTGATTGGAGCAGCATTGTCGGATATTCTGGATAATGGAATCTCATTATTGACGGATTATGTAGATCGGGCATTGACGGGCTGGCATGTTAATGAAGTCCTGCATTCCCTGGTGATCAACGGTATCTTCAATGGCGTGGGAAGTGTGCTTAGTTTCCTTCCTGTTATTGTTACACTGTTTTTCTTCCTGTCGATTCTGGAAGACAGTGGATATATGGCAAGAGTTGCATTTGTGATGGATAAGCTGCTAAGAAAGATTGGTCTGTCAGGAAGAAGTATTGTTCCTATGCTGGTAGGATTTGGATGTACGGTTCCGGGAGTTATGGCGAGCAGAACACTGCCGTCAGAACGAGACCGTAAGATGACGATTCTTCTGACGCCGTTTATGAGCTGTTCAGCGAAGCTTCCAATCTATGCGTTTTTTACAGCTGCATTTTTCCCTAAGAGGGGCGCAGTCATCATGGTAGCGTTGTATTTTGGCGGTATTTTGATGGGAATTCTGATGGCACTTTTACTGCGGGGAACGATGTTCAAAGGAGAGGCAGTACCATTCGTTATGGAACTTCCGAATTACCGTATGCCGGGAGCGAAGAACGTAGGACAGCTTCTGTGGGAAAAGGCAAAAGATTTCTTACAGAGAGCATTTACGGTCATCTTCTTTGCAACGATCATTATCTGGTTCCTTCAGACATTTAACTTGCGTATGAATGTAGTAGCTGATTCCAAAGACAGTATTCTGGCAGTGGCAGCCGGAATTATTGCACCGGTCTTCCTGCCGCTTGGATTCGGTAACTGGAAGATATCAACGGCGCTGATCACGGGATTCATGGCAAAGGAAAGCGTGGTCTCTACACTTTCGGTACTCTTTGGAAGTACAGCGGAATTGACAGGAGCAATTACCCCGGTAGCGGCGGCAAGTCTTCTGGTGTTCTGCCTTTTGTATACACCGTGTGTTGCGGCGATTGCGTCGATTAAGAGAGAACTTGGTGCAAAATGGGCAGTGTATGTAGTGATTGGGCAGTGTGCAGTTGCGTGGATTGCGGCATTTATCGTACATCTGATTGGTACATTGGTGATGTAAAATAAAAAAATCCTGTGGTTGGAGATATGTTTTCCAACCATAGGATTTTTTATATATTAAATATTCCCCTTTTTATGACAGTTTTCGTCATAGATTCAATACTGTCAATGCCAGATGATTTTCATAAGGCATATTAAACCACATGTTCCGTTTCTGCTACAGGCTCAACATTTTTACACCTTCCGCTGCGTCTCAGGCTTGCGAATAAGGAGCCTGAGATGTTGTGCCATACACTGAAGATTGCTCCCGGCAGAGTGGCAAATGGATTGGCTGCAAAGTTAGCAGTGGCAAGTGTGATTGCAAGACCACTGTTCTGCATACCGACTTCGATTGCAAGTGCGGTTGCCTTGTCATATTCCACATGGAAGAGGCGTCCGGCAAGCAGTCCGAGTCCCATACCCGCAAGGTTATGAAGGATAACGATACAAAGTACGAGGAATCCGGATGTAATAATCTTTTCTGCATTTACTGCGACAATTCCGCTGATGATCATGACGATTGATACGACTGAGATCAGTGGAAGGATGCCAGATAATTTTTCAATCTGTCTGCCGATCAGTCTTCTGAGAAGAATGCCAAGCAGAACAGGGATCAGTACGACCTTTACGACTGAGATTACCATTCCAAAGAATGATACCTGCACCCATGCACCGGCGAGTAAATATACCAGAAGCGGTGTCATAACCGGCGCAGCCAGAGTAGACGTGATCGTCATACCAACGGAAAGTGCAACGTCACCGCCGGCAATATAAGTGATTACATTACTGGCAGTACCGCCGGGACAGCATCCGACCAGGATCACACCAAGTGCGATATCTGTTGGCAGATGCAGGAGGACGGAAAGCCCCCATGCGATCAGTGGCATGATGGTATATTGTGCGATAAATCCGATAATAATCTCTTTTGGCCGGGTAAATACTACTTTAAAATCTCCGATATGAATGGTCAGTCCCATGCCGAACATGGCCACACCAAGGAAAATCGAAGTATAATTCGTAGTCCATGCAAATCCGTCACGCCAGAAGAAGGCGATGACAGAAAAGCAGATAATAATAATTCCAATATATTTTGTAAGAACAGAGCTGATCCGTGATAATAATTTTGTGAACTGCTCCATATATTATACCTCGTAACTGAAATTGTCGATAAGTCTTGTCTTTCCGATGTAGACTGCCATAGCGACCAGAACATCAGCATTTACAGAGTCAACAGGCTGCATGGTAAGTGCATCGACCATGGATACGTAATCAATACGTGCCAGTGGTTCCTCATTTATGATCTCACACATCGGTTCTAATACTTCAGATGCGGCGATACCGTTCTGGATCAGTTCCTGACCTTTTTTCACAGCTTTTGAAAGGCAGAGTGCAGCCTTACGTTCTTCGGCGCTTAAGTAAGTGTTACGGGAAGATTTTGCAAGTCCGTCTTCTTCACGTACGATCGGGCATCCGACAATCTGGATATCAAAGTTCAGATCCAGAACCATTTTACGGATGATAGCAAGCTGCTGTGCATCTTTCTGTCCGAAGTAAGCACGGTCTGGTTTTACGATGTTGAATAACTTCGATACAACGGTACATACACCTTTGAAATGGATCGGACGAGTCTTACCACACAGAGTATCTGATAAAGTATCGATACTGACAAATGCATGTGGATCGTGGTACATTTCTTCCGGTGCCGGGCAGAAGATCAGATCAGCACCGATGCTTTCGCAGAGTGCGCTGTCACGGTCAAAGTCTCTTGGATAAGCTTCCAGATCTTCATTTGGTCCAAACTGTGTCGGGTTAACGAAATCAGATACAACAACGATATCATTTTCCTCACGGCAGCGGCGGATCAGGCTTGCATGACCTTCATGGAGATATCCCATGGTTGGGACAAGTCCGATGGTCTTACCTTCTTTTTTCCAGTTATTTACGAGTTCTCTTGTTTTTTCAATTGTGTTTGTTACCTGCATTGGTATTCTCCTTTATTCTTTAAGATTCGGAGAGTTCTCTTCTGAATACACTGTGATCTCAAGTGATTGCATGTTAAAAAATATTTTATGATAATGTCTTATCTTCTTATTCCATGTCTTTTAACAGTCCGTGACGTTCATAATTGGTCACACGGCTTACCTTGTTCTCCCCATCTACGAATACAACCGCAGGTTTGTGTTCTTTTGCTTCATCTGGCGTATACTGTCCGTAAGCCATGATGATAATCTTATCTCCGGTACTGACGCATCTTGCAGCAGCTCCATTTAAGCAGATCATTCCGCTTCCACGCTGTCCACTGATGGTGTACGTTTCGAAACGGCTTCCGTTGTTCACATCAACGATCTGGACCTTCTCATATTCAAGAATTCCAGCAGCCTCCAGTAATGCTTCATCCACCGTAATACTTCCTACATAATCAAGCTCTGCCTGAACGACAGTAGCGCGGTGGATCTTTCCTTTTAATAATTCAAGTGTCATCTCATATATCCTTTCCTTTTAAGGAAAGACTTCAGTTAGAAAAATTCTGGTACTGAGTCTTATTTCCTAAAAATATAAGCTCATTTTTTTGTAATATGCCGTCATGCAGATAATCGTACTTGGACGAATTTCGACAGGACGGTGTTCATTGATTCTAAATGTTCATTTATGAGACTCCAGTGATTCAGTTCTGAGTATGGTTCTGCCCTGGGCAGATACCGTCTCCGTCGCTAATTATAAAAAAATAGGGAAAAGATGTCAATTGATGTATGCAGAAAAATAATGAATATAAACCATTGGAGATTTTTTTGATGAGAGATTGAAAAAGCAATTTATCAGGGAAAATACAGAGAAGTTGCCACCTGCATGACCTGCAACTGGCAACTTTTCTTGCATATTTTGGTTATAATTATCTCTTTTTCTTTTCTTTCGCAAGAAGTGCAGCCCCAAGGGCACCTGCGTATCTGCCATGCTCCGTAGGGTCAACTGTCTGGCCTAGCTTCTGCGACAGAATCTTTGTAAAGTAGGTACTGTTACTGAGTCCGCCGGTCAGGATGACCTTATCCGGAAGATTCTTCTTCATGGCAAGCTGTGCCACTTTATTCGCAACAGAGTCCACAACTCCGGCAGCAATATCTTCCCGTTTCTGTCCTTCACCGATGTAGTTGATGACTTCAGATTCGGCAAATACGGTACATAAGGAGCTGATTGGAAGAACAGTTCCGGCATCGGCCATATCAAAGAGCTCCTGCAAGGTAACACCTAAGCGGTTTGCCATGATCTCTAAGAATTTACCGGTTCCGGCAGAACACTTATCATTCATTTGGAAATCTTGTACCATACCGCCGGATACAAGGATGATCTTCGTATCCTGTCCACCAACGTCAATAATCGCACATTCGTCGCCGGCCATCTCACGGCCGCCTCTTGCGTGGCAGGTGATCTCGGTAATCACATGATCAGCAAAATCTACAGCAACACGGCCATATCCGGTTGCAACAACTTTCGAATCGTCAGACAGTACATCGACATTGTCATTAAGTAAACGGTCCTTAATCGTCTGACAGGTCTCTTTGCTGCTCCATCCGGTTGGCAGTACGAAATGTATGTCGTGATCTCCTTTCACAACGACTTTGGATGCCGTAGATCCGATATCAATTCCAATATAATCCATAATTAAATTTCCTCACTTAATAATAGTTTTTAACAATATTTATCCCGTCTCGGGTTGATGTCCCGCTCGATGGCGGCGATTTTTAAAATCTCTATATGATTCTCGTCAATATATTTCTGGATCGTATCCAGGTCTTCTTCCCTGACAAGCAGTGAGATCCCGCAGCACTTGCTGGCTACACGTGGAGTAGGAGCTATCGTAGTCTTGATTCCGGCTTCCTTTAATATCCCATACAGACGCATCCCGTTGTCGTGATTGGGAAATAATACATAATGCTGTATCTTTTGCATGATCATTACCTCAGTATTTATTTGTTATCTAACATTTCGATAAATGCACTGATTCTTGTACGAAGCTGTCCTGCATCGCTGTCAGTGTAATCGGTCTCGATTCCAAGAACAGGGATTCCGGATTCTTTCAGAGCTTTTTCTACGAAATATCCTTCTGTATCATACAGGTTACAGAACTTCAGGTTTACATCGATAATACCATCAACCTTGTATTCTTTCGCAAGACGTAAGATATCATCAATACGGCCTTCGTTCGGTGTAAAGCATGCACAGTTGATCTTCATGTATCTTTCAGCAAGAGCCATGTACTGGTCTTCCAGAGTGGTCTTGCTTTCGTCAACAAGATTTTCAAAATATCTGGTTCCGGTACACATTTCTTCACAGACGATTGCTGCACCACTGGTCTCTACAATATTATGAAGCTTCCAGTTTGGAATTGCAAGAGGAGTACCGGTTAACATGATACGTTTGGTTCCGGCAGGGACAACGCTTACGCCGTCTTTGACTCTCTGGTCTAATTCATCACATAATTTATTCGTCATCTGTGTGAATCTTGCAGGATCGTCATAGAATGCAATCTGTGAGATCAGGAGCACATCACATCCGCTGATCGGAAGGTTCTCATTCTTACGGAGATTATAGAGACGCTCCAGGGCTTTACGCTTGTTGTTGATTAATTTAATGCTTTCGGCCAGTTTTTCGGAAGTTACTTCATTGCCGGTAAATTCTTCGACTACATTTTTAAATGTTTCGATTTCTTCCGCCCATGCTTTGATGTCTTTGGCACGTTTCATCTGTGGAAGGTCCATTACATGTAACGGTACATCTTTGGAAAGAATCTCCCATGCTTTCTTCTTACCATCGCAGGTTGTCTCCCCGATGAACATATCTGCGATACGGAAGAATGGACAGGTACGGTCAAGACGGGCACCAACGGATGCCTTGATCAGTGGACAGGTATTAGCCGGAAGAACTTTCTCTCCGCCAGGAACCCAGAACTGGGAACCACCGCACAATCCAGTTGCAATCGCATCTGCTGCAAATACGATCTCATCCGGTACATAGACACAGAATGTGCCGAATACCTTGCCGCCCTTTTTCTGATGTTCAATCAGCTCTGCCGGGCGGATACCGTGAATATCGGCAACGACCATATTATAATAATCCATAGAATCCGGACGGTTCTCCTGCGATAAAAAGACATCCCCAAATGCCTGTGGCAGTACCGCACAAAGCTGGTCGTGCAGTTCTACATCCATACCAAGTTCTTCCCACATTTTACGATAATCAGCCATATTAAAATACCTCCTTGTTGTGTTGATGTACCCGCAGGCTTTGATATAAAAAAGTCCGGGAGTACACGCTATTGATCCGATTATATCGATAAGATAACCGTAACACTTTTGGGAGGAATGGACAATGCATACCCGTGGAATTGGTTATAGATAATTCACAAGTTCAATAGAATATATCTATAAACTCTATACTGAGAACAATTCTCGTAATCCGGCTATACAGTGGTCAATCTCTTCTATGGTATTAAAATGGCTGAATGCGAACCGGACAGTCCCCTGAGGCATGGTATGCAGAGCCTGATGTGCCATCGGAGCGCAGTGAAGTCCGACTCTTGTCATGATTCCATAATCCTGTTCCAGGGCAAATGCAATCTGGGCATTGTCATATTCCGGAAAATCTAAAGATACAACAGAAAGGCGGTCCTGAAGTGTCTTCTTTCCGGCAATATGTGCCTGCGGGATTGCCTGTATATTTTCGAGAAAATGTCTTGTAAGATCCATTTTCTTCTGATGGATGGCAGGAATTCCGGTTTCTTCCAGATAGGTCAGTGCAGCATGAAGTCCGATGATACCCGGAAGATTCAGCGTGCCGCTTTCATACTTGTCCGGCAGATGCTCCGGCATCAGAAGAGAGTCGGATTGGCTTCCGGTTCCACCTGCAATCAGGGGAGTCAGATCGTGATTCAGCGCCTCGGAGACTAAAAAGCCACCAATTCCCTGAGGTCCAAGAAGTCCCTTGTGTCCGGTAAATGCAAGAAAGTCAATATTACATTTTTGCATATCAATATCGACAGAACCGGCACTCTGGGCAGTATCTACAGCAAAAAAGAGATGATGCCGCCTGCATATATCGCCGATTTCCCGGATTGGAAGGATTGTTCCGCAGACATTAGAAGCATGGAGCATGATGACTGCTTTGGTGTTGTGCCGGATCAGTTTTGTGACAGATTCCGGGTGTGTTGTGCCGTCCGTTTCGGCAGGAATCATTGTGTAATGGATGTTTTGCAAAGTAAGCTGTTCAAGTGGGCGCATTACTGCATTATGTTCCAGGCTGCTGACCAGTACATGGTCTCCGGGTTTTAACAGTCCCTTGATCAGATAGTTAAGGGAATAAGTAATCCCAGGCGTAAAGACGACGCATCTGGAATCCGGTGCATGAAAAAGCTTTGCAAGCTGCATACGGGTCAGAAGCACCTGGCTTTCCAGTTCATAGGCACCTTCGTAATTCCCCCTGTTGATATTGAAAGCACCGGACTCTAACAGTTTAGACATAGAGGAAGCAACACCCGGAGCCTTTGGCCAGGAAGTGCTGCCGTTGTCAAAATATATTTTTTGTTCCATAGAAAAACCTCCGTGATGGTGAGATATAGCCGGGGAGACTTTTGGAACATGTGTTGCGATGGACTTAAGCATAAAAAGACTCGGACGGCATATTGATATGAGTATTGTAACAGATTTTATATCAGAGTGAGACTGAAAAAAGCATAAAAAAAACAAATAGATTATATAGAAAAGAGTGATAAGATAGCACGACTTATCAATATTTCCTATTATATAAAAAATAAGATAGGTGGTATGATAGTCATATGAGAAAAATTTATCAAAATATAAAGTGTACGGAGGTATAAAAAACAATGGAATTAATTAAAAATCTTCCAGAGGTATTCGAAGAATTTGCAGAACAGCGTCAGAAATCATTTCTGGCAATGAAGGGATTAAAAGATCAGGGAGTTCCGGTTGTGGGTGCGTATTGTACATATTTCCCGGCAGAGATCGCAAGAGCAATGGGGGCAGTTACCGTCGGATTATGTTCGGTATCAGATGAGACCATTCCGGATGCAGAGAAAGATCTGCCAAAGAACTTATGTCCATTGATCAAATCAAGCTACGGATTCGCTAAGACTGACAAATGTCCATTCTTCTATTTTTCAGATGTAGTAGTTGGGGAAACTACATGCGACGGAAAGAAAAAAATGTATGAATATATGTCAGAGTTTAAGGATGTATTCGTAATGGAGCTTCCTAATACACAGAGTGAGATGGCATTGAAGTTATGGAAGAGTGAGCTGATCCGCTTCAAAGAATATCTGGAGAAGAAATTCGGTGTAGAAATCACAGACGAAGCAGTATTAGAAGCTGTAAAAGAAGAAAATAAAGTACGAAAAGCCATGAAAGATCTGTATCATGTAATGGCACTTGATCCAGCACCGATCAAAGGTGGAGATCTGTTCAAAGTATTATACGGAAGCGGATTCAAATTCGACCGTAAGGCGATTCCGGCAGAGATTGAAGCCATGAAAGAGAAGATTGAAAAAGAATATGCCGAAGGAAAGAGACTGGATAAGATGCCGCGTATCCTGATCACAGGATGTCCGATCGGCGGCGCAACTGAAAAAGTAATCCGTGCGGTAGAAGATAATGGTGGAGTTGTAGTAGCATTTGAAAACTGTAACGGAGCAAAATCATTTGACAAATTAGTAGATGAAGAGAATCCTGATGTATATGATGCACTGGCAAGACGTTATCTGAACATCGGATGCTCCGTTATGACACCAAATCCGAACAGACTGGATCTTTTGGACCGTCTGATCGACGAGTTCAAAGTAGACGGTGTCGTAGAGATGACACTTCAGGCTTGCCATACATATAATGTAGAGTCACTTGCAATCCGTAAGTTTGTGAATGAGAAGAAAGGAATTCCGTATATTAATGTGGAGACGGATTATTCACAGGCAGATATTGGGCAGTTGAATACACGAATTGCTGCGTTTATTGAGATGTTATAGGTGTTTAATGTTACTATTTCATTGTGGCCTCTCGGTCCATGAGAAAGCGCTGGTATCCTGTCTGCTGCTAGATGTCACGATGCAGAAGTT
>ERZ826242.2118-NODE-2118-length-18404-cov-12.602431_pt1 | contig 18404 bp, 24 predicted proteins | sample MGYA00519871_ERZ826242 | MGnify/ENA primary metagenome ERZ826242 (study PRJEB31778, sample SAMEA3449226) | human gut metagenome | biome: human gut; feature: human-associated habitat; material: faeces | place: United Kingdom | collected 2010/2012 ...
TGATAATTTGTAATATCGTCGTTCAAGGTTATAATCGTATTGTTTGCGATTTCCGTAAACTCTTTATTAGTACTATATAACACAGTTGGTAATAATTCATTAATTGCATTAACAATATTTGATTTATCGGTTGTATTTAGCGTTGATAAATCGCCAACATTATCGTCAACGTAATCCTCAATATTATCTTCCATCTTAATTAAATTAGCTGCACTCAAAGGCGTAGTACCTTCATATTGTGCCGGCTGTACTGTACCGTCATCTAATACTTGCGCAGGCTGTATTAAAGTACCATTCTGCCATCCAATTCTTTTCATCACTAAGCATCATTCCTTTCGTAAAATGTATTTATTGTTATTACTCCTTTTTTTGTAAAAGGATAAGAAACCAAATAATATTCATTTGTTGGTTCTACATCATAAGTTGGATTTATATAGTTATATACTCTGTATTTATAAATAACATATTTATAATTAGTTAATTGAGGATATAAATCTACAGCGGGGTATAAATTAACAAGCGGATCTAATTCTGGAGTTTGGATTATATAAGGAAGTGGGAATATGTTAACAACCGGATATAAATCAATTTGTGGATATTGAGTAAAATCAGTGGTCCCACCTAAGGTGAATTGAAACCCGTCTGTTATAGGTACTAACTCAACTGCATCACCAACTATATATTCTTCCTGCATAACATCAGGAATGGTGCCAAATCCCACACTATATATCAGCCCTGTTTTATTGTTTAAAAGTGGTGCTAAATGATAAGGGGTACCACCGCAAATTGCATCGCTCGACATCAAATCTTCGCGAATAACATCGAGGAAGCCATCTTCAGTCAAATAAATATCATAGTCACTTACATCTAAATAAGCTCCTATACTTGTGCCAGTACCAGAGCCTTTTAATCCAAAACCTAATGTATAAATTTTATGCCCATACCATTTCATTAAATCGATGTCTATATTATGCAAGTCAGAGGTCCTATAATAATAGTCTGTTTTAACATAGTTATTTGAGCTTTCTTGGCTGACGGTTCCATTTAGTTGGATATCATAGCCCTCACCATACGCAGGATTATTGAGTGATTCATCAAATTTAATAAATAATATATTTAATCTTAAATCAGCATAAGTACCGTCAGCATTATATTGCCTCAATGAATAGTAGCTAATATACCAATTTTGAATATGGTTTCTTAATTCGCACTCTTTTTTCCCATTATTTATTTTTATAAAATTATTCTTGATTATCATCAAACCACCTCGTGCTTCTCAAACAATTCTTCACCGACATAATTAACTGCAATTAAATTAATATCTTTTTGGTTATCATTCTCATAAACTTCGCCACGAAACACATCAATAAAGTTAGCTAAATAATTCTTATTTCGCAACGATATAGTCCATGTTTGATCTTCGGCGTTAACATAGTTCCAAGTTGTGTCAGTAACTATGTAATTGTTATTAATAAAGAATTCATCTAGATCAAAATAAACAGTATCGCCAATGCCAAACTCTGGCTTACAGTCAAGCTTGATTTCTAACCCATCAGTTTGGCTTAGATTTAGTTTCAAATAAGAAACAGCCAAATTTTTAAGCTCTTGCTCAGTTCTCCAAGCCTCATCTAAATCAATTATTTTTTCAATTCTTCCAGATTTAGAAACAATGCCTTTACATTTATCAATCTCAATATTATTTATAAATTTCATTTTAGTCCACTTAAGGCCACTGCAACTTGACAACTGCTTAATAGTACCCGTTATAGTGTCTTCACCCAAATATGTAAGTCCAATAACTAAATTGCTAAAAAAACTATCTGTTATTATCGAGAATAACTCCGCCGGTGTTTCCCCTGAAGTTGAAGCATTTGCCTCTTTAGAAATATTATCGAATAATAATTCACCATCTACTAATTTAATACTTGCATTAATAGTTGAATTACTGGTTTGTATTTGGAATATAAAAGGCTCATTTAAACTTTCATTCTCATAATCTTGCAAAGCATTATTTTCTATAGATTTTTGAATATTTTTAACAGTTATATCAAACGGAAATTTAAATTCTATCTTATCATTTTTAGCAAGTCTTATAGTCGTTTCATCAACAAGTGGGTTTATGTTTAAATCATCAGTTATAACACTGGGGACATACATTCTGACATTTTTAAAATTAATAACATTACAATAATCGGTGGCGTCCATCGAAGGAGTTATACTCATACTTCCAGTTGGCATATTACCTAAACTATATCTATTTTCAATATTTTTAGATGACAAATATTCTAAATCGTAGAAATAAATATTCTTATTTTCGTCAATGTACCACCAGAAATTGTATTTATTCGATAAATCATTTAAACATGTCTCGACTGTCTCGAGTAAATATCCACTCGTAACATTAGTGCTAGATACTATCATTGCTTTAATAATGAAGCCGTCATCAATAAGTGGCTGCACTATTCTCGTTAGTGCTTCCTCTAAAGAATAAGTGCCAATTAATGACGTGCTTCTTAAAGATGTCAAGGCATATGGGCTTATTATTGTCATAGTGAGTACTTTATCTTCCCAAGAATTATGCATTTCTGGGATTTTATAACTCTCTAAATAGCCAGTGAAATAGACTTTTACAATTGACGGAGATGTCCGCTTGACACTCTCATTAATCTCTACTAACTGTACCTCTTGATATTTCACTGGCAAATCGTTAATAGTATAGCCTGTAAAATCTACATTTAAATCATTAAACTTAACTTCACGACTAGAATTTTCAATAGTAAATTCATCCAATATTTTTAAATAAGTGTTACCATATTTAACAGCTATCATCTTATACCGCCTACTTTAATTGTCTTTGTCACAACTGGAGTAATAATCCTACCAACTTTATTCTTATCCAGTTCAACATTACCATCGAATGTAGCATTTATTTGAATTACACTATGGTTTGTTACAGCACTACTAACTTTAGCTTGAGCATTTATATTCCCTGTCTCTACAGCTACCGCGTGCTTCATTTTATTAACAATCTCTTTGTCCATATCATCAATTGCCTTAACTGCGGCTTTTGTATTGTCATCAACACCCTTTGCAACTCCTTCAGGAATATATTCAGACCATTCAGCAAAAACGCCCGAAGGAGAGTTTATATCTAAACGGCTGTTAAAGTGTTCAATTAATGAGTCTGCGAATTTGTTTGTTGCCTTAACAGCGTTTTTTTGCTTAGATTTGTTTTCTAGTCCCTCAGTAACGCCTTCAACTATATCTTCCGCGCTCTTTTTAGCATTGCTCTTTTTGCTTAATTTTGAAATCATATTATTAGCAAATGTTTGCATTTTTTCTTCAGCAAAAGGCTGGCCTACAGCAACTCCATCAATATATGTTTGAACAAGGCCATTACCAGCTTCTCTAAATTCAAATTGCCTTCCAGTTATTGTATTTAATTGACTTTGAATACTAGCGTTCCATTTTTCCGCAAGAATTTGATTACTATTATCTATTACCTGTCCTTGCTTATTTATGTTGTCTTGTAAAACCTGTATCTGCTGTTCCGCTGAAGTTATTTGATTATCATAAATGTCAGTGTTATATTTTTCTTTTAACGACTTTAACGTCTCCAGCACCTGTTGTTGACTCTTTAATTGAAATTGTAAATTTTTTAATTCACTATCATCAGCTTCTTTTTTCTTTTGAACATACGCATAAGTTTGGTAAACCATCTCATCATATTTACCTTGTTGAAACTTAGACATATTTTCTTCATAAGACGCAATATCGTATGCATATCTTTCATACAATTCTGTTGCAGTATCAAATTGTTCTTCGAGCGCTTTATTTTGAGTCTTTAAATTATTTATTTCAGCTGATTTATCCATCATAAGTTGCTTTTGTTCTAAAGGATCATCACCCATATTATTTATAATGTCTTGGTATTCTTGTTCTGCCTTATTTATAGCTTTTTGATTTTCAGCTAGTCTCTCTGAAACTTCCCCTAACTGTTCTTGAGCTGATGCCTGACTTTTTATTGCTTCGGTATAAGCTTCTTCTTGAGCATTTAAAATAATCATACCCTTTTTCTTTGCTATAACATCATCAAATGTAGATGTTAATTGTTGATAGTTTTCAATCGCGCCATCAACTAGACTAATTTCCAAATCCATTGCGTCACTCAATGTACTTGTGATAAATGCCGCACGATCTTCATATCCTGCTTTAACCCGTCCATTTTCGTCAGTTATAGTTTTTAATTCATTATATAAATTTTGGTAATAAGTTAATTCCGCCGCTTGTTCACCGATTTGTTTAGCAATTGTTTCTTGAAGATCAATCCTAGCATCTACTTGCTTTTGAATTTCTGCTGTTTCGGCGTGAATTGCTTTCGTTGAAGAGTTTGAATTCTCCACCAAGAATGAAATTGCAGAACTTATTAAAGATATTCCTGTAAGTACGGCACCAAATGGATTACTTTTTAAAATATTAAAGAAGTTACCAAATGTGGAAGTTAGTTTTCCAGTTCCAGTGCTTAATCCTGTAATAGACGATAATAAACCTTTAATATTTTTTGTTGTGCTTTGAAGAATATTGCCAGCTTTCCAACTGATAAATGAAATACCTATTCCCTCAACTAAAGGTAATAATTTTTTAACCAAATTAAGAATGTCAGGTATTCTTTTAGATATCTCCTTTAATGCGTCTTCAGCCATACTGCCTACATCAGAAATCATTTCCCGCATCGTCGGCAAACTGTTACTATCTAATGCTTCATCAATACTCTCAATAATGCTTTGCATACCACGAGTAGCTGCTGCTTTCGCGTTATCGAAGGTTGCACTCCAACTAGCACCAGCTTCTTTCGCCGCATCTGTTATAGATGCAAACTTATTCGTCCCCTCATTAAATGCTGTCGACAAACCTTCCATAAACTCTTGGGCTGATATTCTTCCGTACGATAAGTCGTCTTGTACCTCTGCTACACTTCTACCTACACTATCTGCATAAATCTGTACGGCTGGTATTCCGGCGTCTGTAAGACGACTTAATTGATCCATCTCAACCTTGCCTTTAGCAACCATTTGGGACAACGCATCTGTTACATTTTCAAAAGTGGCATTAGTCCCATCACCATAAAAGGCTACAGCGTCTGCCCAGGTTTTTACCTGTCTTGTTGCTTCGTCTAAATTCATACCGGAAGTTACAAATTTTTGTGCAGATTTAGAGGCAATGTCAAGCCCATAAGCTGTCCCTGTAACTGTATCTTTAATACTTCCCAAAGCTTTATCAGCTTCTTCAGCTGAACCAGTCATAGCTGTCATAACTCTTGTAAATTGATCCATCGTATCAATGCGGTTCATAGCGCTATCTATAAAGCTAGTCAAAGTATTGAATGCTGAGCTTATTAAATCAGTTATTCCTAGTGAAGCTACAATGTTTCTAATTTGCGAAAAAGCACTTGAAGTATCGCCTTTTATATTGTTTAGACCTTTTTCAAAGCCAGAAGTATCTAACTCAGTCCTATATGTAATTGAACCTGCCACCGCCATATTATCACCTCTCTATTTTTGAGAAGAAATTTTATTCAATTCATCGAATATTTTATCTCGTCTTCTTCTTTCATTAACTTGAAATTTTGTTGGCGGCAATTTATATAGCTCTTTTAATTTTAATAATTCTTTGTCATCACCGTCGTAACTTCTATATCCCATAACCTTTTTAAATTCACACTTATCTGGTAATGACTTAAATAGCGCTCTAAATTGCCACCAATGAACACGATCTTTGCTTAAATCAATTCCGCGGTCATAAAACGCACCATATATAAGCTCAGCATCATATTCATAATCATAAATTCTTTCATTATGGCCACTTTTTTCAACACCTCTAGTATCATAAGAAATTTCATCTTCTGTCCTTCCGCAGCGGTAAAACCATAAAAAACAATTTATTGCCGGTTCTAATAAGTTCTTATTTAATATCAAAAAAAAATCAGGGTAAAAACTTGTTAAAGTATTATAAATTACTTTTTTATCGTTTTTACCCTGAAAATCTTTCTCAAATTTGATAAAAATTCGATAATCTGTATTAATAAAATACTTCTCATTATTCAAATAAACAAAATGAGGCAATTTATCATACAATCTCATCTTAATATCTCCTATATCTATTATTACTATAATTTTTATTATATTGATTTGTTCTTCTAACTGCTCTGCTTTGGAAATTAATGTTTTTATTATAATTTCTTATATAATTGTCCAACTGTTTTTTTATAAACATTACTACTTTTACCCATACAAATACATCAATGTCTTTCCCTAAATCTTTTTTATATTTATCACTGATTTTTTGATAAGCATTTTCTCCTAGCAAATCATTTATAAAATCTTCTATCAATTTATAGTCTTCTTCACCATAATCACTTACTTTATTTTGAAATTCTTTAATTTTTCTTAAAAATTCTTCATTAATTTCTATGTTAAATCTAATATCAAATATATCTAACTCTAAATCATTGTTTAATTCTTCATAACCAAATTTTAATATTTTTTTATTTTCTCTATCTACCATAATTACCTCACTTTTCTATTTACATTGAAACTTTCTTCTTTTTTAATTAAGCCGCTGGTGTAAACTCTTTAGTTGCAATCGCAAATGTTCCTTCAGCAAAGTCATCAACAGCCTTAAGAGAGCCACTAATAGTAATTTGTTCACCTGGATTGCCTGTTTTTTCGGTAATAATAACCGATTGAGTTTGTTTCCTAGCTTTATAAGTGCCAGTTGTTTCAGTTTCATTCCACAATTCGACTATATAATGTACTACTTGAGCATCTTTACCAGTCTTACGATTTCTAAAGATGTCATAGAAGTGTTCAAAGACTTGATCACCTTTTACCATATCCATTGTAATAGGAAACTCATCACTAAATCCTGTTACGTTTGTTGTCTTTGTCTTTTGCTGTATGTATTGCTTTTCACTTTCGGTTGGATTTGAGCTCTCGTCTAGTTGAGTAATAACACCTCCTAAGACGATATTTGGCTCTCCATCAGTAGCGATATCAAAGTAATGAGCTTCATCATAAGTCATAATATCTTTCATTTTTAATTCTCCTTCCTTATATTAAAATAAAGCTGTAAAGAATAGATACTTATAGCACCATCTTCACTTTCTTGATAAGTTAGCGCATTAGCGCAGCTTACATTTTTTATAATTTTATTATCACCCAGCTGTGGGTAATTTTTAATTTTGTTTTGGTCAATTAGCCAGTCGCTAAAGTCATCTAACCAATCTAAATTATCTAATCGTTGCTTGTCCACTTCGCTTTCACTTTTTAAAAATAACATATATTGATATTGCCTATACCAACCTTTATCAGTCGTATACTTTAATGGTAACTCTTCGAATCCGGTACGCTGTAACGCTAAATTCTTAACATTATTAGTTAACCGTTCACTATGTATTTCTTCAACCACAGCAATGTCATTTATAGGTTTATAATCTTGCAACCATTCATTAATCTTACTATCCATTTAACCTCCTAGAATAATTTTGAACCGCTCTTAAAATCTCAGAATTTTTATCAGCTTTCATCCGTTCAAAAGGCTGTGTACCTCGCTTCCCTACACGTTTTTTAATTTTCTTTGAATAAGCCTGATATTCTGCATACGGAACATTAATTATTACATAACCTTTCCCGTAAGTGTTTGCTTCAGCAATAGAACCCTCTTGATTACCACTATCTTTTGACACATAAGCCATTAAATGTTTGCCAACTTCATTGTCTAAAAATTTTTGTGTTAAGTTTAATTTATTATTAAAATTTTTTATGAATTTATTGTTATAGCTTAGCTTCAATACACCATCTTGGGTCCTCATTGTTTGGCTACCGGGCGATTTAATATTATGTAGTCCCACTATATCGCTCCTAGCTTAATGTGTTGTAAGTCTTTCAGATCACTGTCTTTAAATATGAATTTGTCTATACTAGATACTTGATAAACGTTATCCTTGCCATATTTTGATTTTAATTCGGTTAATGGGGCTAATTTTATTTCGTCGTCAACTTTTAACGTAACGATAACATCATCTTTATTTACAAAATATATATTGTTATAACCATCAATATCAAATATACGAATTGTAGCATTATTAACATCAGTCACACCAGTCGTATCTCTATTCCTGATAGAGGTATCCCTAACACTCACCTTGCTTAAATTATACCTATCCCACGATTGATTATTCTTATGGTAAATAGTTATATCTTGTAACAACTCTTTCATAAATACCTCGTCAAATTATGTGGTAACCCATTTAATATAGATTTTTTCTCTGCATTAATTTCTAACCTCGATTTTGTTATATAATTTTTTGAAACACCGTCTATAGAGATAGAGCTTAACTGACGTTCGCTGATAGTGTTACCATTAACATTAAAAAAATCAACTAATTCGCAAGCAACAAATCTTACCTCATCGGTAATATCAACCTCTTTTAATTCCCTATTAACTGACCTGTCAATCACTCGACTAGCCTTTGGAATTAAAGAATTAAAGAGGTCATTTGATAACGCGCCTTTATATGTATTTTTATAAAATTCATAGTTGGCATAATTTATCATATAACCTCTCCTTTCATATATTATTTAGCAGTTTCAACATGGTCCATATAAATACCAGCGAGTTTATTCTCATAAGTATCAACGATACCATATTTACGGTATTTTTGCATATAACCATCACTTGATTGGTTATCTTCTGGTCGGATAATATCACTTGCAATATGTTTATCGTGTTTAATAACTGCTGATTTTTCAATAATCATAAAATTAATATTTTCACCGTCAGCAGCCTTGGCGTATCCACCCTTTAAGCTATCTTCTTGATCATCTTCATTATTTAAAGTGATTTTTGTATAAAAACGACTTTGAGGTACCTTTTCAATGCTAGCAAATTCGTCCAATACACCTTTATTAACATAATTTACAACACCTTGTGCCAGTCTTAATAATGTAGGTGTAATACGTAAATGACGACTTTCTGATGGAACTTCATCTTCGTCCATTTGGTTCATTCCAGCCCTTAAAGCATCTAAAACTTGTTCACCAGTTGTATAAGTACCATTTTTAACTGTGATACCAGTAGTACCAGCTAATGTAGCGTAGAAGAATGCGTCTCCTTCTGGGACAACTTTAGTTCTTTCGAATTCAGCTCCTAATTTACCAAATGATAACTCAATAGTCTCTTCATTGTCTTGACTATCAACAACGAATTTAATACCTCTATCATAGTTATATTTTAAAGTTTCCCACACTAAATTAACAGTCCCTGTTTTATAACCTGAATTTCTGTCATAATTTTTTAAACCTGACATGTCTAGTTTTGCAACTAAAATCTCATTGGCATTAGCGCCTCGTCTAACAGTAGAAGCATCACTATTAAATACAGTAGTAGTCGATGCTTTCTTATAAACTTCGTCTAATAAACCGATATAGTTTTTTGATAATGCAATATTATTTGCCATTTAAAATCATTCCTTCCTTTATTTTTCCTCCAGCCCCATTGCAGCTCTCAAAGCATCTGTTTTATCGGCAGAAGTGTTGTGTTCTCCACCAGTGTTACTTCTAAAGCCCGTTTCCTCCACTTTAAAAGCCCCAGGGTCAGCTTCCTTATATGATTTCAAATAATCATCAAACCCTAGCAATTTGTCATCTTCAAGTTTTAAACCTTTTTGGCTTAAATCATTAATAAAAGCTTGCTTTGCCGCCTTACTTGAAAACTCAACATCTTGCACCGCTTCTTTGATTTTGAAATCGTATGTTTGTTTAATTAATTTTTCATTTAATTCTTTTGTTTCTGCTTCATATTTTCTTTTCCAATCATCAGCAGATCTTTTGATGCTATCAATATCCATGTCCTTGTAAGATTGAATTTCTTTGTTAGCATCTTCAACTTGTTTTATAAGAGTCTCTTTTTCAGTTGTTAAAGTAGCGATCTGTTTTTCTAGTTCCTTCTGTTCGTTACTAATACTTGAGCTCTTAAGTTTCATAACACCACCAATTTGGTCGCTACTTAAGCCTAATTTTTCTAACTCTTCTCTTGTCATATATTTCCTCCTCCGTTTTTTTCCGTGGTCTCGTCCACGTGTGATCTCATATACCAGCTAGTCCTACCGTTGCTATGCCACACGAAAAAAATCGACATTGTCGACTCAAGGTGCCTTTGTAGGAGTTGCACCTACTAAAAACTACCAAGGCATATATGGTCGGAGTAATAGGATTTGAACCTATAAACCTCTAATTCCCAAAATTAGCGTTCTACCAAGTTGAACTATACTCCGAGTAAAAATAAAATATGTAAATTTGACATATTTTATTAAAAATTGTATAATTTAATTAATGAAATGATGGTCGTGGCGACTTAACGCCTAGTGTCATCATTTCTTTTTTTGTTTTCTAAGATGATTAATTCTTCACCCTTTTTTATACCTATTTTATTAACATATTTCGTATCTTCTCTATTAAATACATTATTAACTTGTTCTTTTAATGACGCCATTGACAAAGGAGAATTTGTAGCTTCAAATAGAAAATTTCTTGTTTGTTCAGATTTTTTGTAAACATTATGATAAATTACTTGATTACTACTTCCAGTTATTATTTTCATATCATAAAATTCATTGCCAATCGTTAAATCGGGTACTTTTATTGCTTCCGGATAATTTATTTTGGGGTTTAACATTACCTTTTGTTTTATTCTTTGTGATATCCAGTTTGCAAAAGCAATTTCATTAGACCTAAATTCATTTTTAACATGTTTATTATCCACGACATACTTATTGCCTTTATAATTGAAAACGCTCCCCACATCTAATTTTGACGCTTGCTTCTTCTTATTAATATTTCTAATATCTTGATTAACTTTTCTAATTTTAGAATTAATTTCTGATATTTCTTCTTTAGCATCAACTCCTGACTTTTCATAAATCCTTTTAGCACGTTGTAAATTATATTTTTCACTTTTTTTTGCTTTTGTTTTAGTAATTTTTTCATTTAAATCGGGGTCTTGCATTTTCTTTAACTCTTCTTCTGTATAAGCCGGTTCGCTTATACCTAAAATAATACCAGAATAATGATGTCGACAATTATAATCGTTTAGTTCCTCTTTTATGTCACCCCAGTAACCTACGCCATATTTTTTAGCATCTTTTCTAGTTTTAGCAAACATCCTACCTTGCCACACCTGATGGCTTGGTCTAGCTCCAACATGGGCTGTTGTTTCATAACCATTGCACCCCAATTCATCAGCTACCTTTTCATTTATTTCATTAGCTGTTTGCTGTAATCCCATTAATAGATTTCGTTTTACAGCAGTTTTTAATTGAATATTTCTACCAAGGCTATCTTTTAACGTAATACCTTTTTCTGTTAGTTCTTTAACCGCATTACGTATAGCTGTGTTATAGTCAACTCCTCCAATAGATGTTTGCATATAAGCCTTATCTACTGCATCAACATAAGCTTGCTGCGAGGCAAAAGCAAACACTCCAGTTAAGTTATCTAACGTTCCATTCGTACGTCTTATCCCAATATTTAACGTTTCTAAATTATTTTCATCCAGTTCAAATTTCAATCCTTTGTGCTCGAAAAGTGGTTTATATGACTGCATATCATCTTTAATCACTTCATTGTATTTTTTTCGAACGCTATTCCTAATATTAAGTTTTTTACTTGTTATTTCATTTAATGCTTCATTAAGTATCGCATCACTATAATCAACATTATCTTGTTTGAACAAACTAGCAACAATCAATGCAGCGATTATGATGTTCGCTTCTTCATAATATTGAACTATTTCATCTTCATCGCTAATATCCAACAACTCCGGCGATATCATTTAATCACCCCTCCAAATTTACACTTGTAATACCTTTTTCTTCGTCAATAAAAGCAAGCTCTTTTCTTGCTTGCTCTTCTGTCATATTTCTATATTTCATCAAATAACTAATCTTGGACATTAAGCCTAATTGCAATGCCTGCATATCTTCTTTTTTTGCGGTCTCACTATCAGTTAAAAAGCCATCTACGTTTTCAATTAATATATTACATTCTTCAGTTACATCTTTATGATAAACAAGTCTGCCGAGTAGCAAACCAGCTTTAATTATTCCACCAATAAATTCAATTAAATTATCACGGTATTTCTTAGCGTTTTGAACCAAATCTTGTTTATCTCCTACATACTGTGTAGCTGTCACAACAGAGCCGTTGTTAAAATTATAAAATTTTGCGCCTAAATCACATTTAAAAGATAGCAAATCTAGCCCATATTGAAGACCTTTTGTATCATCATCAACTCGCAAATCAGGGTTATACTCTTTGACCAAAGGATCATCATTGAATTGAGCCATTTCATCGCCATAAGTGGCCCATTGTTGCTTGGTAACATCATCAGGATATATTGGTCTATCTTCGAACTTATCTTCACCATTCTCATCTTGCCCTACTTTTACGGGTTTAGTTCCAACAATTTTTTTATTATAAAAAACTTTTTTTCCGCCTAGATAAAAGTCCATAACCAGATTATGATACATTATGTCCACACTTTTTAATTGGTCCAAAGCATTACCATACGAACTAAAACCTAATCCCATATTATCGTCTATCGGATTGTTTTTAGGAGGCATTAACAGACTAAATAGTGGGACATTCGAATCAGTTTTGTATTCTTTTAACACTGCGTCATTTTTCACTTCTTGACCTGTTTCACGGTCAATATATACATTGGTTATATGATATCCATCTTCTTTTTTTCGGTGAATTTCAATGTAATAAACTCTTTTTTTACCAATCATAGTTTTGCTGGCAAATGCTACATCTACTATCTTTCCGTGTTCAATACGAAGCGGAGCTATTTGTTTTGCGCTTACTAATATAAGCTCATTTGTAGTTTTATCATCTGCCATCAATATTCCTTTTTTTAATATTCCATTTTTAACTCTAATAATAGCACCACAGGTACCACTCCAGCTCGCAGTCTCTACTGCTTTAGGTATTTCAACCGACAATCTAAAATCACTTATTAGCTCATTAACATAAGATTTATTTTTATCTGCAGAAGTATTTATATTATCTCTATCGCTCCAAATGTTAGAAGCCCAATCTTCTGCAATTTTTTTTGCCATGCCTAAAGTATACATTTTTCTATCAGCGCCAAAATTGTCTTTGTACTTATGAAACTCAACATCATTCTTCCACCACTCTTCCCACAGCTTGACGTAGGAATAATAACTTTGATGTAAATTAGTATAGCCTAGTTTTGATAAATAATCTAATATTACATTATTCATTGTCTACCTCCTTAACAGTTGATTAAAATAAGCAGAAAAACTATAGACCAAAGCGTCTAAACTGTCTATATCAGACGTTCCATCGTCTTGCCAAACATCGGGCGTTTTTTCATCATAAACAGCCGTTTGTAGTGCTTCGATAACTACTTCCGTTTTATTTCGTAAAAATTTAATCTTATCTGTGTTCAATAAGATACTTAATCCTTTTATTCTGTCTGTCAATTTATTTTTAACACTGTTTTTAACCACTTCCCCAACAGGTATCATAAGTCCTGATTTTCTTAAATTGGCATTTAACGTATTTATTATCGTCTGCTCAGCGCAGTCAGCAAATATTATGTCTACTTTGCCATGCTCGAAAATTATCTCTTGTATGAATTCTATCAACGCATTTGAAATATCATAAATATTTGTACCTTTCGCATTTATTTTTATACTTTTTAATACTTCAATTTTTGAAAAATCTCTTTGAATTTTACTTGCCACAAAAGCATGTGGAGATTTGTTACCCCCAAAGTCGATGCCTATTGATATTAGGCCTGTATTGTTAGCTTTATCAATTAAATATCTCTCTTTGTCATTGGCTATTTGTTGAAATATAATTCCCTCTGCATTACACCATTGTCCCAGAATTAGTCTGTTGTAATAAACAGTTCCTTGATATTCGTTACATAAATTTTTAACAAAGTCTTCACTTAAAAACGGATTGTCAAAAATTGTATAATGCTGAATATATATATCCAGGCCCTTTTCTTCCTTCTTATCCAAAAAGTCCTTTTTTAGCCAATGATTTTTGTTCTCTGGATTTAAAGCGCCGTCAAAGCAAGAATACGCTTTATCTAGCGAAGCCAAAACCATCATAAATACCTCGACGTTCCATCTTGCAATTTCATCGCCATATAAATACTTAATAGATGTACCTTGTATCTTCGACACTTGGCTTACCTTTTCGGCGCCTAGGCAATAAACTTCTTGCTCGAACAAAATGGATATATTTTGCGAATTGATCATAGATACTCTATTACTGCCATATATTTCCCTTAAAGGCTGTAGAACGTTCCTTTCGATAGTTCCTTTACTGACCCCTAAAATAACATTTAATCCTTCTTTGTTTTTTCTTTCAAGAAGCCTTTTTGGAATTGTATACAAAATATCAAGATACGTCTTTCCACACCTTCTAGCGCCAATTTTTAAATTAATTCGATGATGCGCTTCTCTGATAAACTCTTTTTGCTTTTCACTAATCATCGCTAGCTTCACTTTCTATTTTCAATAACAATTCCTCAACCTTCGAATTATCGTCAGGGATGTCGTCCTTTTTGTTCCAAATTTCAGGTTTCCTATTTTTTAACCAAAATATTTGTGCAGTTGTATCTGGCGCCATCTGCTTAACAACAATCTTATCCACTTTTCCGTTCCTATATGTGGTTTCTTTATATTCATAGCCTAATGCTTTTTTTAGCAAAGCATTTTCTACTTGAGTATCAACAATAGTTTTACCGCTTTTTAGGGCCTCCGAAAATTCTGGATATTTCTTCTTCCACTCATAAAAAGTAGAAGTGGCAACTCCCATATTATGAGCGATTTGCTCGTCAATAAGACCTTGCCCCGCCCATTTTTCAACTCGTGATAGTTTATCTGCTTGTAACCATTCAGCCGCTTTAGCCATTACACATCACTCATTTTTCGTTTTTGTTTTTTTTAGACTCTTTGTATATTTCAGCTTTACCGTTTGCAATTAATTCGTTCGCCCTCTCTTGAGTAGTCTCATAAATATCCCCAATATTTCTAATTTGGTAACCATCATTTTTATCACTAAATTTCTCTTTCACTTTTACTCTGACCATATATATCAACTCGCTTTCTTTTACAATAAAAAACTACACAAAAAAACCGCGCAAACGGTTTTTGACTATTAAAAACTTCAACAAATAACTTGTCATTATAGCACCTGCAATTATACTTGTCAATAATTTGTTGACGCAAAATCACAAATACTGAATAATAAACTTAAAGTATGGGACATCTAGGTCTTCAGTTATTCCCCTGCTTGGAAGACTCCACGCTACACGCTAGTTGACATTCATAATTTTCAATAAGTTAATTACTCTTATCTCCTAGTATGTTTCGATTGTAGTCAGCAATCTCATCAGGCGTGTAGCAGGGCTAGATGTTTCAGTGTCAATGTCCCTGTGAAACCCACGCTTTAAATTTAATATTCAGTACGCCATTTAAAATTAGACAATTATATTAATTATAAACAATGCCCTTTGATAAATAGATAAATGCTAGTCCTCCTAATAATTTGTTATACACATATATTTTTCATTCAATAGAGAATAAAAGTCCTGATAAGGAGCTACCTTACTTCCTCTTTTACCCAGCTCTCGCCTAAATCTATGAGAGATTGATACTCCCAACTTTCACACACAGTAGGAAAATTTTATTGATATTCGCTTAATCAACGCATTATTTTACCTTTAATTGAATGTCGATTTGTGCTACTTGTACTGGTTTCTAATCTTATACATACATCTCTGTACTTCAACGACACAAACACCTTGCTTTAGCATTACACCTCTGTCTTTATGTTGCTATACATAATAACTTCATTGCCCTACACGCTCAACTTGAGTTGTCGAATTGCGGTGCCGATTAGTCCCATAATTTATATACTCATATAACAAACCACTAATAACCTTTTTTGCAAATTTCTGCTCTCGCTTACCTCATTACTGATTAAAGCAACACCATGCACTAAACGTATCCGTATAGCTAGAGTGAATTAGGATATTATCCATACTACATTGTATTGTAGTCTTTCATATGGTTCATTTATCTACTTGTCAAAGAGCATTAGTACTTTATAAGCACTGTACCAATTAATAAGCTACCAATGCACACGTAACTTAATCATGTTCGAGCGTATTTAATAATAGTCCCTTGCCCTATTAACTTATTAATCAGTACACTACCTACAAGAGATAGTGCGAGATTTCAAATGACTGCAGTTAGTGCCATTAATTAGCACCTTGGAAAGATACTGCATACGTTAAATCTCAAATCACTTAAGATTAAAGAGTATTGATTTAATATTTTCCATAACTGATGTACACTCGTCATAAATAATATCTCTCCAAGCTACTAACCAGTAGCTTTTTTAAAGAATAAAAAGGGGCTGTCCTCAGCATGAGAACTTTGATGAAACTTTATAATTGTTCCATCTTACCATATTTTATCACTTGACCGGGACATAAGGGGGACATCTATTTATTTTTTTCTATTTTTTTACAAACTCTATTAATATGACGTTTACTAAGTCCCCATTTAAGCTCTAGCTGTGCGTTAGTTAAATGAAAATACTTCTTGTCGAAATAAATTTTTAAATCGCGATTATCTATTTGCTTATATATTTCCCTTAGTTTATTAATACTTTTGTCTAAACTAGATGTCATCTCGGCTAATAATAACAAACTATCCTCTCTTAAATGTATTTTAGAACTGCCATCTACTCTCATGTCGGAAAAAGAACTTGTACACTTTTCTAACTTTGTTCTAAGCATTTCGGCTTTTTCATAAGTAGCACCGTTCATCTCATCTATTATCTTATCGGCCTCTTTAATCTCAGGTATCATATAATGCCCCCTATTCCATGATATATTCTTTTTTAATTAGATTACGTTTAATGAGGGTTTCCATCTTTTCTCGATTAACCCAGCTATACTTATAAAATGGATTGTCTTTTATTTTGCAACGTGGTGTATAAAATTTACAATCCTTGCATTCCTTTTTAGTCAACGCATGGCAAGTACCATCTTTGCGGATCGCAAAGCAATCATAATTGTTTGTCTTCATCTTTTGACTCCTTGCTTATATCAACTTTTGTTTTAAATTTACTTTCAGTCTCAGTATACAAAAATGTCTTCTTGTCTTCGTCAACTAAATAAACCTTATAAACTGTAAAAATTGGATACTCTTGATATACTTCTCTTACTCTCTGTTTATCCATTTAGCTTAATACCCTTCTCTTTTGCTAATTCATAAAGCGAATTAATTCTCTGCTCCCTTTTCGATTGCTTGCTTAAATCTGGTTTAAATCCTTTAGTTACTGTTAATTTACAAGGATACGCGTTAGACATTGTTTTATATTGTTTTAATTTATTCTCAAACCACGCTTTACTAAACTTTTTAAATTTCATCTAGCACCTCTAATGCTCTTGCTTTCGAATTATAAATTGCTATTGGCCCCTGATGGTCTTCTTTTAATTCTTGAAGTTTGTCATAAACACTTTGATATACTGCTTGTGTGTTCCCCATATCGCGACAGATTTCAAAACTCTTTTCGTCAAGCCACTTTTCTAAATTTTTTAAAACTTTTCTTTGTTTTTCTGATTTAGTTTTCCACTTTTTTCTTTTTTCTAATACTTTTATTAAGCCTTTATTCGTTGCCTTGAATTTTTCTTTTAATAATAAATTTTCATGCTGCAACTTTTTTAATTCTTTTCCCACATCAATTTTTTCTGTTTTATAAATAAAGGCTTCTCTGCCATCAGTAAATTTTAAATATACTTTTTCATCCATCATTAATATCCCTCCAATACTCATCACAACTACTATCTTCCTTAAGTTCTTCAAACGGCATATTTGAACAGCGGTGCTTGTCCACATAATCAAACGTTTTAATTGTTAAAATTAATAGCAAGTAAATAACAATGAAGGCTATTACTATTCCTAGTATTGTTGACAATCTTTTGGATTTAAAACAATGCTTCAATTTATTCATTACTTTCACCTTTTAAAATTTCTAATAAATCTTGTTTCACATTAACTATTCCTTTTCCGGGAACAAGTTCCGTAACCGAAACACGGTTATTTTCAACGTATGCAATTGCTTTATCTATTCTTGATTTTAGTTCTTGGTTTTCTTTTTTAAAATAACACAATGGACAATATATCTTGCCTTCAAAACCTTGTGCGTGAAAGTTATCAAATCCTTGCCCACATATGTCACACTTCCATTTACTCATATAACACCTCTTAATCTACCTTTCTGTAAAAATGC
>ERZ826242.2152-NODE-2152-length-18146-cov-6.001271_pt1 | contig 18146 bp, 17 predicted proteins | sample MGYA00519871_ERZ826242 | MGnify/ENA primary metagenome ERZ826242 (study PRJEB31778, sample SAMEA3449226) | human gut metagenome | biome: human gut; feature: human-associated habitat; material: faeces | place: United Kingdom | collected 2010/2012 ...
TTTAATATATAGCAAGAGATATAATAATTATAAGAAAAGTGCCAAAAATATGACGCACGAGAATCGATTTTAAGGCGTTTTTATTTTTTGGACATATAGTTTTGTTGTCTGTAAAAATAGGCAAAATACTAAAATATAAGGTTTTTAGAAAATTTAAAGAAAAAATAAAAATCTTATAATTTTTTTGAATAAAAAAACTGGTTACAATAATGAAAAAAATCCAACCAAAATAATGAGGCTTCAGAATCAGTTTTAAGGGGATTTTATAAGAAAGTAATATAGTTTTATTAGTCTAAATAAAAGAGTATAAAAGCTCTATATAAGGCTAATAGCAAGGATTACAAGAAATAGCCATGTATGTGGTTATATATTTTTGCCCCTATACCCAATTGCGCAAAACTTTGATTTTGTGCAATTGGAGATGGGAGATTCCAAGAGGAGAAGCTCCTGTTTTTTCTCCTCCTCTCTATTTTCTAATGAAAAAAATATTTCAATTTAGATTTTCTTCCATAGCATTTTATTGTCTTTAAATTCGTATACAATTTTGTTTTCTTCATATAAATATGATAAATAAGATTTTATTGTACTCCCTATTAGAACGTATTGATTTGCATTCATAATTAATTGGTATCGATCAAATATATTTTTTAGAATCTCTTCAAAAGTTATTTCTCTTTTACAAATTTCAAGAATTATATTTATAATTTCTTCTACTTTATTTTTGTTTAATTCTATTAAAGAGTGTATATTGTTTGTTGCTTTACAATGGGATGGAATATATAAATTTGCTCCTACCCTCTCAAGTTTTTCTAATGTATTTAAAAATTCTCTTACATCTAATAAATAAAATATATGATATTTTTCTATTGTTTCTTGACTAATGATAGAATCTGCTAAAAAACAAATATTATCCGAAGTTTTTATTCCTATCATATCAAAGAAATGACCTTTTAATTCAATATATTCTAATCCTTCAGGAAGATTATTTTCTATTTCATTTACTTTAGATCCCTTTGCTAATAAAAATTTATTTTGAATATCTTTAAAAGGAAATCCACCATATAAAAAAGACGGTTCTAAAATTGGAGATTCTGTAAAACCTTTCTCTATTCCATGAGCAAAAATCTTACAATTTGTTCTATCTTGAATTAACTTATTTCCACCAATATGATCTGCATGAGAATGTGTTGTAATAATTCCTTTTACTTTCCAACCATTACTTTCTAGTATTTTTAATATTTTTTTACCAGCATCTTTATCATTTCCAGTATCTATTAAAAAAACATTTTCTTGATCTATTTTATAGATTCCAATATTAGTAGAATTTTTTATATAATAGGTTTGATCTCCTACTTGAATTAATTCCATATTCTCTCCTATATTATTAAAATAAACTTATTTAAAATAAAAAACTATTTTAGTGGAGCTAACAATACTCTTCCTGTTCCACGATATACGTTTACTAAACCTTCAGAACTGACAGCAGATCCAATTAAAGAACGAGTTGATTTCTCCACAGTAAAATTTAAAGTATCTGACCAAGCAATAGCAAAGTTTCCATCTACTTTTAAAACATCATTATCTAACCAAATTTCTACCAACTCTTCTCTTGGAACAGGGCTTTCTAATGCAACGATTCCTTGTCCAGATAGTCTTAAATTGAATAATCCTTCATTTCCCAGTACTGCAGAAGATAAATTACTTCTCATAACGATATCTTGTTTTAATTGAGAATCGCAAGCAAGGAATAAGCCATCATCTAAAACAATCCCACCATTCCATTCAGAAACATCTTCTAATAAAAGATGTTTGTATGTTGGTTCTAACATTAAAGTTCCATTTCCTCTATATTTTGGTTTTACTGCACCTTCTTTTGTTACAGAACCCTTAATTGCCTTTCCTAAGAAATCTCCAACTCCCTTTACATCTGCAACAGATTCTACATTTCCAACAGACCAATGCATTGCTCCAGCACTCACAGTACATTCTGTATTGTTTAATTCAATCATTACTTGTCTTTTTCTTACATTCATCCTACTAGCATAATATGCTGTTACACATGTTTCTGGCGTAACACTTAAATCTGCCATATATTCAATTACACTAAAATTTCCTTTTTTTACAGCTACTCTTACATCATCATTATCTGTTAAATTGTTAATTTGATACATCTTTTTTCCTCCTATCCTTATTTTATAATTGTACTATATTATAAGAAATTGTGTATGTCAATAATATAAATCCTTATATAAAAATTTATTGCTGAATAATAAGAAAAAAAGAAAAGAAGGAGTCTTTGTAAGCACTCCTTCTTTTCTTAAGAAACTTTACCATAATTTCTTGATAAGGATTAGAAATATTTGTTGATTAGCCATATTGACATTACTGAAACAATAGAAACCTTATATCGAGAAATCTCATACTGATTCTTAAAATCTAAAAACTCTCTGTTGCTAGCAATTCTGGAGGAAAAACTAAAAAAATTTGGTAAATATTTCGGTGGCTCATTTGTATCACTCATCTTTAAATAAGTAAAAAATGAATCCAATATACAAATTTCGTTATTAATTGCATATGCCCAAAGTCCTAAATACTTTTTTCCAAATTCAGCAATTTGTGCTTGAGTAACCTTACTCTCTCTTTCAAATACTGCATACATTGAAAGTAAAATTTGAAAATATCGTTCTTTATTAAAGATATCTTGAGAAAGTCTCGCACATTCCTCTAACTCTTTTTCATAATAAGCTAGAAATTTATCGACCTTTAAACTATAGACTTCCTCTTTTGCTGTTAATCGATATTCTTTTTGTTCTATAGGCACTTCCTCTCTCCAAATCTCTTTTACAGCTTCGACAAGATGGGTTATTTTTACCTCGTTTTGGCTTGCTCTTTTTACTAATTCCCGAATCAATACCTCCATTTCCTTATCTTTTAAAATGATATTATTTGTTGTTTTTGATTTATCCTGTCTTTTTTTCATACTGAATCCTCCATATCATTTAAATAAAATACAACATATAATAGTATATTATACAATATTTTACATAAAAAGTAAAGATAGTGAATTTCTTGCATAATTTCTAATTAAAAAGGAAAGAAAGAAAGTCCATAAAGACAATCTTCCCTTCCTCTTTCAATTGTGGTTAACCAAACAGTTCGGTATACATCATAAGCTTTTGAATCTTATCTATCTGCATCATTCCTGTTCGGGCATCTCCGTAAAACAGAGGTTCTCTTCCTGGTGGTGCAGAAATCTCATTACAGATTTCAATTAATTGTATACACATATTCCGTCCACATGGTTTTACCTTTCCGTCTTCTGTGAAGACCTTGTAGTAGTGATTACAAAATTCTTGTTTTGTCATACTCTTTTCCTCCATAACTGACAAAAAGAAACTAATTAATAACTACACCTTTATGTTATCATAAATGATAACATAAAGAAATAAAAAATACTAAATTTACTTCTTTTTTATTACATAAACTTATTTTTATTTGTAATTTTTTAGATAGTAATCCATTTTCTCGATAAATTCTTGGTTATTTTTTGTAGCTACCATTTGTGTAATTAACTGTTCAGTTACATCTGCTACCGGAATATTATTCATCGCCTTTCTTAAAGCGTATACTGTTTCTTGTTCTTTTTGGGTTAATAATAAATCTTCTCTTCTTGTTCCAGATTTATTAATATCAATTGCAGGAAAGATTCTTTTTTCTGATAATTTACGATCTAAATGAACTTCCATATTTCCAGTTCCTTTAAATTCTTCGAAAATAACATCATCCATTCTACTTCCTGTTTCGATAAGTGCAGAAGCTAAAATAGTTAGACTTCCACCATTTTCTATGTTTCTAGCTGCACCAAAAAATTTTTTTGGTTTATGAAGAGCACTTGGATCTAAACCTCCAGATAAAGTTCTACCAGAAGATGGAATTACTAAATTGTAAGCTCTTGCCAGTCTTGTAATACTGTCTAATAGGATAACAACATCTTTTCCTTGTTCAACTAATCTCTTTGATCTTTCTAAAACCATTTCAGCAACTTTAACGTGGTGTTCTGGTAATTCATCAAAAGTAGAATAAATAACATCTCCTTGGATAGATCTTCGCATATCGGTTACTTCTTCTGGTCTTTCATCAATTAATAATACGATTAATTCTACCTCTGGATTATTCGTTGTAATACTATTTGCAATCTTTTTGATTAATGTTGTTTTTCCTACTTTTGGAGGAGCAACAATCATACCTCTCTGCCCTTTTCCAATTGGGCTAATTAAATCGATAATTCTCATTGCATATTCATTTGGTTTTGTTTCTAAATGCATTCTTTCATTTGGATATACTGGAATTAAATCATCAAATTTTTTTCTTTTATATGCATTTTCTGGATGTTCTCCATTTACTTCTCCAACAAAGATAAGAGAAGGGAACTTTTCACCTTCTTTTGCTTTTCTAGAAATTCCTTTAATTCGATCTCCAGTATCTAGCTTAAATCTTCTTATTTGTACAGGAGAAATATAAACATCATTTGGAGTTGATAAGTAATTTTCTCCTCTTAAAAAACCATATCCATCCGGCAAAACTTCCAAAATTCCTTCTGCCATTTTATCATCTTCATTTGTTAATTTGTAGTTCAAATTATCTTCGCTTATTAATTCTTCTTCCGTTGATTCTGGTTCTGGCTTGTCCTCTTCTTTTGATGGCAATATTCCATCATTTAGTAAAATAATTAATTCCTCCTTTTTATATTTAGAAAAATTTTTAATTCCTTTATTTTTTGCTAGCTCTCTTAATTCTGCTAAAGTAAATTGTTCTAAATCCATAAGTGATCCTCCTAATTTTTATATTTAATTTTTAATTATATTCATTTTTTTGGAAATTTTTTAGAATCATAAAATTTTTGAATAAAATAATATAGAATAAATCCTTAAATAGGAAATTTAAGGATTTATTTATTAACATCAACATAAACACGTTCATTTGGTAAATACATATTTAATTTTTCTCTTGCAACTTCTTCAATATATTCTGGAGAATTTACATTTTCCTTTATTTTTGCAAGTTCTTCCCTCTCTTCTTGCTTTTCTTGAATTTGTTCTGTAATATATTCCTGCTCTCTTGCATAAGAATTTAAATCTTTTTGTTGACTAATTAGAATACTAATTATATATAAACTTATTCCTATTATTAATGTAAATTTAATTAAACTTTTTAATTTATTTTTTTTCATATGTAATAATCTCTCCAGTATTTATAATCTAAAAATTTACTAACTATATAATAATTCTACATAAAAATAAAAAATCCTTCTTTTCTTTTTTATTTTATGTTTGTTTTTTTGCTTTTTTTGTTGTAAAAAAAGTTTTTTCTATTTTTTTTATCAATTTTGCAATGCTCTTTTTTACATTAACAAAAATAAAATGAATTGGATTAAAAAACAATTTCTTTATTGGATAAAATATGATGTGCGCAATTTTCATTATTAGTTTTTTTATACTATTTAAAATTGTGACAAAAATTTTAATAACAATTTTACTTAAAGTAAGCATATATCCAATAACTCCGATTAAAATTGCTACTAATATGTAAAATCGAATTTCTCCAGAATTAAATTTAAAAATACTATATAAAATTAAAAGTCCTGTTAATATCCAAAAGCAGATATCTTCAATATATGTCACAAAATCAGAAGTTTTAAAGCTTTTTCTCAAAATTCGGAAAAGGTCAAAGAGAAATCCAATCAAGAAACCATTAATAATAAAAATAAAAAATATATATGCTTGCTCTGCTGAATTTACTTCCAAGGAAATCACCTATCTTTACTTAAATATTTTACTTAAAAGTCCACTTGATTTTCTTTCATTTGATTCTTCACTATAATTTAAATTACTGATCTCCCCTTCTACAATTACCTCTGATGTATCGATACTTAATTTATTAATTCTTAAATTTTCACCTTTTACAGTTAAAAGACCTAATTCTGTTTCTACTATCACAATTTGATCATCAAAACTAAGTACATCCACTACTCCTGATATACTAAGTTTATTTCGATTTTCCAAAACCAAATTTTGAATAATATTTGTTGATAAACTATTTTTTCTTTCTTCTACTGTCATGATACCTATCCTCCTTGCTTTTCCCCTAAAATATATATATTCTAACCTTGTACTTTTTAGAACTAAATAAAACAATCTTATTAGAAAAGTATTCTAATAAGATTGTTTTATAGTCTAATATATTAATAATAAAATCTTATTTTTATCTTTATTGTCATTAGATTTTATCCAATTAATTTATTGTGTAATTGTTCTAAAATATCAATTGGCAATTTTTCTTTAAACATAATAGAAATTTTAGATTCATTTAATTCGATATCCAAAATTTCAAGATGATTTAATTCAATAATCTTTATTGTATTTTCTAAAATTTCTTCGTGATTCATAATTCCATGACCAATAATAGAAATTTTAGTAATATGATGATAAGTGCAATCTAACATATTTAAACTACTATCTAATAAACTCTCAAATTTGTTAAGTAAAGCTGCTTTTATTGTAAATGTTAAATCTAAATGATAATTACTATGGTTTATTAAATTGCTTACAAAAATTTTGTTTTCTAATAACGTATGATAAATACGATAAAATAATGAAATAGAGTATTCTTTTTGTTTTGCATGAATATATATGATATCGTCATTTTTTACGATGCTTTTTACTTTTGTATCTTCTATTTTATCATTTACGATTGTTCCTGGTTTATTATTAAAAGTTGATTTTGTGACAATTGGAATATTAAATTTTTGACCTATTTCTACACAACGATTGTGTAAAACTTTTGCTCCTTCATCTGCAATATCTAACATTTCGTCATAAGATACAGTTTCTAATTTTTTAGCAGATCCTACTTTGTTTGGATCTGTTGTATATACTCCATCTACGTCTGAAAAAATATAACAATTTTTAGCGTTTAAAGCTGCCGCAATTGCAACTGCTGTTGTATCAGATCCTCCTCTTCCCAAAGTAGTAATATCGAAATTGCTATTTATTCCTTGAAAACCAGCAACAATTACGATTTTTCTTTTTTCCAATTCCTTTTGTATTCTAGTAGTATCAATATTTTCAATAATAGCATTTTGATTTGTACAATTCGTGTAAATTCCTGCTTGCCATCCAGTAAGAGAAACTGCAGGATAACCTAGTTTTTTTAGTAGGATACTTAACTTTGAAATTGTAATTTGCTCTCCTGTACTTAATAATACATCTAATTCCCTATCATCTGGAACTGGATTTAGAGAATGTGCTTCTCCTAATAATCGATCTGTTGTTTTTCCTTGGGCGGAAACAACTACCACCACATTATTTGTTTCATATAAATGAATAATTTTGTCAGCTACTACATTTAATTTGATGTCATCTGCAACTGAACTTCCTCCAAATTTTAATACGACTGTGTCCATTCCTTCGGCACCTTCTTTTTTTCTTGTAGAAATTGCATCTAATTATAAATACAATTATATTATTATATTATGCTTGGTCATAATATATGTGTATTATATTATATGTACATTAAAATTACCATACATTCGTCATTATTTTTATGCAAAAAAAAGCGATACAACAGATATGTTGTATCGTTTACTTTCTTATCTATAATTTGGACAATTATGTGTATCATAATATGGATCTCCATAATCTTTGCATTTATGTCTATTGTCACAATTATCGCAAGATTGTACCATGTAAATACACCTCCTACATCTTAATATCTATATTATAGCATTTAAGTTTTTTTCTGTCAATTATTACTAAAAATATGTTTTTACAATATAATTACTTGCACTTTTTGTGTATTTCTTCTATTAACTAAATTAATTTTCCTTTTTTTGGAACCATTTTAAATAACTTTGTATAAAACCATTAAGATCTCCATTCATTACTTGATCTACATTTCCAACCTCATATCCTGTTCGATGATCTTTTACTAAAGTATATGGACAAAAAACATAAGAACGAATTTGGCTTCCCCATGCAATTTCTTTTTGAATCCCTTTTAAATCTTCTATCTTCTCTTTATTTTCTTTTTCTTTTAAATCTAGTAATTTTGATTTCAACATTTTTAAAGCTGTTTCTTTGTTCATTGTTTGAGAACGCTCTGACTGACAGGAAACTACAATATTGGTTGGTAGATGTGTAATACGAACAGCAGAATCCGTTTTATTAATATGTTGCCCACCTGCTCCGGAAGCTCGGTATGTATCAATTCTTAAATCTTCTGAGTTGATTTGTATGTCTACATCTTCTGCTATTTCTGGTAATACTTCCATAGAAGCAAATGAAGTATGCCTTCTTCCTCCACTATCAAAAGGAGAAATTCTAACTAAACGATGAACTCCCATTTCCCCTTTTAAATATCCATATGCATAAGGTCCTTCTACTAAGGCAGTTACACTTTTAATTCCTGCCTCTTCCCCTTCCAGATAATCTAATTCTTTTACTTGATATCCGTTTTGATTTGCCCATCTTGTATACATTCGATATAGCATCTGAACCCAGTCTTGAGATTCTGTGCCACCTGCTCCTGGGTGTAATGTAATAATAGCATTTAACTTATCATGACTTCCAGATAATAATGTTTGGATTTCTAAATTTTCTATTTCTTTTTCTGCTAATTTTGTTTCTTCTAACAATTCTTTGGCTAAGTCTGAATCAATCTCTGCTATTAATAATTCATTCATATCAAGTAATTCTTTTAATTTTTTTTGTAAATTTATATACGATTGAATTTTATTTTTTAATGAAGTTATATTTTGTAAAATAATTCCAGATTTTTTACCATCATTCCAAAAACCTGACTTTAATGTTTGTTCTTCCAAACTGTTTAATTCAGTTTGCATAGCCGTTACATCAAAGTGAATCACCAATTTCTTTTAATTTTTGATTTAACTTATTTAATTGTTCCAAGTTTTCCTCTAGTTCTAACAAAATATCACTCTCCTATTTACATTTTAATGTCACTAGTATAACATATGCTTTTATTTTTTTACAAGTGTAGAATTGAACTTAGAGTGAGTCATACTAGTAATATAATTACTTTTACGATAAGTTTTGTAGTTTTGCTTTCATAATATAAAATTAAAAGATCAGATTTTTTAATCTGACCTTTGTAAATACATAAAAATTGGATTTACAATCTTATCTGTTATTATTTTTTATAAATTTACAATATTTGACTTAATTTTGGTCCATATTCTATTGGTTTCTTGAAATTCTTTATAATGTTTTTGAACATTTTCATCATATGTATTTAATATTTCTAATAAACTCTCGAAAGATTGGTCTTTAAAAATTTCATTCATTACTGGTATACTTACTTGCAAATTTTCTCTAATTTTATTGATTTCAAATTTATATTCTTTCTTATTTCTAATATATAGCAACAAAGGTTTATATTTTAGCCAACCAACAGAGGCTTTATAAAATCTTGATGCTACATTTTCATCTTTTGGTTCTATTTTTCTTAATTTCTTAGGAAATTTTCCGGACATAATACTTGTAAATTTTAAAAATCCATCATGAAAATGATATACAGGAGTTTTTATTACTTTACAATTATCCAACATCATTGAGAAAAACGTATCTTCTCCCCTGGCTCCTGGTGGATTATAAAATGCTGGTATATTTTCTATTCGCTTTAAATTAAGACATAATGTTGATCCTGCTACCCATTTACTTCCTTTTTCTAGTCCTATTTCATATTTCCCTTCTCCTCTTGCTATATCAGGATCTGCATAAGTAACGCCATTGTTTTTTTGCATAATTCTTTTTATGTTGTCCCACTCCACTAATTCGTTACTAATTGCTTCTATATAGCTTTTAAATATCTTTTCTTCAATCTCTTCATTTAATTCCATATATGGTATTGGAGAAATGTATCCGCAATGATAACCAACTGAAACATCTGCAGCCTTTATGTTTTCTAAATGTTTGATGATATTATCTTGTGGAATCCACTGGATTTGTCCGTTTTCTTCCTTTACACACGCTACTGGATATTCATCATCATCCCAAAATAACAAATAATCCATTCTTCTTTTTAATGCGTAATACATTAAAGTATTTCGTCCTTTACTATGTCCATATCCTAATATAAATTCTGCCTCTTTTGTAGTAAATCCATATCTTCCTTTTAATATCTTTTTATCTTCTTCAATATTTTCTGGAGTTATATATTTTATATTAATATCTTTATAAACTTCAGGATGTATTATGTAAAATTCCTCTTTTCCCGTTTGTTGGTAATTGATATCATATAAAATAAATATTGTAACATTAACATTTTCGTTATATCTTTTTGCTTGTTCTACTATAGTTCTATAATATTTATTTATAATTTGACATGCATTTGGTCTACCTGTTACAAAACCAATTCCTAATTCTATTTTTTTGGCATTTTTCATATTTCCTCCCATTAGATGTGTAAGTATACATTTCCAATTTTTTTATACCATACATAATTATATCATTATCTTTTTATAAAGTAAATTGTTTTTTCTCTTTCTAAACGAAAAAAATATTGTATTTTGCCTTTATTTATCGAATACAATATTTTTTTGTCTTAAAATCTTTATTTTTTATTCTTTTACATGTTTTTTCGCTTTATATATTATCATTTTGCTTTTAGAGTTCTCTGGAAATCCATAATTCTCTCCCGACAGACTCTATTAATAATTGTAATTTTGTGTTATAATTTATATTAAACTTATATAAGGAGGAAATTAAAGATATGAAAAGAATTCGGCAACTGAAGAATCTTTGTGGTATTGATGTTGGGTGTACCAACATTAAAATGGTAGCTGTAATAGGGGAATCTTCTTTTGAAAAATCAATTCCATCTGGGGATAATTTTTCAAAAGGAGAATTGATCAAAGCAATTAGTGAGTTTTATATGTCTTTTGATTACAATTTTGAAGGGTTAGGAATTGCTTTCTCTGGATGTACTTCTGACGGAATGCAAGTTTGCAACACCTCATTACAATGCCTTGATAATTTGTCCGTTTATGATTTTGCACATTTGAACTGTAAAAACATTCAGCTTATTAACGACTCCAATGCTACAGCTCTTGCAGGACTTTTAGAATATCCAAATGCAAAAGTATTGCTTGGTATTACGAATGGAACAGGTATCGGCTGTGGGATTGTGATCAATGGCCAGCTGTTCACAGGTGCAAATGGATTTGCTGGACAGATTTATGGAAACCCTACTGTAGATCCCAACGGAAAAATTATCAAAAACGGAAAGATTTGTTCTGGTTCAAAGGTTTTGAAAAAACTTAGTCAAAATTCTAATCAGGATCAAAAACAGGAAATTATTCATCAAGCAGCAACTTATCTTGGGATTGAAATTGTATCTCTTATTCATTCTTTTAATCCTGATATAGTTTATCTAGCTGGTGGTGGCTTTAATTATCCTAATTATCTTGATACGTTAATTCGCTTTATCTATCAGCATACGTACTCGGATTTTCTCACCAACCTGCAAATTGTCCAGACAGATTTTTCCTCCTATTCTGGTTGTTTTGGCGCAATGAAACATTTGCTTATGAAATAAGCACGTAATCATTTACCGGAATATTTCAGATAAGGAAACCGCTCACAGAAAAAGGAAGATCGATGCCTAAAAACATCAATCTTCCTTTTCTATTTATTATAGTTTTTTTAATACTTCTGCTACACCATTTTCATCATTCGTTGCAGTTAAATATTTTGCTTGTTTTTTTATAGATTCTAATGCATTTCCCATTGCAACTGAGTTTGGAGTTGTTTCAAACATAGAAACATCATTTTCTCCGTCTCCTATTGTTACAATTTCCTCTTTTTCTAAATTTAAATATTTGCATACTGCAAGTACTGCTCTACCTTTTGAAACATTTGCTGAAGCAATATCACAGTAATAACTTTTGCTTGGCTTTAATTCTGGATTTTTTAATTTTTTTGATTCATTGACTATTTTTATGTCATAGAAATTTTCTTCTAAAAACATTTTAAATTTTTTCATTTTTTCAATATCAGAATCTGCTACTACACATTGAACAATATCTTCTTCTTCTATTATTTTTTCTAATTCTTCTATTGTTTTTACTTTATCTTTTTCATCCGGAAAAGAAGCCTCATTTAAAACTAATTTATCTTTATAGTTTAGTTTCAATTTATATTTATTCCTTTTTGAATATTCCAATAATTCTTTTACTACCTCTTTTTTTAAGGATTCATTATATATTTCTTTTGCTTTTATAGCATCATAACAAGAAGCACCATTAGATGAAATAATATATGGGCTTGTACCTATTTGCTCTTGAAAATCCATTGCTTCCTTTCTAGATCTTCCAGAAGCCAAAATTATTTTGATTCCTTTTTCTACACATCTCTTTATTTCATCTCGTGTCTCTTTTGTTATTTCTCTTTGTGAATTTGTTAATGTTTCGTCTATGTCTATAAATACTGCTTTTATCATCTATTTCTCCTTATCTTAAATATTCTTTTACAAAAGCATTATCCAAAAAGTCTTCGTTGTTTTTTGCTATTCTTATTAATTCTTCCACCATTTCTTTCGTTATTTTACTACTCTTCTTTTCATAAAATTTCTTTAATGGTTTTTGCAAATCCATCATCACTTTCGTTGCTTTATTTACATTTTGTTCTCTTAATAATTGATTCATTTTTTCCATTTCATTTTCATAAATTAACTTTCCTATTTTTGTTTCTTTTATCTGTTCCAAGGTATTTTCATCTGTTATTTCTTCTAACATTAAACGTCTTCTTGGAATGTTTCTACCTAACAATTCTTCAAATTCTTCATCCTTAATTTCATGAACATTACCAGTATAATATTTTTTAGAATATTTTTTTTCTATGTTTTTATCTTTTGATTCAATAAAAATTTCTTTTTCTAATACAATATCTCTACTAGATTTTCCAACTAATATTTTATATTTTCCTTGTTCTATGCTCCATTTATTTGTTTCAGGATTAAAATATTCAAAAGCCTTTTTGTTTAATATGATTTCTACTTGTTTCTCTTCCCCTACTTCTAATTCTACTTTTTCAAATTCCTTTAATTCTTTTTTAGGTTTAAATATAGTTGGATCTTCTTGCGATAGATATATTTGTGCAATTTCTTTTCCTTTTCTTTTTCCAATATTTCTTATTGCAAACGAAACTTTTACTTTACTTTCTTGCTCATTAACTTTTAAATTAGAATATTCAAATTCAGTATAACTTAATCCATAACCAAATGGAAATAGTACTTTTATGTTATTCGTATCATAATAACGATAGCCTACATATATCGATTCTTGATATTCCACGGTTAGCTCTGTTCCTGGATAGTTTTTATAACATGGAGTATCTTCTAATTTTTCTGGATATGTTTCTGCTAGTTTTCCACTTGGATTTACTTTACCTAACATACAATTTACCATTGCTTTAGCTCCTGCTTCTCCTCCAAGATAACCAGTTATAATTGCTTTTACTTTATCTTTCCATGGCATAACAATTGGCGCCCCATTAGATAGTACAATAATAATGTTTTTATTTACTTTATAGATTTCTTCTATTAATTTATTTTGGTTTTCTGGAATATTTAAGTTGTCTCTATCTACTCCTTCAGATTCAAAATTTTCTGTTAATCCAGCAAATATAACTACAATTTTATTTTTCTTCGCCACCTCTATAGCTTCTTTTCTAAGGTTCTCATCATTTTCTGACTCTATTCTTTCGTATCCTTTTGCATAATCGAACATGATGTGATTTTCTTTAAAACTATCATATGCATTTTCTATTTTATAAGGATTAATTGTTGAACTTCCAGCTCCTTGATATCTCGGATATTTTGCCATATCTCCCATTAATGCTATTTTTTCATCTTGAATTGGTAATATATTATCTTCATTTTTTAATAATACAATCGATTCTTCTGCCATTTTTTGTGCAATTTTATGATGTTCTTCCTGATCATATTTTGCAGATTCTTTGGTATGTTCTCCTCGGTTAGCTATAGAGATAATTCTATCTACAATATGATCTAATTTACTTTCAGATACTCTTCCTGTTTTAACAGCTTCTATAATTTCTTCTTTACCACTTCCTCTTCCTCCAGGCATTTCTAACTCATGATCGTTTTCAATTCCTTTTACTCTATTGTTTTCTCCCCCCCAATCGGAAATTACGATTCCTTGGTAGTTCCATTCTTTTCTTAAAATATCTTCTAATAGATGTGTATTTTCACTACAGTATTGCCCATTTACTTTATTATATGCACTCATGATGGACCAAGGCTTTGCTTCTTCTAAAATTGTTTCAAAAGCCTTTAGATAAATTTCTCTTAAGGTTCTTTCATCTATGATTGCATCAATTGTTCTTCTTCGATTCTCTTGATTGTTTACTGCAAAATGTTTTACACAAGCACCCACATTTTGATCTTGTAGCCCTTTTACATATTCAGTTCCTAAAATTCCTGTTAAATAAGGATCCTCTGAAAAATATTCAAAATTTCGACCACATAAAGGACTTCTTTTTATGTTAACGGCTGGGCCCAATACAATATTTACTTCTTCTTGTCTTGCCTCTTCTCCCAGTGCTTTACCTAGTTGATATGCCATTTCTTTATTCCAGCTATTTCCTAAAGTTGAACTTGCAGGAAAACAAGTAGATACTTCACTTTCATTAATTCCTAAATTGTCTGCTTTTGTTCTTTGAACTCTCAAACCATGCGGACCATCTGACATTCTTATTTTTGGAATTCCGTATTTTTCAAATGATTTGCTAGACCAATAATCTGCTCCTACACATAACTCTGCTTTTTCTTCTAATGACATTTTCTTGATTATTTCCGAATATTTCATACTCTATATCTCCATTTAATAATATTTCTTCATTATTTATATCACAATGTAACTGATTTTTCAATGATTCACTTGAATTGTTCCACTTTTGGATATATAATCCTATTTGTAAGCAATTTGAACACAATTTAAACTCTGAATTAGAGTTTACACGTTTTAGGAGGTGCTTTTTATGATGTTTTCAGTAATTGTTCCTTGCTTTAATTCTAAGGATTATGTGCGGAACTGTATAGATAGTATTTTAGCACAGGATTATCCTAGCTTTGAAATCATTCTTATCGATGACGGATCTACGGACGGCACATCTGAAATTCTAGATGATTATGCCAATAAATATCTTCGCGTCCGCGTATATCATTTTGAAAATGCCGGTGTTTCGTATTCTCGTCGGAGAGGCATTACTCTTGCTACTGGAAATTATCTGATTTTCGTGGATTCGGATGATACTATCAATCCAAACTTACTCCGTGAACTCAGTTTAGCTGTTGCACAACATAATCTGCCTGATATTATCCGATATCAGGCAAACCTTGTTGGAGATGCCAAGCATAAAGATCACCAAAGATACAATTTTGGCAGCAACTTGAATATTTCTCAGACAGGTTTAGATGTTTTAAGACAGTGGTCTATTCCCGGAAAGAAGTATGCCGTTTATTGGTTATTTGCTTTTAAGAGAAGTGTCTTTGCTAATGTTTTATTTACTGTAGACTTAAGATGTTATGAAGATGTTGCTCTTATCCCAGTTTTGATTGCTGCATCTAAAAACGTTTTAACAATTCGTTATGTTGGTTATAACTATACTTGTAACAACCTGAACAGTTTAACCAACAAACGCAGTCTGGATGCAGAAAGACAAAGAGCTTTTGATTTCATTTATGCATATAAATATGCGATTGAAAATTTCTCAAAGCTTGATAATGTTTCTGCCTTAGATATTGCATTCTTCTACGAGGATTATACAAACCGTCTTCGTGGAAAATATGATTCTTTGCCGGAAGAACTTAAAGATGAACTTGCTGACGCCTTTCAGTTATGACGTGACGAAGCCCCTCTTCTTTTTTGTATAAGAAGAGGGGCTTCATTCATTATTTTAACAAATTTTCTAATACTATAGATTTTGATATATCTAATTCTTTTTGCATATAGTCATAATATTTTTTTAATTCATCAATTATGACTTTATAATCTTTTGCAATTAAAATAGCTGTACCAGAAACCAATATATTTGCTCCCGCTTCTTTTACTGCTTCTACTGTTTTTAGATTAATTCCACCATCTGCCTCTATATCAATTTCTATATTATTATCATCAATATATTTTTTTAAAGCTGAAATTTTATCAACCATATCTGTCAAAAGAGTTTGCCCTCCTTTACCAGGTTCAACAGTCATAACCAAACACATATGAATATATGGTAAAAATTCATAAATTTCTTCTATTTTTGTCTCAGGCTTTACACTTAATCCAACTTTGCAATGATTATCCTTGATTTTTTTTATGATTTGCATAACCTCTTCTTTATCTTTGCAAGCCTCATAATGAAATGTGATTATATTTGGCTCAACTGCCAAAAAATCATCTATTGCTGAATTTACATCTTCTACCATTAAATGTATATCAAGTGGTAAATTTGAAATTCTTTTTATATATGATGCATATTCTAGCATTTTATTATATGTATTTTTTTCTACAAATTTTCCATCCATAACATCTATATGAAAATAATCTGTTTTGGCTTTTTCAAGTGCAAAAAATGTTTTTGATTCTTCTCCTTTTTTTACTGAAAGTATTGATGTTGAAACCTCTACCATTTATATCTCTCCTTTTCTTTTAGTTCTTCATAAATTTTGCAAAATCTTTCATATCTGCCACTGTCTATTTTTCCTTTTTCTAATGCTTGTTTAATTCCACAATTTTGTTCTTTTATATGTGTACAACCAACAAATTCACAATTTTCTAATAATGGCTTAAATTCTTTGAAATATTGGTCCAATTCCCTATATTCTATTTCTGATATATCAAATGTTGAAAATCCTGGTGTATCTGCAATATATGTATTTTCATCTATTTCATATAGTTTTGTTGATGTTGTTGTGTTTTTTCCTTTTTTGTTTCTTTGGCTTATTTCTCCTTCTTGTGTTATTGTATCATTAAATATTGCATTAATTAGTGTTGATTTTCCTACACCTGAATTTCCAGAAAATGCATTTATATTTCCTTTTAATTTTTTTTCTAGTTCTTGTATTCCTGTTGATGATGTTATATTTTTTGACGATATATCTTCCGCGTTTTCTAATTCTTTTGCTATTGTTTCTATTAATGTATATCCTATGTTTTGATATGTTTCTTTGATTTTTTCAAATTCTTTCTTTTTGTCTAAGTCTATTTTGTTTAATACTATTATTGGTTTTATTCCCAAATATTCTGCAAATGCCAATTGTTTGTCTAATAATAATAAATCTGGTTTTGGATTCTTGCTTGATACTACTAATACTAGTTGCGTTATATTGCTCATTTTGGGTCTTTTTATGTAGGTTGTTCTTTGTTGTATTTCTTCTATTACTGCTTTTTTGTTTTCTTCGTCTAGTATTTGTATTTCTACTTTGTCTCCTACTACTGGTGTTATTTCTTCTTTTTTGAATTCTTCACTCATGGCTGATCCCTCTTTCTCTTTTCTATCTCAGGCACCAATACACAGTGCTCTTATTTCTTTCTTCATTTTCTACTGCCTATTGTACGTTAGAATTGTGTTGAAACTGTGATAATTTTGAAAAAAGAGGAATTTTATGCTGCGGTTTTTATTCTACCGTAACCGATTTCGCCAAGTTTCTCGGTTTATCCACATCGAGGCCTCTGCCGATCGATACGTAGTAGCCAAAGAGCTGCAGCGGAATGATCGCCAGGGAGTTTGCAAAAATCGGATTTGTCTCCGGCAGGTAAACTACGTAGTCGGCTACTTTTTCCACTTCTGTATTGCCAACGGTCGTTACCGCCATGACAAACGCGCCTCGTGTCTTCACTTCCTGAATATTGCTGATCGTTTTCTTGTAGAGCTCCGGCTGGGTCAGCACGGCTACGACAAGGCGTCCGTCCTCAATCAAGGAAATGGTTCCGTGTTTCAGCTCACCGGCTGCATACGCCTCGGAATGGATGTAGGAAATCTCTTTCAGCTTCAGGGAGCCCTCCATCGAGATTGCATAGTCGATGCCGCGTCCGATGAAAAAGACGTGTTCTGCCGCAA
>ERZ826242.2154-NODE-2154-length-18121-cov-4.403299_pt1 | contig 18121 bp, 16 predicted proteins | sample MGYA00519871_ERZ826242 | MGnify/ENA primary metagenome ERZ826242 (study PRJEB31778, sample SAMEA3449226) | human gut metagenome | biome: human gut; feature: human-associated habitat; material: faeces | place: United Kingdom | collected 2010/2012 ...
GTTTAAGTCTTTTTTGAAAATTGGTTGATTTTTTAGAAAATCTTCATACTTTACGCGCCGAAATTCCACAAAATAACCACCCGGAAGGCTAAAACTGCCCTCACCAAGGGGCTGCGGCGGGGCCGGCGGCGGTTTTATGCCCTGCGGGGTCAGGCGCAGCAGCACGCCGTTTTTGATCTTATAGGTCACTTCCGGCGTCAATTGCAGGGCACCTTCCCGCTGCAAAACAAGGAAACGCAGAAGGTTTACATACTTTTCTTCGGCGTCCCGCACAGGGCTGATAAGCGCATGCAGCGCTGCATCCAGCACCGGGCCGCGGGCGCGGCAGAGGGTCTCGACCTCATAGCCGCCCTGCACGGCAGCCGCCTGCAAAAGCGCAGCTGCTTCGGCAGTCAGCCAATCATCCAGTGCCCGCATCTGGCGGCACAGTCGGGCGATTGCCTGCTCCGCCGCCGGGTTGACGCTTTGCAGCGCCGGCACCACCGTGTGGCGGATGCGGTTGCGGGCGTAAAGGTCGTCGGCGTTGGTCTCATCCTGCACATAGTTTTGCCCAAGGGCGGCACAGTATGCCTCGGTATCGGCGCGGGTCAGGCACAGGCAGGGGCGGCGGTAGATGCCGCGGCAGGGCGGGATACCTGCCAGCCCGTGCAGGCCCGTCCCCCGCGCCATGCGGAACAAGAGCGTCTCCGCCTGGTCAGAGCAGGTGTGGGCCGTGGCAATCAGCGCTTCCTCCCGAGCGGCCAGCTGGTCGAACCAGGTATAGCGCAGCTCCCGCGCCCATTCCTCACTGGGCTGGGGCGGGATGGGCACACCCTCCTTCTCGGCATCATACAGAAACAGTTCTACCCCGTTCCGGCGGCAGAACGCTGTGACAAAGTTGGCGTCAGCCCGGGCCGACGCACCGCGGATACCGTGGTTGACGTGGGTGGCCAGCACTTCGATGGCCAAGTCTTTGCGCCGCCGAAGCAAAAAAAGCAACAAAGCCATAGAGTCTGCTCCACCGGAGTAGGCTGCAATGACTCTGTCGCCAGACTTGAACAGACCCTGCTGGCGGCAGTAGGCCAACAGAGTCTCCTCGATACACTGTACAGTTTTTTCCGCGTCAGTACTCATGGCTCACATCCAGGTTGCTGAAGCGGGTATGCGCGCCGTCCCAGCCCAGGCGCACAACGCTGGTCTCACCGTGACGGTTCTTTGCCACGATGCACTCGGCCTCGTTCTCGTTGGCCTGGCTGTCCTCGCCGTTTTGGGAGTTGTAGTAGGCCGCACGGTAGAGGAACAACACGACATCGGCGTCCTGCTCGATAGAGCCGGAATCACGCAGGTCGGAAAGCTGGGGGCGGTGGTCCGAACGGCCGGTAGTCTTTTCCGCTGCACGGGAAAGCTGCGACAGAGCGATGACCGGGACGTTCAGTTCCTTGGCCATGATCTTCAGGTTTCGGGTAATATCACTGATTTCCTGCACGCGGCTCTCAGTACGCTTGGCACTCTGCATCAATTGCAGGTAGTCGATGATGACAAGGCCGATCTTTTCCTTTTTGGGATCTTGGTTGATGGTGCGAATCTTCGCCTTGATCTCCGGCACCGAAATGCCGGAGGAATCGTCCATATAGATGGGTGCGTTATACAAAAGCGACGTAGCCTGGGCAAAATCGTTCCAGTCGGAGTTGTTCAGACGGCCGGTACGGAATGCCTGGCTGTCGATGTTGGCAGTGCTGGAAAGGATACGGTCGGTCAGCTGTTCGCAGGTCATTTCCAAGCTGAAAATGATGGTTGGAACCTTCTGCTGACGCGCCACGTTGGTGGCGATGTTCAGCGCGAAGGAGGTCTTGCCCATACCGGGGCGGGCGGCCAGAATGATAAGGTCCGAACGGCCCAGGCCGGTAAGCACGGTGTCCAGGTAGTTGAAGCCCGTGGGGATGCCGGCGAACTTGTCGCGGTCGGCACCGCTCAGCTTCTGCATGGTGTCGATAACTTCCAGGATGGATTCCCGGATGGTCTTGACGCCGGATTTATCGCGGCCGCTGCGGATGTCATAAATCTTCTGTTCGGCGCTTTCCAGCAGCATGTCGGCATCCTCGCCGGAGGATGTCTCGCTCAAAATGCTGCGGGCAGCTTCGATCAGGCGGCGGGCCTGGTACTTTTCCCGGACGATCTTTAAGTAGGAATCGACGTTGGAGATAGCCGGGACCGTCTCGGCCAGGTGGGTAACGTAGACCTTGGCATCGTCTGCACCGGCAAAGGTGCCGTTGTTGCCCAGGGCGTTGACCAGCGTGATGAGGTCGACGGCTTCGCTCTCGGTGTAAAGAGAGCGCATCGTCTCGTAGACGGCGCGGTTCTGATCCGAATAGAACATTTCAGGTTCCATATCGGTGATGAGGCGGTTCAGCACCGTTTCATCCATCAGGGCGGCGCCCAGCACGCTCTGCTCGGCCTGCATGTTGTAGGGCATCTGGATGCCCAGACTGGACAGGCTCAATTCTTCATTTCTCGGCATGGCAGACTCCCCTCCTTTTGTCTGTGAAGTTGGTTGGCTTTACAGTTCTTCCACTTTCAGTTTGAACGGTGCGACAACGCCGGCATACAGGCGCACAGCGGCGTCATAGCTGCCAAACTCCTTGATAGCGGACGGCAGCTCGACTTTTTTCTTGTCGATCTCGGTGCCGGTCAGCTGGGTCAGCAGTTCAGCGACTTCTTTGCCGGTGACCTTGCCGTACAGCTTGCCGGAGGCACCGCCCTTGACTTTGGCGGTGACGACCTGGCCCTTGATCTTTGCAGCCAGCTCCTCGGCAGCCGCGCGGGCTTCTGCCTCATGGTGGGCCTTGGCCTCGCTCTTGGTGCGGGCCTGGTTCAAGGCAGCGGCGTCTGCGGGGGCAGCCAGGCCGCGGGGGAACAGAAAGTTGCGGGCGTAACCGTCCGAAACCTCATGGATCTCGTCTTTTTTACCGATGGTCTTGACATCCTGTTTCAGAATGATCTTCATATAGATTCCCTCCGTATGTCTCTATTTTTACCGTGCCGCGTCCTGCTGGGCAGCCTGGGCGGCGCGGTAAATGTCAATTTGTTCACGGATGCGCGTTTCGGCATCCTGCAGGGTACAGTCATGCAGCTGGGCACCGGCCATCATCAAATGACCGCCGCCGCCCAAGGGCTCCAGAATGACCTGCACGTTCAAGGCGCCCATACTGCGGGCAGAGATGTTGACGCCGCCGTTTTTGGCGACAGCCACAAAGCTGGCGTCCACGCCGTTGATGGTCAGCAGATCGTTGGCCGCCATGGGCAGCACTACGTTCATGCCAGCATCCAGCTCCTCCGAGAGGGCGATGGCACAGCCTTTGTAAATGTAGGCGCTTTCCACAATGTGGGCGCGGGCCTCGTACTCCTCTTTCGAGGTGTTGAACAGCAGCTTGGTATCGGCGGTCTGGGCGCCGCGGCTGCGCAGCCAGGCGGCAGCCTCAAAGGTGCGCACGCCCACATGCAGCGCAAAGCTGCGGGTGTCCAGCATGATGCCAGCCAGCAAGGCCTGGGCTTCCAGCGCGGTGATGTTATCCTCTTTGGGCAGGAACTGCAGCAGTTCACACACCAGTTCGCTGGCACTGGAGGCGTAAGGCTCGTGGTAGAGCAGCAGCGGGTTGTCGATATGGCCGACCGCCATGCGGTGGTGATCGATGACAACAACGCGCTTGCACTTTTCGTAGATTTTCTGGCTTTCCAGCAGGCGCTTCTGGTAGGTATCCACCACGATCAGCAGCGTGCGGGGCGTGATAACATCCAGCGTTTGGTCCGGCAGGATGAAGTTGTGTCCCTCGCCTGCATCGATGAAAGTCTTCAGCAGCGGGCCTGCCAGGGTGGCGTCGCTGTTGACGGCGATGACCGCCGGGACGCCGCAGATCTTGCAGATGCGCAGCACACCGATGGCCGAGCCGATGGCATCCAGGTCGCTCATGCGGTGGCCCATAATGATGACGCTGTCACTCTTTTTGATGAGGTCGCACAAGGCGTTGGCGATGATGCGGCTGCGCACATGACTGCGCTTTTCGACACCGTGGGAGATACCTCCGTAGAATTCAAAGCCGTCTACGGTCTTGACAGCCGCCTGGTCGCCGCCTCGGCCGAGGGCAATATCGATGCTCTCACGGGCCATCTGGTGACATTCCTGCAAAGTCTTGCCGCCGTGACCTACGCCGATGGACAGCGTGGTAAAGCCGCCGGGATGCAGCGCGCGCACCTGGTCAAGAATTTCAAACCGTTCCTGCAGCATCCAGTGGATGTCGCGTTCCTCCACTACCGCAATGTAGCGGCTATTGGAGATCTTGCGCAGGAAACCGGTGCTTTTGGCGATGTACGCTTCCAGCAGACTGTTGATAGCTTCCAGCTCCTTGGCCTGCTCGCTGTCCTTCATGTCGTCGAACAGTTCATCGTAGCTGTCGATCACGATGATCAGACAGGCGGGGCGGCTGGCGGTGTATTCCTCCAGCGTTTGTTTATAAACGGTATCGTCCACAAGGTAGACGATGTTGGCCCCGCGGCTGCCCTTGGCGGCGCCTGCGTAGGCGGTGAACCGCTTGTTCCCTACGCTCAAGTCCTGACCGTGGGGGCGGCTGCAGACCGCAAGGTCCAGTTCCGGGAAAAGCCGGTCGATGGGCCGGGTCACAGCATCGGTGCCGTTCAGCACTTCCTCCCGGAAGATAGTATTATACCACAGCACGCGGCCGTCTGCAATCAGCATCGTGGGGATAGGCAGGCCGGTCAGGCTGTACTGGATGCGGCTGTTCTCAAAGTCCGTACTGCAAAGGTTTTTGGCCACAAAGGTGCGCAGACGGCGGCGCTGATACCACAGTACGCCCAGCGCTGCAACGACCAGAACAGCCGGGGCAATGAGCCATTTGGGCGACAGCAACGCCACTGGCACGGCCAAAGCCGCGCAGGCAATGAGCAGTAGCAGGATGACCGCTGCCAGATCCAGGCCTTGCTTTTGCTTCATGGCAAATCCCTCACATTTTTACATCAGTTTGGGGTGGTCTTACACTTCCAGCAGGATAGGCAGGATCATCGGGCTGCGCTTGGTCTTGCGGTAGATATAGCTGGAAAGTGCCTCGCGCACGCGGGCCTTGACACTGGCCCAATCGTGCATATTGTCGCTCAGGCTGCGGTCCAGGGCCATCTCTACCTGCATGCGGGCACCGTCCATCAGTTCCTCGCTCTCGCGGACATAGACGAAGCCGCGGCTGACAAGATCCGGACCGGACAGCACCTGGCCGGTGGAACCATCCACAGCAGCCGTCACGATGATGATGCCATCCTCGGACAGGTGGTGGCGGTCACGCAGGACCACATTGCCCACATCGCCCACGCCGTAGCCATCCACCATGACGGCGCCGGCGGTAACGGTGTTCTCCACGGTCATGCCGTCGGCAGACAGGCGGATGTTCTGGCCGTTCTCGGCGATATAAATGTTCTGCTTCGGGATATAGCCCAGGTGCTCGGCCGTCTCGGCGTGGCGCTTGAGCTGCTTGAACTCACCGTGCACGGGCAGGAAGTACTGCGGGTGCGCCAGGGTCAGCATAAGCTTCTGTTCTTCCTGGCAGGCGTGGCCCGAAACATGGGTGTCGTACATGTTCTCGTAGATGACCTCGGCGCCCAGGGCCAGCAGACCGTTGACGACCTTGGTAACGGTCTTTTCGTTGCCGGGGATGGGACGGGCCGAGATGATGATAAAGTCGTTGGGACCGACCTTGACCTGACGGTGGCTGGCCTGCGCCATGCGGGACAGCGCAGACAGCGGCTCGCCCTGGCTGCCGGTGGTAATGAGCACGACCTTTTCCGGCGGGTACTTGTTGATCTCCTCGATGGGGATCAGCACATTGTCAGGGGCATGCAGGTACCCCAGTTCGCGGGCCATCTCGGTGTTGGAGACCATGCTGCGGCCGCTGACGGCCACCTTGCGGCCCGACTCAATGGCCAGGTCGATGATCTGCTGCACGCGGTAGATGTTTGAGGCAAAGGTCGCCACGATGATGCGGCGCTTGCCTGCCTTGCCAAACAGGCCGCGCACGCCCTCGGCCACCGTCTGCTCCGTCGCGGTAAAGCCCGGGCGCTCGGCGTTGGTGGAGTCGGACAGAAGAGCCAGCACGCCCTTGCGGCCGTACTCGGCAATGGTGGACAGGTCGGTGACGGCATCGCCGGACAGCGGCGTGTAGTCGACCTTGAAGTCGCCGGTGTGGATGACCACGCCCGCCGGGCAGTCGATGGCGAAGGCCAGCGAGTCCGGGATGGAGTGGTTGACGTGGATCGGCTCGACGGTGAAGCAACCGAGCGTGACCTTCTGGCGCGGGCGGATCTCATGGAAGATTGCGCTGGACGCAAGGCCGTGCTCCTCGAGCTTGTTCTTGATAAGACCAATCGTTAGCTTGGCGGCATAGATCGGCACATTGAATTTTTTGAGCAGGTACGGCAGACTGCCGATGTGATCCTCGTGACCGTGGGTGATGAACAAGCCCTTGATGCGGTCCCTGTTCTCGAGCACGTAGGTGAAGTCCGGGATGACCAGATCGACACCGAACATATCGGCATCCGGGAACACAAGGCCGCAGTCAACGAGGATCATGTCGCCCTGGCACTCATACAGCGTAATGTTCTTGCCGACCTCGCCGAGGCCGCCCAGCGGGCAGATGTGCATCGGGATGGCCGGGGTGGTCATCTCAAGATGCTCCAGGCTCTTTGGACGGTGCCCGCGGCGCTGGCCCTGGGGGTGCGGTGCGGCAGCCTGACCGTTCTGGGGTGCAGCGCTGTTCTGATTCTGGCGCGGGCGGCGCGGACGCGGAGCCGGGATGCTCTGCGCGGCGGCGTTCTGCTCGGCAGTGGCCGGGGGCGCGGGGCGCGGGCGGCAGGGCTTGTGCTGCGCGTTGGCGGCGTTCTCACCCTGGGGCTTGGGTGTGCGCGGCTTGCGGGTATGGGGCGCACTCTGGCCGTTCTGGGCAGGTTGTGCGGTATTTTTACGTTTTGGCTTGAACTCTTCCATCGAAAACCTCCGAATCGTCGTATTTCCGGGCTGGTGCCTGCCATCTGCAGGTACCGGAATCCCTCAAAAGCGGTTGCGATCTATGTATTTTAAGAGCGGATGCTCCTATGCCTAATGGAATGGGCTCGGAAAGCCCGCCTGAAAAGACGCGGCCAGGCCCGATAAAACACACAATGCAATTACACTCTATTATAATCGGAAATGGCGTCTATGTCAAATATCTTGCCTTATGAAGCCCGGCTTGCTATAATAGTAGTATTATAGACCAAAATACGGAGTACAACGCATGAAGCATATTGAAATTTATACCGATGGTGCCTGCAGCGGCAACCCCGGCCCGGGCGGCTGGGGCGCGATCCTGCGGTTCCGCACAGCGCAGAAGGTGTACGAGAAGGAGCTTTCCGGCGGCGAGGCCAACACGACCAACAATCGCATGGAGATGACCGCCCTGCTGGAGGCGCTGCGCCAGCTCAAGGAGCCCTGCGCCATTGACCTGTACAGCGACAGCAAATACGTCATTGACAGCCTGCAAAAGGGCTGGGCCAGGGGGTGGCGCGCCCGCGGCTGGAAGAAGGCTGACAAATCCCCCGCCCTGAACCCGGATCTGTGGGCCCCGCTGCTGGCCGAGAGTGAAAAGCATGAAATCACCTACCACTGGCTGAAGGGCCACGCCGGCCATCCCGAAAATGAACGCTGTGACCGCATGGCTGTGGAGCAAAGCAAGAAATACGGCGGGCGTCAGGCCTGACCTTGGCATAAGGAGAGAAACATGGACGGTTTTAACACATTTGAAAAGCAGGATAAGGTCCTGCTGGGATTGAACAGCGGCAGTGACGCCGCAGCAGCCATGCGCATTTTGCGGCAGCAGGGCTTTGCGGTGCAGACATTCACGGCTGAACACAAAGTCACGCCAGCCGGGCTTTTGCAGCTGCTGGCCGACAAGGCTGCCGAGTGGGACTGCGCGTTCATTGCCACCGGGCACTATGCCCGCATCGAGGTGGACGGCGAGGGGCTTTCTCACCTGCTGCCTGCTGCGGACGCCGAGGCAGACCAGAGTGCCGCGCTGGCAGGTCTGCCGCAGGAAGTGCTGGCTAAGCTGGTGCTGCCGCTGGGCGAGTTTACCAAGGCAGAAGTGGCGGAGATGCTGGCGGATACGGCGGAATAAATCTTACGACAGCAAAAATGCCTGTGCAGGTTTGAAGCCTGCACAGGCATTTTTGTTTGCGTTGGCTTCCCCTACGGGGGGGGGGAAGCTGTCAGTGGCTCCGACCACTGACTGATGAGGGCAAAGCTTGTGGCAATGACCCGTTTTTGAGTAGTCAGATACACCTTGCCCTCATCCGGCCCTGCGGGGCCACCTTCCCCCGAGGGGGAAGGCTTTTGAGAGTTTCACTTTTTCTTTTTATGCTTCGGCCAGGGCCACCATTTACCCTCTTTTTCGTGCATCCAATGGGCGAGCGGATAAAAGATCATGGCCAGACCGCCCAGCAGGATCAGGATGTACAGCCAGCCCGCAAAGTCAAAAATCACATCCAGTGCGGCCAGCGCAGCCAGAAAGAACCCGGCGTACATCATGAACTGGCCGTTGTGCACCACATAGCCGTTCCAGTTTTCTGGTTCGATCTCATCGCGGCCCTGGTCGCCCCAGACATTTGGGTTCTTCATTGCGGAGTAGCCGTAAAACGCCAGCACGATTCCGATAACAAAAAGGAATTCAAACAATGGGGTGTCCTCCCGGAATTATTTTTTGAAGAAGGGGCTGAAATCAAACGTTGCAAAGTAGTCCTCCGGCGTCTCGGCGCGGCGGATGAGCTGGAAGCTCCCGTCCTTCTTCAGCAGAACCTCCGCGGAACGGAGCTTGCCGTTGTAATTGTAGCCCATGGAAAAGCCGTGAGCGCCGGTGTCGTGGATGGCGACGATGTCGCCGATCTGGATCTCCGGCAGGCTTCGCTCGACGGCAAATTTGTCGTTGTTCTCGCACAGACCGCCGGTGACGTCGTAGACGTGATCCAGGAGTGCGTCCTCCTTGCCCAGCACCGTGATGTGGTGGTAAGCGCCGTACATGGCCGGGCGCATCAGGTTGGCGGCGCAGGCGTCCAGACCCACGTATTCCCGGTAGATGTGCTTTTCGTGAATGACGGTGGAGATCAGGTGGCCGTAGGGCGCCAGCATGAACCGGCCAAGCTCGGTGAAAATGGCGACGTCGCCCATGTCGTTGGGGGTCAGGATTTCCTCGTACTTGACCCGCACGCCCTCGCCGATGACGCCGATGTCGCATTTGGGCTGCTCGGGGCGGTAGTCCACGCCGATGCCGCCGGACAGGTCGATGAAGGAAATATGGGCGCCGGTGGCGTTGCGCAGCCGCACCGCCAGACGGAACAGCTGCCCGGCCAGAGCGGGATAATATTCATTGGTGGTGGTATTGGAGGCGAGGAAGGCGTGAACGCCGAAGTGCTTCGTGCCCAGCTTCATCAGCCGGGTGATCGCCCCCGCCATCTGGTCTTCGGTCATGCCGTATTTGGCGTCCCGGGGCATATCCATGATGGTGTTGCCAAGAGAGAAGGAGCCGCCCGGGTTATACCGCAGACACACCGTCTCGGGAACCGGACCCATGGACGCCAGAAAATCCACATAGGTGGCGTCGTCCAGATTGATGTATACGCCCATCTCCCGCGCCTTGCGCATATCCAGCGCCGGCGTATCGTTGGAGGAAAAGATCACGTCATGTCCCGTGATACCGACGGCCTCGGACAGCAGCAGCTCCGTATAGGTGGCGCAGTCGCAGCCGCAGCCCTCCTCGTGGAGGATTTTCAGCAGGAAGGGGTTGGGGGTGGCCTTGACGGCAAAATACTCCCGGAATCCGGGATTCCAGGAAAACGCCGCCTTCAGTAACCGGGCGTTGGCGCGGATGCCGGCCTCGTCGTAAACGTAAAAGGGGGTGGGGATCTGCTCGCGGATTTCCTTTGCTTTTTCCAGAGTCAAAAACGGTATCTTTTTCATAGCTCGAACCCTCTCTATTCTATGCAAAAAACGGCGTACTTTACGCCGTGACTAGGAGAATTGTATTGTATGGAAGGACATTTGTCAACCCCGTATCCACTTCTCACCCCGGTAGAAACCGAATTTCTCCGCCGGGGAGAGAACTCGACAAAATGGCGGTTTCTTTTTTGTGAAAAATGTGCTATACTCCTGCCATCTTTACAAAGAAAGGAATCACTATGAAACGAACGAAATTGTCCGACCGCCAGCTCCCGGATTACAGCCGGGGCGAAGAGATCATGAACATGGTCACCCACATCGTCGGCGGCGCCGTGGGCGTCGTGGCGCTGACGCTGTGCGTCATTTTTGCCGCCCTCCACGCCAATCCCTGGGGCGTCGTCACCTCCGCCATTTACGGCAGCGCCATGGTCACCATGTTCACCATTTCCAGCGTCTACCACGGCCTGAAGCCCACCCTGGGCAAAAAGGTGATGCAGGTACTTGACCACTGCACCATTTATTTCCTCATTGCGGGAACCTACACCGTGATCCTGCTGTCCGCCATCCGCCCGGAGAACCCTGTCCTCGCCTGGGTGCTGTTCGGCTTCGAGTGGGGCATGGTGGCGCTGGCCACGACCCTGACGGCCATCGACCTGAAGAAATACCGGGTCTTTTCCATGATCTGCTACATCGGCATGGGCTGGGCGATCATTTTCTTTGCGAAACAGGCGCTGCAGGCGCTGACCTTCCCGGGCTTTCTGCTTTTGCTGCTGGGCGGTATCGCCTACACGGTCGGCTCCGTTCTGTATGGATTGGGCAAGCGCAGGAAGTGGATGCACTCCGTATTTCACATTTTCGTCGACTTAGGGGCGCTGCTCCAGTTCTTCTGCGTGCTGTTTTATGCAATTTGACGAAAAAAATCAGGGTCACGCCACTCCCCGAAAGGAAAAAACCGCTATAAATTTGTTTAATGCTACGAAAATCTTTTTTTCGCCATACTAAGGGTTGATTTGTTCACGGTTTAGACATATAATGATACTCGCCAGGCGGTGATACGCCACCGCAGGGTAACTAAACTAAGGAGGAAACCTATGCTTACTTTCATTCTCTGCATTGCAGCTCTGGTCGTCGGCTACATCTTCTACGGCAAGCGCGTAGACAAGATCTTTGGCTCTGACGACCGGGAGACGCCTGCCATCACGCTCAACGACGGTGTTGACTTCGTCCCGATGAAGGGTTGGAAGATCTTCCTGGTTCAGCTGCTGAACATCGCCGGTCTCGGCCCCATCTTCGGCGCTCTGAACGGTGCTCTGTTTGGACCTGTCGTCTATCTGTGGATTGTCTTCGGTACCATCTTCGCCGGCGGCGTCCACGACTACATGTGCGGTATGCTGTCCATGCGGCACAAGGGCGCCAGCATCTCCGAGATTACCGGTACTTATCTGGGTAAGGTCATGCTGCAGGTCATGCGCGTGTTCTCCGTCATCCTGCTGGTCATGGTCGGCGTCGTGTTCTCCAAGGGTCCCGCCGGTCTGCTGGCTCTGCTGACCCCCGAGAAGCTGGACGCTACCTTCTGGCTGTGGGTCATCATCATCTACTACTTCATCGCCACCTTCGTTCCCATCGACAAGGTCATCGGCAAGATCTACCCCATCTTCGGTATCTGCCTGATCATCATGGCCGTCGGTGTTGCGGGTGTTCTGCTGTTCTCTCACGAGTATCAGATGCCCGAACTGTGGAACAACTTCTATAACCAGCATCCTCAGAACATCCACATCTGGCCGTTCATGTTCGTCACCGTGGCCTGCGGCGCCATCTCCGGCTTCCACGCCACGCAGTCTCCCATGATGGCCCGCTGCTGCACCTCTGAGAAGCAGGGTCACAAGGTGTTCTACGGCGCGATGGTCGCCGAGGGCATTATCGCCATGGTTTGGGCGGCTGCCGGTGTTTCCTTCTACGAGAACACCCAGGCTCTGCTGGACGCCGGCGCCGGTGTGAATGCTGTTGTTTACGAGATCTGCACCACCACCATGGGCAAGATCGGCGGCGTCCTGGCTATGCTGGGCGTTATCGCCTGCCCCATCACCTCCGGTGATACCGCTTATCGCAGCGCCCGTCTGACGCTGGCCGACTGGTTCAAGATCGACCAGAAGGATTGGAAGAAGCGTCTGCTTCTGACCGTCCCCCTGCTGGGCGTCGGTGCCATCATCTGCCAGATTGACTACTCTGTGGTATGGCGTTACTTCTCCTGGTCCAACCAGACTCTGGCCATGATCGCTCTGTGGGCGGCTGCCATGTATCTGGCACAGAACAAGCGCAACTACTGGATCTGCGCGGTTCCTGCCACCTTCATGACCGGCGTTTCCATCACCTACTTCTTCGCGGCCGGCGAGTGCCTCGGCCTGCTGTGGAAGCCTATGGGAATTGCCGAGAGCGTGTACTATCCCATCGCCGTTGTCGCCGGTATCCTTGCTGCGGTCGGCTTCCTGGTGCTGTTCCTGAAGAAGAGCGCAAAGTACAAGACCAGCACTCTGGCACAGTAATATATCCTCTTATGGCCTCCCGCTTTACGGCGGGAGGCCATTTTTGGATTGCCGTCTGCTGCCCGCACGCCTCTGCGGACGGCCTGCGAAGGATTCGCGGGATAATACTATTTCTTAATAAAATGATTTCATCATTTTATTCTGCCGTTACACGGCAGACCGCCTGGGCGGCGGTAAGAAATGTATTGACTTCGTTTTTTAGCGGCAGTGGCCGCTGGCCGCAATCCTGCGGCCTAATAAAACGCTTTTAAGCGTTTTATTAAAAACTCGTATAAAATGGTGTTAACCATTCTATCGAGAAATAATGACAGACCCTGATAGGAACCCCGTATGACATGCAGAAACGGCGCCGGATGGCGCCGTTTCTGTTCATTGGGTCAATACTTCCGGGACAGCATGGACTCGGCTTCCTCCCGGGTGATCTCTCCGGCGTTGCACCGCGCCATGATCTGCACGTCCTTGTCGTTGAGCTTGTAGCCTAAGTAGAAGAACGTGGAAATGATCATGCCGATGACAGGCACCAGGGCGTACACGATCCACAGTCCCTCCAGCGCCCCTGCGCTCTGCTGAATGTTCAGCGCCTTCAGCGTCTCGAAGCTCTCCGCCTCCACGGAAATCCAGTGGAAGCAGCCCAGCAGCGCCAAAGCCAGCGAGGACGAGACCGCGGCGGTGATCTTTACGGAGAAGGTCTGAATGGCGAAGGTGATGCCCTTGGCGCTGATGCCGGATTTGTACTGACCGTACTCGGCGCAGTCCGGAGTGAACATGAAGGCGAGAATGCCCACGATGCTCATGGGAACGGTGCGGATGCAGGTCAGCGTCAGGAACAGCGCCCGGTTCTCGTAGCCCACAAAGAAAATCACCAGACCTAAGATGATGTTGACGATATTGCACCAGAAAAGGGTCTTGAATTTATCCAGCTTTTTCAGAATGGTGGGCATGAGCATGGCGGCGAAAACCCCCGGCACCATGTTCAGCAGATTCAGCACGATGGAGTAAAGGGAGTTGCCGAACAGATAGAAGGAGACGAACAGCGTCACGGCGGCGGAGGTTTTCAGCGCGTCGGTGGCGCAGTAGCCGCCGTAGTAGGTCAGCAGGTATTTGTTCTTCCCCAGATAGGAGACCATCTGCCTGGGGGAGAAGTTTTCGTCCTCCTCTTCGGGCTTATAGTTGCGCTCCTTGCAGTTGAGAGACAGCGGCACCATGGTCAGGGCGCTGAAAATGGACAGCGTGGCAATGGCCAGACTGGCGCTCATGCCCACATTTTCGCTGATAAGGATGGGCAGCACCACGCCGTAGATCAGCACGCCCGCCCCGGAGAACACCCGGTTGACGGAGAGCAGGGTGTTTCGCTCCGGCAGATTGTCGGTCATGGTGTTCAGCATGGCGTAGGCGGGAATGTCCGTCAGAGTGTACACGGTGTCCCACAGCACGTAGGCCACGCCGAACCAGATGAGCTTCCCGGTCTCCCCCAGCGCCGAGGGAATGGAGAACAGGATGATGGTCACAATGGGGATCAGCGCGGTGGAAATGCGCAGCCAGGGCAGACTTTTCTGCCCGTTTTTGAATTTGACCTTATCGAAGATGAAGCCGAAAATGGGGTCATTCACCGCGTCCCAGATCTTGACGATCAGCAGCACGATGGCGACCTTGGCCAGGTTCACGCCCTGCATGGCAAGGTAGGTGGAAATAAACGCCGCCGTGATGTTATAGTAAATGTTCTGCCCGATGAAGTATGTCCAGTAGCTCAAGCGCTCCTGGAAGGTGGTCATATACCCCGGATGTTTGTTCGCCATGGCGATCCGCCCCTCTCTTTGCAATAGACCCATTCTACCATTACAGAAAATGGAAGTCAATCGGCGGAGAAATCTTTGACATTTTGAACGGAATCTGGTAGGATAGGAGGGAAAAAAGCGCCCCATTTTTTGGCATGTTGTCTTGGGGCGGAAAGGAACGCTATGGCCAACGTCATTGAAATAACGGATTTCTCCGCGCCGGAGCTGGACGTGTATGCCCGACTGACGGAGGCGCAGCTGCTCAACCGGTTTGAACCGGCCAGGGGGATGTTCATTGCGGAAAGTCCCAAGGTCATCCACCGAGCCTTGGACGGCGGATACGAGCCGGTGTCGCTGCTCATGGAGCGCAAGGACATCACGGGGGCGGCGCGGGAGGTTCTCGCCCGCTGTCCCGGCGTTCCCGTATACACCGCGGACGAGGAGCTGCTGTGCAATCTCACCGGCTACCACCTGACCCGGGGCGTGCTGTGCGCCATGCGCCGCCCGGGGCTTTCCTCCGTGGAGGATATCTGCGCCGGGGCGGCGCGGATCGTGGTTCTGGAAAACGTCCAGAATCCCACCAACGTGGGGGCAATCTTCCGTTCCGCCGCCGCGCTGGGGATGGACGCCGTACTGCTGACCCCCGGATGCAGTGACCCGCTGTACCGCCGCAGCGCCCGGGTGAGCATGGGGACGGTGTTTCAGATTCCCTGGACGTTTACGGGAGACTGGCCGGGGGAGGGGATGGCGCAGCTGAGCCGTCTGGGCTTCAAAACCGCCGCCATGGCGCTGAGCGACGATTCCGTCTCCATTGACGACCGCCGTCTCATGGCGGAGGAAAAACTGGCGGTGATCTTAGGCAGCGAGGGCGACGGCCTGACGGAGACGACCATTGCCCGGTGCGACTAAACCGTAAAAATCCCCATGTACCACGGCGTGGATTCTTTGAACGTAGCGGCTGCCAGCGCCGTGGCTTTCTGGCAGCTGAGGAAAGGATGATAGCTATGGAACTGGTAAACGGACGTCCCGCCAACTGTGTCGGACGGCTTGAGAAGGAAATCCGCTGCTACGATCTGCTGGACAGCCTGGGAATCGACTATCGGCGCATCGATCACGAGGCGGCCATGACCATGGAGGCCTGCGAGGAGATCGACCGGGTGCTGGACGCGGTGATCTGCAAGAATCTGCTGCTGTGCAACCGGCAGTGTACGGACTTTTATCTGCTGATGCTCCCCGGGGACAAGCATTTTAAGACCAGCGTTCTCTCCAAGGAGATCGGCTCCTCCCGCCTGAGCTTTGCCGCGCCGGAGTATATGGAGAAGTTTCTGGACATCACCCCCGGCTCCGTCAGCGTCCTGGGGCTGATGAACGACCGGGAGAACCATGTACAGCTTCTCATGGACGAGGACGTGCTGAAAGGGGAGTACATCGGCTGCCATCCCTGCATCAACACCTCCAGCCTGCGCTTTCGGACGGCTGACCTGATGGAGAAAATTCTGCCAACCGTCCATCATGAAGCCCTAATCGTCACGCTGCCGCAGGAATAAAACAGCCTAAAGCGCCCCGGCGGGGCGCTTTTTTCACCCCCAAAACCTGCCTATAAAAATAGTAGGAAAAAGACTTGACAAATGGGGCGGCATCGTGTATCATATAGCCAGTTAGCTGAGGCTAACCGGAAAAGCAAAAAAAGATAATCTTATCATTATGAAAACGGGAGGTTCGAGCTATGGAAATTGCCACGATTCTGTCCGGCGCCGGTGCCGTTGCGGCTGTCACTGTGACGTCCGTGGGCGTCATTTCCATCCGGAAAAGCCTGCGCCGAATCGCCCGGGGCAGGGAGGACGGCCATGTCTGAGGAACAGCTGGTTCGCAACTGCGCCCCCACATTGGCAGGGCTGAAAACCGGCAATCTGTTCGCCTGCCCCTATGAAAGCCGGGAAGACCTGCTGGATGCGCTGTTCTCCAAGTTTTGTTTAGGAAAGTGAGGAATCATTCATGAAATTATTTATCAACCGTGTTATCGCTTTGATTATCGACAGTCTGTTGATCGGAATTCCGGTCGGCATTATCGAAATGGCGTTCTCCTTAATCCGCTGGATTTTAAGCTGGCTGCCGTTTATTTATCTCTACCGGCCGGCAAGGCTGGAAAAAGACCTCTCCTGCGCGTCCTGTGAAGCGCTTCTCAGCGCGTGCGGCTACAACTGCCGGGGCGGGAGCCGCTGCCTGACAAGGCTTGCCCGGCGATTAAAGCAGCAGGAGGATTTTCCCCACGAGATCGGCCTGTTTTTAAGCTATCCGCCGGAGGACGTGAAGGGCTTCTTAGAGCACAGACCCTGCAAATGCGTGGGCTGCTGGAAGGTTTACGAAAACGAGGAAGCGGCGCGAAAGACCTTTGCCAAGTACAAGGCCTGCACAAGGGTCTACTGCCGTCAGCTTGCCAGCGGAATCGACATCGAACGGCTCACCGTAGCCGGATGAAATAAGAAAGGACTTTTGAAAATGAAAATTGCAGTTGTTTATTGGAGCAGCACCGGAAATACCGAGACAATGGCGCAGGCCGTTCAGGAAGGCGCAAAGCACGCCGGAGCGGAAGCGGAGCTGTTCACCGCCGCCGAGTTCGACGGAGGAAAGATGGACGAATTTGACGCGGTTGCCTTCGGCTGCCCCGCCATGGGCGCGGAGGAGCTGGAGGACGGCGAGTTCGCCCCCATGTTCGAGACCTGCGAGAGCAAGCTCTCCGGCAAGAAAATCGCCCTGTTCGGCTCCTACGGCTGGGGCGATGGTGAATGGATGCGCACCTGGGAAGAAAGCTGCCGGGACAAGGGCGCAAACCTGGCCTGCGACAGCGTGATCTGCCAGGAGACCCCGGACGACGAAGCCCTGAGCGCCTGCCGCAGCCTGGGCGAAGCACTGGCGTAAACATTACCACGCTGTATTAACGGATGCCAAATCGCAAAAATACCTCCTAATCCGATTTCCTTAATCTGTATTGCACACACATCCTTCAAAACTGTACCGCGATAAGGCAGCCGACAGATATCCCCCGAGGCCGATCGAAAGCTGCCAGAACGGGCAGGCGGCGCGTTTGCCTTCCAATTTCCCCTCCGGGATCCATCCGGCATTTTCGGGAGAAATGGCTTACCAAGGGCAAACGGCTGCGGCTCAACCGTTCTGCCAGCTTTCAGATACGGCCGATAACACGGCACGGCCGTGAGAGAGGATATTGAAGATATAGAAAAAGAGCTACCTGACTTCCTTGGAAATCAGATAGCTCTTTTCTTGTGAATAATGAAATTCTGTTGCCAAATCATTGCCACGAGGGGCGTCAAGACTCAAAAAGTCCAGTGTTTACGGGCTTTTTTTCGGCCTATGAAATTATTCCCACTCAATCGTCCCGGTAGGCTTAGGGGTCAGATCCAGCACTACGCGGTTGATGCCTTCTACCTCATGCGTGATCCGGGCGGTGATGTGGTGGAGGAGGGGATAGGGGATCTCCTCGATGGTGGCCGTCATGGCGTCGGTGGTGTTGACCGCGCGGATGATGGCAGGCCAGCCCTCGTAGCGCTTGCCGTCCTTTACGCCGACGCTCTTCATGTCCGGCACGGCGATGAAATACTGCCAGACCTTGCCGGACAGACCATTCTTGTCAAATTCTTCCCGCAGGATCGCGTCGGCTTCCCGCAGGGCTTCCAGACGGTCGCGAGTAATGGCGCCGAGACACCGCACGCCCAGGCCGGGGCCGGGGAAGGGCTGACGATAGACCATGCTGTGGGGCAGACCCAGCGCTTCGCCCACGACGCGTA
>ERZ826242.2163-NODE-2163-length-18075-cov-6.802941_pt1 | contig 18075 bp, 11 predicted proteins | sample MGYA00519871_ERZ826242 | MGnify/ENA primary metagenome ERZ826242 (study PRJEB31778, sample SAMEA3449226) | human gut metagenome | biome: human gut; feature: human-associated habitat; material: faeces | place: United Kingdom | collected 2010/2012 ...
TGAATTTGCCGCCCATAGGGCAGCTTATGTGTCCGTCAGGAGAGGATAGCGAATGAAATTTTGATGTACTTTCGCAGCCGGAAGAAGTTACAGGGCGAGGTGTCGCTCAACGATTCGCTCGATTCCGACGCCGACGGCGAGTCGCTCTATCTTATGGACGTCGTCGGCGTCGAGGACACGATGTATTTGGACATTCAGGACCGCGACGACTGCCTGCGCGTGCGAAAGCTCGTGCACGAGTGCCTGACCGAGCGGGAGGAAGAGGTCATCATCTCGCGTTACGGCCTCGGCGGCCGGATGCCCCGCACACAGCGCGAGGTCGCCAAAAAGCTCGGCATCTCGAGGAGCTATGTATCCCGCATCGAAAAGCGCGCGCTGCAAAAGCTGGAGGAAGCCCTCGGTGAACGGGAATAAAAAACGCGGGGCGCATTAGCGCCCCGCTTATGGTATTAAGGAGATAAACCGACAGAACAATATCGCCCTGCTATATTATTACGCTGGCTCAGAAACTTTTTCATCGGTGCCGCCAAGTGCGGCCATAAGCGAGTTCAACCAATTGGAGATTTGATCGTTTCCTTGAGTATTATCACACCAGGCCTGATAAAATGCTGGAATTTTAAAGTCGTTGGAGTTCAGTGTGTTTCTGCCGGAGCCGGCGTTTTTAAGATATGTTTCTGCAAATTGCGCCACAAGTGTGGAATATTGTAAGATCAATTCGATGATGTATTCTTTGGCGCACTTTACATGGTCGGCGCTGTAATCGAAATTGGCAAACGAACGCTCTGCTGTTAAAGGCTTGCCTGCGTGGTTTAATGCATTTACAACATATGCTACAAAAAAGTACCGCCCATTTGCCAGAACGGCCAGAGTGTTGGCATCGGGGGTTGCCGCATTCCGATACTGCTTTTCTACCAAACGGTATACTTCGGAGATGCTCACGGCAAAGTTGACAGGCTTGTACCAGGATAGAAATAAAGCAGCCTTGTCATCGTACAGATCGAACGGAGCATATATCGGTTTGGAAGGATCGCTCTCGGAAAATTCGACTGTGTCATATTCGCTGGAGGTATCACTATACCGAACGATGACCTGTGTGGGGCTGGAACGTGCTTCACCGGGAGCGTTGTAATAGTAGGCAGTTACGATGCGGCCAAAATCAGAAAGCTGATAATGGAAGCGGCCAGGCTCATTTTGCCCCCGTTTCAGAAGCTTAAAGCAATAAAGGGGGTAGGTGCCGTTTTCATAAAAAGAGTTGATGAGCGTGATCTGCGGACAGGTATATGCAACGTCCATGGGAGTAATGGGCTTTTGACGATTGAGCGAAATACTGATTTGATCAAAGGCCTGTGAACAGTTCTTTTGCGGTTTGTCATCCGGATAAAAAACGCGTAGCAGAACCCATGCTTTTTTCTTTGCACACTGGATGTTTTCAATTTGTGAGGCATCATCCGTTTGCTGAAAGAAAAAATTAGCAGCTGCCGAAATTGTTTGCGCACCGTTGATGATCGAGAGGTCCTCTATTTCGGAGTAGGTCAGACGGATATCACTTTCGGCTCGCCGATCCAGGTTCTTTTGACTTTTAATCTGCATGGCGATTCCGTTATTGCAATTATAAAAGCTTGACGGGCATTTGGTTAAAGTGTTCTGGATTTGGGACTCGACATTCAACGCATCTCGAATATGATACCGGACATTGCGTGCAAACAGTTCAGCACCGATGTGATTGTATAGGCTCACAATGTCGAACAGCTTTGCAATATATACATCTGAAGAAATATGATAGCTTTCTAAAGTGCCTGCCTTTGAAGAATCAGCATTAAATTCCATGGCAGAATCATAGTGGGGCGAGCGAATCCTGCTTTGAATTGCGATGGAAAAAACCTGCTCAGTTTTTGCTGGAGTGTGCAGCGTGCAGAAGCAAATTTTTGACCTTTTTTTGTCCTTGAAGCGATTGGAAAGGCTTGCTTTGGCCAGTTTAGTAATCCGCGCTTTTTGGGCCTCGACTTGTGCGTTTTCTGCGATCGTGTTTGTAAGAACGACAATATGGCAGGTCACAGGGTCGCCGTCTTCAAGAAGGGGAGATTGTAGGATTTTGAACACCTCTTCCGGAGGCTTCTTTGGGGAGTAGTGAGCGAAAACGACCTGATCACCGTCTTCTGCACAGCCAAGTTGCTGTGCAGTGATTCCGTTTTCGAGATAGCGTCGGCGCTTTAATTCTTTAACGATTTCTTGCGGAGAAGGAAGCTCGCTGTAGGGAACTAGTTCAATTTCCTCAAGGAATCCACGCATCAGCTTGGCGATGGATGTATATTCTTTGCTTTTCAGCTGTTCCATTTGTTTCACCTTTCTCTATCTGGAAACTTTTCTATCTGGACTACAGTAGTAGCTCTCGGCGGCAGATTTGTATTGCAGAATCTGGATATTCCTGCATGAGCGCCTCAGCAGTATCCGCAAAATTGTTGATTAAGCTGTTAAATGTTTCTTTCCAACGTTGACAATCAACTTTGTAGTCCTTGTAGTCCTTGTTGACATTAGAATGACATTCGAGATGATCTAAAAAGCTTTTCAGCCGTAAATGCTAATCGAACAATTCGGCCTCTGCGGTCTTGATGATTTGCTGATATTCGTCTTTGGAGGCTACTTCGAGTTCATCCAGATAATACTCTGACAGCTTTTCAATATTGTGAAAGATCAGTTTCAGTTCATTTTCGAGGGAGAAGGAACCGGAGGAAACGTTCTTACTTTTTCGTATCATTTCGTGGACAAGGTTAAACTCTTCTGGGTAGATGGATCCCGTGTGTATCCCGAAGTAGAGACGTAAATCGTTCCGGAGCTGTGCTTTAGCAGATTTGTCGATTCTGACCGTTTCATAGCGGTAACGGGGGAATGAGCTCAAATGTTCGCCTTGAAACAGGATGAAAGCACCTTGCTGCGCGATAATACGGGGATTCTTCTTGATGTGATCGATCAGCTTGTGATTTTTTTGGAATAGTTCCTGATCGGAGAACCAGTCGGAGTTATGATCAATGCACGCGTTATAGGCCTGATTGATGTTATTGCCGGTCGGACAGTATATATCTTCTAAAAAGAAAATATATACGATACCATCTTCATTGTCGTGACTGGTCTCACTTTCAGTGTAATACGGGGTGATGGCAAAGTACAGGGCAACTATACAGTTGTAGGTAACATCCAGTAATCTGCTGGGAAAACCGCCATGCTGTGCGTCGATGGCAATTTCAAGATAGGTCTTTCCATCTGTCAGATGGTTGGCGGACATCTCGTCGAAGAGATTTTTTCAAAGAACCGATCGGACTGTGAAAGTGGGGTCCTGAAAATATTGGGTTGGCACGGAGTGTCATAAACTTTTGATTCTCCGCGAAAAACGGTGATAGTATGATCTACCTTAGTCTGCTTGGGCTTTTTTTCAATTTCGCTAATATAGTCTGAGATGGATTTTACCGGCAAATTCAAACAATCCACCAACCTTTCAATAAATGAGTGCCCTGCTATTATAATACGATAAGTCGGATAATAGTGTCGATAAAAATATAGAAGAGATATCATTTCATCAAGAGAGATGTCCCAGCACCGGGCGGGAATAAAAACGCGGGGCGCAGATGTCTGCGCCCCGCGCCCGCTCAGGGGATGAGCGGAAGAGAGAAAGAGAAGAATATCATCAGAGAATCGTGCCGCCACCGAGCACGGTGTCGCCATCGTACAGCACGACGGCCTGACCCGGCGTGATAGCGCGCTGCGGCTCGTCGAAGACGAGGTGCACGTGCCCGTCCTCGAGCACTGTGACTGTCGCCGCCTGCTCGCGCTGGTGGTAGCGCACGCGCGCGGTCGCGCGCAGCTCGCGCGGTGGGACGTCGTAGGCGATCCAGTTGAAGTCATTTGCCGTCAGCTCACGAGAAAAAAGCGCGTCGTTGCCGCTTAGCACCACGCGGTTTTCCTGCGCATCGATGCGCTTGACATACAGCGGCGCGTCCGCCGCGATGCCGAGGCCCTTGCGCTGGCCGACGGTGTAGTGCACGATGCCCTTGTGCTGTCCGAGCACATGACCGCTTTCGTCGACAAAGTCGCCCGCAGGGCAGTCGTGCCCTGTGTAGCGCGCGATAAAGCCTGCGTAGTCGCCGTCCGGCACAAAGCAGATATCCTGACTGTCCGGCTTGTCCGCGTTGTAGAAGCCCTGCTCCTCCGCGATGCGGCGCGTCTTGCTCTTGTGCATCGCGCCGAGCGGCAGGCGTGTGTGCGCCAGCTGATCCTGCGTGAGCGAGTAGAGCACGTAGCTCTGGTCCTTGCTCTCATCGAGCGATTTTTTGAGCAGCCACCGCCCGTTTTCCTGCTCGATGCGCGCGTAGTGGCCGGTCACAATGGCGTCGCAGCCTAAAATGCGGGCGCGCTCGTAGAGCCGCTCAAACTTCAGGTAGCGGTTGCAGTCGATGCAGGGGTTTGGCGTCGCGCCGCGCTCATAGGACGAGATGAAGCGGTCGATGACCTGCCCCTTGAAGTCGTCTGAAAAGTTGAAGACATAGTAGGGGATGCCGAGGTGCAGCGCGACGAGACGCGCGTCCTCGACGTCCTCAAGCGAGCAGCAGGTCTTCGTGCGGCTGACGCCAATGTCCTCGTTGTGGAAGAGCTTCATCGTCGCGCCGATGCACTCGCAGCCCTGTTCCTTCATCAAAAATGCGGCGACGCTTGAGTCCACACCGCCGCTCATCGCAATGAGTACCTTGTCCATATTTCCTCACATCATGCGGCACGCTTTGGCGCAGGGAATGTCCCTGTGAGAAGCGATGCCGCGCTTATCGTTTTGCCTTATTTTGCCGCGTGCTTATAAAGTGAACGGCTTTTTGCCGCTGACGAGGTCCTTCCACAGCGGGGACATGCCGCGTAAGTATTCCACGACCTCGGGCACGGCCTTGAGGATGCGGTCGATTTCCTCGTCGGTGTTCCACTCGCACAGGCTCAGGCGCAGCGAGCCGCATGCCACGTCATGCAGGCGGCCGATGGCCAGCAGTACGTGGCTTGGGTCGAGCGAGCCGGATGTGCACGCGCTGCCGGACGACGCGCAGATGCCCTTTGCGTCGAGCAGAAGCAGCAGGCTCTCGCCCTCGACGCCCTCGAAGCAGAAGCTCACGTTGCCGGGGAGACGATTCACGGGATCGCCGTTGAGCGCGCTGTGCGGGATCTTGGACAGGCCGTCGATCAGGCGGTCGCGCAGGGCGCTGACCTTTTTTGCATTCTCGTCAATGTGCGCGCAGGCGTCTTCGAGCGCCGCAGCCATGCCCATGATGGCGGGAATATTCTCCGTGCCTGCGCGCTTGCCGCGCTCCTGCGCGCCGCCCTCGATGAGGCTTGTCAGGGCGATGCCCTGGCGGGCGTACAGCACGCCGGTGCCCTTTGGGCCGTGGAATTTGTGCGCGGAGAGCGACAGCAGGTCGATGTTCTGCGCCTTGACGTCAATGGGCAGATGCCCCGCCGCCTGCACAGCGTCGGTGTGGAACAGCACGCCCGCCTCGCGGCAGACTGCGCCGATCGTACCGACCGGCAGGATGGAGCCAATCTCGTTGTTGGCGTACATGACGGAAACCAGGCACGTGTCCTCGCGGATGGCGTCTTTCACCTGCTGCGCCGTCACGGTGCCGATGGGGCCGACGGGGAGCAGCTCGACCGTGAAGCCCTCTTTTTCGAGCTTTTGGAGCGTGTGCAGCACGGCGTGGTGCTCGAATGCGGTCGAAATGATGTGCTTTTTGCCCTTGCATTCGCCGAGACGCGCGGCGGAGAGGATGGCCTGATTGTCGGCCTCGCTGCCGCCGGAGGTGAAGTAAATTTCGCGCGGGGAAGCGTTCAGGCATTTTGCGATGCGGTCGCGCGCGCTGAGCAGCGCCCCGGCCGCCTGCTGGCCGACGGAATGCAGGCTTGAGGGGTTGCCATAGATCGTCTCCAGATAGGGGAGCATGGCGTCGATCGCGGCGCGGCTCATCTGGGTCGTCGCGGCGTTGTCCGCGTAAATAGTGGTCATTGAGATAAATCCTATCTTATAAGTATGTTGATATGATACACAGGAACGCCCGCTTTGTCAATGGATTTTGAGATCGCGAGGGGAGTGCAAAAAGGAAGAACCGCTCTTGCGAGCGGTTCTTCCTTTTGCATTAGGGGGTGGAGGGATTTTCGCTTACTTTTCCAGCTGCGTCCAGTCGCGGGTCTCGCGCAGCTCGGTCCACTTTTCATACTGGGAGTTCGTCTTGAACTTGTAGTAGTGGCTGTTCGTCGCTTCCTGAACGGCGAGGTAGTACCAGGCGTTCTTATCGGCGTTGTCCGTCCAAGTGACCATATTGGGGAGCAGGTCCTCCTCGGTCTCGGGCTGGCGGTTCAGCACGCGGTTGACGAGCGTCATGGTCTCGGCACGGGTGATGTCGCGCTGGGGGCCGAAGGTGCCGTTGGGATAACCGTTGATCCAGCCGTTGTTGTAGGCGATGCTGATCTCGTCCTTGGCCCAGTGGGTCGCGATGTCGCTGAACTTCGCGGTCGTCTTGTCGCCGTTCGAGTCGAAGCGGGCGGCGATGGCGGCGAACTCAGCGCGGGTGATGGCGGCGTTCGGGCGGAACGTGCCGTCGGGATAACCCGTGATGATGCCCATGGAGCTGAGGGTCGAGACCGCGGTGTTGTACCAGTCGGCGCGCGTCACGTCGGAATAGCGGTTGGTCTTGGTCAGGTTCTCGTCGCGGACGTCGTCGGTCAGCAGGCGGAAGAAGATGGTCGCGACCTCGGCGCGGGTGATGTTGTTCTGCGGGCGGACCTCGCCGTTGCCGTAACCGACGATATAGGCGAAGTGATCCGTCGTGTTCAGACCGAGCGCGTCATCGTCTTCGATCTCCACGGTGGGCTTGGGACGGGGATGATGCGGACGGCGATAGGTGTACACGTTGGTAAACTCAACCTTCGTTGCATTCTCCATCGGAACAAATTTACCATTACCTTCCGCACATAATGCAAAATCACTTGCGCGGTAAGTGCCGTCTTCGTTTACAGTCAGGGTAAAGGAATATGTCGTATCGTCGTAAACGATATTATCTTTCCCGTCGTCGCGCTCGTACACTTCAACGCGGTACATGCCTGCGGGCCGGGAAATTTCCTCAAACTTAAACGAATCCGAGTAACCAGCCTTCAGTGTGATAGAACCTTCATATCCAACCAGACCATCGTCCAGAGTTAAGCTATCGCTGACCTCAATGACAGGCTGCTGCTCAGGCGCAGCGGGCTGCTCAGGCGCAGCGGGCTGCTCGGGCGCAGCGGGCTGCTCGGGCGCAACGGGCTGCTCGGGCGCAGCAGGCTGCTCAGGCGCAGCGGGCTGCTCAGGCGCAGCGGGCTGTTCAGGCGCAGCGGGCTGTTCAGGCGCAGCGGGCTGCTCGGGCGCGGCGGGCTGCTCAGGCGCAGCGGGCTGTTCAGGCGCAGTGGACTGCTCAGGCTCAGCGGGCTGCTCAGGCGCATAGACGAAGAAAGGCGTCACCGTTGCATAAGCATAGAAGGTCTCTTCGGTGCTTGCGCCGTATCTGCTCTCAAAGTTCTTGTAGATGAAATCGCCGAGCTGGATCGTGCCGAGCTTGGTGTAGAGGATGTTGATGACGTTCTCATCATCAATGACTTTGTAGGGGCGGACCACTTGGACGCCTGGCTTGTAGCCATCGGGCTTGTGCGCGTTGAGCGTCGGGGAAGTAACATTGTTAAGAATGATCGTATCGCCAACCGCTGCGGTCATAGTCTCCGTGCCAATCGGCGTACCAGTCAAATCATCCTGATAGTAGTTGACTGTCACGTCAACATAGGTCGGCTCAATTTCTTTTGTGGTCCAGTGGCCGGTCAGTGCTACGTCCTTGGCGGGCATGGTGAACTGGTTGTTGCTGATCTCTGCATCAGATGTGTTCCAGCCATTGAAATCATGCGTTTCAGAGGTCGGTAAATCCGCAACCGTCACAGATGCGCCGTACTTAAAGGAGGCTTCCTCGGGAAGGGAAGGCGTGGCATCGTCGGGCGCAGTGCCATCATAGCTGTATGTTACCTTATAGCTGTTTCTGGTGTAGTACAGTTTGAGGACAAGGCTGCCTTCGGCGTCGACCGTGCCGCTCTGAACTGTACCTTCAACGGTCTTATCAAAGGTGAAGCCGGTATAGCTCTTTTCCGTTGCGGTAACGTCTGTATCAGTCTTGGCGTTCAGATACTCGGTCTCTTTCAGAGTGAAGCCGCCATCCAGATTTTCCAGATAGTGCTCAACCGTGTAATCAGTGCCGTCGGCAGCGGTATAAGAACCCGTCACAGTGACATCTTCATCCGGCATTGTCCCAGGAAGGGAAGACCAACCGCTCCACTCATAACCGGACTTGGCCATGTCGTTGCTAATCAGGGTTAGCGGTGCACCATACTTAATGTTCTCCTGCTTTGCATACGCTTCATTTGCAAAGTAGCTGCCGGTGATTTTATAAATCACCTGATGAGTATTACGGGTGTAGTAGAGCTTGAGAGTAAGCTCACCGTCTTCCGTAACAATGCCAGACTTTGTGTCAGTCGAGGCTTCGTCACTGTAGGTAAAGCCAGTATAGGTGGTTTTGGGCTCAGCCGTTACTTGAGTATCGATCGTCCCCGACAGATTCGCTTCGGTATCTTTCAGCGTATACTCTTCATTATCCAAATTCTGGAGATAATGCTCCACCTTATAACTGGCTTTAGACGACTTGAACGTTGCGGTATAGGTCAAGTTGCTGTTGATGGACGGATTATCCGTAGGAAGAGCAGGGTCCCATTGATCGAACGTAAAGTCATCATTCGCCTGATAATTGGGGACGGTAATCTTATCTTTCCACTTGGTTCCAGCGAGCACCGTATAGGTGGGCGTACCACTCAGAGTGCCGTTGCCGTCTGTCTTGAATTCAACAGTATACGCCGTTTGCTGCACGGTCGGAGATTTATCAAGCAGGGTTTTTGCTTCGCGGCCTGCTTCATCCTTATAGATGAGGCCTGCCTGCTTGCCGTTGGTCGTCTCGTTGGTGGGATAGTTCTTCGTGCCGGCTTCCCATGCGGCGTCGGGATTCGGCTTGATGGGGATCGTGATGATCAGCTTTGCGCCAGTGTAAGTGTCGTCTGTGTGTTTGGTAACAGCGTTGGCCTTATAGTCAAATCCAGTAACTTTGATCGTTTTGCCATCAGGAATGGCAACATCAACGCCGCTGGCAGCAGTTGCATTTTTCCAACTTTGGCCGTCGTTTGCGATAGCGGCCTTCGTGACCGTAATGCCGGAGTTTTCGGCTCCCTCCGGAGCATTCAGTTCAAAGTAGCTGGACAGGGTATCGCTCAGTACCGTATCGTTGCCAACGTCCAGCTTAAGGCTGGAAACCTCTTGACTGATACGCTGGAAAATTTTATCTAACTCACCAGCATTGGCAGCGGCAAAATAATAATTTCCAGAAGCACGAGCACCAAGATTTACACCGGAGGAGGAATTCCAGGCGTCTGTTGAAGCTGCATTGGGATAATTCGAAGATACGCCGTGCATATATTGATTGAACGTATTGTTAGTATCAGACGGCTTTGCATCTCCAAACATACCGATTGTATAAACTTTGATGCCTTTATCTTTCAGACTCTTTGCCGCGTCGACCGCAGCACCAGCAACGGTCTTGTTATAATCACTCTTGCGGGTCGGTTCACCGTCCGTAAACATGATGACAACAGCGGGACGCTTTGCATCGTCGCCCTCGCGGGCGCTCAAAATGTCAGTTGCCTTTTCCATGCCATAGTCGGCAGATGTGCAGCCGGCTGCCTTTAGGGAATCTACACTACGTTTCAGCTGCGTTGCGCCCGTTGTTACATCCGTCAATCCTTCAAGAACCTGCGTGTAATTGTAAGTATATCCGCCAGATTTATAGGTGTCATTGCCAGGGCTGTCGGACTTGTTTCCTGAGAACTTGACAATTCCGATTTTGTGGTCAACAGCTTTATCGCCATCCTTTTTTGCTGCAACGCTGTCGATAAAGCTGTTGACAGCTTTTTGCATGGCCTGTAATTTCGTCTGAGTTCCAGTTACTTTACTATAGGTATACAGAACTCCGCTATAGGACGTATCCCAAAAACCAGAGACCACTTTACCGATCGGCTGACCGTTGGCTTCCAACCAATACTGATCATAGCCGGGAATCCACTGGTAATTATCCCAGTGTCCGTCAACATGAGTGCGCTTATAGCTTACACGATAGTATTCATCGTCAAGTTTAGCGTAGTAGGTTTCGCTTGCCCAATAAATATCAGAAGATGCCCATTCAGTCTCCTTTGTTTTTTGATAATCGTAAGACTCTGTGGGATCATCCATTGAGCCGGACACATCCAATACGAGGACAATATCCATTGGTACATAGGTCTGCATTGTACTCATTTCGTCGGTGACCCACGCTTCCAACGTCAGTTCTGAGCCATCCTTCGAAACAGACTTCTTGATATTTACAGCTCCGTCGGTCTTTTCAACGAACGAATTCGGCTGTCCGTCCGTCTCTGCCGCCAGCACGTTCAGCGGCAATAGCGACAGGGTCATCACGAGGACCAGGACCCAGGTGAGAAGGCGCTTGCCAACTTTCTTCTCAGACATAAAAAAATCCTCCTTCTTCTGCCTGTACGGCGCGAAGAAGGGGGGAGGTAATCTGCATTTGGCAACCGGCTGCCGTGCGGCGCGAGCGCCGTTTAGGTCCGTGGCTTTGCGACACAGGCTTTCGCCTGCTGTGCCTTTTTCTGTACAGTTGCTCTTCTGCGAGCCGCACAGATATTTGTGTTTGCCAATATTTTATGTTCACAGTATACCAGATTTGCCCAAAAATGCAAGGCGATTTTCAAAAAATATATAAGATATTAACAGAACTAATAATGCGCAGAAAAAGACGGCGGCAGGAAATACCTTGCCGCCGTGATTCGACGAATTGTGAGGTCTTACGCCACCGCGGACACGGCGAGCGTGTCGCTCTGCTGGGAGTAGGTCAGGGGGGAGACGCAGCCGGCGAAGGTGGTCTCGTTGATGACGCGCTTGGTGACGGCATAGGTCATGTCGATCTGGTACCAGTTGCCGCTGACGTTGACCTTGTTCCAGGCGTGGTAGCTGCTGCCGGCGTAGCCCTTGGTGAGGGTGCAGGGGATGTTCTGGCTGCGGCACATGGCGGCGAAGAGGGAGGCGAGGTCGTAGCAGATGCCCTTGTTGCTGTTCAGGGTGGCGGCGGTGTCGGGGATGTACTTGCTGACCTTGCCGGAGGTGATGTCGTTAGCGAGCTTGGTGTCGTAGGTGTAGTGACCGGCGATGTAGTTGTAGATCGCGGTGACCTTGTCCATGTCGGTCTTGGCGTCCTTGCAGAGTGCGGCGGCCTTCTTGCACACATCGTCGCCGGAGGTGAACTGCACGTCGGTCGTGGCGATGAGGTAAGGGGCGTAGGCGTTTTCGATCTTGGCGTTGACGCGCTTGCTGGTCACGACGCGGTAGGTCGTGCCGGAGATGTTCTCGCAGAGGGTGATGGTGTAGGTGCCGTCGCCCTGCTCGAGGGAGAAGACGGCGTCCTTGCCGCTCGGGCAGTTTTTGTAAGACGTCTTTTCGTTGCCGTACTGGATGCCGACCTTCAATTTGGCATTGGAGGTGTAGTTGACGGTGACGAAACCATACTTGGCATTCGTGGTGTCAATGGTGGTGCCATTGGCAGCGCTGGCGTTCACAACCGTGAACATGGACATGACAATAAGCACTGCGAGCATAGCGCAGGCATGACGAAACAGCCGTTTCATACGGCGATCTCCTTTCGGTAACTGGCTGCCAGCCCTGTTCCCAGGGGTAAGGCCCTATAGCTTTGCGTCGCCGGTTTTCACCGGGTTTGCTATTATCGTTTGAGATGCGGTCGAAGCGGCTGCACCTACTCTTTTTTACGGCTCACACTATATACGCGTTCTTGACGTTTGTCAACAAAAATCTACACGATTTTTTGCACTTTTTACACAAAAATCGAATTTTGTCACTATTGTCGGAGAATGCATTCAGAATTTGTTAATATTTATGGAAAAACACACTTGCCACAAAGGGGGCCTGCGTAGTATGCTCGTAAAAATCGCAAACGCGGGTCCCGGAACGGGGCGAGCGGGCGCGGGAAAAGAAAGGATACGACACATGAAAGTAAGGAAAGAGAAAACACTGGCAACGAAAATGGCCATCTCCCTCGTCGCGGGACTGACGGCCGGACTCCTGTTTTTGTTCCTCCGCGAGCATTTGAATTCCTCCGGTCAGGAAGCGGTGTGGACGACCATCAATGATCTTTTGTTCCAGGATATCACCGCTGCGGGAGCGAGCAGCGCGCTTGGCCTTTTCTATTTGGCCGGTCAGATGTTCATCCGTGCATTACAGCTCGTGATCGTGCCGATGGTTTTCACTTCCATTACGTTAGCAATAGGACAGATCTCCGATACCAGTACGCTTGGCAGAATTTCTTTCAAGTGTATCAAAGGTTTCCTGATCTGTTCTTTTTTTGCGCTCCTGCTCGCCTGCGTGTGCGGCATCGTCTTCTATAACATGGGCGTGTTCCACATTGCGGTCGACGGGCTCGAGAGCGTTTCAGGCTCGGCGGGCTCCAATCCGCTGCTCGTCGTGTTGAACGTCATCCCCTCGAACATCGCTTCCACCTTCTCGAGCAACACCGCGGTGCTCGCCGTCGTCTTCCTCGCCGTGTCCCTCGGCCTGTGTATGAAGACGCTCGGCGAGGAGAAGACCGCGACGCTGCGCAAGCTCATCCAGGAGCTCAACGACGTCGTTATCGTCTTTCTGAACTTCGTCGTCAGCAAGTTCGGCCCCGTCGCTATCTTCATGCTGCTCACGCGCACCTTCGCATCCTACGGTGTGGAGCACCTCAAGCCAGCTGTCGCCTACGTTATCCTCACGGTCGTGCTGCTGCTCATCTTCCTCATCATCGGCTATCCCGCTTTCATCGCGATCTTCGCGCATCTTGATCCTTTCAAGTTCGCCAAGAAGATCACCCGCGTCGCGGTCTTCGGCTTCTCCACCTCTTCGAGTGCGGCGACGCTCCCGCTCAACGTCAAGACCACGGTCGAGGAGCTCGGCGTGGATGAGAAGATCGCCTCCTTCGTCCTGCCGCTCGGCATGACCATCAACATGAACGGAACGGCCATCATGCAGGTCATCGCAACGCTCTTCATCGCCGGCTGCGCGGGCTACAGCATCAGCTTCACCCAGCTCGTCGTCATCGCGCTGCTCGCACTCATCGCCTCCGCCGGTACGCCCGCGGCCCCCGGCTCCGGCGCGATCATCCTTTTCACCATCCTCTCCGGCCTCGGCTATGTGAATGATGCGGCAATGCTGGCCTACAGCCTCATCCTCGCCATCAACCGCCCCATCGAGATGCTCGTCACCGCGCTCAACGTCGTCGGCGACTCCGCCACGAGCATCTACGTCGCCAAGTCCGAGGGCGCGCTGAACGAGGACATCTACAACGCGTAAGATCATTCAAAAAAGTGGTGTCACCACTTTTTTGAGAAAGTTTCGCTTCGCTTTGTGCCTCGCGGGCTCGACACACGCTCCGCGCAGAGTGTTTTTTCTGACGCGCGTGTCGCCAGAAAAAACGATCCAGATCATTTGCCGCCTGCGGGCGGCAAAGTCTGCGATGCTTTTATAACGAAAGAGACGCGGCGAAAGCCGCGTCTCTCCTTATATTATAGGTGTTATCTGTTACACGCTGAGCCAGTCGTCGAGGATAAGACCCTCGTTGTGCTTGGTGAGAAAGCCCACGCTCCACTCGCCGCCGAAGGCGATGAGCTTGCGGCCCTTGAAGTCCTCGAGCACGCGGGAGCCCGAGCAGAGCATCAGGTCCTTCACGTCGCACGGGCACTCGCGGATCAGGCGCAGGTGCTCGTAGGGAAGGCCGCTCATGCGCAGGTCGACGCCGTACTCGTTCTTCATGCGGTATTCGAACACGTCGAACTGCAGCGTGCCGACCACGCCGACGACCACGTCCTCAAAGCCGCTGTCGGGGATTTTGAAGATCTGGATGGCGCCCTCCTGCGCGATCTGCTCCACGCCCTTGACGAACTGCTTGCGCTTCATCGTGTCCTTGGGTGAGACGAGCATGAAGTGCTCGGGCTCGAACGTCGGGATGCCGGAGAAGCGGAACTTTTTGCCGGGCATCGTGATCGTGTCGCCGATGGAGAAGATGCCGGGGTCGAACACGCCGATGATGTCGCCAGCATAGGCCTCGTCGACGATCTCGCGCTCGGCGGCCATCATCGTCTGCGGCTGAGAAAGGCGCATCTTGCGGCCGGACTGGACGTGGAAATACTCGGTGTCGCGCTCGAACTTGCCCGAGCAGATGCGCATGAAGGCAAGGCGGTCGCGGTGGGCCTTGTTCATGTTGGCCTGAATCTTGAAGACGAAGGCCGAAAATTCAGGGGAGTAGACGTCCACCTCGCCCGCGTCGCTCACACGCGGCAGCGGCGGCGTGGTCATCTCTAAAAACGCATTCAAAAACGGCTCGACGCCGAAGTTCGTCAGCGCGCTGCCGAAGAACACGGGGGAGAGCTTACCGTGGCGCACGGCGTCCAGGTCAAAGTCACGGCCCGCGCCGAGCAGCTCGACCTCTTCGGCGAGCGTATCGCGGCGGGTCTGACCGATCAGGTCGACGAGCGCGGGATCATCGAGCTCGATTTCCGTGATGCCCGCCTTTTTGGCGTGGCCCGCGTCGGTGAAGTGCAGGATGCAGCGCTTATCGCGGTCGTACACACCGGCAAACTCCTTGCCGCAGCCAATCGGCCAGTTGACGGGATAGGTGTCGATGCCCAGCTCGCGCTCGACCTCCTCGCAGAGCTCGAGCGGGTCGCGCGTCTCGCGGTCCATTTTATTGATAAAGGTAAAGATGGGGATATTGCGCAGGGCGCAGACCTTGAAGAGCTTGCGCGTCTGCGGCTCGACGCCCTTCGCGCCGTCAATGACCATGACGGCGCTGTCCGCGGCCATCAGCGTGCGGTAGGTGTCCTCGGAGAAGTCCTGATGTCCCGGCGTGTCGAGGATGTTGATGCAGTAGCCGCCGTGCTGGAACTGCATGACTGACGACGTGACCGAAATGCCGCGCTGCTTTTCGATTTCCATCCAGTCGCTGGTCGCGTGACGTTCGGCCTTGCGGGCCTTGACGCTGCCGGCCTGGCGGATGGCGCCGCCGTAGAGCAGCAGTTTTTCGGTCAAAGTGGTCTTGCCGGCGTCCGGGTGGCTGATAATGGCGAACGTGCGCCGCTTCTGAATCTGTTTCAGCGCCTCCGCGCTCAGGGTGGCTTCGCTCATGCGGGTCAAAATCCTCTCTTCCCAGCGATAATACATAGTACAACATCCTATTGTACTATGGATGGAAAAGCGCTGTCAAGAGGCGGCCCATCGGGGGTTGGGCAGCGGGAAGCGGGATAAGTTGTCTTACTTGAGCAGAAGAAAACCCGCAAAGCGCGCTTGGCGCAAAGCGGGTTTTTTGCGATTTGATGCCGCGTTACCGGCTGCCTTTGTCGTAGGGGATGCCTTCGGCCTTGGGCGCGCGGCTGCTCTTGGAGGTAAAGGCCAGTACGATCAACGTGATCAGGTAGGGCAGCAGGCGGTAAAAGTTGGTGTTGATGCCCAGATCCTTGAGGAAATAGATCTGCTCACCAGCGCTGTTGAGCACGTAGAGGCTGCCGTAGCTGGCGGCGATGCATTTGAACAGGCCGAACAAAAGCGCCGCGCCCGCCACGCTCAGCGGTTTCCAGTTGCCGAAAATCATCACGGCCAGCGCCAGGAAGCCAAAGCCCGCCACATCCCCGTTGGAGGTGCAGTTGGTGGTGGTCAGCGCGTAGACAAAGCCGCCCATGCCTGCCAGCGCGCCCGAGATGGTCACGCCCGCATAACGCATTTTAAAGACATTGATGCCCAGGCTGTCGGCTGCCTGCGGATTTTCGCCGCAGGAACGGAGCCTTAAGCCGAAGCGCGTGCAATAGAGGATAACGGACATGATGATGAACACCAGAATGCACACATAGGTGGCCAGATAAACCTTGTTGACGAAGGTGTCGAAGAGGAAACCGACTTCGTCCGTGCGCCCGTAGCCGAACATGCTTTTTTTGATCATGAACCAGCTGGCGCTGTCGCCCGTGGCCATTTGAAGGGTGTTCTGGTTGGCGATCAGGCGGATGAGGAACAGCACCAGCGCGGGGGCCAGAAGATTGAGCGCTGTGCCGCCCACGGTCTGGTCCGCCCGCAGGTTAATGGCCGCAAACGCCAGCAGGAGCGAAAAGATTGCGCCGAGCAACGCTGCAACCGCCATGGTCATCAGCATGAACCCCTGCAGGCTCACCCAGTCTCCCGCGGCCTTGGCTGCGTCAAACCAGCCCCATTGCTGCACCAGCCTGACAAACAGCACGCCGATGAACGCGCCGAAGATCATGATGCCTTCCAGCGCCAGGTTGATCACGCCGCTTCGCTCGGCGTATACGCCCGCCAGCGCCACCACCATCAGGGGGACCGCATAAATCAGCGTTTGGCGGATCAGGAATACCATGCTGCCGGAGGTAAGATTTTCAAACAATGTTTCCATCATGCCTTCGCCGCCTCCTTTCCTTCCGCTTTGGAATCCGAATCATCCGGTCCGGGGTCCTTGAGGGGCGCCTCGGTTTTGTGCGCCCGATGATGGCCCAGCAAAGTCTTAATCAATAGCGAGAAGGCGCTCAGATACACGATCACGGCGATGATCACGTCCGTGATGTATTCGTTGTAGGCGGTGAGGTTGGTCATCTGCAGGCCCGCGATATCCAGCATGGACATGAACATGCCCGTGAAGATGACGCCGATGGGATGGTTGGCCGCCAGAAGCGCCACCGGAATGCCGTTGAAGCCCGCAGCGGGAAGGCTCTGGTAGGTAGACCAGAAGAATTCCGTGTTGCCGCTCAAATAGTACAGAGAACCGGCCGCACCTGCCAGCGAGCCCGCAATGGCCATGGAAAGCACGATGTTGCGCTTGTCCTTGATGCCCGCATAGCGTGCGGCGAAGCGGTTGGAACCACAGGCCTTGAGCTGGTAGCCGAAGGTGGTGCGCGTCAGAATGATAAAGACGATGATCGCCAGAATGATGGCCACGACGATGCCGCCGTTGACCTGGGAATCCGGAAAGAGCACATCCAGGCCCATTTTGGAGGTGGCGACATGGTTGAAGGTGGTTTTATAGATGTAGCCGCTCTTGGTGTTCTCCACCACGTTCTTGAGATTGGAGATGTCAAAGATCCATGTCACAAGGTTGGCTGCGATCCAGTTGGTCATGATGCAGGCCAGCACCTCGTTGATGTTGAGCAAAGACTTGAGCATGCCCGGAATGGCACCCCACAGCGCGCCCGCCAGCATGCCGCCGAAGAAGGCCAGGAACCAGATGATTTCCGGCGGGACGACAGAGGAAGGAATGCTCAGCGCGATGAACAGCGTGGCCGCGGTGCCTGCCAGGTACTGTCCCGGCGCGCCGATGTTGAACAGCCCGGTCTTGAACGCCACCGCCACGGAAAGGCCCGTGAGGATCAGCGGCGTGGCGCGGAAGAGCATGTTGCCCACACTAGCGGGATTGAAGCCAAAGGTGAGCGCGCCCACAGCGTCACGGCCCGTGGCGAACAGGCCGCCAAAGATCAGGCGAACCCCGTCCCATACGCTTTTGAGACCCAGCGAGGGGGTACACAGACCCACGATCAGAATAATCAAACTGCCCGCGATCAGGCCCACCAGAATGGACAGGACCGACGCCATGACCGATCGCGTACCGTCCTGATGCCATAGCTTGAGAAACCGGTTTTTCATGCCTGAGCCACCTCCTGCCGCTTTGCGCCGGCCATATAGAGGCCCAGCTCCTCCACCGTCGTCTGCTTGGGATCAAACTCGCCCACGATCTGGCCCTCGTACATGACCAGAATTCTGTCGGAGAGGTTCATCACTTCGTCCAGCTCCAGGCTGACCAGCAACACGGCCTTGCCCTTATCGCGCTCGGCCACGATCTGCCGGTG
>ERZ826242.2165-NODE-2165-length-18068-cov-4.119247_pt1 | contig 18068 bp, 10 predicted proteins | sample MGYA00519871_ERZ826242 | MGnify/ENA primary metagenome ERZ826242 (study PRJEB31778, sample SAMEA3449226) | human gut metagenome | biome: human gut; feature: human-associated habitat; material: faeces | place: United Kingdom | collected 2010/2012 ...
ACCTCCGATTCAGTCGGTTCCTCTGTTGCCTCCGGTGAGGGTTCTGCTGTCGGTTTGGCCGAGGGGGTTGTGCTTGCCTCCGGCGTTGCGGTCGGCTCTGCCGTGGTTTCCGGTTTAGGTTCTGCATCCGGCTCCGCGCCCGGTGCAGCAGCTTCTTCCGGCTCAACAGCTGTGATCTCATCAGTTACTGTAGCCGGTGCAGCTGCTTCATCGGCAAGAGCGCTCATCGGTACGGCGCTGAAAATCAGCAGCGTTGCAAGCAGACATGCAAGTGTCTTTTTAACCTTTTTCATGTTTTACCTCTCTTTTCTTTTAGTATTTATATCAACACCTATCAAGGTGTAGTTTTCACCAATTTTGTATTGATTTTTTCATTAACGAAAAAACTTGACTTTTTTCGTACTGGATCCTATACTTGAAGTATGAATATCAACAAAAACAGAAAGGATTTTCAACAATTTAATAAGGAGTGATTTTAATGACGAAACGAAAGTTTACAGCAATTATTTTGGCTGTTGCCCTTATGATTTCTACTGCTGCTTGCTCCACAGCAAGTACAGAAACGGATGATACAAGCTCTACCACGAATACTGCAACCACCTCTAAAACCGAAAAAATTGATAAAGATACAGGTAAGTCTTCAACCGCAAGCAGTGCTGCCCCATCGGCTACTGCAAAGCCTTCTGCAACAGCTAAACCAACTACTGTGGCTTCCCCTACTTCTAAACCTTCGGCTACTGCAAAAGCTACGGCAACACCTAAGCCTACTACGGCAAGTACAAGCAAACCTTCTGCAACGTCTAAACCTTCTTCCGGTACATCCGGCTCCGGCCATTCCAGTGGAAGTTCTGTAACCAATCCGTCTTCTACCGCTACGCCAAAACCGGCAGCTACGGCTACACCTAAGCCCGCTGCAACAGCTGTACCGACGGCTAAGCCTACAGCAGTACCGACCGCAACGCCAAAGCCGGTTGAAAAAGTTTGGGTTGTGGATGTTCCAGCTAAACCCGCTCAAGAAGAACAAGGACATTGGGAAGAAGCAGGCCATTGGAAGAGCGATTGGGTGTATCAGTGCAATGGCTGTGGAGCTCAATTTGCAACAACGGATGCTTTCTGGGCTCATTCAGATGCTAATTGGGATGAGGACGGAAACAACTACCATGGTGGTTACTCTATGGTTTCTGGTGAAAAATACTGGGTTAAAGACGGTGAGTATTGGGTTGTAGATGTTCCAGCTCAAGCCGCACAACCTGAACAAGGCCACTGGGAATACAAATAAGTTGATACTCTATTTCGGGCCGGTTTTTGTACCGGCTCTTTTTCTGTCTGCATATCAATCACCTTCTTCCAAAGATGGGCAAATTAACCCATCTTTTTTATTTTCCTAACTCATCTGGTCTAAAGTTCATGATTTCAGCAACTATAACGGCTTCTCTGAGTGGCAGCCCACTGCAAATCGCAGAAGAAATATACTCCATTGCTTTTGGAGAATTATACGGATCAGCAACATAAGTCATTTCATCTTTTGTCAAGCCGCCCAACTTAAGGATAGCGGTTAGCGTTCTCACCTGTTCCATCGAAAGGGCTGGATTTGCTACCAACTTTAATTCATAATCGTCATGTCCTTTTAAATGCACTCTCATGCAAGAATCGAGGTGCATGAGTCTTTCAAAGTCGTAATCATCGATGCTTTTGCCGATACCGGTCTTCTGCAATACGTTATCGGCAATATCAAGAGTTTTCTTATACACCTTTATCATGTGTCCAATTTGGAAAGCGCCTATCCCGACGAATATGCCAATACCAATGTCAAGGCACACATTTACTCCCTTGCCGTCACAAAAGGTATATAACAGCAATGCGATAGCACCGCACATATAGCCTTCTACTCTTACTTTGTCATAGCCATCAAATACAAAACACGGCAGGTATTTCATCTTTTTTTCCGCCCATGAACTCAATCTCACACAATCTAAAACGAGATTTGCTACAAAGAGCAACACATATACAGTGTTTGGATACACATTTCTTACTTCTAAAACTCCCATTTTATTACCTCATTTATTTTTGTGATGTGAAAAGCATTTTGTAGAGGCCATATCGCAACCCCTCCAACGTAAAATGCTTTTCGTTTTCTATATATGATCTAATCTGATCTACCGTTAGGCCGTAATACACAAAATCGACAATTACACTTCTTTCGTCATCGTAAAGGTCCGGGTTTGAAATCAACTGCGCAACATCCTCTTTGCCAAGCTTTATATAGGTTGCAACCTCTGTTATTTGCAGCTTATCGTGCCAGTGCTTTACTTTATACTCCGTACCAAACGTCAAATTGATGAGTTTAAGATCGCGCTGGCGTCCAATGATATTTCGAATTTTGTTTACGAGCAGGAAAGCGTGCAGTGCATAAGAAGCGAAAACCAGTGTTATTCCGATATAGAAATCATTAGCTTTCAGAGCCTGACTTATATCTTCTATGCTGTTGGTTCCGTTAAATGCTCCGATAATACGGGGAATCGCCGTAGCATAGCCCAGAAACCTTAAAATAGTGCTTGCAAAGGAAACAAAGGAATAAGGCGGATGAAAATTTGAATGTGCAAAACATCGAATCCAGCTTTGAATTAGCCAAATAGAAACCGATAGTAAAAGAGCGCAAACTAAAAAATTCAATGGCGGGATTGCATTCACAAAATTCTGCATGAGTTTTTCCTTTCTGTTTATATGTGGCAGCGACGGTGTGATTTGAACACACGAGTCTCGGAGCCAAAGTCCGATGCCTTAACCACTCGGCTACATCGCTATGTTACTTTTGAGCCGCGGACATACGATAGGCTGCAAGGATAACCCGTTCGACCTTATCTTTAATTTCGGGAACTGTATATCTGCAAATATTCTTGTACTTGTCTTCGCCCTTCCTATCTTTGTATTTAACGCCGGGGCCGCTGACGAAGATCTCTTTTTCTCCCTGCACAACTTTAAAACCATCGATAACAAGCAGGTCATCTAACATGATCGATGCGTATGCGAGGGTTTTTCCGGATTTTAAGGCAAGTTCGACCTGAGCTGTCACTTTCATTGTTATTTCCTCATTTCACTTTGTAGATATTTCCTCTTTCATCAATTAGATTTAAATCATCATCCATAACCGCATAAATGTGCATATTACTTTTCCTTTTTATCTTTTCTACGCTTGATGAAATATACGAGTAAAGCTATCAAGAGCAATCCAAGGAAAATTGCAATACCAATCAAAATGCCCTGCTCATATTTCTCTATCCATGTGCTGCCCTCTGGTTTTGCCTTTTCTTCGACTTCTGCTATCGCTTCTTCGGCCATTTCCACTCTGTGGCCGCGCACAAGCAATCTGTGCGTATTCACGCCATACGGTGTGCAGGTGAGTAGCGTCACATAATCTTGCTGCGTATCGATACGGATCAAATCAATGTCTGTGGGCTCCACCACTGCGATGTTGTCCACTTCGTAAGCTAATTTCTGGTTGCACACCGTGATGAAGAACATATCTCCAAGCTTAAGCTTATCGAGGTCGGTAAAAAGCTTTGCGCTCGCCATGCCGGAGTGTGCGGAGATCACGGCGTGTGTGCCGATACCGCCTACCGGCAGCGACGTGCCTTCCATGTGGCCCGCGCCCTTTTCCATCGCCGTACCGGTCGTGCCGTGGTATATAGGCAGGTCTATGTTAATGGTCGGTATTTCTATGTAGCCCATAATGCCGTTATTGGCAAGGTTCAGGAGATCTTCGTATGGCGGCAGGTCGGCTTTGATTTTATCGACATCTTCAATTTGCACGGTAGAGATTGTTTTGTTATACTCCCGTGCTGCCGCCAACGCTGCATCGATTTCCGAGGTGTCGAGCTGCTGAAGCTTTTCCGCATATTCTGTCTGTACAAGCGACTGCGTGTGCTCATTGTTAATCGATGCAATTAACGGGTACGCAGCTGCACCCGCACCGAGCAGGATCACAAGGATAAAACAGATAATGATGATGGTGTTTTTGCGTTTGCTCATTTTTTGATCCCTCCAATCTTTTTTGCGATGACGATCAGCCTGCCGTTATCGTTGCTGTATTCGCACGTCGATAGAGTAACTAATTTATCTCCATATTCGGCATCAATGCCCGTATCATATAGAGCACGCTGCTTACATTCCTGTACGTATGTATTAAAGGTTAATTCGTTGTTCTCGATGTAGTTGTAGTATTGAAAGCTATCCGACTGGTAGGCCGTCGTGATGATGACCGCCATGATCTCATATATCCCCAACTCGTCTAACGTATCAAAGCGCACATATTTGTGCTGCTTGAAGAATGTTTCCTTTTTATAAAGTTCGAGATCGCTGAACATCCCACCGTCGAGCATGTGGTGGCCGTAGATTATCAAGTTATCGCACGTGCGTATATCGCAGTTTTCCTGTAAATACGGCGTGCCTAAATTGCTGTACTCTTTCTCAAAATTACGACGCAAATAATAATTGGGGCTATCCGGCGACTGCATCACCGGGTAATTGATCTCTGTGCCCGGCACGCGTATCCAGCCTACAAAATCGGAATTGTAGTTGTGCAGTTCCCCATAAACTTCAAGCAGCTGCGCCACCCGTTTATCTTCCACCGTGCTAATTTGCTCTAAGTCTCCCAATTCGTTTTCCGCTGCGTCTACTTTTTCGGCTATGGTTGCAAACAGTTCCTTTTGCTCTGCTTTTTGCTGTTGGTTATCAATAAGCAGATACGCGCAAAATCCCGCGACGCACAGCAGTAAAATCGCGATGATGATGGCTATGATCTGCGCACCTTTGTGCGTTCGCTTTTGGGGCATGTTTTCACCTTCTTAAAGAAAACTTAAAGAAATATTCTTTATCTTTACTTGATTTTTGCTTTATGTTTGCATATAATATAGTTGAAAGGAGGCATGAATAATGTCTGATATGGTTAATGTAAATTTCAAACTTGATGCTGAAACAAAGCGAGGTATGGAACAAGCTTGTAAAGATATGGGACTATCTTTATCGGCAGCATTTACTGTGTTTGCCAAGAAAGTCAGCCGAGAGAAACGTATCCCGTTTGAACTTTCCGTTGATCCTTTTTACTCGGAAAGCAATATGCGCTACTTGGAAGAAAAGATGGCAGCGTATAAAGCTGGAACACTTAAATTTGCAGAACACGAGTTGATAGAGGATTGATTATGCCAATTAAAGTAATACAATGGGATTTAGATGCTTGGGAAGATTATCTTTACTGGCAATCGCAGGACAAGAAAAATCTTAAAAAGATAAATAAACTCTTGAAAGATATAAGTCGCAATCCATTTGAAGGCATTGGAAAACCTGAGCCTTTAAAAGAAAATCTCACAGGTTTTTGGAGTAGGCGAATTGATGAAGAACATCGACTTGTTTACGCTGTCGAAGATGAGAGAGTTATAATCTTTGCTTGTAGAGGACACTATGATGATTGATTAGAGGACGGGAAACCGTCCTCTTTTCCTTTTCACCCAAAGCCTACACACAATTTGCAGGCTTTGGGTGGGGCTCAGTGCTGCCACTGAGCCCTCCCTGCGAGGTAAACCTAATTCAAAATTTGGGTGTATTCTTACTTATCTTCCTGCTCTTTTCTTTTCTTGAACACAAGGAAGAAGATAAACGCGGAAGTGCCGAGGCAGAAGACGAGAACGCCGCCGATAGCAAGCGCCCATGTGCCGTTTTCACCGGTCATAGGAGTCTCAAAGCCACGCGTATTTACAACCTGCAGCGGAGCGATTGCGTTCTTGGAACCCGCATCCATCTCATCGTCGAGCATCGTGACGTCGTTGCCGTCAACCGTTGCAGATGCAGTCTGATATTTGTGAGCCAACTGCTTCTGCGGGATGTTGGCGAGCTTATAATCTTCATTGTTCGGGAAGTTGTAGCGCGGGTCGTTCTGGATAACACCGAGTGTATCTTTGCTGTAAATGTCGCACGGGCGGTTTGCATCATCCACGGACTTGATCGTTACGTCGATATTATTCTTGAGCAGCGTGTAGCCGTTTGCAGTCTCGAGCTCTGTCCAGATGTACTGGTCGTCCTCAACGCCTTTAAGGATGATCTGGCCCTTTTTGCCATTCCATTCGACGGGGTGCATTGCTGTTGCAGAGGCTTCTTTGTCCGTGTGTCCGGTAACATACCAGATGCCCTCGTCCTCATTAAGCTGTGCAATTACATAGTAGCCATCGGACGCATTCTGCGCTTTAAAGAGGACGTTATCGAACATCGTCTGTTCTTCTTTACCGTCGCTAAAGGTTTTCGTGATGTTCGTCGCATACGTGTAAATATGCGCGTCGTCGATAAGGGTGTCGTAGTAGGTGTCATTGGTACGCTTCCATGTGAGGACGACTTCGTTTTTGTTTCCGTTGTCACCGTAAACCAGAGACTCATCAGAATTGAGTTTTGCGTCGTAACGGATACGAAGTGTGTAATTGCTGTAACCTGCATAGAGCTTGCCGTTATCGTAAGCCGTATTGGCTGTGTTGATCTCGGCAAGGCCATCATCGGTCATGGAGATCGTCATCGTATGCGTACCGTCGTTGTTTTCTTCGCGCGTAACTTTGAATTTGCCGTCGGACTGCTTCCACGTGGTAACTTTGTTGGTGCAATTTGCATCGGTAAAGAATTCGAGTGTAACGCTGTTCGTGCCGCCTACATAAGAGAGGCCGCGGGCCAGAACATCTTGGAACGTATACGCGCTGATATTGGTGGCCGCAGACGTGATCGTCGGCAGTGTGGAGATGATCTGATATTCTATGGTGTCGCCTGCGGATGCCGTTGCGTTGTGTGTAAAGCCGTCGGTGATAACATCAGATGCGTTATTTATGCCGGTGTCTTTTGCAGCTTCACGCACGGTTTTTTCCAGTGTGACAATACCCGTTTCGTTTTTGGGGTAGAGGACAACATTGTAGTTCCAATCTTGACCGCCGGTCGTAATCTGGTTGCCGGAACCGTCTGCCATACCACCGTCAACAGTGGTCATCGGGAGACTGACAAAGCACGGATTTGTTGTACCTGTCACCATTTCCGGTGTGCGGGTTTCAACCAGCAGATAGAGACCTACGGGGAGGCCGGTTACGTTGCTGTAGCCGTCCTCGTTCGTTTTGGGCATTGCCGTACCGCCGTTGTTTTTAACGTAGGATTCGAGAGAGTTTTTTACGGTTGTGGAATTGGCTTCAAGAGCAGCTTTAAGTGCTGCACTAAGTACGTCGGACTGGTAATACCAGTTGTTTGCATCAAGTGCATTTGCGTTTTCATAGCTGTTTTTGCCGTCTGCAAGGCCGATAGCAGCGAGCATATCTGCGCCTTTGACTTTATCGATTGCATACAGCACCTCAATGTGGCTGTCGGTACGACCGCCGTCTTTTTCGGACTCCGTGAACTGCGTGATGTCCGCAATTTTGAGGTAAGTATACTCGACACCTTTAATTGCATAGCCGTTGCTTGCCTGTCCATTACCAAGTGCAGAAGATGCGCTGTTCGCACCGGTACGCGTTGTGCCACCAAGCACTTCATTTACTTTTGCGTCATACTGGCCGGTAGAAACGTAGCTGTCCTCATTCCACACGCCATCTTTTTTGGCGTTGGTAAAGTCATACTTATAAATGGACAGCTGTGCCTTTGCGTCCATATCGATGGTAGCTTTATCAATAGTAGCCGCCGAGGCCGAGATCAAAGAGGTGCAGGCCAGAGCTGCTGCTAAAGCCAAAGCACCAATGCGAGAGATTAACTTGGATTTTGCCATTTTTCTACATTCCTTTCATTTTATTTTTTTATGTTCTAAGAGAGTATAGATGCTCTCTTAAAATAACTTTTTCTTCCACAGCCATGCTGCAAAGCAGGACACGGAAATCAGTGCGAGAGCAATGCCCACCGGCACGCCCATCATGCCGTTACCGCCTGAAGACGGCAATGTAAAACTTTGATTGTTGACCGCTGTAACAACCACATCAACGGTTTCTGTACCGTCATCGAGCACCTGCGGCAAGCTGCCGATAAACAAAGGCGCTGCGAGCAATGTGTTGCCGGACTTCGTGCCGGTTTCGGTTAAGCGATAAAGAATCGTCACGGTCTGGTTATCGACCTGAAGCCCATTAAAGGTAGTGACGCCGTTTTCATCGGTCACAAGTGCGCCGTCAACGACTGCACTTGTGCAACCGCCGATAGAAGGCTTGCTGTCTTCTGCTCTGGCTTCTACCGGGGTCCATGTCGCGCCGTCGTCGGTGCTGTACTCAAGCGTAAACTCTACGCCCGGCATGGCGTTGCCGTCAGCATCGATCTTTTTAGCTGTAATGGAGCCCACGCTCGGAGTGTTTTCCTGCGTGACTTCTACGACCTGCTCATCGTACTCGATTGCAAAGTCATGCACGGTATCATCAAGGTCATAGCCTTTCGGAGCCTCCGTTTCAAAATAGCGGTATTTTCCGTAAAGTATAGATTCTACCTTGATTTTTCCGTCCGGCCCGGAAGTCTCGGTTGCGATTACATTGCCATCAGCATCTGTGATTTCAAACGTAGCGCCTTCAAGCGGCGTCACACCGTCATGGTCTACTTTGAGGATTTCAAGCGTACCACGCGAGATTTTGTTATAGAAACTAACCTCTGCCGTCTGCCCATAGGTAAGTGTTACCGTCTGTGCATCCGGCGTGCGATATTTATCCGGCACGTTGATTTCTTCGACCTTGTACTCATACAGCTGCGTTGCATCTGCATCGACGTATACAGGCATCTGATCTGTAATGATCTCACCGGCCGCACTGGTGGTATACGTTTTGCTATACCCATCCGCAAGCCGTGTGACCTTGAATGTAAAACCGGCAACATTGCCGTCTTCGGAGGTCTTCACGATTTTGAGCTGCGCATACTTAAGCTCGTTTGTGAGCGTCACCTCATACGTCTTACCGTTTTCGTGGACGTCAACATCCATGTCTTTAAATTCGCGCCCCGGCACACCCTTAACCTGATGCAGCGTATATGTGCCGTAAGGCAGGTCTTTGGTGGTTGCCTTGCCATCCGCCCCGGTCACAAGATAATCTCGCTCTGTATCCTTTGCGGCATCGTAGCTGCCTGCGCTCTTGAGATACACTTGATATTCAGCGCCCTGCTCAAGCTGTGCATCCGCACCGAGCATTTCAATCTGTTTGGTGATCTGGATGTGTCCTTTAAAGACATCTTCGGTGAAATCTTCGGGTTCCATTTCGTATACGGCAGAAGTTACTTTGTCCGAAGTAACGTTGTACGTATGCACCGTAGAATCAAGCTTGTAGCCGACCGGAGCTGAGATTTCCTGAATTTTTATCTCGCCTAAAGGCACATCATTTAGAATTGCTACGCCGTTTGAACCGGTCGTAATATCCTTGTAAACTGTAGTTCCGTTTTGCAGATAGTAGACTCGATATACTGCACCTGCAAGAGAAGCATTACCGGCAGGAGTGGTTGTACCGTTTCCACTGTCTTTCTTTTTAACTGTAATTTTCACAGCACTTGGGTCATCCACAACATCCATTGTAGCCGCGTTGTAAGTAAGATAGAATGGATGTGGCGTCGTATCTTTTACATATCCGGGAGGCGGAGTTCGTTCCAAAATTGTATATGTTCGATTTGGATATAATTTGCGGCTTAACGTCGCAACGCCCGACGTGTTAGTTGTGAATGATGCAACCGGCGTACCCGTAGCAGAATTGCCTTCATACACATCGTACACAGCTCCGGCAAGACTATAATTGCTGTTGCCTGCCGTGATCGACGTGTTAGCGCTCGTTTTGGTTAGTGTCACCGTCTTAATCAAAGGTACATCGCTGACATTCAGAGTTGCGTCAGCATTGTTGATCCTAACGGTATGCCTTGTCGTGTCCAAGGCATACCCCGGAGGCGCTTTGGATTCCACGGCGGTATATGTGCCGTTTTTGAGCTTCACGTTTGAAGAACCCTTGCCCGACGAATTGGTGGTAATGGATGCAACTTCCGTGCCGGAACTGTTATAGATTTTATACACTGCTCCGGCGAGGCTATACCCACTGTCGCCGTTTGTGATTGAGACATTGGCACTCGTCTTTGTGAGGTTGATATTGTACTCATAGATAATCGGTGTATCGGAGACATTGAGTGTCTTATTACCGTCCATCGTTACTGTATGAGTTTCATTATCAACGGAGAATCCTTTCGGTGCGGTCTTCTCCTTTACGCTCACTGTTCCCGCAGGCACAACAAGACTCGCCGATCCTGACGAGTTAGTTGTAAGCGTACCAAGTAATGCATTCGATGTTACTGTTGGAGTATAAATAGTTTGCGTAGTTTTATTCGTAAGATATGTCGATGAAGCATATCCTGTATAGGTCGTACCGTTTGAATGGGTATATTCAACCCTATACCACGATCCTGATGTGCTAAGATACCTTACGCTTGCTCCATTGGTCATGGTTATCAACACAGAACTGCTTGTATTGGCAGAGCTACGCAAATTAAGGCCACCACTTGCATTTACGGTGTAATACGTGACTGTTGAGGTTGTATAAGTGGTTTTGTTACCGTAAACTTCGTACACTGCACCAGACAAGCTGTAATTGCTGTTATTGTTTGTCAACGAGGGATTAGAGCTTGTCTTATTGAGCGTCAGTGTATATTCAGACGGTGCGTACTTAATAACCACGTAATAAGAAGGGCTGGTCTTAGGTGTTATGGTCGAAATATGGTTATTGGAACCAAAACTATGCCACATATTATCTTCGCTGGAGGAGTTTCCCCAGAAAAAGCCAATATGCGTATCTCGGTCACTGGCCGATGCTGTTGTCGGCAACATTAAAATAATGTCACCTTTTTCAAGCACACCAGACGAAAGCATATCGCTCTTTGACTGGAATGCATATGACTTAAGATCACCGTTTGCAATCCAGAAGCAATAGTTTGATGCACCTGCCAAAAGGTTTCGGCTTTTATACGAGCTGTACCAATCTGCAGAACGACCACCGACCGCCTTAGTCATAAGCCCCTGAACCGAGCTCGCAGGCAACGCAGTATGATTATTCAAGTCAGACGTACCCGCATTTAACCCCAATTTACAAAGCACATAGCTGACAAAGCCCGCACAGTTTAACCCGGCGCTTCCGTAATTGTAGCTCGTATCGCCGTTTGGAGACTGGCTATCCCCGCCTACATATGTAGTACCCAAATAGTAGTTATCACTTTGATGCGAAGTAAGTTCAGCTACAACTTTGTCTCTTGTTACTCCGTAATCAGATATTGTTTTCGTCCCATTAGGTCGATTAAGATACTGATTGACCCAACTCCATGTGTAATCATCCAGTAGCGTGGATACTCCGTATTCTAATACCGGTTCAGGGTTTTCCTTTTTACCAGTCTCACTCATGACCTCAAAGTGCAAATGTGGGCCAGTAGAATTGCCAGTGCTGCCGACGCGCCCGATGCGCTGCCCACGCACGACTTTTTCGCCTTGCTGCACGTTAATTTCAGATAGATGTGCATACAGTGTGGTATTTCCATCTGGATGTTCAATCTGAATCATGTGCCCGTAGCTCATCATGCCGGTGGTGTCATACGATCCGTCCCAAATCTGCACATAAGTTACAGTGCCTTCTTCGGCTGCCACCACAGCAGAACCAGTAACAGCAGCTATATCCCAAGCTTTGTGTTGCTCACTGTATTCCTGCGTAATTTCGTCGCCGTCGGGAACTGGGAACAGGTAAAGTCCGCCGGTCTCATAGTCCGTTAAGACCTCGTGCTCAAGCTTTATTGGGTTTGTAACCGGCTGCGGTGACGGCGTAGGCGTCGGCTTTGCAGCAGGTGACGCACTCGGCGCAGCACTGGGCGTAGGTGATGCAGCAGCACTCGGTTCCGGCATTGCTGTAGGCTCTGCCGTTGGTGTCGCCGTAACTTCGGGTGTAGCTGTGGGAGTTACTGTCGGCTCCGGTGTAGCGATATTCTCCGGAGTGGGTGTTGACGTCGGTTCTTGTGTAGGTGTCGCTATTGGCTCCGGCGTTGGTTCAGTTGTCGGTTCAGGAGTTGCCTCCGGTTCAGTTTCAACGACATCTTCAACATCTGTATCTAAGTCAAAAGAAACCTCAAAACCGGAAGTATCTTCTGCCACAGCCGATGGCTGATTAGCCTCATCTGCAAATACACTTAGTGGCAAAGAAGACGAAACGATTACCGCTGTAAGCAGCCAAGCCAAAAACTTTTTAGCTTTTTTCATTTGCTTTACCTCCTTACATAGAAGATTCTGCCTCATATTCTGGGGTAATCTCACCGGTTGCATATTTCCGGCAATAATCTTCTACGCTGAATTTTTTCTCTTGTTCATCTTTTATCACCCCTTTCGCCGTGTCCTCGCTCTTCTCTTTTTCACTTTGCGCAATCTGATTATCGATTTCCGCCAAGCGTGCGAGTTTCTGTTTTAATTCTGTTTCATGGAAGAATGGCTTTTTAACTGTTTCACTTACTGTTTTCTGTTCAGCATAAAGGTTTTCCAAATCTTTTTTAGCAGTGAGTAACCGCTCTGGATAACTCTTAATTAGATTATTGAGACGCTGAATATTACCACCGGCATCTGGACCTAATTCAAACCAATAAGCTGTTGCACCTTTAACCATGACTTGCAGCCATTCTGCTTTCATGCTGGCGTAAAGATCAAAGCCGTGATACTCACCAATTTTTCTTCCGAGCATTCTTCCAGCGTATGCGGTCATGGCCTTACCGCCCTCTACGCGATCTGTGTAAACAACACCGTTAATGGTAATGGTAAATTCAGCTCGTTCATTTTTCACATACGTAGCTGCGTCTTTAGTTAGGTTTTCAATACCTGTCTTCGTCTCGCTGATTAGCCGAGGAAACTCTTTTGCAAGCTTATCTTCCATTCGGTATTTATTGGACAGATAGTTTGACTTTTGCATTTTCAAACGACTAATCGCGATTTCCAAATCCATTTTTTCTTTAAACACCGGGTTTTCCATTGTGAGTGCCTTCAATTCAGCGTAATTCAGCGTCATTACATCATCTTCTTCCACTTCACGCGCAGGAGATTTAGATGTCATGATTTGTGCAGCAACACGCTGTTTAGCTTCGATGAGCTGATACATGTATCCATCAAAAGTACCTTCGGTAATACATGTGAAAATCTTCACAGTGTCATTACCGTTTCCCTGACGCTCAATTCGTCCCTCCTGCTGTTCAAGGTCAGACGGACGCCAAGGGCAATCCAAGTGGAATAAAGCATACAATTTTTTCTGAATATTTGTGCCTGCGCCCATCTTAGATGTTGAACCCATGATGACGCGAATCTCGCCATTATTAACACGCTCAAACATCTTTTCTTTTTGTTTGGCATTTTTCGCATCATGGATAAATGCGATTTCTTTCTCCGGAATACCGAGACCGATCAACTTATCGCGAAGATCTGTGTAAACACAGAATCCTTTTTCAGCACTTTTGGCTGACGGTGTGGATAGATCGCAGAAAACAGCGATTGTTTTTCTATCGTCTTTTGTCTGCTGCCAAATATCAAAGATTTTGCGAGATACAATCGATACACGGCTATCCGGTACATCCGGTAGAAGGTTATTGACAATACGTGGATCAAGTGCAATCATGCGCCCTTCATTTGTGATCTTGAGCATATTATCTGCATCCGGAGATACTGCCTTATTCCTAATTTTTTCACCACGTTCGCCGAGCGCCTTTATCATTTCGCGCTGGATAGCCGTCGGCTTTGTCGTTATCGTTTCGCGTTCTACCTTTGGTAAAACCAAATCAAGCATATCTTTCGTTTGAATATCCGCGCAGCTTCTAAACATCGTCATAAGTTCCGGAATATTATGAAATTTTGCAAATCTTCGCTTCATTTGGTAGCCACTACCTTCAGGCAGCAATTCTAATTTTGTTTCGATTACGCCGAAAGTGGAAACCCACGCATCAAAGCTGGACATCTGATGTCTTGCAAGCTCTTCTGGTTGCAGGTAACGCTGAATCGTATAGATTTCTGCCATCGAGTTAGAGATTGGTGTACCCGTCGCAAATGTAACGCCGCACTTTTCACCGTTGATTTCCCTCAAATACTTAATTTTATAATACAAGTCAGCAGTTTTCTGTGCATCTGTGCTGCTTACTCCGGCTACATTGCTGATTTTTGTATCAAAGTAAAGGTTCTTAAACATGTGACTTTCATCAATGTACAGAGAATCAATACCCAAGTTTTCAAAAAAAAGGAAATCATCGGATTTTTGCCCTTCGTGCAGTTTTGAAAGCTTCTTCTCAAGCTGCTTTCTTCGTCTTTCAAGATCCTTAACGGTAAATCCCTTTCGCTGCTCCTTTGCCTCAGCTAACGCAGCTAAAGTATCTGAGATTTCATCCATTAAGTATCTTTCTTTTCTCACTGGGCTTAAATCAGCCTTTTCAAGCTGAGAATGGCCGATAATCACAGCATCCCAATTACCAGTTGAAATCTTGGCAAACAGTCTGCGGCGATTTTCTTTTTTAAAGTCCTCCTCTGTCGGAACAAGAATATTGGCATTCGGATACAAATAGTTCCAGTCTCGTCCCCATTGCTTTACAATGTGGTTCGGCACACAAACGAGGGCCTTATTAAACAAGCCAAGTCGTTTGCGCTCCATAACCGTTGCAATAATGGTATAGGTCTTACCTGCACCAACGCTATGCGCCAGAAGCGTGTTCCCACCATACAGCTGCCGAGCAATCGCATTGCTTTGATGTGGTCTGAGTGTAACGTCCGGATTCATACCGGGGAAAGTCAAATGAGAGCCGTCATACTCGCGTACTCGTTCTGCGTTAAACAAATTATTATAGATGTCTTCGAGCTTTCTTCTTCTTTCTTCATCGTTCCAGATCCAATCAATAAATTCTGCTTCGATTTCAGATTGTTTGGTTTGTGCAACTGTTGTTTCGACCACGTTCTTAACCGTAACCTTTTTCCCATTCGCGTCTTCAAACACATCATTCACAACAACTTCTCTGCCGTTAAGAGACTGCTCAATGATATTTGCCGCCGGTGCTCTTTGAGTGCCATAAACTGTGGTTGCGTTCGAATAGCAGTTTATTTGCGCCTTGTTTGCGATATTCCAAGTTGCTGTCCTATTGGAATATTCGACAATAGCTTTACTGCCATATTGAGGCACTTGCAAAATCTTGTTGATAAATTCCGCAATATACTCTTGCGGAATCCAGAAAGACCCAAGCTTTACGGAAATGTCTGCGGCTGTCAACCACTCGGGCTGAACTATTTCAAGCTTTTCCACGTTAATGTTAAAACTTGCATCCTTCTGTGCTTCAGCTCGAGCGCAAATAAGCTTTTCACGGACATTGCCGGATAAATACTCATCTGCCATTACATATTTATCTTCTTGCGGATCGAAAAAAATCTCTCCTTTGAGATCTTCAATGAGTTGATCTTCCGATAATCCGCAAAGGTTCGTCATGTAGTCGAAATCAATATCTGCGCGTTCGTTGATAGAAATAGCCAACGCTTCATGTGCGTTTTCGCAAGTCGTTGGAGTTTCATTCACGCGAATTGTACGGCGGTAAAATATGTCCGTCTTATCCTTAAATTGTTCGCCGTCATAAACTTCAAGCGCACAGATAAGGTTATAAGATGAATCTGTTGAGAATAGACGAGAAATTTGTTTTGACTGAATTCTGCCATACAGCTTAACAAAATTGTCATACTCCGTATTCAACGCTGTACGATATTCAGATAATTCGTAATCGGACATGCCACGAGCTTCATTATCCAGCAATTCACGCGTAATGGCGGTAATTCTGATAAGTCGGCTGTATATATCTTTCGTTTTATCTGTTGTATCAACTTTGCGCATAACTTCTGCATCTCGATAGTAAATGTCATCATTATACGCGAGATAGCTGTACATACGTGCAGTAACATCAGCCGGAACCGGAAGATCATCATCGGCGATTTCTTCAATCACTTCGTTTTCTCCTGCCTTTTCCTCGTACTTACCTTGAATTTTTGACAGCGCATTTTCAAAGCGCTGCTTAAACTCTTCTTCGGAATCGCACTTGTAAACGACTTCATTACCAAAACGCCCAGAAACCTTTTTAGCGTCTCCGCAAAGCATTTCGTTATTTATGGCATAGTATTCATTTATGTAGGAGCGTGTGTAGTAACTAAACGAAGCAATCGACCACATTTTTTCGACTTCCGGTACACGTAAATCAGACAACTTCTCTTCCACACTGGCGGATAGCATATTGCTCGTCAATAAGACCTTTTCCCTCTTTTTTAGGAAAATAATATCTGAATTGACGGATGTCCCGGCAGCAGTCTTAAACGCTGTGTCCGGCAAACGTACTGCGCCGAGCAATTCACCGCGCGAGGCCAGATAATCACGGAAAGTACAGTCCCTTTTGTCCATGGTGCCGGTTGACGTGATAAATGCAATGATGCCGCCTGAGCGAACCTTATCCATTGTTTTTCCGAAAAAGTAATCATGAATAAGCCACTTTTTTGCATCGTATCGCTTGTCAATTACGCCGAAATCGCCGAACGGCACATTTCCGATTGCGAGGTCAAATGTATTGTCTTTGTAATCAGTCTTTTCATATCCACAAATTTGAATATCGCTTTGCGGATAAAGGTATTTCGCAATTTTGCCTGTAATGGTATCAAGCTCAACTCCGTGTACCTCGCTGTTTGCCCTCATGCTTTCCGGCATACAGCCGATAAACGTACCGATACCACAGGATGGCTCCAGCACTTTACCTCCGTCAAAGCCCATACGCTCTAACACTTCATACATACCGCGGATGATCTGCGGGTCCGTGTAAAAAGCTGTCAGCACAGAGCTGCGCGCTGAATCGTATTCTTCTTCGGTCAACAGCTCTTTTAATTCTGCGTATGCTGTATGCTTTTCTTCAAACACATCCGGGAGACCGCCCCACCCAACGTATTTTGCGAGAATATCTTTTTCTTCTGCCGTTGGCACACGTTTTTCAGCATCAAGTTTTTTAACTAAGCGGATTGCCGCGAGGTTATTTTTAATGCGTACAGACGGTGTACCAACACCGGGATTTTCATTCGGAAATACATAATCGGTATCTGTTATTTTCTCCTGCTTTTCCTCTGTGATCGGAGCATCTTCGTTTTCATTATCAATCGCGGCAATAAGCCAATCTAAATGCTCTTTACGCGTGATGGGGAAGCCGTTTGCTCTTTCAAAAGTCAAATCGCGTAACGAAACATCTTCGCCCTGAATTGTTTCTACAACGAATTCGCGATCTCCATCTGTAATATGTCTACCGATATATGTAGATACGTCTGCGTTAACACTCACAGCAGTATACGTATTTACAATTAGGCCATTGCTGTCTCTGCTACATACCGCCACACTTTTTTCATGCTGCTGTATAGTCGGAAGATACCGTTCCAACGCATAAACAGGGAAGCCGCACATCGACACACGCAAATCGTCATGAACCAGATGATTTGTAACGCGAAGATCGAGCATCTGTGCAATTTCTTGCGCATCCTCTCGGTATGCCTCGTAGAAATCCCCCACCTGATACAGGACATAACTTTCGGGGTAATCACGCTTTACATTCTCATATTCTGCGAAATCATCCGTAATCGTTTTACTCTCCGATACTTCTTTGGCTTCTTCTACATCGTTGCTGTCCAGATCAACATCAGCATCCGGCTCATCGGCTGCGGCTAAACTCAGCGTATCCGTCTCGCAGAGATACTTGCTGTTAAGAGGATTTTCAAGCAACTTCTGCTCAAATTCCTCCTTGTTATATGTAGTTGTAAACAGGGGCGCATTTGCCTGCGCTACGACAACGAAGTTATCAGAAATGCTTGTTATAACATATTCTTCAGCTCCGATGTACACCGTTTCACCATCCGTATACTGATGGTGAGGAATAGTATGTTCCTCATTATCAATAATGGCGGTATCATTTACATCGCTATTGGCTTCTGCGATAACTGCATCGTTTACTTGCTTTGCATAGGCGATCAGCTCTTCGTCGTAATCGGTAATATGAGGTACTTTGGG
>ERZ826242.2170-NODE-2170-length-18039-cov-2.659197_pt1 | contig 18039 bp, 14 predicted proteins | sample MGYA00519871_ERZ826242 | MGnify/ENA primary metagenome ERZ826242 (study PRJEB31778, sample SAMEA3449226) | human gut metagenome | biome: human gut; feature: human-associated habitat; material: faeces | place: United Kingdom | collected 2010/2012 ...
CGTGATCCTCTCCCTGCTGTTCCTGCTCACCATTTACCTGTCTGTGGTGGTCATCTTCACCGGTGACTGGTTCTTCCATCTGCTGGAGACCCATCTGCCCCATCCCCTGCTGCGCCTGATCCCCCTCTCCGCCCTGTCCAGTCTCTGGCTCTGGATCCGCTATCTGCTGCTGTTCTGCTTCGTCCTGCTGCTGGTGCTGGCCATCTACCGCCTGGGCACTCCTCGGCGCTTCCGCAGCAGCCGGAAGCTGCTGCTCAGTTCCCTCTTCACCGCCGTCTCACTGGTGGCAGGCTCTCTTCTGTTCTCTTGGTTCATCGGCCTGTCCTCCCGCTACTCCATGCTGTACGGCTCTCTGGCCTCCCTCATCATCCTTCTGGTGTGGCTCTACTTCTGCGGCAACGTGCTCCTGCTGGGCGCCCTGCTCAGCCGGGTGTTGGAAGTACGCCGGGCACGGCATCACAGCACCGGCTCATAGATCCGACCAGTCTATCTTATAAAAAAGCCCCGCCTGTTTTGTTTTCAAAACAGGCGGGGCTCTTTACAGTCAGGGGATCAGGCTCAGGGACAGGGTGAGCAGCATAAAGGCGATGGCCACCCACTTGGTCCACTTGGCCAGCTTGGCGTCCACAGTCTTGGCCTTGTTCTTGGACAGGAAGGTATCCGCGCCGCCGGCGATGGCACCGGACAGGCCCGCGCTCTTGCCGGACTGCAGCAGGACCACGGCGATCAGAAACAGTCCGCACAGCACCTGGATCACGGTAACAGCAGTTTTCATGGCATTTCTCGTTCCTTTCAAAGCCCAGAGCGGGCAAATCGTTTGTTCAGCGGGTCTATGCCCGGACGTAGGGAAAAGTATAGCATGTTTTTCAGGGAAATGCAAGGGGGCGTTTGAACTTTTTCGTCCCACTGGCGGCACTTCTACATCTGGGCCGGCTCCGCCTCCCCCACGCGCCAGATCCCGCCGCTGCGGGGGGGCAGCATCAGCACCGGGCCCTCCCCGGTCAAGGCCCACTCCCCAGCGCCCAGCAGGCGCTCCGGCTCCTCCGTCCAGGGCAGAGCCAGGGCCGCCGGCTCGTCCCCGGCGTTCAGCGCGGTGAGCAGGCGCTCCCCCTCCGTGCTCCGGAGGAAAGCCAGCAGATGGCCCGTCCCGGCCAGATACCGGATATCCCCCCGCCGCAGGGCGGGGCATTCCCTCCGCAGCTTGCCCAGGGCGGCGAACCAGTCCACCAGCTCCCGATCCTCCCGGCCCCAGGGGTAGGGTCTCCGATTGAAGGGGTCCTCAAAGCCCTCCAGTCCCGCCTCATCGCCGTAATAGACTGTGGGGGAACCGGGAAAGGCGTAAAGGAGTACCGCCCCCACTTTCAGCAGCTCCTTTCCCCGCTGGTACTGCTCCATACTCATACGGAAGCAGGCCCGCCAGTCCTTGCTCTGGTCCCTGCACTCGCTGCCCACCCCAAGCAGAGTGATGATGCGGGGGGTGTCGTGGGTGCCCAGAGAGTTCATGGCAGAGTAAAAGGCAAAAGAGGGGTAGTTCTCCCGCAGGGCCTCCATGGCGGAAACGAACTTGGCCCCGTCCCCGCCCCGCAGAAAGTTGAGGGCGGCATTTCGGAAGGGGTAGTTCATCAGCCCGTCGCAGTGGCGGCCCAGGATGTGCTTTCTCCGGACCCCATAGGCAATCTTGGTGGTACCGTCCTCCCACACCTCGCCGATGAGCAGGGTCCCGGGCTTCTCCGCCCGGGCGGCGGTGTGGATCCCGGCCACAAAGTCATCGGGCAGCTCATCAGCCACATCCAGGCGCCAGCCGTCCGCCCCCGCCCGCAGCCAGCGGCGGACCACCGAGTTCTCATCCCCAAAAATGAACTCCCGGTAGCCGGGGCAGCTCTCCTCCACGGCAGGCAGGGTATAGATCCCCCACCAGCTCTCGTACTGGTCAGGCCAGTGCCGGAACTGGAACCAGGGCCGGTAGGGGGAGCTCTCGCTCTGCACCGCCCCTGGCTCCGGGTAATAGCCGTCCCCGTTAAAGTAGCGGCTGACAAAGCCGGTGTGGTTGAACACCCCGTCCAGCATCACCCGCATCCCCCGGCGGTGGGCCTGCCGGCACAGCTCGGAGAAGTCCTCGTTGGTCCCCAGCATTGGGTCCACCCGGCTGTAATCAGCAGTGCCGTAGCGGTGGTTCTCCGCCGCTTCGAAGATGGGGTTGAAGTACAGCGTCTCCACCCCCAGGGACTGGAGGTAGTCCAGCTCCTCTATCACGCCCCTCAGGTCGCCCCCGAAGAAGTCCCGGTTGCGGATCTCCCCGTTGGCGTCGGGGCGGTACTCCGGCTCCTCCTGCCAGCTCTGGTGGACAGTGCGCCCCCCTACCAGCCCCGCGGGGTCAGGCACCCGAGTGCGGCGGAAGCGGTCGGGGAAGATCTGGTAGCTCACCCCCTCCCCGAACCAGCGGGGCACGATCTCGCTCCCGTCGTAGACGGTAAGCTGGTACTCCTCCTTTATGTTCCAGCGCCGACCGGTGATGGTCTCCAGCTGAAAGGTGTACCACACCAGTCCCACATAGTCCCCAGTGTCCAGGACGCCGGAGAAGGCATCCCGCCCCAGATCGGTGTCTGTCCAGGGCAGCTCCACCGTGATGATCTGATTGTCCCGCTGCTCCAGCCGGGCGGTGAGCTTCCCCCGGGAGTAGCCCTCCGACCGCAGGGGGCGGAGGGTGAACGTCACCTGGGTCCCGGAAGGGACCGCTCCATAGGGGGATTTGAACCGCACGCTCCTTGAGTCATAGACAAGAGGATCAGACATCAAACATCACTCCACATTTTTCTGGCACGGCGTGCCCCGGGCCACACGGCCCGCGGGCTGCCGCCCCAGCTCTCTCTTCTTCGTTCAATGGTACTTATAGCTGCCGCCGCCGATAAACTCCCTCAGCAGAGAGTCTACCGGCACCAGCTCCGGGTCGATGGGCTCGAACCACTGGAACGCCTCGATCAGCTCCAGCAGCTCGCCACGCCGTGCGTTCTCCTCCGGCACCGCCTGGAGCAGAGGCAGGGCAAAATTCTTCATCACCGACACCTCATAGGGCAGGGAGGAGTCGAAGATGATGTCCGCCCGGTTTTTATAGGGGGAGATATACAGCTTCTCCCCCCGGCGCACGTTGGCCCACATCTCCAGTGTGTCAGCCACACCTGTGCCGCGGAAGCTGTAATCCCGCACCGCCCGCCGGGTCAGCCGCATCCAGGTCCCCTTGAATCGGAGGGCCGCCCCGTCGTTCACATTGGAACGGGCGGAGATATACAGCTTGGCGGCCTCCGGGTGAGGACCTGCGATGTCGTCGTTCAGGGCATGGATGCCCTCAAAGATGGCGATCTCATTCTTCCCCAGCTTCAGTGGGGTGCCCCGGGCGTCGTTGCGCATCTGGCGGGCAAACTCAAATTTGGGGATGATGATCTCCTCCCCCCGGCTCAGGGCGGCGAAGTGCTGGTCCAGCAGCTCCATATCCAGGCACTGGGGAGATTCGTAGTCGATGTCTCCCTCGGGGGTGCGGGGCGCGGTCTTGCGGTTCAGGCTCTTGAAGTAGTTGTCCATAGCCACCGCGTGGGTATTGACGCCCCGGCGCTGGAGCTCCTCCGCGATCTTCATGGCGGTGGTGGTCTTGCCCGAGCCCGAGGGCCCGGAGAGCAGCACCACGGGGCTCTTGTCCAGATTGCTCAGGATGCGGTCTGCGGCCAGGGACACCCGCTGGGCATACGCCTGGTCGCACTCCTCCAGAAACTCGGTGACATCGGTCTTGATCCTTCGGTTGATCTCCTGAAGTTGATAGGCCATTGGTTCAAACCTCCCGGTAGAAGCGCAGGATCTCGTCCTTCTGCTCCAGAACTTTGGCGGACATCGCCAAATAGTCATGGGGATACTTGGGGTTGGTGAGGCGGACGATCCGCCTCGAACTCCGGTCCACCAGCTTGGTGACCCCGCCAGCCCCTAGGGACAGGACGCTCTGCAGTTCCTCCATCATGATGATATTATAGTGGTTTTCCGTTCCCGGTAAACACCAGCTCACATTTTCCAGCCCGCCTGACATGTACTTCTGCCGGTAGAGGTAATAGGGCGCAAGGCCGAGCGCCTCGGCCGTTTCCTCGCCCAGGCGCACCATGGCGGCGGCCACGGCGGGGTCCGGCAGGGGCGCGCGCTCCAGATTGAGCCGGCTGGACCGCTTGATGGCCAAAGTATGCACGGTCAGGCTGTCGGGCGCGAGACCGCGCACCGCCTCCATCGTGCGGGCGAAGGCCGCCTCGTCCTCGCCGGGCAGGCCCGCGATCACGTCCATGTTGATGTCGTCAAATCCCAGCTCCCGCGCCAGCGCAAAGGCCTCGCAGGTCTGGCGGGCCGTGTGGTCCCGGCCGATGAGGCGCAGGGTTTCGTCGTTCATGGTCTGGGGGTTGATGCTGATGCGGCCGATGCCCAGCCGCTTGAGCGCAAGCAGCTTGCCGCGGGTGATGGTGTCCGGGCGGCCCGCCTCCACGGTGTACTCCCGCGCGCCGGGAAAGCGCACCATCACCTCGTCCATCAGCCGGGCGAAGTCCTCCTCGCCCAGCGCCGAGGGGGTGCCGCCGCCCACGTAGAGCGCGCGCAGCGAAAGCCCGCACCGCTCCATCAGCCGCGCGCCCTCCCGCATCTCCCCGAAAAGCGCCTCCAGATACGGGGCGATGCGCCCACCCTTGCCTACCGCCTCGCCGGGGAAGGAGCAGTAGGCGCAGCGCGTGCGGCAAAAGGGGATGGAGATATATACGTCCGCCTGCGCCGTGCAGGGCGCGGGCAGCTTTTGCTGCTCCCGCACGATGCGGGCAAGCAGCGCCGCCTTTTCGGGCGTCACGTCGAAAAACGATTCCAGATACCGTTCGGCCTCCTCCATGGAGCGCCCTTCCTCCATGGCCTGACAGAGCAGCCGCGTGGGCCGGATGCCCGTAAGCGCGCCCCACGGGGGATGCTCGCCCGTGAGCTCCTTCAGCAGGCGGTACAGCGACAGCTTGCACAGGCGCTTTCGCACCCGCTTGAGCGCAACCGCCAAATGCTCGCCGTCCCCGCCGGGGGCGGCCTGCGGCAAAGCCTGCTCCATCGAAAAGCTGCGGCCGCGCAGATGCATCACGCTCCGCGCCACGCCGCCGCGCTCCTGATAGTCATGGCGCAGCGGCTCGCCGCCCTCGCCTTCGGGATTGACGTCAAAGGCTTCCACCTGAAAAAACAGCTTGAGCACGTCGCACAGGTCGTTGGCGAATCCCGGAAGCGGCGTATACAGCGCGATGCGCACCTTTTCCATGCTTCAGCCCTCCGCGGGGTCGTGCCCCACCGTGCCGGCTTCCTCATGGCCCGGATAGGCGACCTGCCGGGGCGAGAGGTGAAACAGCGCGCGCAGCGATTCCTTGAGCTCGTGGAAGCTGCCGTCCGCAAAGTCGGTCCGGCCATAGCCGTGGGCGAACAGCGTATCCCCTGTCAGTACGCCCTGCCCCTGCGGCAGCAGGTAGCACACGCTGCCCGCGCTGTGCCCCGGCGTATGCAGCACCCGGTTCTCCATGTCGGCCAAAAAGAGCGTCTCCCCGCCATGGAGCAGGTGGGGACGTGTGGCCACGGTCACATCGCAGCCGAACTGGCGGGCCACGTTCTTCGTGCTGTCGGTGAGCTTGGGCGCGTCCGCCTCATGCACGTAGAGCGGAATGCCGAAATGGCCGCACACCGCGTCCACCGCGCCGATGTGGTCCCAATGCGCGTGCGTGAGCAGCACGGCGGCGGGCTTGTACTCCTGCGCCGCCCGGATGATCCGCTCCCCCTCCGCGCCGGGGTCCACGATGAGGCAGCCCCGCGTTTCGGTGTTCACCACCAGATAGCAATTTTCCTGAAAGGCCCCTACGGGCAGGCATTCCACATAGATCCCAGCCATCTCTACCGCTCCCTGCTTTCTTCAAAACCGCCGGCGTGAATCCAGAAGGATGGTCACGGGGCCGTCGTTGACCAGCGACACCTTCATGTGCGCGCCGAACACGCCCGTCTCCACCCGGATGCCGCGCGCGCGCCAGTCCGCCACCAGCCGCTCGTACATGGGGTCGGCTGTTTCCGGACGCGCGGCGGTGATGAAGCTGGGCCTGCGCCCGCCGCGGGCGTCGCCCAGCAAAGTGAACTGGCTGACCGCCAGCAGCTCGCCGCCCACGTCCAAAAGCGAACGGTTCATCTTGCCCTGCTCGTCCTCAAAGACGCGCAGGTTGGGCACCTTTTCGGCGATGTACCTGAAATCGGCGTCGCCGTCGCCCTCCTCCACGCCGATCAGCACCAGAAACCCCGCGCCGATCTGGCCCCTGATTTCTCCCTCCACGCTCACGCTGGCACTCTCTACCCGCTGGATGACTGCGCGCATCTGTGATTCCTTCCTCTCCTGCATCATAGGCGCCACCGGACGGCGCGGTATCAGGTCGATCCGCGGTAGACCTCGATGATGTCGCTGCGCTTGTGCAGCTGGGTAAAGACCCGGTCCAGCTGCTCACGGCTCTTGACCTGAATGACCATGGTGATGTTGCTGGTTTTTTTCTTTTCGTCCCGCTTGGCCGACACCGCCACGATGGGCACGTCCATGTTGCCGATGCACAGGGCCAGCTCGCCCAGCAGGCTTACGTGGTCGTAGGCGATGATGTTGATGGAGGCGTTGAAGTTGGCCAGCTCGTTCCCGCCCGCCCAGCTCACCTCCACCATGCGCTCCTGCTCGGAGTTGGTGGCGTTGATGCAGTCGGCCTTGTGCACGGTCACGCCGCGGCCGCGGGTGATATAGCCGATGATCTCGTCGCCGGGCACGGGGTTGCAGCAGCGGGCGAAGCGCACCAGCATGCCGCTTTCACCCTTGACGTAGACGCCGTGGGTGGGCTTGCCCAGATGGCTCTGCGCCTCCTCGTGGGAAACCTCCTGCACCTTGGGCAGCGCGGGCGTCTCGGTCTTGCGCTGCTCCTCCAGAAGGCGGCTGATCACGTAGGCGCTGGCGATGCCGCCGTAGCCCACCGCGCCGTAGATATCGTTGAGCTCGGAAAAGGCGTAGCGCTTGAGAATCCCCTCATAGTATTCCGGCTTGGTCAGCGCCGAGAGCGCCACGCCGCGGCGCTTGGCCTCCTTTTCCAGCATGTCGCGGCCCTTGATGACGTTTTCGCCGCGCAGCTCGCGCTTGAGGAACTGGCGGATCTTGGCCTTGGCCTGCTGGGTTTTGACCACGCGCAGCCAGTCGGTGCTGGGGCCCTTGGAGGAGGGCGAGGTGATGATCTCCACCCGGTCGCCCGTCTCCAGCTCGGTTTCCAGCGGCACGATGCGGCCGTTGACCTTCGCGCCCACGCAGTGGTTGCCCACGCCGGAGTGGATGCGGTAGGCGAAGTCGATGGGCGTGGCGCCGCGCTGCATGCTCACGATATCGCCCTTGGGGGTGAAGAGCAGCACCTCCTCGCTGAACAGGTCGGTTTTCAGCGAGTCGATGAACTCCTGACTGTCGCGCGTATCGCCCTGCCAGTCGAGGATCTGCCTGAGCCAGTAGAGCTTGTTGTCCAGATCGCCGCCGCCTGTGCCGCCCTCCTTGTAGCGCCAGTGCGCCGCCACGCCGAACTCGGCCACGCGGTGCATCTCCCAGGTGCGGATCTGGATCTCAAAGGGGAAGGGCATCTTGCGCCCGCCGATCACGGTGGTGTGCAGGCTCTGGTACATGTTGCCCTTGGGCACGCTGATGTAGTCCTTGAAGCGGCCGGGGATCTGGTTCCACAGCGTGTGGACGATGCCTAGCACCGTATAGCAGTCCTGCACGGTATCCACCAGTACGCGCACGGCGATCAGGTCGTAGATCTGGTCGAAGGTCTTGCCCTGGCCCTTCATCTTCTTGTAGATGGAATACAGGTGCTTGGGGCGGCCGTCCATCTCGTAGTGGATGTGCTGCGCGTCGAGCTTTTCGGACAGCTCGGAGATGACCATGCGGATGTTTTCCTCGCGCTCGGTGCGTCTGAGGCCCACCTTCTGGGCGATGTCGTGAAAGGCGTCGGGGTCGATGTACTTGAAGCTGAGGTCCTCCAGCTCGGATTTGATGGAGTTCATGCCCAGGCGGTGCGCCAGCGGGGCGTAGATGTCCAGCGTCTCGTGGGCGATGGCCTTTTGCCGCTCCTCGGGCTGGAAGCGCAGGGTGCGCATGTTGTGCAGCCGGTCCGCCAGCTTGATGATGACCACGCGGATGTCCTTGCTCATGGCCAGGATCATCTTGCGCAGGCTCTCGGCCTTCTGCTCCTCGCGGTTGGTGAAGTCCAGCTTGTCCAGCTTGGTCACGCCGTCCACCAGCTGGGCGACCTCCTCGCCGAATTCCGTGCGGATGGTGTCCAGCGTGATGTCCTTGCAGTCCTCCACCGTGTCGTGCAGAAAGCCCGCCGCGATGGTCGGCGCGTCGATCATCAGGTCGGTCAGGATGCTCGCCACCGACACCGGGTGAATGAAATACGGCTCGCCGCTCTTGCGCACCTGTCCCCGGTGCGCGTTTTCGGCAAACTCGTAGGCCTTTTTGACCAGCAGGCAGCCGTCGCCGGGGTGGTGCTTCTGCACCCGCGCCAGCATCTTTTCCAGCGGCATGCACTCGTTGGTGATGTAGGTCAGCATCCTATCTTCCCTCCCTGAATCGGCGTGCGTTTCATCGGGGCGCTAAAGCGCCTTTTGCAGGCACAGCCACTGTCCCTCGGCGTCCAGCACAATGCTGTAGAGGGTCTTGGGAGCGATGTCCTCCGGATTTTCAAACAGGCTCCCATATTCCCGCGCAAAGCTTTCGTTGATGCTGTGCAGGTACACATGCGTAAATCCTCCGCTGACAAGCCCGTCACGCCAGTTCAGCGGCGGCACGCACAGCGCGTCGCCCACGCTGCTGTATGCATCGGCGCTTTCCTGCGTGCCGTAAATGCTCCAGCTGCCCACATATCCCATCCGGATGGGAGAAAAGGCGTACCGGCAGGCATAATAGGGCACTCCGCTGGTTTCCTGCCCCACAAACGCCACCTGGCATCCCTCCCGATCCGCCAGCAAGTCCAGGATGTATTGCGGGGGCTGAATATCCGCCCGCAGTTCCTGCGACTCCCGAACGGGCCGGGACGACGCCACCGTCAGCTGCATCAGCGGCTCCGGATTCGCCACCAGCAGCACCGCCACCAGCGCGGCCAGCGCCGCGTTGCGCCGTCCCGGGAACAGGCGACCGGAAAGGTCCAGCAGCAGCACGCCCGTCATTCCCAGCAGCACCGTCATGTACGTTGACATATAGCGGTCAAAGGAGCTGAGTGCCGCCGCCTCGTTGGGCTCAAAGGAGAAAGCGTACACCACCAGCATGGAAATCGCATAGAGGAGGCACCCTACCCACAATACGGCCAGCACGGAGGCATAGCGCGCGGCCTGCTCCTCCGCTCTGCCACGCCTGCCAAGCCAGCAGGCCACGGCGGCAAACAGGGCCATCCACATGATGAAGGACAGGTGCAGCACATTTCCCTCTCCCATCACCTCAGGCCGGCACAGCGACAGGAAGAAGGTTTCCAGGGCGCGCTGCCGGTACAGCGGGCCGTTGCCTGTAAGCCATTCTGCCACGGAGGACAGGGTCAGCGCCCCATACTCCCACGTCGCCCCGACGCCGTGCGCGTCCAGGAACAGGCTCCATGACAGCTTTCCCACCGCCAGGCAGGCTATCCCGGCCGCCAGGGTCCATATGCCACGTGCCCTTTCCCGGCGGCGGTATTTCACCACGTCCACCGCCAACACAGCCAGCACGATCGCGCCCAGCGCCAGCCCGGAATCCTTGACCAGCGGCAGCGCCACCATGACCCCGCACACGGCCAGCCCGTTGCCCCGCGCCCCCGGCGCGGTCAGCCACAGGCTCAGCGCATAAATCATCAGGCCGGCCAGCACACCGTCCACCGACAGGTTCTGGTATACGTCGCTCCTGAAGACCACAGGCACCAGAAGGTACGCCAGCAGCATGGGAATCAGCTGCTTCCAGTCCCGCCAGCGCAGGTTGTGAAACGCCGGCAGAAAGCAGACCATCAGCATCAGGTTGACCGCCCTCAGCGCATCGCCTTCGTTGAAGCTGCCGCTAAGGCTGATCCAAATGCAGGCGAACAGCGTGGTCAGGGGCGGATAATCGGGGTAGAGCAGCGTGCTGTCTGCCGTCAGCTGGGCCAGGCGGCCCTCCTGAAAGGCGCTTTTCACCGCCAGTCCCCAATGGGTAAAGTCGTCCCAGCCGGTAAACAGGCGTCCGCGATGGCCAAACCATACAATGGCCATCATCGCCAAGAAGGCCAGCGCACCCGGAGTCAGGAGCAGCGCCCGGTACTCGCGCTTCCACAGGGCAGCGCCCACGGTGAACGCCAGCGCGGCGAGCCCTGCGTATTTGACCACCGCATAGCCCAGCGTCAGCGCATCCGCCATGGCAAAACCCGCCAGCAGCACACCGGCCAGAAGCACGGCAAAGGCGATCCACTCCTCGATTCGCCGCCTGAGCACTACCGCCAACGCGCCCGCGCCGCCCAGCAGGATTCCCGTCATCATGAGACTGCTCATGCCTTTTCCCTCCGCCGCAGTTGTCGGATGTTTGCCTCGCGCCCGGCGGGTCTGCGGGCCCGGAGGCCCGCCGCCGATACCGGATGAAAGAAATATACGGTGCCGCTTCTGCGCGCCCATTCCCGGCGCCCGTTTTCGGCAAACCCATATGCCTTCGGGGCCGGCACGCAGACGCCCCACGGGCGGTGCTTCCGCACCGGCCCCTTTTCCGGCGAAATGCACCCGCTGGTGATTAGGGTCAGCATCGTGCCGTCCCTCCATGAAGCGGGATACCTGACCGGTATCCGGCAGCTCTATTGCCCGTCCGCGCGCACCAGCGTTACCCCGCCATCCCTGACCGCCACCTCAAACAGCGTGTCCGCTTCGATCTCTTCGGGGCTTTGGAAAAGCCCCGCATAAGCCGCCGCAAACGCCGGGTCGATCCGGTCCAGATAGACATGGGTATAACCCCCTTCTATCAGCTCATCCGCCCATTCCTGCGGCGTCTTTACGGTGGAGAACGTCTGGGCATACCAGTCTCCCGTCTGCTCCACAGCCTGCTCGCCGGGCATCAGCCACCAGCCGTCCGCGCGGGCCTGCAGGCGCTGCGGAACCCATTCAAACGCCCGGAGGAAATAGCGGTGCCCCTCGTCGTTCTGCGATACCAGATACACCCGGTCCGTCTGCGCATCCAGCATCTGCGCCACTTCAGGCGGAGCGGCGGTGCTCATGCGGCTTTCGTAGACCGCCTCGTCCCACTCGCGGGTGATTACCGCCCTTTCCAGCAATGTGCCGGGGTTTGCCACAAGCATCACCGCCGCCAGCGCCAGCAGCTCCACGCTCTGCCCGCTGCGGCGCAGGACCGGCCCCAGCGTTTCCGATGCCAGCGCCAGGCTCAGGCCCGCGAGCGCGATCAGGTAGCTGGAAAGATACCTTGCGAAGGAGAACAGGCTCTCCCCCTCATAGTTCCTGAACAGAAACAGGAAGGTGTAGAGCAGCGACAGCAGGTATACGCCGAGACCGGCCAGCAGCCATAGCGCCATGCGGCGCCAGCGCGTCCTGTTGGGCTCGCCGGCCCGGCTCAGCGCCAGCGCCGCCAGCGCGCCCAGAAGCAGCAACCACAACAGCAGGCTCAGCCGGAGGACCCCACCCTGCCCAAAGAGCTCCGCATCCGTCAGGCTGAGGAAAAAATTCTCCACCGTGCGCATGCGGTGCGACGGCGCTCTTCCCAGCAACACATCCAGAATCTCCGTGAAGCCGGCCGACAGGGTCCAGACCCTCCGGGTCTGATGCACGGCCAGAAAGGCTTTCCAGGACAGCCCGCCCGCCATCGCCGCCACGGCCAGGGCTCCGAAGGCCCGCCCATGCCGCGGGCCCGCCCTGCGCCGCTCCCCGACGAGGTCCGCCGTCATGATCGCCAGCGCGATCAGGCAAAGCCCCCATCCGGATTCCTTGATGAGCGGAAGCAGGAAGAGAGAAGCGCCCGTGAGCAGCACGCCGCCCCGGTCGCGGGGCGTAAAGAACCACGCATACAGGGCGTGGAAAAACACGCATCCCAGCACCACGTCCGCATAGATGGTATAGTATGCGCCGCTGTTAAACAGCGTGGGGAGCACAAACAGCGCGCAGGCCATGCACAGCGCGCTTCCCCAGCGCTTCCAGCGCTGGGTGCGCATGGCGGGCAGCAGGAAGGCAAGGATCATGATATTCATGGCGCGCTGGGGATCGCCCTCGTTAAAGCCACCGGAAAGCCGCGTCCAGAAATACGCAAACAGCGTTGTGGCGGGAGGATAATCCGTATAGGTGATATTGGCCTCCTTCACCCCCGCGGGAATGGCGTCAAAGTGCATCATGTTGCGCAGGACCGTGCCCCAGTGGGAAAACTCGTCCGGCTCATAGAGCATGTGGGTGCGAAAGGAGAGCAGCACCCACACAAACGCCGCGAGCATCACCACAGCGCCCGGCGTGAGCAGGAAGCGACGCAGGTCTCCCAGCCCGCCGCGAAGCAACCTCACCGCCACCAGCACCAGAGCAAGCACGGAGAGCGCCAGCGCGGCATAGAAGCCCGCGCTGAGCCAGCCGAAGAGCCCAAAGGCATATTGCACGCCCACAATCAGCACGACCGAAAGGGGCAGGGCCTCCTCCAGCCGCCTGCGCAGCACAAGCGCCCCGCCTCCCGCAAGGGCAAAGACGCTTGCCAACACCACCAACGTGCTCATCTCAGGCCTCCTCCAGACGCTTTGCTCATTTCACGTGCTTGACGTAGGTGTACAGGGTGTCGGTGATGGTCGCCCCGGCGTTGACATAGACGCGCAGAACCTTGGCGTTGTTGCTGACGATGGTGGAGGTCAGGCGCTTGCAGTCGTGGGTGAAGCAGGTATCCAGCGTCTTTTTGTGAAGCAGCGCGCCCATGCCGCGGTCGCCCTCCTCGTCGTACATGCCCATGAGCACGGGATCGACCGTGGTTTCATCCTTGCGGCAGATGACGAAAAAGCCGATGGGCTTGTCGCCCGAGAGCACCTCGTAGAGAAAGCCGCCGCGCGTCAGCATGCTGCGCAGCCAGTTGGCGTAGCGGTTGCCGCCCTTTGCGCGGCCGAAGGCGGGGTCGATGCTCACGCGGTCGCTTTTGAACACGCCCCGGCGGATCAGCGCGTAGATGCGCTCGCGGTCGGCCTCCTCCCTGCGCTCCACCACGCGAAGGCCCCGGTCAAACCGGGCGATGGAGGCCGGCATGTGGTACTCGTCCCGCCGGATCATCACATGAAAGACCGTCTCCACAAACGTATAGCCCAGGGCCTGCATCGAAAACAGCAGCGCAGGGCAGTCCACCGGGGTTTTCACCACGATATATTCCGCGCCCGCCGCGATGATGCGCGCCTCCTCCTGACGGAGCAGGTCCGGGGTGTCGGATGCGTCCAGCGCGATCTCGTAGGCGTCCACGCCCAGGTTTTCACGCTCCCAGACCGCATGCGTGGTCTTCATCCGCGTTCATCTCCCTTTCCTCTGGCTGATGGATTCCCTCCGCCGCCCCGCGCGTCACGCTGCGCACCACGAACTGCGGCGAGCGGTTGATGCTCAGGTAGATGCGGCCGATATACTCCCCTACCACGCCGATCAGCGCGATGATCATGCCGCCCAGCAGCAGCAGCACGGAAATCGTGCTGGCCCAGCCGGCGGGGATGTCGGGATTCACCAGCTTGCGAATCACCGTCGCCAGCGCGAACACCACGCCCACCACCGCCGTGAACCATCCGGCGTAGCTGGCAAAGCGCAGGGGCTTGATGGAAAAGGCCGTCACGCCGTTGAGCCACAGGGCCATCAGCTTCTTGAGGTTGTAGCCGCTGCGGCCCTCCATGCGCGCGCGGTGCTCCACGGGCACGTTGGCATAGCGGCTCACGCTCTGGAACAAAAGGCCCGTCACGTAGGGAAAGGGGTTGGGGTACTGGAGCGCGGTATCCACCACAAAGCGGCGGCAGGCGTAGTAGCTGTTGACGGTCAGCTCCTTGGGCTGGCCGAAGAAGTAGTGGTTGCAGGCGGCGTTGAAGCGGCTGCCCAGGTTGCGAAGCGCGCTTTGCCTGCGTTTGGGGTACTGGGCAAAGACGATGTCGTACCCTTCGGCCACCTTGTCGATGAGCTTGAAGCACTCGCATGCGGGGGTCTGGCCGTCGTCGTCCAGACAGATCACGATGTCGCCCCGCACCTGATGGAAGCCCGCCATCACCGCGCTGTGCTGGCCGAAGTTGCGCGACAGGTCCACAAACACGATGGCGGGGTCCCGCGCGCACAGCTGGCGGATGGCGTCGGCGGTGTCGTCGGGGCTGCCGTCGTTGACAAGGATAATCTCATGGTCATACTCGTCCGCGCGGGCGGCGAGCGTGTCGTTCAGCTCCCGGACCACCGCGCCGATGGTGTGCGCGGAGCGGTAGCAGGGAATCACAAAGGAAAGCAGCGGTTTGGCCATAAAGGCACCTCGTTTCGTCAGATGGCGGATATGCGGCGGCTGAGCGTGCGGATGAGGTCGTAGCCGTCCCAGGTAAGGGCGAAGTCCATGGTGTGCCCCACGGGCGCGATGCGGTCCACGCCCCACAGGGCGTTTTCGCGCACGAAGCGCCGAAGCGCCTCCGGCTCCAGCCCCAGATAGCTGAGCGTCTGGTACTTGCGCTTCACCACCGGAATCAGGCTGTCCAGCGTTTCGGCGGCGTGCTCCACAAAGAAGCCGCCCGCGCAGCGGTGCTCGTCGATGTCCGGGGTGAGCGCGCTCACCTGAACGCGCACCACGGTGTTGTCCGGCATGGGCGCGATGGCCGCGCCCGGCAGCGCGGCGGCCGCGCGGAAGGCCGCGGTCAGCTTGTCCACCGCCACCACCGGCTCGATGGGATAGCGCGGCGCGGCATACGCGCGCACGGCCTCCCAGAAACGCGCCTGCGCCTGCGTCACCGCTTCCCGGCCGCCCAGCCAGTACACCAGCCGGGGCGAGGTACAGGCGTTCTGGTCGGTGAGATACGTGTCGTTGTAAAAGCCGCGCGCGGCCGCGGCCAGCGCCTTGTCGTCCAGGGCCAGCACGCATTCCGCGTCCACGGCCAGCAGGCTGTAGCGGTCGGGGAAGGCGACCCCCACCGCGCGGGGCGCGAGCGGCGCCATGCGCACGCGGCGCACCGTCTCGTCACCGCCCCAGATGATGCGCGCGTCGCACTGGGCGCTGAACATCTCCGTCACGTCCTGCCGGTCGCGCGGGTAGATCACCACGCATACGTGGTTTGCCAGCGCCGCGTGCGCGCCGCGAAGCAGCGCGTCCATCACGCGGCAGATGATGCGCGTCTGCGGAAAATCCCGGCTGGAAGCCTTGACCACGCAGGCGTTGCCCGCCAGCAGCCCCGCCACCAGCGAATAGGCGAAGTTGACCGGCACGTTGCTGGGCGCGATGTGAAACGAAATCCCGCGCCCCAGCCGGTCCGAAACCGCGCCCTCGTATTCCCGCGCCAGCGCCTCCAGATTCGCGCGCCGGCAGAAGAAGCCGAAGGCCACCACGTCCGGGTAGGCGCGCGCCTCGCGGTCGGCGATGAGGGCCGCGCCCAGGTCGGAAAGGAAGGCCATCACGCCGCCGTCAAAGGGCGCAAGGGGGCGGGCGCTCTGCCAGTCCCCGCCGCACAGGCGGGTATAGGGCTCATTTCTGCTCATAGGTATCGCTGCACCCCCGCACCTCGGCGCGCTTGACGCGCCCCAGAATTTCAAAGTACTTGCCCTTGCGGCCGCAGGGGCAGTCGTCCTCGCCGAGGACGCGCCCCTCGTCCTCGGTGAGGAGCACATGGCCCGGATAGCTGCGCGGCAGCACGCTGGATACCTGAATCAGCCCCGTCTCCCCCACGCCGGCCACGGAGAAATCCGCCGCCCGCCGGATGGTCACGTCCGACCACACGGGCGCGTGCAGGTGGCCGTGCTCGCATTCCATGTAGATGGTGCCGGTCTGCTCGACCATGCCGTAGTAGTTGTGCACGCGGGTGAGGCCGCAGGTCTCCCGCAGTTCCCGCTTGAAGCGCTCGGTGGAAATATGCTGGTCCGCCAGCTTCTTCCATCCGCCGCCGTGCACCAGCATCCCGCGGCTGAGATCCGGATGGTAGCCCGTCTCCCGCAGCCTGGCCACGAAGTGCTGCCAGATCATGAACGTGAAGCCGAAGAGGAAGATGTCCTCCCCCTCGTGCTTTTTGAGAAACGCCTCCAGCCCCTCCCTGTCCAGCTCCATGTGCTCGTCCAGCGCGAACACCTTGTCGCGCGCGAACATACTGAAGCCCAGGATGCCCGCTCCCCTGGCCGAGAACATGGCGCGGTTCTTGATGACGGCGCTGGTGTCCAGGATAATCATGGGCAGGCGCTGCTTGCCCAGAAACTCGCCCATGATGCGGCTTAAGACCTTGCTTTGCAGGGCGCTGGTTTCCCGGTCGAGGTAGATGCGGCTCACCTGCTGGCCCGTGGTGCCCGACGAGGTCATGGTGCGGTGGAGGGCTTCGTCAGGGACGCTTTTGAGCGTGAGCTCCTTGAACAGCCGCACCGGCAGAAAGGGCAGCGTCTCGAAGCCCTCCTCTCGCGCGGGCCAGGCGTCCCGCATGCGCGCATATTCGGGGCAGCGCGCGGCGTGCCAGTCCGTCAGGTCCGACAGCTCCGCGTCCAGAAAGGCCCGCTTTTTCGCCCGGTCCCATTCGTAGACGGGCAGAGAGGGCAGGTCGTTGACGTCATACATGGTATTTCTCCAGCTCCCGGTAGAGGGTCTTGCCCGCGTCGTTCTTGGGGATGGCGTCCAGGTGCATCGTATGGAAGCCGCTCTGGTTCAGTCCCGTCTTTTCCGACAGCCAGGCGCGCATGGCGGGCAGGGCGTCCGCGTCGGTGGAGAAGATCATCAGGTGGTCGTCCCGGCCCGCGCAGGCGCATTCCGCATCCGGGAACGCCGCCTTGAGCATGCGCTCGGTTTCGTCGAGGTTCACGCGGTTGCCGTACATCTTCAAAAAGCGCTTCTTGCGGCCCACGATGGTGTAGCAGCCGTCCTCGTCCACCTGCGCCATGTCGCCGGTGTCCAGCACGCCGCCGCGCTCGTCTCCCTTGGCAAGGTCGGCCCCGCACTGGGCGTATCCGAGCGTCACGTTCTCGCCGTAGTAGCGAAGCTCGCCCGTCACGTGCGGCTCGGTGATGATTTCGCCGTCCACGCCGATGAGCTCAAAGCGCCCGCCGGGGATGGCCACGCCCATGGCGCCCACCTTGTCCAGACTCATCTCCCAGGGCAGGTAGGCCATGCGGGCCGTGGCCTCGCACTGCCCATACATGACGACGAACTTGCGCCCCGTGTCCCTGCACCACTGGGCAAATCGGCGGTGCAGGTCGGGCAGGAGCTTTCCGCCCGCCTGGGTGAGCGTGCGCAGCGTGGGCAGGTCCATGCGGGTGAAGCGCATGCGGTCGAGCATCTCATAGGTGTAGGGCACGCCGCCCATGCTGGTGGCCCCCGCCTCCTTAAAGAAGGTCCAGAAGTCGCGCTGCGCGATGCCCTTCTCGGTCAACAGCACGGTCGCGCCCACCCACAGGTGGGTATTGAGGATGCTCAGGCCGTAGGTATAGTTCATGGGCAGCGTCGTGATGGGTTTCTCCTGCGCGGTCAGCGCGAGGTATTCCACGATGCTTTCGGTGTTGGCCCGGATGTTTGCGTAGCTCTGGCGCACAAACTTGGGGCTGCCGGTGGAGCCGCTGGTGGTCAGAAGCAGCGCAAGGTCGTCATGCAGCTTCGTCTCCGTGCCAAAGGGCGTTTTGAGCAGGCGGTAGCCAAAGCGCTCGTAGACGCTTTCGCACGCTTCCCATTCAAAGCCCTCCGGCGCCCACAGGTACGCCGGGTGATACGCCTCGTACAGCGCGGCAAACAGCTCCCGGTCAATGGAGGCGGCCAGCAGCGCGGGCACCACGCCGCCCTCCACCATGCCCGCGTAGCCCACGGCGCTGCCGAGG
>ERZ826242.2184-NODE-2184-length-17912-cov-61.887663_pt1 | contig 17912 bp, 18 predicted proteins | sample MGYA00519871_ERZ826242 | MGnify/ENA primary metagenome ERZ826242 (study PRJEB31778, sample SAMEA3449226) | human gut metagenome | biome: human gut; feature: human-associated habitat; material: faeces | place: United Kingdom | collected 2010/2012 ...
GCGTATATCGTTTGTTTGGTACTCCTTTTGGCATAGCAAAACACCCCACTTGTTAAATAGTATATCATACTGTCTAACAAATGGGGTGCTGTTCAACTGTGTACCATACCGGGATTTCATTATAGGAACAAGTTTTTACAGCGCACCGTCAGAACGGACATTGTCATAGTTCAGCACACCCGCGAAGAACGCAAGCGCCAATCCCTGGCCCCAGCCCTGAATCCAGTCGCGGCTGATGCTGCGGTAACCGTCGGCATCTTTCATAACCGCGGTGCCGCCGGAAACATTCAGAACGCGGCCATCCGGGCTGACGTTTGCCAGCATACCGGGGATAGATTTATTGATGTACTTGATGTGCAGCGGGTTGCCCTTGGCGATCATGGCGGCAGCGATGCCGGCGCTGGCGCTGACTTCCTCATAAGAAGTTTCATCGTCCACAATGGTGCGCCACAGACCGTTTTCGGTCTGGTAAAGCTTAAGTGCGGCAAGCTGGTCGTTCAGGCTGCCGACAACATCCAAAAACTTGGGGTACAGGTAGCACTGCGGCAGGCGAATGCCCACCTGAGACATGGTATACGCGGCCCAGGCATTGGCGCGGCCCCACTTGATGCCGGACATGTGGTCCCCGGTAATATTGTTATAGCCGTGGTAGTACAGCCCGCTTTCAGGGTCCTGCAAATATTTGATATGCCAGTAATACTGGTTCAGCGCGTCATCAATCAGCTGTTCATCTTTCAGCAGCACACCCATACATGGCAGTGTGCAGAATGTGCGCTAGTTGGACGGGGGGATGTTTGCCGTAGTCATGGGCACGGCAGCCGATACGGATCATTGTGCAAACCTCCTATTCGTGGGTACCTGCACAGCGGGGGAGATAAACAAAATTTGGAGCATCCGGCCCCTGCTGTTCTTTGGCAAAATGCTCAAAGTGACTTTCTGGGTCAACAGCAAGCCATTCTTGCAGCTCGGCGCTTGGTACACCGGGTTGGTGGCGGATATTTACATGGGTACGCGGTTCTTCCAGATAAGAAAACAGCAGGTTTTCCTGTACACTGATCAGATGCCAGCGATCCCCCTCCAGCAAGCCCTCGCTCACCAGCTTTAGATGGTACTCCATGTAGCTGCACCATTTATCCGGTTTCAAAACGGCAATGCGCCCATGCTGTGCACCGGAATGGCGCTCACGCAGCCAATCGCCGGCAGTGGTGGGGATATCGTGGTAAAAATACGGCTGCATTGCTACCCAGCGGCGGGGCAGGGCTTCGCCCACGGCAGCAGGCCATGGGCAAAGCAGTGCATCCAGCAGGGGCGACAACCCATCCGGCGCAAGCGCTGTGCCGACAGATTCAAGGTACAGGAACAAGTGCGCCTGATACCGAAACAACGAAGCTGTCAGCAGCTGGTGTGCTTGGCGCAGCCCCTCAACGGTTTGGGAAAATTCCTGCATGGCAGCAGCAAGAGATACCGCATCGATTCCACTGTGCAGCACAGCATGGAATGATGCGCGAACTACAGGACAAAGCTGCCATGTAAGGCTTTCTGACGGCATTTGCCTACCCCCAATACGACTTATTTATTTTATTGTAAGCCGCCCAGCCGAGAAAATGCAACTTGTATAATGCACGGATTCTTTGTGATAATTGAAGTTTACAGACAATAAAAACTGTGTTATGATGGGCACAAGTTAGGCAGAGTTCCTGCCGGAAGGAGCAGAACAATGGAATACAACATTCTTTCCTGCGGTGCGGTGGCGGACGGAAGGACAAACTGCGCAACTGCTATCCAAAACGCTGTGGATACGGCCTCGGCGGCAGGCGGCGGGCGTGTCATCATCCCGGCCGGGCAGTATCTGAGTGGGTCGGTATTGCTGAAAGATAATGTGGAACTTTACCTGGAAAGCGGCGCGGTCCTTATCAGCAGCCTGGACCCTGTAGATATCAAACCGTTCCCCCAAGGGGGAAACGGCGTGAACCCTGATGATACTGCCGATGGCTGGCAGAGCGGCTTCTTTTTGGGTGCATCCCACGCCAAAAATGTGACCATCAGCGGTATGGGTACGATTTACGGCCAAGGCGACCAGGTGTTTTTGGACAAAAACGAAGATAACGGTTTCCATGAATGCCCCAAAACCTGCGAAGCGTTCCGCCCGCGCATGATGCTGTTTGAAGATGTGGAAAACTTTACCGTGCGCGATGTAACGCTGAAAGATGCCGCTTTTTGGACACTGCATATGGCAGGCTGCCAGAATGTGCGCATTGACGGAATAAAAATCCTGAACGATGACCGCGGAGCCAATAACGACGGCATTGACCCGGACTGCTGCCGCAATGTGGTAATTGCCAACTGCATTGTCTCAACGGGTGATGACGCCATTGTGGTAAAATCCACCGGCCCCATGTCGCGCCGGTATGGTGTGTGTGAGAATATCACCATCACGAACTGCGTGCTGCATTCCCGCGATTCCGCCTTGAAAATTGGCACCGAGACCCACGGAACGATCCGCAACGTAACTTTAAGCGACTGCATTATTGACCGCTGCTCCCGTGCGGTGGGTATCTGGGTACGCGATGGAGGAACGGTGGAGGATATCCATATTCACCACCTGACCGGATCCACCCTGCGCTATGCAGACCGCTATGCCGAGCCGGGTGCACCGGGCTGGTGGGGAAAGGGCGAACCGATTTTCATCAGTGCGACCCCCAGGAAAAACAGCCGGACAAAGACAGGAACCATCCGGAACGTTACATTCGATAACCTGTCCATTACCTGCGAAAGCTGTGCATTCCTGGCCGGTGAGCCGGAAAGCTGCCTGCGGGATATCCGCATCCGGGACCTGCACATGACTTTTAAGCGACAGGGAACCCAGCCGGGAGGCTTGTTTGATGAACAGCCATCGGTGCGGCATGTGTACTCCCATGCGATCCCCGCATTGTATGCCCGCAGTGTGAAACAGCTGACCGTGCAGGACAGCACCGTGTGCTATGCGGATAAAAGCGAAGCGTGGGCGAGCGAAGTTACAACACTGGAGGACTGTACGGAAAGTGCAGTTGACCTTAAAAAAATTCAATAATCCTTGTAAGGAGGCAGATATTTATGTACCAGGCTGCACAAAACCGTTACAACACCCTGCCAACCCGCCGCTGCGGAAACAGCGGCCTGCTGTTGCCCGCTGTTTCGCTGGGGCTGTGGCATAATTTTGGCGATACCTTCCCGTATGAGAACATGCGTGCGCTCTGCCGTACGGCGTTTGATAACGGCATTACCCACTTTGACCTTGCCAATAACTATGGCCCAGAACCGGGTGCTGCCGAGCGCAATTTTGGCCGGATCCTACACGATGACCTTGGCGTTTACCGCGATGAGCTGATTATTTCCACCAAAGCAGGCTATGAAATGTGGGACGGCCCTTACGGCAACTGGGGCAGCCGCAAATACCTGCTGGCCAGCCTGGATCAGAGCCTGCGCCGCATGGGGCTGGACTATGTGGATATTTTTTACCACCACCGCATGGATCCTAACACCCCGTTGGAAGAAACAATGGGCGCGCTGGCCCAGGCAGTGCGCAGCGGCAAGGCGCTGTATGTCGGCCTATCCAACTATGACGGCCCCACGCTGGAAAAAGCCACTGCGATTTTGGACGAACTGCATGTGCCGTTTATCATCAATCAGAACCGCTACTCGATTTTTGACCGCACGATTGAAAATAACGGCCTGAAAGCGATGGCTGCTCGGTTGCATAAGGGAATTATCACCTTCAGTCCGCTGGCACAAGGACTGTTGACCAACCGATATCTGCAGGGGATTCCGGCTGACAGCCGGGTACGCACAGACGGGCGATTTTTGAAAGAAAAGGATATTACGCCGGAAAAAATCGCTCAGATCAATGCCCTGAACGATATTGCCCAGGCCCGCGGACAGACGCTGGCTGAAATGGCCCTGGCCTGGCTGCTGAGCCATGATGAGATTACGACCGTGCTGATCGGTGCATCGAAAACCAGCCAGATCCTGGATAACATCAAAGCAGTGCAGAACACGAGCTTTACGGCAGAGGAACTGGAAGCGATCGACAGAATCAGCAAATAAGCCGCAATCGATAATTTGAAAGGGAAGCCGTTTGCAGAGAACGGCTTCCCTTTTTGTTTCGGGAGTTATGGGGTTGGCGGGCGCAGCCAGCCGCTGTATTTCAAGATAGAAGTACCAATGCCGGTGCCTGTGGCCCGCCGCCAGTCCGATGGGGCGGTGCCCATCACCTCATAAAAATGGCGGTTGAAGCAGGACATGGAGCCAAAGCCGACTTTTTCACTGATGGTCAGGATCGAATCATCGGTCATGCGCAAAAGGCTGCAAGCTTTTGCAATGCGCGTCCGGTTCAGGTAGTCCAGTGGCCCCATGCCGACAAGCTCCCGGAACACCCTGCGAAAATGGGATTCGCTCATGCTGCACGCATCGGCAAGGTCGCGGATGCTGAAATTCTCCATATAGAATTCATCAATATAGGTCAATGCAGGTGCAATGACCATGCGGTTTGCTGAGGCAGAATCATTTTGCTCGGTGGAAAGCCGCATGACTTCGGTAATCAGGGCAACAAACAGTCCGCGCACGCTGATCTCATAGTTCAGGGAACGTGTTTGCATTTCCTGCAGGATCATCTTGACATAATTTGCCAGCGCGGGGTGGTCGGCAGAGGAAAAAATGCCGCTCCAGCCATGCAGTACCTGGGCCAGCAGGCGGCTGTTCGGCAAGGCTGCTGGGTCAAAAAAGGGGCGCAGCAGCTCCTCTACATCGGTAAAAATATAGCTCCATTTACACGGGGCAGAATATGGGAAAACACGATATAGATCGCGTGTGCCAGGGCCTGCGTGATTCGCTGAAAGCGCTTTGCGTGATCTGCCTGGTGTTGGCCGTCGCGGTGTTTGCATCGCGCCGGCTGCTGCTGTCGATTTTCCTTGATCCAGCCACCGATGCTGCCAGCATTGCACAAGGGGCGGATTTTCTCAGTGTAATGGGGTTTGCCTATATTATTGCCGCGGTAATGAACAGTTATCTGAACGTGCTGCGCGGTGCAGGGGATGTAAATGTCAGCCTGGTTGCAGGCCTGTTTGAGATGGGGGCCCGGCTGGCGTTTGCCTCTTTGCTGGCGCCGCACCTGGGTGTGTGGGGCATCTGGCTTGCCACCCCGTTAAGCTGGGCTTCCGGCTGTATCATCCCGGTGGTGCGGTATTACAGCAAAGAATGGATGAAGCGAACGCTGATCTGAACCGGTGAGAAATAAAAGAAAGCACGGCTCTGCGATAGAAAAATCATCATGAGACCGTGCTTTGTCTTGTGTTTATGAATTTTGGGCAAAAGGCTTCAGTGCGCTTTTGCGGTATTGCTGCGGGCTTTGGCCTGTCATGGAAGAAAAGCGGGTGGAAAAATTGCTTTCATCCTCAAAGCCAACTTGGCGGGCAACCTCGCCGACAGGGAAATCTGTCAGAACCAGCAGTTCTTTTGCGCGGGTAATACGGGTGGATAACAAAAAATTGTACGGTGTTGTGCCCATATATTGCCGGAAAAGCCGCAAAAACCAGCTTTTGCTGACAGGGATCTGCGCCAGCAGCATATCCAGATTGATGGGCTCCGCATAATGTGCACGGATATAATCTGCAATCTGCTTGATCATGGTCCGGTTGGAACGGCTTTCGTCCCCGGAAAGCTGCTGGTGGGCAAGCAGTGCCAGCATTTTGTGCAGTGTCAACCCAATTTCGATCTGGGCGGTGGTGGTTTCCTTTTTCCACTCGGCAAACAGTGTTTCAAACAAAGGCTGCATCTCCATGCGGCTGACATGCGCAGCGGTAAGCCGCCCCTGCGACTGTACGGAATCGGCTAACGTTTTAACCCCAACACCGTCAAGGTGTACCCAGTAGTGCTCCCATACATCATAGCCGGGGGCCGTGCAGTAACTTTGCGGTGTGCGGCAGTTCATCAGCAGTGCGGCACCTTGCGGCAGCTCAATGTGCTGTTCGTTCTGCTCAATCAAGCCAGCCCCGGCCAGGGTATAAAAAAGGATGTAACTTTCCTTGTCTGTACGGGCTGTGGCAAAGTGGGAACGCCCATAAAACAGTCCGGCTTCCGTTGCATAAAACGGCTGTGCCAACACGGCGTTATTTGGCGTTGTACGCAGCCACACACTGCGCTCTTCCACGTCCATATTATAGGTCAACATAAGGGATCACCTCAGTAGAATTATCACAAAATAAACAGTGCTTGGTGGTATGAAATAGATCAGAAAAAAGCAATATAATGTAAATGAAAAGAATAGTAACACTACAGTAATTTTACCAAAAATAAGGTGCGGATGCAACCTTGTTTTTTGACTTTGGTTTTAACGTAATACAAAATAAAAATCTTTGTACGGAAAGGAAATCAACATGGAACATATGGCATGGAAAGGCCGCATCAAACCCGGTTGCAAGGCAGAATATCAGCGCCGCCACGCAGAGATCTGGCCGGAGATGGTCAAGGTTTTGAAAGAGGCAGGCATCTGCAATTACAGCATTTTTTATTGCAAAGATGAACTTTTTGGCTACTATGAATGCGAAAAAGGCGTTGCCTATGCTGAAAAAGTGCAGGCAGAAAGCCCCATTGTGGACCACTGAAATGAGTATATGAAAGATATTCTGGAGCTGGAAATGGACCCCGTGACCGGTGCCCAGCCCAAGCTGGAGCAGGTGTTCCGGCTGGATTAACAAACAAAGCAGAGAAGCGAGCCTTGCCAGAGAAAAAATGGTAAAGCTCGTTTTTTATTTGATTTATTGTTGTGCGGCAATCAAGTCCTGCGGTTTATCGGGCATCCTGTTCAAGGCCATGGATCAAATCGAGAAATTTGTAAAGGATTCGGGGCTGACGATTTCTGCCTACAATGTCTGTTTTTATGACAGCAACGGCACCGATGAAATTCTGGACAACATTCTTTGCGGCAAAAAACGCGCCAGCACAGGGTTGTTCAGCCTGTTTGAAGCCCAGATGCAGCTGCTGCCGCGCACGGGTGATTACACGGTCGTGCTGGACAGCGATATGCAGCCGCGCTGCATTACCCGCACCACAAAGGTGGAAGTTGTCCCGTTTGAGGATGTGACGGCAGACTGTGCCGCCGCCGAGGGGGACGGCACCCTTGCCGCGTGGAAGAAAGCCCACCGCAAGGCGTTTGCCGCAGCGTGTGAGGAAATCGGCAGGAACTTTGACGAAAGCATGAAGTGCGTCTGCGAGTATTTTGATGTGGTTTACCGGGCAGATGGGCAGTGAGATAAATCGGAATTTTTTCAAAAAAATACCGCCCCATCTCACGATAAGGCGGTAGATTGCGCTATTCTATGCTGCTCCTAAGTTTTTAGATAACAAATCACCATCGGCGGCGTTCTCAAATACTTCAAAAGCATCTTGTAGTTCTTCCAATCATAGCTGGTGTGTCTCTTTCCAGAGTATTTGTTTTCCGCGACATCATTCAGCATCATCAGAATAAAACCCGATGGCCTTTTGCAAAGCCAAGAAATGCTTTCCTGTGTATTTGATTGCCCTGTGCTCTCCTTGCATTTCTATCCTACAGGTAATCAAATTCTCGTCATTTTCTTTTACATGGTAATCTTGTATCATCGAAATAAGCTCAGACAGGTTCTTCTTTCCGTATTTAAATTCAGCAGCACAGTTCGGACATAGACAAAGAGAATTCCAACCTTCTGAAATGCTATGTTTGTACCTGTCCAGAATAGAATTGGTTGGGAGAATATTACAAGCTTCAAAATATGGCTTTCCATTAAAAATGGAATTAGCCGAAGCGAAAGTGGCAAAAACAAGAGCTGCTCACGAAAAGGCTGTTGGCGAATTGAAAAAACTCTACGACATTCGCAAGGAACAACAGCAGGAGCAGCTTTTAAAGGCAATGATGTCCGGCAAACGGTCTTTTGAGGAAATTTTGAAATTCATTTCTGACGATACCGCTTTCCAATGCGGAAGTATTTTTGCTTTTTGAAAGTGATGACTATGAATCATGCTCACTCGTCTGTGCGGACGCAGCGCAGCGCATATCGTGCCTGACCGGTCGTGGTACAGGTAAACAATGTCAGATCCCAATTGCTCTCGGACGTTTTGACCGCCATCTCCTCGATTTGGGTTGGCTGCAGAACCTCTGTATCCGAGACCGCATAATGCCATGTGTTGTCATTCATGTCAACAAAAAGCACTTCTGTCCCCACCGTAAGATGCGTCAGAGGGCTGAAGTGACGCGCATAGTTATGTCCCGCGATTACCAAGTCATCTGTATATAGCGCGCCGGAATACCGCCCCGGTGCGATCTTTAGCCCCGGATAGCTCCACTGCTGCATCACGGGCAGTGCCAGCCCGATGGACGGAATAGAGAGATACCCAATATAGTCGTAGCCGTCAATGGTGCCAACAGGCATCTCCGTGTCCGCTGTGGGTTCTGCTGCATCACCGGGATAGACGGTGCGTGGCTCTGCGATCGATTCCTCCAGCTGGGTCAGCACACTGTCGGCTGCTTTTTCTGCGCGGGTACTGTCCCACTGGTTGTAGCCCATAAGCAGCACAGCTGCCAGCAATGCCAGAACCCCAAGCGCAATCAGGGCGTTCCCCAGCTTATTTCTCATTCTGACCACTTCGCTTTTTGAGTACGACACCTGCCGCCACCAGTACAGCGCCAGTCACCGCCAGCACGGGGACTGGCCAATTCAACTGTCCGGTCTGCGGCAGTGCAGAAAGCACTTCCTGCGTGGGCGGCGTCTGCGTTGTTTTCCGGCTTGCAGTACCCGCTTTGGGGTGGGCGTCCACATCGTAGACATACCGCCCGTTTTCCATGATTGGAACCGTCACAAGAAAAGGCTGTATGGCCTCATACCCTTCGGCTGCCTGCTTCTGCACAATAAGGTAAAGCCCAGCCTTCAGATCACCAAACACGGCGATTCCGCTGTCGTTGACGGTCTTGGTGACTGCCTGTGCATTCTGTGTCACCTTTTCTGCCAATCGGCTCGCCAGTGCGCTTTCGGATACATTGTCCAGCGCGATTCCGCAATTCTCGAAACCGTTTGTATAGGTAAAGCTCATATCTGCGCCGTTTTTAGAGACACTCGCCACACGGTACAGCGTCAGCTCACCGCCCTGCAGCGGTGCTGCGGTTTCGGTATCACAGAGCAATACCTTGATGGAGCCGATGCGCGTTTCATCAACCGTTTCTGCGGCAAGAGCCGGAACAGCGCCCCACACCAGCAGGCACAGCATAAGCAGCACTGCCAACCGATCACGGATGCTTTTCATAATGTTATTTCCTCCTTCTCTTGCTGCGCTTGCGCAGATGTGGGGCAACCAGCACACCGACCAGTGCCGCAAGTAGCATCGGGATGGCCAAAATCGGGGCCACGATGATGGGTTCAATGCGGAAGGCATCTGCCGCCACACGGATATGCTTTTGGCTTTCCGTAGTTTCGACCCGCTTGCCGCGCACCAATAGGCGGTGCGTGTTGATGCCGTAGGGGGTGCAGGTCATCAGGGTGACATAATCCATCCCCTCGGTGGGAAGCAACTGGTCGATCTCAGTAGGCAGCACAATAGAGATTTGATCGACCTCATAGGTCAGCACCCGATTCAACACTGTGATGGTAAAGCGGTCGCCCACCTCCAGCTCGTCCAGATTGGTGAACAGCTTTGCGCTGGGCAGGCCGCGGTGCGCTGATATGACCGCATGGGTCCCGGCACCGCCCACGGGCAGGCTGCTGCCTTCCAGATGGCCTGCTGCCACCTGCAGGACGCCCTCATCGGTGCCGTGGTATATGGGCAGCTCAACGCTGATTTTGGGGATCGTGATATACCCCATAATGCCCGTGCCGGAGATGTCGAGCGTCTGCGCATAGCCGCTGACCAGATCCGGTTTATAAAAGGCATTGGGGGTGGTGTTCAGCTGCCGGTTGTACGCATCGGCAGCATCGAAATAGGTCTGATAATCCGCATCTGACAGCTGTTCTACTTCCTCGGCATAGCCAGCCACTGCGCGGGACTGATGCTTCCGGTTGACAGCGTCGCTGACGGAGGGATATAACATCACGGATAGACCCACGAGGAAGATCAATATTAAAATAATTGTGCTGAGGTTCTTTCTCATGGGTTACTCCCTAATGTTATAAGGATTGGTATATGACGGCAAATGCGCCTTTACTTGTTATTCATCCGCTTTTTGGTGACCAGCAGAACGGCAGCCACAGCCATCAGCACGCCGCCGATCACATAGAAAAGGGTAGTGCCGATGCCGCCGGTGGAGGGCAGGGTAGAACCTTTATTGTTTGCTACTTGAACGCTTACACTCGATTGTTCGACATCGTTTACCGCTGCGGTTACACTTGTGTAACTATCACCGGTATCATTATAAGTGGCGGTGATTTTGAACTTTACCGCATCAGTCAGGCGGTTATAGCCCGCGGGTGCTTTTGTTTCATAAAGATAATACTCTGTGGCGTCATCCAGACCCTTAATGGTGATTTTACCCGCTGTCATAACCTTCACCACAGGACCGGTGTAACCAGCCGGAGCAACTGTGTAGGAACCGTCGTTGTTTTCGATGAGGTCGATTAAGTCTGTAGTGATGGAGGGCGTCCCGTCATCTCCGATTGTGCCTAAAGAACAACTTTTGTTCTTACTAAGGACAAATTTTGCATCGCTCAATGGAGCGTTGCTTTCACCATCGATTTTGTTGATTTCCATCTTAAAGGTCCAGTCATAAACGACCTTCTCCGGGGTCTTATTTGTGGTCGTATTATTATGCGGGTTGTTGCTGTACTCCAGATATGCTTTATTTTCCTGTTTACCGTCCTTATAGACCTTGGCATTTTCGTTGAGAATACCTGTGTAGTATGTATACAGTTTATTTCCCGTATACATTTTGTTGTCCTGAATGGCTTTCAGTACATCGACTGTAACTGTGAACTTATTTGCATTTTTTTCGTCAACCGTCACAGTATAATACTTCTTATCCAATTCTGTTGTATCATTTACCTTGATCGTCACGTCATTTTCGTTTTTGACATTTGATGTCAGCCCTGCGGACATTTCATCGTAGATTACATACTTGTATTGGGTATACCCGCTCACATACGGAACAGTCGTGATCGTGCGGAACTCAACGGTGTCACCGATCTGGTTATCACCGACAACACCCCATTCACCTGTTTCATTGTGTTTGATCTGTTTATCCAGCGTTGGCTTTCCGCTCTTCGGCTGGACAGTGACATTCTTGACAACTTGCAGAATGTAGTCGGTAAAAACTTCGCCTGTTTCTACATCAGTATTCTTGATCAGATAATAACCGGCTGCCAGATCTGTGATGGAATTCGTGCCTGTACCTGCAGCAGGGTCGGTCAAATACTGTGCAACTTCAGAAGCGAAAGCCTTTGCTTCGGTCTCTCCCGTGATGGTCTCCGCCTTTTCAGCTGCATTACCAAGCGCCGCCTGACCAGCAGTTGTAACATTATCGCCCCACTCAATGTTGGACAGCGTGTTATCATGCAGGTCACCCTTGAAAATCTGATATGCTGCATAGGTGCCGGTGCCATTATTGATTGTGATTGTATAAGTTGTTGTTGTCGTTTCTGCAAACGCTGGGACGGCCATGGCCAGTGCAAGCGTCAGCACGGCAAGCAGTGTCATGAGTTTTTTCATGTACTTCATTGGTTTTATGTCTCCTTGCTCAAATAGTTTGGTCTGCGTTGTCCACATCGGTGGAGGGGTTATTTCTAATTTTCACCCCCCCGAATGGCTGCGTTTGTTGATGAGATATCTTAACATTAGCGCGATGCCCATTATCAGGGCGCCTGCTGCTGTATACGGGGGTGTGCCGGCCGCGCCGGTGGCGGGCAGCTCATAGCTGGGCTTTTGCTTGTTCGTGATGGTAATGGTGCCGCCGCCGGTGACACCGGTGTCGTTGCTTTCACTGTACTTTACTTCATAGAAGATAAGCGCGCCACTGTCTGTTCCTAACTCTTCTACATAGTAGTGATAACCGCTCTCCAAGGAAGAAATTTTCTTGGTCCAGCCGTCAGCTTTTGTCAAGGTGACCGGCTTTCCGACCGCCACTGCGTCCGCCTTGTCTTTTCCATCCTCGTAACGGTACAGCTGCACCTGGATCTCGTTCACCGGTGCTTCTATCGTGTCGTTCCCGATGCCATACCAGATTTTGCGCAGGGTCAGGCAGTTTTGCTTGTTGGGGATGGCCATTGTGGTGCGGTCTCCGTTCACGCCCAAAAAGTTGATGTTTGCAGTGGTAACCCCCTCCAGGACAGTAGTTCCGGTTGCAGCTGTAAGCGCAGCTGCTTTTTTGTCATCATCCGTTGCTGTGCTATTCCAGATAAAATAGTGCGGGGTTGCATCCGGCGCATAGTCTGTTGGAGCCTTTGTTTCCACAAGCTTATACAGGTTCCCGGTGACCAGATGCGAGCTGCCTGCTGCAGGGGATTGCGCAAATGTCAGGTCAAAGCTGCCGCTCGAACCTGTATTCTCCGGCCTAATAAAATCCCACCCTGTGCTGATTTTATTATAGTGGTATATCGCAAAGGTTGCCGGGCTTGCCGTGATGGCTAAGTTTGTAGCAGAATCCGTCTTGGAAACAGTCAGAACGGCATTGTTTACAGTTGCCGTTGCACTGTCGCTTTTCACAGTGACATCATTGCCTACAAGTTTTCCCGCCAGCGTAGCCGTATTTTTTACCGACATGTCGGTTGCGAGATTACCCGGATTCATTTTATAAGAGTACTCCAGTACCAGGGCTTTCTCGTCCGGCAGAACGAACTTGTACTGCCGCGTCGATGCGGTTTCTTCAACCTTTTCAACGCGGACACCGTCCTTGACTTCGTCGCCCTTTACCCAGTCACCATCCTTCAGGATGTATTCATATACCTTGATCGAATCCAGCATCAGCTCCATGCCGGTTTTGCCGAAGTATTCGCTTTCCATCGTGTCCGTAAGCTCGAGCGTGTCACTGCCCGATGCAAGATCCTCTGCGCGGGGGTTGATGCAAAGGGTGTAATTGGCTTGATGGGTTGTTTGATTGTAACTGCCCTTCTTCTCCAGAAGCTCCTTTTTCTGGCGCGTGATGGTCATGCCGGACGATGTCGATGCACCGTCCCATGTAGCAGTATTCGTATAGGTTTTTTCCTCGAGAGTACGCTCGTTCCAGGCTGCCGCATCATCCAGCTGGAGCGCATAGCGGATCTCCACAGTATGATCCGTTGTTTTCTTTGAGTCAATCAGATTTTTCAGCGTAACCGGAAGGACCGTAATGGTCAGCTGCTTTGGATCTGAAGTGTCAATCGACCAATAAGTATCCCTACCAAACACAAGGCTGTATATGTTTTCGCTCGGACTTTTTTTGACTTGTCCCGTATATTTATTGCCCGGCATTGTATCCAGATCCGCCGCAATCCTATAGCTGCTAAGAGAAACACTGTCCGTAGCCAGCTTCATGCCGTCCGGGATCTTATCTACCACCGTCAGCGCGTGGGTCTTGTCAACATCACCGCTACCCAGATTCAGTTTGATGCAATACCAGATGACCTTGTTTTTGGCATAGGTAGTGCTGTTGTTCTGCTTGTACCCACTGTCGCTCTTGTCAGATGTTTCCTTGGTGATAGAACCGATCTTTGTATAATCGTAAGTTCCTCTCCAGCCCTCGTTCCCGGCGTTATCGGTGTAAATCTCTGCACGGTTCACAAAATGCCTCGTGGTATTGTTCGCCATATCAGACGTTTTTGCCACCGTTGGAATGTCGCTGATGGTGCATCTCAAAATGCGCAGCTTCTCGCCGTCCGGCCGGCTAAACTGCAGCCTGATGCGATGCACCGCGGTTGCATCATCGGAAACCGAAATGCCGTTGTTGGGATCGCTCCAGTCATTCGAACCGTTGGAAAAAAGTGACAGCTGAATCTGTATGCCGTTCTTCTCTGCCTCCTCCCATGTCAGCGTTGTTCCGCCTTCCATCGTCAAGCGCAGATTGTTTCGAATGGCGGTTTCCAGCTGGGTTTTGATGCCGTACAGCGGTTCGCGGATGTTATCCACGATTTTGAAACTGTTAACGCCCGCGGGAACCGTTCCGGTTATATTCCACATGACCTTTTGGTCACCGTTTTCCAGCGGCGTGACAGTGCCCCGATACTTTCGAATATCCGCTTTGCCTACACCGGTGGAAACATTGGCTGTCGCGGTATAGGAACGTGAACCTTTTTCCAGCGTTGTCTGATTGGTTGCAGAAACTGTACCATTCACCGGGTCCGGTGCAACCGTTTGATAGGTAAATGTATAGGCGCTCGCATTGGAGTTTTCCGGGAAGGTATAGCCGTTGGTCAGAAAATCATTGCCAGTGATGGTTGTTACAACTGTTCCGTCAGCACTCTTCAGCGTCACATCACCAACAATGTCCAGCTGTGTGACCTGTGTATCAGTCACCGTATAGCCTGCCAAATCACCGCCCGGATTTTTAACCTTGATGACCCAGTTGATGTGGTGGGTCGCAGCGTCATAGGTGCCTGCTTTGGCAATGCTGCTCTCCTTCACGGTGACGGTATCCTTGGCCTCGTTGCTCTGCAGCGTACTGGTTGTGCCCTTGGCCGTGTTGACGAGCGTACCGGAACCGTCTGCGCCTGTCACGGCAGCCACAGTTACATCATAGGTCAGCTCATACGACTGGTTATATCCGAGAGGCGGCAGCCCTGTGATCGTAAAGCCCTTGACGTCTGTGTTGTAGGTGATGGCGGCACCTGTATACTCGGAGAGCGGCTTCCCGTCGATTTTGATGCTGCTCGTATCATAGCTGCCGTTTGCGGTATTCTCGGCCAGCCGGTCCGTAATGGTGACCGTCTGGTCATGCGTACCATTTGGGGCATTGACTGTAACGGTATAGCTTACCTTACTTTTGTCTTCCGAAAGGGTGTGCTCTTTCTTCGTGTTCAGCGAATACTCCGGCTCAATGGTGTAGGTTTTCTCGCCCAGATGTATCTGGCCGTCGCCACCGGTCTCAGCGTAATTGATCGTGGTATTAAACTTGAAGGTGCCGGTGAACGTCCGACTTGTGTCGTTACTAAATGTAAATGTGACCGTAGGGGATTTTTTCGAAAGCGCAAAAGTACCAATTATCGTTCCGGTCGAATCGGTGATGTTTCCTGACAAATCTACTTTGGGATAGACACCCGCCGGCAGGGTATAGGTCGCTGTATTGCTGCCGGGTTTGAATGCGTTCGCCGGTATACTGTAGACGATTTCCACCTGAACCTGGGTGCCGTCCTTGATAGATGCAAAATTATCCAGCGGTTCCCAAGTGCCGCTTTGATTGATGGAAATAGCTGTACTTGTCAGCAGATTATCCAGCTTTAGGTTACCCTCGCCGTCATACTGAGGGGTTGCTGCCGCTGCGGTCAGTGTATCATCGTCTTCCGCAGCCGGCATTATGGGATCCGGCCGTTGCCAAACAATATACGCCACCGCGCCGTCTCTTGCCAAAATGGCGTCCGCATCAAAGGAGAGTTCTTCGGATCCGTCTGATGCGCCGGTCTGCGCATACACGCCATACGCATCCAACACACGGATGGTATTGGTGACATCGGCCTCTGCGACCGTCACAGCCGCTACCGCACCGTCCACAGCGCCGGAAACAACGGTCAGGTTCGCGCCATCATACGCGGTTACAATGCCGATCGTTTCCTCACCGGCGGCATTTGTATAGAGTACGATGTCGCCCGGTGTGGCCTCACTGCCACCCGGGGTGATGTATTCAGGGTGCGCGTTTTCCAATTCCGTGCGCAGCTGAAGCAGGCTTGCGCATTGCGGGATGACATCCTCCGGTATGCCTGCATAATGCTGGCAGAAGGCGACAAACATCACATCCCAGCTCCCGTAAGGGTTGCCGTACCAATCACCGTAGCGTGTGTAGTGATGGGCCTGCGCCAAGGTCTCGCCCAGCGCCTTGTCCACCGTAAAGTTTTTGGCGCTCTCGGTGTAGCCAAGCTGTCTCTGTGCGATTTCCGTCATGGCATCGCTCCAGAAGCTGCTCACGCCCTCGCTCTGCTCGTCCCAGTCTGCCGGGGTCTCAACATCTGCGGTTATGTCCGCCAGACATTCCAGCGTGTGGGTATGCTCCGGGAGGGTGCAGGTCAGCACCCTTTGGTAGCAGTCTGCGGTATGGGAGTGAGCTGCCGGCGCGGTCTTGCCGTCTTCCTCCGCTGAATCAGCAGGGGTTTCCGATGCTCCGTCTTCATAACCGCAGATCAAGACCTCGGTATAGCAGGCGTCGCTGTGTACATGCTCCTCATATCCGCAGGAGTATTCATCGTCCGTCATCGCGATGCCTACTTGGTGCAGACGCCAGCTGACAGAAAGTATCGTCAACAGTGCCAGTATCACCAGCACGGCAGCACGGCGGTGCTCCGCATGGCGCGCTGCCATTACCCGCCGAATCGCCTTGTCCAATTGATTTTTCATGTGGGCTCCTCCATCAGCCTATCCACGAAATACGGGGCACGGGCCATACCCTAAGAAACACCTTGCCCACAATTTGACTCTTTTCGACGCAGCCGACAACCGTACTCCGGCTGTCGATCGAGGTCGCGCGGTGGTCACCCATCACAAAGAAGCGATTTTCAGGCACCTGATACGGGAAGCTGAGGTCACATTCTCCCAGAGCCAGCTCATCGACATACGGTTCCTCCAGCACCTCGCCATTCACCGTCACAAGGCCGTTGCCGTCAATCGAAATCACATCCCCGGGGATACCGATGATTCGCTTGAGCAGCAGCTTGTTCTGCCAGTAGAAGCCGCACAGATCTCCCTTTTCCAGAGTATCTGTTTTCAGCAGAACCAGAATGTCCTGATCCTGCAAGGTTGGGTTCATGCTGTCACCCGACACCTGCAGCACCGGCAGCAGGTTCGTTGCCAGCAGCACCGCAATGGCTGCCACAACGACCAGCGCATAGGCGGTGCTTTTCAGCACACGCTTGTAACGCCTGCGGTAAGACAGGCGTTTGCGCTCCTGCATGATCTCCTCCATAGAGGGAATCTCAACGCGTTTTCCGCTCAGTCCCTTCATTTCCAATATGCCCCTTCGTTATTCGCGGTGGGCGAAAACTCGGTGCCCTGCACAGGGTACTGCGCCTTGACCGATTCCAAATATTGATCTGCCGCAGCCTGTGCGGCTTCAAATACCCGGTTCAGCGACAAGGCGGCCTCGGCGATGGAACCAACCTGCTCCAGCCGCAGCGTGCGGTCTGCAAGCTGTTGGCGAAGATTGGCATTCTGCCGTTCCAGTTCCTCCTCGTGCTGTTTGAGCGCGTAGATGATCTCTATCAATTCCATGCGGTTCATCCGCCGCAGTTCGCGTTCTGCCATGGTATATCTCCTTGAGATTTGTTCGGGTCAGTTCAGTGTCTTTAAGCATTGCAGATTGTTACATTGTAAGTGTTTTGCTCTTCATTAAAGCATATTATAATTGGAATTGCCAATCATTTTTCTTTGCTATGCAATAGATTCAGGATGCTTACAAAGATTCCCTCACTGTGAAGCAGCGCTGCCACCGGCTTTTATGAATGGGACGCCGCCAAGCACAAATATTTTTTTCAAATGCCGGGACAGCCGCTTTACTTGACGGGCATGCGTTGTATACGCGGCTGAGCGCAAAAACGCCCGCCAGCTGTCGGCATTGTCTGCTACATCGGCAATCGCCTGATGTGCCTGCCGTAAAATATTTTGGTAATTTGCCAATCGGTTTCATCTTCTTTGCGGTAATAAAAAGCCCTGCACATTGCTGTGCAGAGCTGACGATAGTATATGGGGTATTTTCCCTTAAGGCAACACCGCACAATTCCCGCCTTGCGGCTTAAGCACCGCTCCGGCAG
>ERZ826242.2205-NODE-2205-length-17755-cov-41.004294_pt1 | contig 17755 bp, 10 predicted proteins | sample MGYA00519871_ERZ826242 | MGnify/ENA primary metagenome ERZ826242 (study PRJEB31778, sample SAMEA3449226) | human gut metagenome | biome: human gut; feature: human-associated habitat; material: faeces | place: United Kingdom | collected 2010/2012 ...
CTTGGTAGTCCGCCAATAATTGTTTCAAGCTTGCTACTACGTTACTTACCGCTGACGCATCTAAATGAAGATAATCTAATGTTTTCATACTGCTATTTTTTAATTGTTATACTTTTCGTTTTTCTTATATTGCAAAGATATGGCAAATATAAACAACTGTCAAACAGATAATTCCTATACATATATAGATAAAATCTATATTTAAACGATCAGCAAGAAGACTTGCGATAGAACTTGGGTTTCTATTTACCCAATTTAAACTTATATCCTGCGGTAAGAGCCAAAGTATGGTAATTCGCCTCGATCGATCCTCCCTTATGCTCTTTACCTAACGATACATCATAGCCAAAATTGATAAAGCATTGTTTTATTTCCACACCTACAGTGGCACTTATCCCCCAATCAAAAGCACGAAGCCCTTCACAGGGATCATGGGTATAAAACTTAGCGGATTCTTCCGAAGCGACAGACCATCCCCCGAACATTCCTTTATCCAATACGCTTACGGCTATATAAGGGCCTACTCCAACATTCAAACGAATATCCTCAGCTAATTTGAATGAGAAATTAGCCATAATCGGTAATTGCAAGAAATTTCGTGTCACCTTATTTGAGTAATCATACGCATATCCATACGGATCATAAGTAGGTCCCGGCACTGCCCACCAATAACACCCATATCCATATCCGGGAAATTTGTCATTACTATATCCCCTTTGCGTATAATACAAACCTGACTTCAGAGAGAGAAATTCCGGCTTCAACTGATATTCCACTCCTACCCCAATCTTCCAACTCGGTTTCCAATCAACCATTGGACCCGCCTTCATCACTGTCATACCCGCTTCCGGAACTACCGACCACTGGGCTTGTACCGATATTACACCCAACATTAACACCATCGCAAATAATACAACTCTTTTCATATACTTTTTATTTTGATAAAATAATCGAACGACATATATGAATAAGACATGAAACAATAAAAAACCCCTATTGGCACCAACAGAAAAAGGCCGGAATCACTTCCGACCTTCTCCAAACGCAATGAATCACCTTTTTTACTTCTTGCAATCGCAAGTTGAATATGCTACTAACATCCAAACCAACTTCTCTTGTTCTTTCAGATAATCGCTCATCAAAGCGACCGTAGCCTCATCTCCCGCCCCGGATGCCAAGGAAAGAAGTTTACGTTCCTCATCGATCAAATGACCATACGTATCAAGAATATTCTTTAACGCCTCGTCACCACAGGACACGCCTGATACCTCTTTTACACGGGCTACTTTCAGGTACTCGCTGAACTTGTTCTCCGGCTCGCCTCCCAACATCAGGATACGTTCCGCCAACTCGTCAACCTTCTCGGCAGCGTTGTTGTACATATCCTCGAATTTACCATGAAGAACGAAGAAACCGTGTCCCTTGATATTCCAGTGGAAACCACGAAGGTTCGTATAGAATACTTGGTAGTCCGCCAATAATTGTTTCAAGCTTGCTACTACGTTACTTACCGCTGATGCGTCTAAGTGGATATAATCTAATGTTCTCATAATTGCTACTTTTTAATTTGTTATACTTTTTGCTTTTCTTGTACCACAAAGATACGGCAAGTATAAGTAGCTGTCAAACAGATAATTTTTATATCAAGATAGAGGAAATTTATTAAACTATTCCATACAATAAGTATGCAAATGACATGAATACATAAATAATTGGATACTAACATTTTAAAAAGACGATTATCATTTTCGAAAAACACGTACGTGTTTTTTTGAAAAGTCGTACATGTTTTTCGGGAAACACGTACGACTTTTTACAGAATCATACGGCAAGGAACTAGAACATACATAAAAATATACGATAAGTCTCCCTTTTTCAGGGGGCCCAAAAGCATTTCCCCCAAAATCCCCTACTCGAATTATCGCTGTGGTTTTAGAGAGCCGTAAAAGTTACTTGATAAAGAAAGAAACCGGACGAACACCTATAAAAACTTAAGCAAAAAGGTTACCTTCGCGGAAACAAGATTTCGCTTTGGAAGTACAAGAATTATTGAAACTATATGCCGCTCACCCGCAAGTGACGGCGCTGGACACCTTACTGAAAAACGATACGTCCCGCAATATATTCCTAAAGGGACTGAATGGCTCGGGTCCGGCAATGACGATCGCCTCTCTTTTTACGAAAGGAAGGGGGAGTTATGTGTGCGTGTTGAACGACCAAGAGGAAGCCGGCTATTTCTATCACGACTTGATGCAACTTACCGCCAGCAATGAGGTATACTTCTTCCCATCCGCTTACCGGAGGGCCATCAAGTACGGGCATGTCGATCCGGCGAACGAGATCCTGCGCACCGAGGTACTCAGCCGGTTGCAAGACCCGGACGCCTCTTTCGTGATCGTCACGTATCCGGACGCCTTGGCGGAACGAGTCGTGGCCCGGGAGGTATTGAAGGAGAATACCTTAAAGATCAGCGTGGGCGAGAAGCTGGATAATATGTTTGTCTCCGACGTGCTGGACGAGTATGGCTTCGAGCAGGTCGACTATGTATATGAGCCGGGGCAGTACGCCCTCCGTGGCAGTATCCTCGACGTTTTCTCTTTCTCCAACGAGTTTCCTTACCGTATAGACTTTTTCGGCGACGAGGTGGAGACCATCCGTACGTTCGACGTGGAGACGCAACTCAGCAAGGAGAAACTGGACAGCATCTATATCGTACCGGAGATGAGCAAGAACGCCATGGATAGTAATTCCTTGCTAGGCTCCCTTCCCCGGAACACCTGCATAGCGGCGAGAGATCTCGCATGGTGCAAGGAGCGCATCGGAAGCGTATGGAACGACGATCCGGTGGTAGCCGACGAGGAATCCTTCGCCGATATCGACCAGATGCGGAAGAAATTAGTCCGGGGCGAGGACTTCCTACGGGAGGTCTTGGATTTCCGTCGCATCCATTTCGGGGCACGGCCGATGGGAACGGCGGACGCTACCATCCATTTCTCTACGCAAACGCAGCCGATCTATCATAAGAATTTCGACCGGGTGAGCGAGTCGTTCCATAAATACCTCGACGAGGGCTATACATTATATATATTGAGCGATCAAGAGAAACAAGCCAACCGTATCCGGATGATTTTCGAGGATAGGGGCGACAATATCCCTTTCACCGCCGTAAACCGCACGATACACGAGGGATTCGCCGACGATACGCTACGCATCTGCTTTTTCACCGACCATCAATTGTTCGACCGCTTCCACAAGTTCAACTTGAAGAGCGATAAGGCACGAAGCGGAAAGATCACCCTTTCGCTCAAGGAGCTGAACCAGTTCTCGCAGGGGGATTATATCGTACATATCGACCATGGCGTAGGACAGTTCGGAGGCTTGGTACGCACCGAGGTGAACGGTAAGATGCAAGAGGCCATCAAATTGATTTATCAGAATAACGATATTATATTCGTCAGCATCCATTCCCTGCATAAATTATCGAAATACAAGGGGAAAGAGAGCGGCGAGCCGCCTAAGTTGAGCAAGCTCGGCACAGGCGCTTGGGAAAAGATGAAGGAACGTACCAAGGCGAAGGTGAAGGATATCGCCCGGGACCTGATCCTCCTCTATTCCAAACGCAAGCAAGAGACGGGTTTCGCCTACACGCCGGACAGCTTCATGCAGCATGAGCTGGAAGCCAGCTTCATCTATGAGGACACGCCGGACCAGATGAAGGCTACCGCCGAGGTCAAGGCGGATATGGAAAGTACCCGTCCGATGGACCGGTTGATTTGTGGAGACGTTGGTTTCGGAAAGACCGAGGTGGCTATCCGCGCGGCATTCAAGGCGGTATCGGACAATAAGCAGGTGGCCGTGTTGGTACCCACCACCGTACTGGCTTTCCAGCATTACCAGACGTTTTGTGAGCGCTTGAAGGATTTCCCTTGCAAGATCGATTATATCAGCCGGGCCCGTACGGCCGCACAAATCAAGGCTACCTTGAAAGAGCTGAAAGAGGGCGAGGTGAATATCTTGATCGGTACCCACCGGATCGTCGGCAAGGATGTACGTTTCAAGGATCTGGGCTTGCTTATCATCGACGAGGAGCAGAAGTTCGGGGTATCCGTCAAGGAGAAGCTTCGGCAGCTGAAGGTGAACGTGGACACCTTGACAATGACGGCCACCCCAATCCCCCGTACCCTACAGTTCTCCTTGATGGGGGCCCGGGATCTTTCCAGCATCACCACGCCACCGCCCAACCGTTATCCCGTGCAGACGGAGGTGGAGCGTTTCAATCCCGATATCATCCGGGAAGCGATCAATTTCGAGATGAGCCGGAACGGGCAGGTATTCTTCATCAACAACCGTATCCAGAACATTTACGAGATGGAAGCCTTGGTACGGCGGGAAGTCCCCGACGCACGGGTAGCCGTGGGGCACGGGCAGATGGAGCCGGAGAAGCTGGAGAAGATCATCCTCGACTTCGTGAACTATGAATACGACGTATTGATCGCTACCAGTATCGTGGAGAGCGGCATCGACGTGCCCAACGCCAATACGATCATCATCAACAACGCCCAGCAATTCGGGCTTAGCGACCTCCATCAGCTACGCGGACGTGTAGGACGAAGCAACCGGAAAGCCTTCTGCTACCTCCTTTCCCCGCCCCTCACCTCGCTGACGCAGGAGGCACGGCGCAGGTTGCAAGCGATCGAGAACTTCTCCGAGCTGGGTAGCGGTATCCATATCGCCATGCAAGACCTCGATATCCGGGGGGCCGGCAATATGTTGGGGGCCGAGCAAAGCGGTTTCATAGCGGATCTGGGTTACGAGACGTACCAGAAGATCTTGGAGGAGGCGGTAGACGAGTTGAAAAGCGAGGAATTCGCCGATCTTTACGCCGATAACACCGAAGGGCACCGGGATACGGGCAGCGAGTACGTCCGGGAGACCTATATCGAAAGCGACCTGGAATTGATGTTCCCTCCCACCTACATCCCCAACGACTCGGAGCGTATCTCCCTATACCGGGAGTTGGATAATATGGAGGAGGAACGTGATATCCTCGCCTTTACGGAGCGCTTGAAAGACCGCTTCGGCAAGATACCGAAGGAGGGCAAGGAGTTGATCCGGATCGTGCGCCTCCGTCGTATGGCCAAGAAACTGGGTATGGAGAAGGTGATCCTGAAGAAAGGGCAGATGAGCCTCTTCTTGGTGAATAACCCGGACAGCCCGTATTACCAAAGCGAGGCGTTCGGCAAGCTGCTGGGCTTCATCCAAAAGCATCCCCGTGAATGCAACCTCCGGGAGCAGAATGGCAAGCGAAGTATCGTGATCAAGAACGTCCCTACGGTGGAAGCGGCATGCGGCTACCTGCAAGAGATGGAAAAAATAAACTCAACCAACTTTTGACACATCCTCTTACAAACACGAAAAGATATGGAAAAGAAAACGATTATAGACCTTTTTGAGAGTTCAGCCAAGCGATTCCCGAGTAATCCTTTTTTATGGGAGAAGACGGGCAAGCGATTCGAGCCAACCACTTACGCCGAGGTTCGCGACCTCGTCTATGAGGAAGGCGCCGGCCTCATATCGCTGGGTGTGCGAAAGGGGGATAATATGGCTTTACTGAGCGAAGGGCGCAACGCGTGGATCATCGGCGAGCTGGCCATGTTCTACGCCGGGGCGACGAACGTGCCCCTATCGATCAAGCTGGAGGAGGCGAACGACCTCCTGTTCCGTCTCGTCCACGCCGACGTGAAATATATCATGGTATCGGGCCAGCAACTCAAGAAAATCCGGGCGATCAAGGATCAGCTCCCCGCCGTACGGAAGATCATCGTACTCGATGAGCAAGCGGAATACCAAGACCGTGAGATGTCGCTGTCCGAGATACGCCGGATGGGGAAGGTCTATCTGGGTATTCATCCGATAGAGGAGTTCTTGGCGATCGGGCAATCGCTGGGCAACGATGATTACGCCACCATCACCTATACCTCCGGCACGACCGCCGATCCGAAAGGCGTGATCCTCACCCACCGTAACTATACGGCGAACGTGGAGCAAGCGCTCACTTGCGTGGATATAGACGATACGTGGCGTACGTTGGTGATACTCCCGCTGGACCATTGCTTCGCCCACGTGGTAGGATTCTACATCTTCATGTCGAAGGGAGCCTCGGTAGCTACCGTGCAGGTAGGGCGTACCGGTATGGAGACCTTGAAGAATATCCCTATCAATATAAAGGAGTTCAAGCCGTACCTGATACTGAGCGTCCCCGCCTTGGCGAAGAACTTCAAGAAGAATATCGAGCAAGGTATCCGAGCGCGAGGCAAGAACGCCGTCCGCCTTTTCAACCTAGCCTTACGGATCGGTTATATCTATAACGGGGATAGCGACGAGGAGGAAGGAAAAGGTTTCCGCGTCCTCTTGAAGCCACTGGTCCGTTTGTTCGACAAGCTATTGTTCGCGAAAGTCCGTGAGAACTTCGGGGGCGAGCTGAAGTTCTTTATCGGAGGGGGCGCCTTGCTGGATAAGGACTTGCAGAAGTTCTATTACGCCTTGGGAATCCCGATGTACCAAGGATACGGGCTGAGCGAGGCGACACCGATCATCTCGACCAACGGCCCCCGCCGCCATACCTTCGGTAGTAGCGGCGTATTGGTGCGGCCCCTCGACCTAAAGATCTGCGACATGGACGGCAACGTACTTCCTCCGGGAGAGAAAGGCGAGATCGTCATCCGGGGAGAGAACGTGATGGCCGGCTACTGGAAGAACCCGGCATCGACGGCCGATACCGTAAAGGAGGGTTGGCTGTACACCGGGGATATGGGATATATGCGTGACGGGCTTCTTTATGTGTTGGGGCGTTTCAAGAGCCTGCTGATCGGAAGCGACGGGGAGAAATACAGTCCGGAGGGTATAGAGGAGGCCTTGGTAGAGCATTCCTCTTGCATCGACCAGCTGATCCTATACAATAACCAGAGTCCGTACACGACCGCCCTGTTGGTCCCTAACAAAGAACGGTTGAGGAAGCATCTGGCCCACCAGAATCTGGACCTTACGAGCGATCAAGGCCGAGAAGAGGCCATCCGTATCATCCAGCGCCAGATCGACCGTTTCCGCAAGGGAGGCGACCTGTCCACTCTATTCCCGGATCGTTGGTTGCCGACCACCTTCGCCATCCTCCCCGAGCCTTTCACCGAGCAAAACGGCATGGTAAATAGCACCATGAAGATCGTCCGGGGCAAGGTAGAGAAAGCCTACGCCGCCCGTATCGCCCAGCTCTATACCCCCGAGGGGAAGAACCCGCAGAACAAGTGGAACAAGGAGGCGTTGTAGAGACGCGGCGTGCTCGCCTACTCCATGCGTCCCCGAGAAGGCTCCCTAAGCACGAAACAGTATTACAACCCGGAATATTATCCGTTCTTGGTTCCTACGTTAGATGACAATGGCAAGCAGATCGGGGATCTGGTACAGCCCGAGGGCGGCACGCGTATCATCGTGATCAAGAAGAAATGATTTATCGGCGAGGCCCGGCCACCAAGGTTGGGCCTCGCATTTTCTAAAGATTCCACCGCGCACCTGCCGCGAGGTGCCGCATTTCCCCAAGATTCGACCGCGCACCCGATGTACCCCCCGTATTTTTCCAAGATTCGACCGTGCACCCGCCGCGAGGTCTCGCATTTCCCCAAGATTCCGTTTCGCGCCCGATGTAAGCCCCGTATTTTCCCAAGATTCGACTTTTCACCTGCCGCGAGGTCGAATCTGCGAAAAATACGGTAGTTTCCAGAGCTATATCCACCGATTTGTCTTACCTTTAGCCAGTATTAAACCTGATCATGGATCTAAATCAACAAGAAAATGGAAAAGATTACAAAAGTAAAAGACATTAACATCACGAAATTGAACAACGCCGAGTACCGAACCTTCATGGCCCGCTACGGGAACCTGCTCGCGGGTGGCGGAGGCGACTCGGAATCTCCCGACGAGATCAGCTTCGACCCGAACGACCCGCTGGGCATCCCCCAAGAACTTCGTACGGCCTTCGCCACCGATTTCGCCCTGCTGACCGACGCCGTGAACCAATCCTCGGCCAGCGAGGAGACCGCGCAGATGTCCGCCCTCGACAAGGAGAGGGATGATCTCTTGATCTTCATTACTTCCACTATTACCCAAATGACGAAAAGCCCGCTGGCGGCGCAACGCACGGCGGCCGAGAAGCTATACCTTCCCGTGAAGCCCTACATCGGCGCCGCGCGCCTCGCCAACTTGCAGGAGACGGCCGCCATCGAGGGCTTGCTGGTAGACCTCGACAAGGCCGGGATGCCCGAGGCGCTGGCGGCGATCAACCTCACCGAAGTAGTAGCAGCGCTGAAAGAGAAGAACAAGCAATACGCCACGCTCACCGAGCAACGCGCCAACGCCAAGGCGGACGACCCCGTAGAGAGCGCCAAGAAAATCCGCCTACGCATGGACGAGGAATACGACGAGATGTCCACCTACGCCTTCGCGCAAAGCGTGGTGAAGCCCACTCAAGAGACCGCCGCCTTCATCAACCGCCTCAACGCGCTGGTCGACGAGACGAACGCCCTCTACAACCAACGCATAGCGCAGGCGAGGGCCGCAGCCGCCAAGAAACAAGAAGGCGACAAGCCCGCTACCGACAGCGACTCGCCATCAGAGATATAAAATAATGAAGATCTTTTTCGTTAAATAATGAAGCTCGCATTTTCTACCGCCGGGTTTCCCATCGAGCGGTGGGAAACCCGGTGATTAATGATTATTAATAGCCTCTCCCCCCTCCCTCCCACGAAAAAAACATACCTTTGCCAACAGTATTATCCGTGAAGGAATAACGAGACATTTACATGATAAGATCTATTCGCTATATCACTTTGCTAGTCCTGTTACAATTCGTGACCGGCATTTCCGTCCTATACGCCCAGAGCATAACTTCCGCATCCGGAATCGTGAGAGACTCCGTAAGCGGGGAACCCCTATCCTACGTATCCGTCATGTTCGAGAACTCGACGATCGGGGCGATGACCGACGATGACGGGGCTTTCAGCCTCCAGAATGACAAAGGGCTTACCCGGCTGGTCGTATCCTCGCTTGGATATGACAATAAGGTCGTAAACCTAAAGGCGGGGCAAAAGAACAACGCCCTCAACGTGCTCCTCCGGCCTACCTCGTTCGAGATTGCCGAGGTAGTCGTCAAGCCTAAACGTGAGAAATATTCCCGCAAGGACAACCCCGCCGTGGAACTGATCAAGAAAGTCATAGAGCATAAGAACGACAACCGCATCGAGGCGAAGGACGAGTACCAAAGCGAGGTGTACGAGAAGCTCAGCATGTCGCTGGACGACTTCAACCCCAATCTCGAGAAGAATAAGTTCCTGAAGAAATTCAAGTTCATCAAGAACTATCTGGATACCTCGGAGTTCAACGGGAAACCGATCCTGACGATCTCCGTCCGTGAGACGATCTCCGACCAATACTACCGCAAACATCCCAAGGCGGAGAAGACGATCACCAAGGCCAAGCGCCAGCAGGGTATCGACAAGACCTTGGACGATGGAGGCGCCATCACCGCCAACCTTGAGGAGATATTCAAGGGCGTCAATATCTTCGACAACAATATCAATATCTTGTTGAACCGTTTCGTGAGCCCGCTGTCTTCCACGCTGGCCGTCTCCTATTACAAATATTATATCATGGATACGGTGGACGTTGCCGGAGATAAATGTGTGGATCTCGCCTTCGTGCCCGTAAACAGCCAGAGTTACGGCTTCACGGGCCGCTTGTACATCACGCTGGACGGTAATTACGCCGTCAAGAAATTCCTCTTGAACACCCCGGCGAACATCAACCTCAACTGGGTGGACAAGCTCCGGATCGAGCAAGAGTTCAAGCGGATGCCGGATAGCACTTGGGTGCTCGCCAACGAGAATACCTACGTTAATTTCTATATCGTAAAAGGGGCGCAACAGCTCTATGCCCACCAGCTAAGGAATTTCGATAAGTATCAGTTCGACGTGCAGAACGCCGACTCGATCTTCGGCCTTCTCGGTCCGATCCATGAGTTGCCCGAAGCCACCGCCCAGACCGACACCTTCTGGATACACAACCGCCATGTCCCCTTGAAAGAGAAAGAGAGCGCCTTGGACGACTTGCTGGCGCAACTTCGCAAGGTACCGGCTTTCAACGTGATCATCAAGACCGCCGAGATATTGATCACCGGTTATATCCCGACCACGGCGGACAAGGATAAGAGCAAGTTCGATTTCGGACCGATGAATACCACGTTCAGCGCCAACCATCTGGAGGGCTTCCGCATGCGTGTGGGAGGTATGACGACGGCAAACCTCAACCCGCACTGGTTCGGTAGCGGTTATCTGGCCTATGGCGTAAACGACCGTAAGCTAAAGTATAACGCCAAGCTGACGTATAGCGTGAACAAGAAGAAATATCACGAGGGAGAAAGCCCGGTGAACAATATCTCTGCGATCCAAGAGTACGACGTATATACGCCTGGTCAGGACTTCCTCTTCACCAGCAAGGATAATATGTTCGTGGCATGGAAGGTGGGCGAGCCCGTCACCATGATGCAATACATCCGCAAGACCATGCTCCAGTACCAGAAGGAATGGCTGAATGGCCTGACCCTTACCACTTGGGCGCGGAACGAGAACAACGAGGCGGCCGGAACGCTCCGCTACGACCGTTACGACGCCGACGGGACATTGACGAACCTAAAGAGTTTCACCAACACGGAGCTAGGGACCCAGCTTCGTTTCGCCCCGGGCGAGCGTGCCTATAACGGACGAGAGGGTAAGAACTCGCTTTTCAACCTCTCGAAAGACGCTCCCGTATTCAAGCTATCCCATCAGATGGGATTGAAGAACGTGTTGGGGAGCGACTTCAACTACAACCATACGGAGATCAGCGCCGAGAAACGGATCTGGCTCTCTTCCTTCGGACATATCGACGCCTTGGTGACGGCGGGCAAGGTATGGGACAAGGTTCCTTTCCCCTTGCTCATCATGCCGAATACCAACCAGTCCATCACGATCCAGCCGCAAGCCTTCAACATGATGCGTGCGCTGGAGTTCGTAAGCGACCAGTATGTTTCGTTCTACTTCACGTATTATATGAAGGGATGGATCTTAAACCGTATTCCCGGCGTGAAGTGGCTACGTTTGCGTGAGGTGATATCGTTCAGCGGTTTCTACGGAGGACTGACCGATAAGAATAACCCGGCCTTGGACCCGACGGGACTATACCGCTTCCCCGAGGGAACCTCGCCGATGGGCCGTACGCCTTACCTTGAGGCCAGCGTAGGTCTGGAGAACATCTTCAAGATATTACGGATCGATTATTACCGCCGGTTGACGTATCTGGACCAACCGAATATCAAGAAGGGGGGCGTGCGTATAGCGCTGCGGTTCTCCTTCTAAGAGTTGACAGTTGAGAATTGACAGTTGACAGTTAAATGTAGGAGAGATAAGAAAATGGGGGAGTTGGAACGCAGACCGAACGCATGGGCGTTGACGCCGCTGGTGGTATTCTTATTGACTTATTTGGTGGTGTCTATCGTGGCGGGGGATTTCTATAAGATGCCGATAACGGTAGCCTTCGTCATCTCCTCGATCGTAGCGATAGCGATCTCCAAGGGAGGCAAATTAAGCAACCGTATCGAGCAGTTCTGCCGGGGGGCGGCCAACAGCAATATCATGCTGATGGTATTGATCTTCATCCTCGCCGGGGCCTTCGCCCAGACTGCCAAGGCGATGGGTGCCGTAGACGCTACCGTGAATCTGGCGATGTCCATCCTGCCCGGTAACCTGTTGGCGGCCGGAATCTTCCTAGCCGCTTGCTTCATATCCATCTCGGTAGGTACGTCGGTGGGCACGATCGTGGCCTTGGCCCCGGTAGCCGTCGGTATAGCGGACAAGACGGGGATGCCGGACGCCCTTATGCTGGGTGTCGTGGTAAGCGGCGCCATGTTCGGCGATAACCTGTCGTTCATATCCGATACGACCATCGTAGCTACCCGCACGCAGGGTTGCCAGATGTCCGATAAGTTCAAGGTGAATATCCGTATCGCCCTCCCGATAGCGATCCTGACCGGATTGATATACGTGCTGGTGGGAAGCGGCGTGGAGAACGCTTACGCTCCGGCCCCGATCGAATGGGTCAAGGTGATCCCTTATCTGGTGGTATTGGTAACCGCCGTTTGCGGGATCAATGTCATGCTGGTGCTATTCATCGGGATCGTCCTGTCCGGTATAGTAGGTCTGTGGACCGGTAGCTTTGATATCTGGGGCTGGAACGCCTCCATGGGATTAGGTATCACCAATATGGGCGAGCTGATTATCGTGACGCTTCTGGCAGGAGGCATGTTGGAGATGATCCGTTATAACGGGGGTATCGACTGGATCATCCGCAAGCTTACCTCCCGCATCCATTCCTCCAAGGGGGCCGAGATGAGCATAGCGGCCTTGGTGAGCTTCGCCAACCTCTGCACGGCCAACAATACGATCGCCCTCATCATGGCCGGCCCGATCGCCAAAGATATAGCGGACCGGTTCAAGATAGATCCCCGCCGCAGCGCCAGCCTATTGGATATCTTCTCTTGCTTCGTACAGGGAATCATCCCCTACGGCGCCCAGATGTTGATGGCCGCCGGACTCGGGCATGTCTCCCCTATCGAGATCATGCAATATCTTTACTACCCGTATCTATTGGGAGCAGGCGCCTTATTGGCGATCTTATTCAATTATCCGAGGAAATATACACTCGTATAGACTGCCCGTCCTTACGAAAAAACACAATAGTATTCAAAGCAAAAAGACTATTGTGTCCGGGATTGAATACTATTGTGTTCGCTGATGAATACTACTGTGTTCAGGTGGGAACACGGTAGTGTTTGGGAGCGAAGGGAATACCGCTGTCGGATTAGCCGAACAAATCCAGCGTAAGCTGTTTCTTCGCGGCTTCCAGTTTACGAAGATGCCGCTTGCCTTGAGGGGTGACGATCTCCATCTTATCGAAACGGGTACGTATCACCGTAGTCACGGTATAGCTCACGTTGACCACCTCTCCTAGCTCCGACAGACGGCGAGCGATCTCCAAGACGCAATCGATGCACATACCGCTCGTGAACGAGATCTTGTCCTCGAACATCTGTTTCTTGAAATCCTCATCTTGCATATAGAAATCGATCGTCTCGCCTCCCTTGTTGTAGATACCTTTCCACCGATACTTACTATCTTTCAGTACCGGCGAGATGATCTCTATCGTGGCCTTATTATCCTTGACCGTAGGCAGATCGTCGCTACGCAAGATAAAATAATCGAACTGGTCCCGTTTCACCTCCAGCGAACCGGAACGGTTACGATCCTTCTCGTTCAACTCACGTACCGAGATTTTCGTCACCTTCGGATACCCTTTCAAAGCCTCGTAGAAATTAGACTTGCACTTGCAGAAACGGGGCGAGGCGTTCAACAGGTCGATCAAGCGGTGTGAAGGCGTAACCCCCGGAGTCTTCAGCCGTAGTTCACGGCGTAACTTGAACAGCTCACGCTGCATCTCCTCCTCGTCCGCCGGCGTACGATCCATCAGCGGCTGTCCACCCACCGACAAGGAAGGACGGGTCAATATCTGCATCACCAAGTTCAACACGATAGAGATAGAGCGGCTACTCTCCCCAGCCACGCCCAGCTTCTCACGGAAACCACCCTCCTTATCGTAAGGCTCGTTGTAAACCGTCAGCTTCACGTCCAGCATATCCGCCAAGGAACGTATCAGCGTAAGAATCTCCTTCTCACACCGGTGCTTGGTCATGGCATCCATATAATTGGATTTATTATTAAAGGAATAACGTATCTCCAGCTTATTCGCGAATTTTAGAATAGAGTCACTCATTTGTTTCTAGTTTTTCGGTTCTTCTTTCGGTTTACGATCAAAAAACGGGTTCTTCGACGAGGCGCTGACCGGTATCGCCATCACGCATTTACAGTCTCCCAACAGCCCCAGTCGTTGGGCCGCCAAGCCGGCGCTGAACATGACACGAGTATCCACACGCAGGTCCGCCGCCGTAGCGCAAGCCGAGCCGATAGCGATACCCAGATCGACGGAATTAATAGCGCACGGAACCAAGTCCGGCTTCTCCACGCAGGTATCGAAACCGCAATGGGCGCAGTTCAAGCCTTGTACTTTCTGGGAGGTACCGATAATCACCACGGCGTCGGCACTCTTTATATTCTCGGCGTCACGGAGCAGGAACTTGAATCCGGTCTCGGCCGCTATCCGGATCATCTCATCGGACAAGCGCAAAATATCCCCATCCGTCACCATCGCTATCTCTATGATATCAATACCCTTGCCTTTAGGAGCCGTGCGAGCGGCTGTCATCATACGGCGTGCGGCCTGTAACACAAGCTCATGCCTGATTTCTCTTTCGTTCTGTATCATATCCTTCTAAATTCAGTGAAACAAAATTAAGCAAAATATACGAAACCAAGGCAAACATATGAGGATAGAATTCATAATTCAAGATTAGTCATTCGGTCCGTGGCCTTAAAGGGATAAGCCGGGTATTCATAAATACTGAAGCGAGGCTCCGTCTCTCCCTCGCAATAATTCCAGATCGTACGGTACTCATTGACATCCTCGCCCATCTCCTTCAATTGCCTAAGGTAAGCGGCCACGGATTTATTCTCCACGATATAAACCTCACCCATTTGATCGATAATCGGGCTATGCCGACGGCTCCCGTCGTGATCGAACTTAAGAATCCGCTTTCCCTCGGAAGTCAGGCCTATGGTATGGAAAGTCATGCTCTTACCAATAGCGGGCAAGTTCAATACATTACGATCCGTACCTGCGAACAACAACCCGTTTTCCTTCAGGAAACGAACCAAACGCTTGCCTAAAGGACGTTGGTTACGGATCATATCATACAACTCCGCCTGTTTCTCCTTCGGCACCTGCCCGAAGATCTTCTCCTCACGAGCCTCTTGCAACGAGCGGCTATTCGGGGTGTAAACCGCATAATTCTCCCGGAATCCTTTCACGGAGAACGTATAATAGCAAACCACCCCAAGGGCGTTTAAGGTCTGCCGTAATTTCGCCGTATGTCCCTTACGGGAAGCCGAAACCGTATATACCAACTGATTCGTGATCGTCCAGCCCGCCGCCAAGATCGCCTCGATAGCGTGCCTCGCCTCCGGTGTCACCTCTAGTGGAGACTGGAAATGCGTTTGTATATAGAACTGGCTCACGCCGATAGCGGAAGCCTTCTCCTTGAACTCCCTCAATATACCGACCAACTCATCGGTCACACGCAGCGGAAGATAAGCCAGCAACCGGGAACCTAGCCGTACCCGTTGCAGCTCGGCGTACTTCTCGCCCTCCGGACGGCTCTCGTTCGCCTTCCGTTTCCGCACCGCCATCTTATATACCGCCTCCAATATCTTACGCAAGGTAGCGTTCTGGCTCATCAAGGCATCCCCGCCCGTTATCAGGATATCCCGTAGCTGGGCGTCTTCCTCGAAATAACGCATCAGACGACGTAACTTCCGGTCCCAACTCTCCTTAGGCTTCAGGACCTCGAAATCGAAATTCAACCGCTCGCTCTGGAAATCATACATGCGCTGGCAAGAAGCGCACAATCCACCGCAGGCACGCCCCATCGAATCGGGGATCAGGATCGCCACCTCCGGATACCTCCGGTGTATATTATGTCCCTCCGGCAATAGCCAACCCGCCGCATTCGGCTCATCGGCAACGACCATGTCTTCCTTTTCCCACGCCTTAATGCTTCCATACGTATCTACCAGCTCGTTCGAGTACATGATGTACGATCGCACCGTAGCGTCGTCATACCCCTCATGTTCTATATTTAATAGGGAAAGATAATAAGGAGTCACAAAAAAGGGCATCCCCTTCTTTTTGGCACGGGCCAATAAGCTCATCGTCTCGTCCGACAGGGAATATCCCAAAAAGAAGTTCAATTCCGTAGGACTCTTGATCGCCATCGACAAATGGAAACGAGCGGTATTCCACCATTCACGTACCCGGGCCTCTTTCTCCTCATAGGAGATGCCCTCGGCGAACTGAAAACGTGACGAAGGGCTATGGCGTCTTTCTATCTTCTTGATCAAGCAAGAGATGATACGCTCCTTGTTCCTCTCACGGATAGCGATTACCTCCGGGTCAAGCCCGGTCGGCCAACGGCTCATCTGCCTTTTCACCAATGCCCGGTCCGGTAGGATCTCAACCGGATATTCCAATAAATCAAACTGATGGTATAGGTCAATGAATAAATCAGGAGAGACCTCATTTTCCAAATGGCCGATCAGGAACTGCCAAAGATAAGTGACCGTCCGCACCGGAAGACGCTCGCCCGTAGACAGCTCGTCCACGAAAGTATCATCATGCTCAATCAAAAGAAGGATACGTCTCGCCACCGCCATTCCTACGTTTTCTTGGGTACTTTCCTTTTCCGTGAGCCGGGATAAAATAAGAGAACGCAAAGCATCCTTAAAATACTTTGCGTTCTCACTTTCTTCCGCTAAGGTCACCAACCAAGGGAAGCTCTGATTATATACTTTTTTTAGTTTAGAAATGTCGGATACAAGATGTTCTTTTTTTATCATAAGCATGTCATTTTTGTAGATTAGAATACATTTGTAAAGCGCCCTCTTGACGATTTTCTACAAAAATAACAAAAAATACGGCAAAATGCCGTTTATACAAATCTAAAACATCTTAATAAATCCTTACCATACGATCGACGGACAATACTGCGATATCGTATTTTTCAATACCTTTAGATTGATCGGCTTCGTGATAAAACCGGAAGCCCCGGCTTCTTTAGCGGCTTCCATATCAGAGTCGAATACATAAGCCGACTGCATGATTACGGGGATATCTTTCGATAGCTTACGGATTTCTTTCAAAGACTCGATACCCGTCATCTCAGGCATCTTTATATCCATCAAGATCAAGTCCACCTCGTTTTCCTAAAGAGAGCCAAAGCTTCCAAACCAGTTTTAGCACGGATCAAATTACAATATTTATGTAAAATGGTCTTCAGAAGTAAATAATTACTTTCCTCATCCTCCGCGATTAGCAACGTGGGCTTTCCTCCACTCAAATCATTTTTCACATCCATATATATAACGTTTTATTCTTTTAATCAAAATCAAATAAACTCTGATGAAGCAAAGATAAAACAAATATTAGAAAGTAGACATAAAATTCAAGGAGATATGAGTATTCGGGGAAGTTCTTTTTCCACCCATGCTAGAAAGTTACGTCTATACCTCCCATAAATATCGCCTTCGGCATCGGGAATCCTTCGTTGATGGAATAACGGGTAGCCGTTAAATTCTCTCCTTTGACAAATAGATTCAAGCCTTTATCACGTGTACCGAAACGGTAGGCTGCCTTCGCATTCAAGGTTGTAAAATCTTCCTTCTCTGTACAACCTTCATTGGTATATAGATCAAAGATAGATTGTACATTTACATTTAAAGTAAAACGTCCCGGTTTATAAACAGCCCCTACATAAAATTTTTGACCGGGGGCACCAGGAATAGGCTTACTCATATGCAGATAACTGTAATTTAAGTTCATACTTAAATTCTCACAAATTTGATAACGAGTTTCAAACTCAATACCTTTATTTGTAAAGGTACCCGTATTTAGATTCTTGAAAGGAGGCCTATTATCCCCATTTACGCTCACCGAATAAATTATATCT